>BNJT01002547.1_pt1 | contig 187280 bp, 203 predicted proteins | sample 8540491 | NCBI WGS metagenome assembly BNJT01 (sample SAMD00202455, study PRJDB9452) | human saliva metagenome | host: Homo sapiens | reverse complement strand
AGCTTCGCAGCATCACCCAACACGAAATTGAGTGAGCCGGGGAGACATGCTTGGGCGGGCTGAACCGGTCATCTTTCACGGCAGAGCTCAATGCGGAGCCGTTCAGCACCGGGCCCACATCGAAGTGCCCTTCAGTGGCGCGGTCTGACCCGCCGTATTCAGCCACGTTCTGCACCGTTGCCGTGTGCAGCGCGGGCTCAACACTCGGGACGGATGCGGGGCTGCGCAGGGACTGTTTGGCGTCTTTGACCTGAACCTCGGTGGCGTAGCATTTCTCGCTGCCTGACCCCGCCGAATCCGACCCGCCCGAACCAGCCCCAGCGGAATCCGCTCCGTCCCCGGCGGAACCCGACCCGGCTGCCGCACCTTTGATGAGACGCACCGGGGGCCACATTGGCGCTATTGGAGCCGCGCACGCTTTTACCGCCGGATGCGCCCGCCGGCGAGGTGATGCTCTGTACAGTACCGCCCGTTCCGGTGCCGCCTGAGTCGGCAGTGCTGGCGGCACCATTACCCCCGGAATCTTCCGCCGCGTTTACCGCCTCCGGGGTGCTGCGATCGGCAGCCCCCGACCCCTGGCTGGCACTGTTGCCAGCCTGCTGCGCTTGGGGTTCTGGCGCGGGCCCCTGCGCGGCAGGGTGCTCGGCTCGTGGCTGCTGCGGTGTACCGTTCGAACCCCCGCTGGCGGGGGCACCCGCCTGCCGCGCATTGTGGGTGTTGGCCCCCGAAATATTGGCCGGGGTTTTCGGCGCGCCTGCACCGGCGGGGGAGGCCGCGCTCGCGGCTGCCGACCGGTCAGCGGCTTTGGGTGCGCCGCCGTGCCGCTCGCCCTCCTGGGTGCGCATCTGCTCAAAAATATTGGCCGGAACATCGCCCACCGCCACCGTGTAGGTCTGCTCGGCACTGATCGGCGTGCCGTCGGCGTGTTGAGCTGTCGCCCGGAAAGTAAGCCGGTAAACACCCGGTGCGGTAAATGCCCACCCGGGGTGCGCCTGCTCACCCGCGGTTATGGTGTGGGCGGGCAGATTCTCGCGCGAACTGAACAGGCGCGTGGGGCCGCTGGGGTCCTCACGGAAAACCTCAACGGAGCCACCATCAGGGGTTTGGGTGCGCACAAGTTCGAGCGATATTTTGTTCTCTTTCAGCGCGTCCCGGGGGATACTATCAGCCCCGAAGCCGGGGTGAAGAACCCCGCCGGTGCCGGTGTGCGGAATATACCAGATAGGGGTGCCTTTGGTGGCAATAAATTCATAGCCCGCAGCCACAGTGCTGCGGGTGGAGTCAGTATTTGGCAGGTGGAAAACAGTTCGTGCGGGATCGTAAATACCTTCACCGTCGTGTGTGCTGGCCCTCGAACCCAGTGTGAGTGCACCGTCGCGCAGGGAGAGATCTACCAGGTTGGCGTGCACCCCGGCAATAGTATTTTCCCCATCAATACGGTGGGTTCTCTGATCGCCAGTGGTGTCCGATGCGCTCGCTGTGCCGTGTTCTTCGTGCGCGAGGGCTGGTACTGCGGGGGTGAGGACAAGCCCGCAGGTGAGCGATACGGCACTGAGCAGGGTCAGGGCGGATGTGCTTCGTTGCATGTGTTCCTCCAGGTGCGTGATGTGGTGACTGGGCGCGGTTCGGCGCGGGGGAGTCCGTTCGCCCCCGCGCCGTTGGCGTATTCGGGAATCACTATACAGAGCATTTTTGTTAATGACAATTATTCGCAAATGCTACGCTATTGCCCGTAAAAATTAGAAAGGCAAGCATGAACACGCACCTCCGAACCCAACGTCGGGCACCCGGAAAACCCCTAGCGCGCCTCTCCGTCGCGGCGCTGATCATCCTCACCGGGTTAGCCCCCAGCATCACAGCCCACGCCGGGCCTGACGACGGGCGCATCATCACCACCAAAGGCCACGTGGACGCCCCCAAAGCCTACTGGGAAAACGGCACGTTCGTTCTCAAAAATGAATCCAACCCCTACAAGACCGGCGCAGACCTCTACGACCTCGACAAAACCGTCAACTGGGTCGGCAAAGGCTGGGACGGGCGTAACGGCGCCTCACAATACACCCTCACCCTCCCCAACTCACCCAGCCTAGGTTTTCTAGGTGAACCTGGGCAGACCCTCTACATGGCACCCACCCTCACCTGGGGCAACCACGACCCCATCTGGGCGGGTCTGGGTGCATCTGTCAAAATCCCCACCGAACAGTTCCGTGACGGTGTGTTCGCCACCGACATCCTCTCGGTGGACGGCCCCGGGCGTATGGAGCTGTTCCGGTACAACCCCGACGACGGCCCCGCTCAAATCAACCGCATTCTCTCAAGTACCAGCACCGGCTGGCACTCCTGGCTGCTGAGCAAAGGCAGCCACACCCACAACACCACCACCTTCACCCGGCCCGGGCGGTACGAAGTCACCTACCGCACTGTGGCCCGCGGTACCGACGGCAGAATCATCCAGTCCGCGCCGCAGAAACTCGTGTGGCAGGTGGGCGGTAATAAGCCTATTCTTGGTGACGGAACCCCCACCGCCGTACCCACAGAAGAGCGCTATAACGCCGCGAATGTGGGGAACCTGGACACCGCCAAATATGTGCTGTCCGTGGCACCGCACACCCCAGACCCGGACCCCGCCAAGAGGAGAGACGCCGACGATAAGCTCAGCGACATCACCTTCACAGCGGGCGATAAAAACCTCAAAGGCAAGCTCACCCTGTACAACAACGGGTACTTTCTGACGGATCTTGATGTCACCAACGGCACCGCCACCTGGAGCGAAATGATGGGCGGCGAATCATCCCACCTGCAGGCGGTGTTCACCCCTGAAGGTGACAGCGGTGCACGCTGGATCTCGCATCAACTCGCGTATGAGCCCGGGCGGGCTGAGAGCGTGTACAGTGACGACGGCAACGGCCAATGGCCCGTAAAAACTCCCGAAGAGCGCAACACTACCCTCAATACCGCCACCTACACCCCCACCAGCGGCGACTACACGGTGCGCACCGTACCCTCCACGCAGGAAGGATACCGTACGATTGAGGTGACCTTCGCCGACCCGAACTTCCGCGGGTTTATCCGGGGCGGATTCTACGCCCCCCCAACGACTACGAATACCCCAAATTCGATATTGAAACCACGGTCGAAAAACGGGGTGGCGCGTTTTACCTACCGGGAAGACAGCTACTTTGAGAACAGTGAACTGATCGCCAAAGTACTGCCGCACCCAGATATGAACGCGCGCGCCTCACAAGTGAAACTCACCGGTGACTACCGGCGCGGCGGCGACTATAGCGCATCCGGCACATTCACCGTGGAGGGAACCGCCGGGCAGGCCCCCGCCGACCCCGCACCCAGTGCTCCCGCCGGTGAAACGCCCGCCCCGTCGTCCAGCCCGAGCGCCACACCCGCTGCGCCTATTACCCCCGCCCCGGCCCGCACAGAACCAACCAGCCCAGTACCAGCCGCCTCCGGGCCAGCCCAGGGTGAGCCTACCGCATCGGCTGCAGCGCCCCCACCCGCCCCGTCGCACCCCACCTGTGATGCCCGCACCCTTGATGGCCGCCGCAAAATCCACGACGGGCACCTTGACATTCAGGGGCAGCTGCGCGACAAGCAGCTGCACGTGGGCCTGAAAGACGATAGCGGTCTGATCGACCCGGACTCGACCGTGCGCCCCTTGACTCGGTGGTGCTCACCGTGAGCGATCGGGCACGCCGCACCCGTAATGAGCACATGAGCAGCCCCGCCCTGAACTTCATCGGCCCGGTAGGCACCGCCTTCTACGGGCTGCCCCAGACCCAGATCAAGGGGCTGCCCTGGCCGGGGTACAGCACCGAGAATATTGACTACTCCCAGCTGTCGGGCGGGGTGAAACTGCACGTGGTGCCGCGCACCATGCCGCGCGGCGCCCGGTTTGGGGTGTTCACAGAGTCACTGACCGGAGCGGATGTGCTTCTTGACTCCACCACCGGCAAAGACACGATTGATATTGCGTACGCCACTCACGCGCACGCGAACTGGGTGTTTACCGAACCCGGCCGGTACGGGTTTGACGTGTACTACACCGCCACCCTCAAGGACGGTACGGAGGTAAAGAGCGAGGTGCAACGCATGCAGGTTGCGGTGGGGGATGAGGCCGCGAACGGCTGCTCAACCGGCGACTCCACCGGATCTGCAGCCCCCGGCGCGTCTGAGGGCGGCACCGCTGCACCCGCCGGTTCTGACCGCACCAACCCCAGTACCGGAACCACCAACGACACCACTTCTGCGCCCGCACCCGCTGGCGAACCTGAGGCCACAGCACCCTCGTCCGGGGCAGGTGACTCATCACCCGGTGCCGCACCTGCACCCGCGAATAATGGCTATGGTGCCGGTGCTCATGGCTATACTGGGGCCGGCACCGGTTCGGATGGCAGCTCATCAGACGGTTACGGTGCCTCAGCTGATGGTGGTGCTGGCGCGGCCGGATCGTACGTCGGCGGCTCTGGCGGATCTGGGGCGGCATCCGGCGGGTCTTCCGGTGCGGGCTCCTCGGCTGGGGCGCTGGCGCACACAGGGTTCGCGGCCGCTGGTGTGGCTGCTGCGGGTGCGGCTGCCCTGGCAGGCGGCATTATTTTAGTTGTCATTCGCCGCCGCAGCAGCTCACGCTGATTCTTGGCAGCAGCATACTCGCCCCACGAGTGAATAGCGTTCCTCTAGGGGTTATGGCGTCCCGGCCTGTAGAACAATACTGACAGGCCGGGACGCCATATTTCTGAGAAATATCTGGCTATTTACGTATGAACCTGAATGTATTAGAGTACGGTGAACGATAAATGTGGGTTATTGTATGGAACCCTTACGCAGATGTGTGCTAAAAAATATCCGAAAGCACTCTTTAAGTTTCACGAAATACATAGTGCAGGGTGCCTGCCCAATAATTGTTTACAGATTTTCGTTTATAGGGTCACACAATAATAGGTCAGCATAGTGTGGTGAGTCTCCTCATAACTGCAGCCATACTTTCCTGGCATCCTAGGTACACTTAAAGACGGCAGTTACACGGTAATCACAAAAACACCGGCAGTACGGGGTGAGGAGGCACAATGCAGGCAGCGTATCAGGGCGCGCCGCTGGGTTCGTCCTACCGGCTGGTGGAGCCCGTGGGGGAGGGCGCGGTCGGTACCGTGTGGACGGCCACCCGTTCCGATACGTCTGCGTTATTCGCTGCGAAGCTGCTTAAACCTGAGTACGCGGACAGCCCCGAATTCCTGGAGCGTTTTGTCCGGGAACGCACCGTGCTCATGCAGCTTCAGCATTCGAGTATCGTGCCGGTAGTGGACATGATCGTTGAGGGCGGTAACCTGGCGATTATTATGGAGTACCAGCACGGCGGTACTCTGCGCGATATGCTCCGCACCCTGGGCACGATTGCCCCCGGCACGGCCTTGGCAATGATGGAGCGTGTGCTGCTGGCCCTTGAACAGGCGCACCGTAAAAAGGTGCTGCACCTGGACATTAAACCTGATAACGTGCTGCTTTCCGGTAACCCCACCGAGACGTTTCCTGAGCAGGTGCGGGTAGCTGACTTCGGTATCGCCGAGCTCACCGGTGACGGCCCCGCATCCAGTACCACCGGGCGCGGCAGCTACGGCACGCCCATGTACATGTCGCCTGAGCGTAAACACTATGGCACCGCCACAGAATCCGCTGACGTGTACTCGGTGGGGGTGATGCTCCATGAGCTTCTGATTGCCTACCCGCCCACACCAAACAGCGGCAACCCCGCCGGTGTGCACGAGAGCATCCCAAACGACCTGCGCACTGCCCTTGAGGCGATGCTCGCCACCTCCCCAGATGCGCGCCCCACCGCCGCACAGGCTGCCGCGTCGCTGCGCGCCCCTAGCAGCCCGGTACGCCCCGGCCCCGCCAATGCTGCCGGTGAATCCTCCCAGCAGCCCCCCAGCACACCCCTGCCGGGCACCGGCCCGGGGGAGCGGATGGCGACGGTTGTGCGTGGGGCTTCAGCTGCCTCCCAAGACACCGTGATGGGCACCCAGATGCCGGTTGAGCCTTTGCCCCACTTGGGGGAGGCATCATCCCAGACGGTGCTGCGTCCGGTGCGTGTGAGCCCCGAACCTGAGCAGCAGGCACAGGAGGAAGAAGAGGAGGAGCCAACGGGCGGCTTTACGCGGCAGCTGCGCCGCCCGATCGTGTGGGGGTCAATCCTGAGTGTGCTGCTGATTGTGGTTGTGATCGGCGTGGTGATTTGGAACCCTGTGGCTCCGAAGAAGACCGAAACCACCCACGAGAAGTGGTCTGCGCAGGGCAACGATTCTAAACCGTTGCCCTCGGGGCTGGGCACGCAGGTTTCAGCGGAATACGATTCATCCTCGCAGAGTGCTTCTCTTACGTTTAAGTTCTCGTCGCAGAAGTCGGCGCTGAAAGGCGATATTCTGCAGGTTATCCCCGGCACTGCCGAGGGCGGCACCTGCCCCGAGACGACGTGGAGCCCCTCTAAAGGCCAGAAAGCGCAGAAGAACCACGCCACAATCACCGGTATTGATAAGAAATGTTCGTGGTCTTTGCCGGAGGTGGAGATCCCCGCAAACTCGACGGTGTCGATGACTGCCACAGTGAAGGTCTCAATTTCGGATCAGAAGGACTTGCAGAAGTGGGTTTCTGAGATTGAGCGTAAAACCCAGGAGGCCATTACCGACCGCGAGGTGCAGTCCACCTCGTACCCGCTGCAGCGGTTGCAGGCGATTGCGGTGAAGGTGCCGGATAAGGTGGTTAATCAGAGTGCCCTGCCGATTACGGTGGTGCCGGTGTGGCCCAGCGGGCAGGACGATGTGCACCCCATCCTGCGTTCGCCAGCAACGGGGGACCCGTCACAGGTGGTGCAGGCGGTGGCCCCGGATCAGTCGGCGGTGCGTTTCACGGATAGCTGTGCGGGGCATATTTCGGTCTCCGCGGATGGTAAGACTGTGACGACCCTATCGATTGCTCCGCAGTGTACTATCACCGCGACGGTGGGTAATTATACGGATATTCGGAGTAACCAGTTCAGTATCACTGCCCGTTAGCACCCCGGCCAGGTACGCCCCAAGCCCCGAATATGGCGCACCCTAAGATCGGGTGCACCGGCAGCCCTCATTATTGGGGCATAGGAAACCCCCAGAAGCTGCGGTATGTATACCGCGGCGACTGGGGGCTGAAGTGATCTTCCCTCTCATCCGCAGGGCTGCGGTATGGCAGGGCGGCGACCTCACAGCATATTTTATAACTATGCGTTATTGTGCATGGCTAGCCTGCGAACCAGGTGATAGAAGCATCAGCTGCAGAACCCGCCGTTTGCGGACGCAGCCCCAGTGACTGTTCGGAGGCGTGCAGAAGCGCGGGCTGGGCGGTTACCGCATTGGGCCGCGTAAAGTCTAGCGCCGGACCCGCAAGCCCCCTCGCCGGAGCGCATCTTCACCGTTGCAAGAGTCTTAAGCACCGACTCGTTATTCATATCAAGGTTCAGCGCTGAGGCGTAGGCAAGGGCCACCACGGCATCATGGGAGCGGGAATCCGCATAAGCAGCCACGGTACTGAATTCCTGGTCGCCGCTGAGGGTCTGCACATTGGAGTCTGCGCTCATAATCCCCACCGCTTTCAAAAAGGCAGACATGCTCCGCCCTTCATCTGTGGACTGCAGCGCCACCGAGTCGGAAGTATCCACTCCGCTAGTGGCCAGCGACGAGGAGATGGCCCCACCCTGTTTCACCAGCTCTGTGCTAAAGACCGGGCTTATCGCCTGGGGCGAGAGCAGTATGGTGGTTTTGACGGCGGCCTCTTGAAGCGCCTTCACAAGGCTAGCCTGCATAGCGGCGGGCGCGGCAACTGTCACCGTCGTCCCGGGGCCAAGCTCCGCAGTTTTTCTGCTACAGAACGGGCCAGCGCAGCCGGGTCGTCCCCAGGCTTATATGTGAGAGTGTGGGCTGCCAGAATACCGGTGCTGTACCCTTGGGCCTCAACCGCTACAACCTTATTCGGGTCTTCCACCCCGGACTGCAGGGCCACGAGTGACGCCTCAGCGTTGGGCGCAAACGACCACACTCCATCGCCGGTTCCAACGTTGTCGTACACCTCAATCATGGGGATATGGTACTCTTTCGCCGCTGTCACAGCGCCTTGCACGTGGCTTCCGGAAGAGGCCATGACGATGCCCTCAACCCCTTCGGCCTTCATCTGCTCCACGGCTTGCCGGGCGCCCGTCTCAGTGCCCCTATCGTTGAGGGTCACCAGCTCTACAGGCGCATTACCCATGTGCAGACGGTACGCGGCCACCGCCGCACCCTGGGCGGGCTGCAGCCACTCCGAGCCTTCAGTCTCCTCACCGTAGGTGACAATCACCCCGAGCTTAATGGACTTACCAAGCGTGGGAAGTTTAATATCTAACGGCACACTGGGAGCGGCGGCGGCACCGGGTTTTGGGGACTCGTTTTTAAAGGTCGGCAAGGGGCTGCGGCCCGAGGTGAGCCACATGCTGGTGGCCACAACCAGCGCCAGCACCCCCGCAATAACAGCCCCGACGGTCAACACGATTTTCACGCGTGACCGCCGAGGCGTCTGCTGCCCTTCGGGGTTAGCCATTCTGTGCTTCTCCCACGCGGAAGGTGTACAGCACCCGAACTTCGGCGTTACCAGCATCCGAAAGGTGGAACGGTTTCATCTTCTCCAGGGACTTGAGCGACTCCTTGAACTGCGCCTGACGCAGCTGAATGTTAGCAATATCTTCAGAACGGATGCTCGTGTACCCCTGCGCGTTCTGGGAGGCTAAAGCCAGCTGATAGTCGGCCGAGCCCGCCTTCGCAGAATTCGATTTGAGTGAGCCAAGCAGGCCAGCGCCTTCAACTTTACTGTCGCCAAGGTCAAGCATGATCTTATTCAAATCGCTGTACAGCAGGGCGGAGGAGCCTTCCAAGTCTCGGGTCGCTGCAGAGGTGCGCTGATCAAGCAGCCCCAGCGACTGCTGGGTGGCCCCGTCGAGGGCGGCCCGCACATTATTGGTACGCTCCGACAGGTCTTTACGCTGGTTCTCAACCGAATTGCCGGCACCAACCACAATATTGTCGGAGGTCTCTACCAGCTGGTTAATGGAGCGTGAGAACGCATCCTCAACAGCACGGTTGCCGCTCTGCCCACGGTCCGAGATCACACGGATCTGCTTGCCGATGAGGTCGTTCACCTGCTGTGCGGTCTTATCAGAGGAGTCTTTGAAGGCTGCCTTCACGGTCTCCGAGATTTTATTGTGCTGCTCCGCCAGATCTTTGAGGTTCTGCCCCAAATCGTCGCTCTTGCGGGTGAGAGCATCCACCTTCTGCTTGAGGGCGCTGATGTTCTTCTCCTGCTCACCGTTACGGTCACGGTTGGTGTCGCCGAGCTTGTTCGCTTCATCCTCTAGGGGCTTTGAGCTGCCCGTCAAGATCATTCACCCGAGCGTTAACCCGCTTAGCGTCTGCGGCCAGGCCTTTCTCCGCGTTCGGGTCGGTTTCAGCAGAGACGCTCCTCCACCGGCCCTGCTGCTCAACGATACGCTGATCCATAGGCTTACCGTGGTGCGGTTTCACCTCGTTAGCGTTCTCCACTACCGCTGCGGGGGTGGTAGCCTCACCGGATGCCCCCTCCGAGGGGCTCGCGCTGGCACTTGTACTTGCGGATGCTGAAGGCTCAGCACTTGTGCTCGGTGCCGCTGAAGGCTCAGCCGAAGGCTGATCGTTGGGGGTATTGGGGGTGTTAGGTTCGGGCGCAGGTTGCGGCTGCTGCTGCCCACCGCCTGCACCGCAGGGGGTAGCCGTGAGGTAGGAACGTAACCGCGCCACCTCATCGGGGCTCAAATGCCCGCCACGTTCGGTAGAGAGCTCACACAACTGATCTGCGAGCTTCTGATTCTGCTCCTGGGCAGACCCTTCACCGGTGAGTTCTGCCTGAGCCTCCTGAGAAGTCTTATAGATGCGCCCGATACCTTCCTGCAGGCTGTTAGAGGACTCCTTGAGCGAGTTCACGTTGCCACGGATATTCTTAATGGTTTCTTGAACTTTCGCGGTGTCTGCGCTACCTGAATTTTGCGAGTTCAGATAGTCAGAAAGCTGCTGAATAGACGCCTGCAGGTCGCTGTAGTTCTTGTTGGCGCCCTTAAGATAATCCGGTCGCATATCGTTAAGCAGCGAGTCGCTGGCCACGGTCAGACCAATCAGATTAGCCTGCACAGAGGCTGAGGTGCCGTACAGGGCACAGGTCACCGAATCCCCACCGTGATCACGGCACTGTTCGGGGCCGGGGTCTTTCGGACCAATAATCTGCGAAAGGGTCCCCGACAGTTCCCGCTGGCATCCTGCGTTGGCTTGGGCGTAACTGCCAAGCACATCCGCAAGCTGCACCAGATTGGAATAGACAGAGCTGCCGCCATGGGGGGTGGACCGATCCACCGTGCAGGAGTTGCCGCTGGCGTTAACCTTCACGGAAGGGTGCACGGAGGTGTCCCCCAGTGCCGAGTCGAGGGAGCCCACGGTGCGCTCCAGCTGGGTTATCAGCTGAGAGTTATTGGTCTGAGCGGTTTTGGAAAGATCAGTTTTCAGATCACGGATCTGGTTGCTGAGCTCCTCCATGCGTTTGGTGAGCTTCTCGTTGCTGCCTTTAAGGTTTTCGGCGGTGCCATTACCCAAAGAACCAGCAGTGGAATCCAGGTTTTTGCGCAGCTCATTAATCTGGTCACTAGCCGAGAGCAGGGTACCGTTCACATCCGAAACAACCTTCATGGTGCGCTGCAGCAACGCCATCTGGTTCTGGTCGTTCTTATTGAACCCGTTAGTGAGCACGTTTTCACTGGACAAAGAGTCAGCAAACCCCGGCTGCACCGCGATATCGAAGTTAGGAACCTTAAAGTCCTTCGCATCCATCTTTAACACCAGGGACGCGTTCGCCTCAGTGGTGGGCGGAGTGATGATAGTACCCCACTGCACCACCGCCTTGCCGTCCGAGTTGGAACTAATCACACCGTTAGTGGCGTTAGGGTCCTTAGCGTCAAGGCTGCTGCCAGCAACCACCTGATTGGGGGTTGAATTTTCCAGCACCGTGGAAGCGGCAACAGTCAGCGGCACACCCACAAGAGCTTTTTTCTTATGGCTGCTCCCGCCCGCATCATAGGTAATTTCCTGCGGTTTAACACTCAGGTTTTCAACCGAAATTTTAATGGTTAGCGGCCCGGAATACCCCTTAAGCTCATTCAAGTCCGTGCCGTTGCCTTTATTGCTCTGGTACTGCACCGACACACGCACGGGCACATCGTTCACCACATCGCTCACCTTATACTTCACGTCTTTAGTGGAGCTCTGATGGGTGTGCTCATTCACATAAATATTGGTGCTATTGATTGCTTTAACCGACCCGGTGTGGTCAACATTAACGTTCACATTCTGCAGGATATTTGTGGGGTCACTTACCTGCTGTTCGCTTCTGCGGGTCTCTGTGGGGCTATCATCAGCCGAAGGGGAGTCGGAAGAACACCCTGCGAGCAGCAGCATTAACGCTACCCCCGCCGCCAGAGGTGCCTTGAGCAATCTAGATGCGCGGCGTTTCTTGAGCGTATGGCTGACCGGAGCGCAAATAGGCACCTGGTGAGCTTTCATAGTTATACTCCTGGTAAAGGCACACGCTTTGGTGGGCCTTTCGTCTCGGTGATAAGCAAAGTAACTTATCCTATCTTACGACTACTCACAATTGTTTTAAGCCAGTTGAGATGTGATAAACGGAATTAGATGGATAATTGGGTAGTGAGATCAACTACCCCAGCTAGTTAGCGGGCGGTATAAAACACACCGATAAAACTACCGGAGAGGATATCTCAGGGTGAAAATTCTGGTTGACCTGCACGGGTTCACGCGTACCTTTGAGTTGGACTATTGGCAGGATAACACCACACTCAGCGACCTTATTCTTGCCGCCGGTGGGCCTCACATCGCCCCCAATGACCCCCTGTATTTGGATGCCCAGCCCCTACAGGGCGCCTCACAGCTGGGTCAGTTGCGCTGCTGGAGGGCAGTATTATTAGCCAACGCCCCATACCCGTGGCCCAACCGGTACGCGGCTGGAACATCACCCTCGCTGGTGGCACCAGAGCAGGGGACGTAGTGCCCCTTCCAAAAGGCAGGCCCCTCATAGTGGGCCGCTCACCGCAGGCAGACATTGTGCTACCCACCGAAAGCGCCTCATGGGAACATTGCCGCATTGAACGCACCGAAGAAGGCGTGAAAATTACTGACGCCGGCTCCACCAATGGAACCTTCGTCAACGGTATAAAAATACCCGAAGAAGGCGTAGAAACCGACGAGCTTACAGTCATCTACACCGGCGGTGCCGTACTCCTGCTGAGGCCACAACTGGTGGAGCACCCGGCCCCGAAACCCGGAACACTCCCAAACCTTACCCCCGCACGAACCGCCCCGTTTAACCGTCCGCCACGTCCCGGGATGCTTCCCGAGGCGGACCCTATTAAACTCCCCAAACGCAAACAAATCACAAAACCCTCAAAATTTAGTTATGCAACCGCGCTTAGCCCCCTCGTCTTAGCTGTCGCCATGATCGCTGTTATGGGTGATATCAGGTTCGCTTTTTTTGCGCTTCTAAGCCCTATCGCGATTATTGCCATGTGGGCGGAGCAGCGGTGGCGGTATAAGCGTGATACCCGCGAAGAGGAAGAACGTTTCGCCAAAGACTTAGAAAAACTGCGGCAAGAACTTAAAAATAGTTATGGGTACGAACGTACCCGTCTGCATGAGCAGGCCCCCGACCCTGCCAGTGTGCTACGTCGTGTGCAGCTACCTAGCACTGAGCTGTGGCAACGCCGTTTCTTGTCCCGTGACTTTTTAAGCTTGCATGTTGGATACGGCAACTTTGGCTGGGCCCCAACCCCTGATAATAGTTCGCACCAAGACCGGGAGAAAGAAGTTACCGAGCTTATAGACGCCTCCACCCTTAGTGGTGCACCTGTGATCGCAGACATTTCAAATGCCGGTGTTATTGGTATTGTGGGGGAACGACAGGGCGCGCTGGCACTCGCTCGTAGCCTGCTCATTCAGGCTGTCACCCATTGCGGGCCTGCTGATACTACTGTTGGTGTGTTCTTTGATAAGGGCAAAGAGGACGAATGGGCCTGGACCTCGTGGCTGCCGCACACTCGGCAAAGCGGCTCCGCTGTTGGGGGCCGCTGGATTTCCAATGACCGGGAGCAATCAATGACGATGCTCAAAAGCTTGCGTCAAGGTATTGACGGGTTGCTTTCCCCTGGGCTGCTATTGCTTATTGACTCCGAAGTCCTCACTGAAGGCCGTGACGCTCCTGCACGTGAATTACTCGGATACGGGCGCAATATAAAGAACGGGTCCTCGTTTTCTATAGGCAGTAATAACGCAAAGGACAACCATCGTGTCTCGGGTATTGTAATTGCCACCTCAGAAGAGCAGCTGCCTGCTTCCTGCACCGTGGTGATTAACGTAGAGGAGGACGCTGCCGCCGCTTTTACCGAACCCGAGAAACGCCGTACCGTTGAGGATGTCATTATCGGCGGTATTACCTTAGAAGCCGCGACCACCACTGCACACCAGCTCGCTCAGTTCGATGATCCTGAGCTTGTCATCCCTGGAGCAGGACTGCCCTCGCTGGTGCGCCTGCCTGAACTCACTGGTGTCGGCACCCCCACACCTCAGAAAATTGCTGAAATGGCGGAACGCAACCGGGTTCAGTACCGAAATCGGTGTCGGTGACCAAGGCGTGTACACCCTCGACCTCGTCAAAGACGGCCCGCACGGCCTCGTTGGCGGTACCACGGGTTCGGGTAAGAGCGAATTCCTGCGCTCCCTCGTGGCGGGCCTAGCAACCCATAACGACCCCACCCGTCTGAACTTCATCCTCATCGACTTCAAAGGCGGTGCGGCCTTCAAAGCTTGTGAACGGCTGCCGCACACCATCGGCACCATCAGCAACCTTGACGAGCAGCTGGCAAACCGCGCCCTCATCAGCCTCGAAGCCGAAATGGAGAGGCGGCAGCGGCTCTTCGCCGCCGCCGGTGAAGGCGTAGACAATATCACCGAATACCTGGCCACCAACCCGCCAGAACCCATGCCGCGCCTGCTCCTGGTCATCGACGAGTTCGCCATGCTCGCCAAAGACTTCCCCGATGTGCTTACCTCACTCGTGAGCATCGGTGCCGTGGGTCGTACCCTTGGCGTGCACATGATCCTGGCAACCCAGCGGCCCGCCGGCGTGGTGAACAACGATATTCTGGCAAACACCAACCTGCGTGTAGCGCTGCGTGTGCAGTCCAAAGAAGACTCCTCCAACGTGATTGAGGTGCCGGACGCCGCATCTATTGAGCGCTCTCAGATGGGCCGCGCTTACATCAAACTGGGGCAAACCGACATCACCCCCATTCAAACCGCGCTGGTAACCGGGTTCAGCGGTGTCGTTGAACGTGCACCTATTGAGCTGCGTTCCACCAATATTTTTGGGGTCCCTGAAGCACCGCGGGCTCTCCCGAAGCCGAAGAAAACCGATGCGAACGATCTTGACAACCTCATTGATGCCATCATCAAGGCTGGTACTGAACAGGGTGTAGGGCAGCCCCGTAAGGTCTGGCCTAATGCTCTGGGGGAGCGCGTGCCCCTTGCGGGGTTCACTAACCCTGATGATGATCCTGGAACAGCTGACACTGATACCCTGGATATTGGCGCTGTTCAGGGCACTACTGTGTTTTTTGCACTTGCTGATATCCCTCATGAGCAGAGGCAGATTCCTCAGGGCTGGGATATGGAGCGCAGTAATCTGCTGATGGTGGGTGCCCCCGGTAGCGGCACCAGCACATCTCTCATTTCTCTGGCGCTTACTTTGTGTTTGCATTCCCACCCGGATGAGTTTGATATGCTCATCCTTGATATGGGCGCGGGTACTCTAGCGCCATTGCAGAATTTACCCCATGTGAGTTCCTACGTGGGCCCGGGTGAGGGTGCTAAGGAACGGCAGACGAGGTTCCTAAGGCACCTAATGGTTGAACTTGATCGCCGCCGCTCCAACCCGTTTGGCAATCGCAGGATTGTAGTTCTGGTGGACGGGTTTGGCACGCTTAAGGATGAGTTTTCTGAGTACACGGGCACCGATTATTTGAGCGCTTTTTACCGTATTTATTCTGATGGGCCTGCCTTGGGAATGCATATTGCGATGACCAGTAGTCGTATAAAGGGTATACCGTCAGTGGTGGATGATGTGTCATTGCAGCGGTGGTTGTTTCACCTGGCCGATCCGTACGATTATTCGGGGTATAAGATTAGGGGCACAGATATCCCTGCCCCAGTACCGGGTCGGTGTGTAGAGAGCTCCACCATTCGACAAATGCATGTGGCGACCCCCGTTTTGGGTACTGAGTCTGCTGTTAAACAGGTGCAGCAGCGTTGGGGCGAGGCAGATAAGCCGGACGTGATTGGGCAGCTCCCATCGCTGGTGCCGCTTTCGACGTTGGCAGCCCAGCCGGAGATTACTCATGATCGCTGGGTGATTCCTGTGGGTATTGCTGAGCATAATTTGCAGCCGGTTTCGCTGGAACTGTATGAAGGAGAGCACGCCCTGATTGGTGGTTCGCCGCGTTCGGGTAAGAGCTCCCTGCTGCAGGCGATCGGTGATTCAGTGGTGCGTTTACGTGAACAGCATCCGCAGGGGGTGAACGGTTTAGGGTACTCCGCAGGTGTGGGTAATTTGTGGCAGGCGCTCCCCATTGTTGAACCATCCGTTTGATCGGATTGCCACGAAACCTGAACAGATTGACGTTATGATCTCTGATGCGGGTATGACGACGGCCCCGCTCCTGCTGCTGATTGATGATGCTGAGCGTATTGATGATAGTAAGAATTCTATTAAGAGTTTGGTGGAAGGTGATTACCCCTTGGTTCATGTGGTAGCGTCCGGTAAACCCGACGAGATACGCACCATGTATTCGCACTGGCTGAAGGATGTGCGTAAGTCACGTACGGGTGTGCTGCTGCAACCGAACGTTGACTATGATGGAGATATTTTCTCGATAACATTGCCGCGCCGTTCCCCCGTTGCTCTTACGACTGGGCGCGGGTACGTGGTAGTGGGAGGGTCGTCGGTGCTTGCACAAGCGGTTAGCCCGGACGGCACAGAGTAGCCCTAGACTTTCAAAGATTTAAGGGCTATAGGCAAGCGGTAGAGGGCTAAGAGCTGCTGTTAGCTAACCTATAGCTACCTCTGCCGCTGCTTTACCCGAGATCACTGCCTGATGTTACAGATAAAAGGCTGTTACCGTCGTTGTGTTTTTCGGCGAACCGACCCTTGAAGCTCCCGCGCATACACACCCAACGAACTCACTAACACATCCCCTAACCCAAACCCTAAAACCCCCGGAACAACCACCATACACCCCGGAAACCCCACCAACAACACAACCCCTACCACCACAACCACCACACAACTAACCACCACTATCACACGCGCTTGTATCACCCGCTTCACAAACACCGAAAGAGCAACCGAGGCACCCACCACTGATAGCGAAGGAAGGATCACAGATACCGGATCATAAGATTTTCCTAGGATATAGATCGGAAAAATCCCCGACAACAAAACAGCCACAGCAAGCCCGAGCAAAATGATAAACACCAACGCTAACGCATCCCCAGACACCGCGTTCTGCTGTTCTCGTTTCTCTTCAGCCCGCTGGCGCGCTAAATACACTACGTACTCGGCATCACTCATCCGGGACTGCCGCCACATATCAATATACCCCGCCACTACAACCCCAGAATAATACCCCGCACCGATACTTGTAGCCGCTACCACGTACAACCCATGATTCAGACCTGATAAAAACAAGACCAGGTGCGGTACCAGCAAAAACGATGCATAATACGACCAAAACGCCGGAGTTTGCCGTAGTTTTAAAAACAGAAACGCGCACCAGGTGATCCCTGCTGGGGGTAAAAGCACTAAGAGCACATAGAATACCAGCGGTTGTGGTGGCTGGTTGAGTGTTCCCAGGAAAATCCATACCACAGGAAACGCGACCAGTGTTTGTCCTGCCGCTACTGTAAGGCAGAGCCGCCATAGAAATTCGCCTATGGTAAAAGGCTCGTACCGTGGCAGCTGCGGGCCGATCAGGGTTGTGCTGGTACTGCTTGGGTTGGTGGGGTATAGGACAAGTTCCGGGACAGGGGCAGAGGCTTCTGTGGAGACAGAACTACTGCTGGTGCGGGCCGGGGTTTTGGGGTGTTCTACATGCTCCAGACTATGAGCATGATCTTTTCTACGGCTCACAAGACACCACCATTTGGGTGAGCGTTATCGGTTTGCGGTCCGGCAGCATGGCTAGTGATAGAGGTTGTAGGCACATGCATTGGACCAATGAGAGCTTCTGCCCCAGCAGACTCATGCTTCTCTGTTGTCTTGTCAAGGATACCAATAGAGTTTAGGGCCTCATACCTAATCCCTAAGGACGGCTGCAGAAGCGCTGGTGCATCACCACCCGCTTCTGCAGGCACATTACCACTCCATAGATTTTTTCGTCGCAACAGCGCCTATCCGCCTCACTCCCTAAATTATGAGCTGACCTAACATATACAGCAGAAATCAGCAGTTTGCCTATCGGCATTTCTGCCTATATTTGTAGTTTCTTTTCACAGCCCCAGTACGCAGAGAACCCTTACCGCATTGGTAATCCGCCATAGGTGGTTGTTGGGAAACTGTAAGGCTGTGTTCCCGTGCGCATGGGATACTTGTGGCTCTGCAAGCAGAAAAAGCCATGAACCTGTCAGCATGCTTAACAGTCGTAACCATAATAGCCGCTTAGCCTCTTCTAATATGAGTCTTTCGGAGAGAAGACCTGGCTTTTGCGTCCCTCTTCTTCAGGTAGATCGAGCATCCTACTTGCAGTAGCCTCGAACGCAAAGAATATATTTTGACAAGGGGAAATACCTGAAACAGCCATGCATTTCATACTCTTTTACACGCGCCGACACAGAACTTCAGAGAGCTCTAGGGCATTAAGTAATTAGGATAATCCTAAAATATATGAAGACACACATAAGGATATCCTTGACCCTTACATTTAGGGTAGGATACTCTAGATCCAGACCTCCACCAAGTGGCGTGGAGCAACACCGACCACCGAAAAGGAAGTAAGGCATGAGCGATCGCGTCCTTAGTACTGATACCGCAAAACAAGCAATTAATCAGCTGCAAACCATTATTAACAATGGTTTCAACGACCAGATTAACCAGCTAAACAAGCAGGGTGAAACCCTATCTAACCGAAACAACTGGGACGGCCCGCTAGCCAACCAGTTCCGAGAGGACGTGTGGCCCCAGACGCATAAGGCCCTTATTAAGGCCAAGGATGAACTTGAGAAGCTGCAGGTCAACCTCCAGAAAATTTCTGAAGAAATCTTCCGTGCAGGCGGCGCTTAAGCTACGACGCCTCTGATATCTGTGGGCGGGGAAGGGAGTTATTCCCCTTCCCCGCCCACTGTTTTTATTTTCCGTATACCTCACCGATATATAAGGAAATTAGTCTTATGCAGCCTAATACAAAACCTGTAATATTTGACTTTACATCTGCAGAAACTTTTGTGTCTGCATTAAAAAAATGTAAAGAAAAGATCGAAAATCAAATACCTGAGCGAAACAAAGTTACAGAATATGCAAAAACTGAACTTAAAGGAAAATATGCTCAAATTTTCTCCGATAATGCTGATAACTCTACAGTACTCGCGCAAGAGATTATTAATGCTTTGGAGAATGCTGCAAAAAATATGCAGGAATATATTCAGGCTGCACATGAAGAAGTTCGGATTCGTGCAGAAATCCAAGAGTGGGAGGAGCGTGAGGATGCTCGAAATAAGCTCAGGGCTAACAAAACATTAAAAGTTAAAAATGAGGAGTATTATGTTCCTCCTAAATATCGAGACATAAACCCTGATGATCCTACTCCACCCAAGCCTAAGGAAACTACTCCGCCTCACTATGAGCCTTATATTTCAACTTCGGCAAGCAAAGCTTATCAAAAATTCCAGGAAAAAAGTCAATATACCGGAGGTTTTACCCCCACCGCTCTTGGCCATACCCAATGGGGAAATAATTTAAATCATGCTCCGTCTATATATGCTGATTATTCTTATAATCCAAAGGTTATAAGTGGAAATTTCACCCAAGATAAGGTCTCAGGAATTCCAGCTAATCTTTTCACATACTGTGAAAAGATCAAAAATATGGGTCCTGTTATTGAAAATGAGCAGAGTGTTCTAAAAAGCACTTATAACACTTTCAAACAAGGGACTAAATGGGGTGAATTTGACGCCGATGCATTAATAGAAGCAGTCTATATGTGGGTGCAGGATACGTATCTGGAAGCAGTACGTGCTGGGAAAGTAGGGGAGGCTTTATGGAAGGCAGGTAGTCAGGGAGACCTCAATGAAGCTAACCCAAATCTGTCTAACCCTTATAGGGTCCATACAGCAGATGGTAGCGTAGTCTTTAGTAATGTTGAAGATATACCCCTAAAAGGAAGTCTTCCCTTCGTGCCCTCAGCTACGATTACTGGTGGTGTTCCCAGCTCGGGGTATTCGAATGATCCGGTGAGTGTTGCAACAGGTAATTTTATCGAGCCTGAACTGGATTTAGCATTTGATAATACTGCTGCCCGCACCCTCAAACTTAAGCGCATGTATAACAGTGTCGCCGTAGTTCACAAGAGCGAGCTTCCTTCAGGCGTTTTCGGCCCAGGCTGGTCATCCACTCTTGACACTAAACTCGTATTTACTTCTGACGAGGCTCAATGGTACACAGATGACGGCCGTATTCTGTCGTTCACCCGCGAAGGAGACGGTTACAGTCGCGCACCAGGTGAACCCTGGTGGCTCACTAAAACCACTCCGGGTGATTCTCTCTACGATCGAGCCAACAGCATGTGTGTTCAGGCGCACGAGCAAACAGGTACTGAATTTACCTCCTACACGAACCCGCATTACTGGGCAATTACCAATAATGAACACACCACCCATACCTTCGCTGCCGACGGTACCTGGGTATCAACCACAGTGGGTCATCCATCAAACACTGTGGTGGCTGTGCGTAAAAACTATTCCGCCCAAGAGAGCCGTCCCGAGTCTGCAGCGACTCAGAACTCTCTCATCACCGACTTAGTGCACCCCACTACGGGACGTGCTATACATATTGACTACGCCCACCATGACGGAGAAACTGCATGCCCCTCTCAGGCGTACACTACAACACGGTTGGTGGGCATGCTGGTATGCCTCTAACAATAGCTGAATATGGGTATACCCCCACAGGGCACTTAACTACTGTGTCAACCACAACAGGTACCCGCACTTACACCCACACGCCTGAAGGGCTGATCCATGAAGTGTCCGATGTGAACGGGCATGTTGAGGTCACCAACACCTATGATGATGACGGCCGTGTGGTGCATCAGGTGAGTGAGTATGATTACGATATCTCGTATCAGTACGCTCCTGGCGGCATAACAATTATCTCGGGAGAGAACGCTGGGGTTGCACCCAATGTTTTCTACAGCGATGAAAGGGCGTCTTATCGGTGTCACCGCATCCGACGGGAGCCACTACACAATGCGTTATAACTCGCTCAATAACCGTGTGAGTGAAACCCAGCGTGACGGGTCCACAGTTACTCGCTCTTTTGATGAACGTGGTCGTCTGGTGCGTGAGCGTACCCCTGAAGGCGCTGACTACACCTACAGCTGGGACGAGTACGACCGTGTAACTGCGGTGTCGGTTCTAGATGCTCGGGATACGATAAACTTAGGTACCCCGATCACTATCTCCTATGGGTACACGGATAAGAGTAACCCGAATCCTTCCATGCTAACTGACGGTACGGGCGCAACCACCTATTACGAATGGGACGGCAACGGTAACCTAACGAGCAGCACCGACCCAACGGGTGTTACCACTACATTCGGTTACGACATTCATGGTGATCTCACCTCAGTAACTGATGGGGCAGGTAACGTTATTCGCCTTGTGCGTGACGAACAAGGCCGCATAACTCAAACGATTAACCCACTTGGCGAAACTTGTACGTTGCGTTACAACGCTTCTGGCGTGCCCATTAGCTATGAGGACGCGGCAGGTTCGCGGTGGACCTTCACTTATCCGCAAGTGACCGATACGCACTGTGTCCCCGCTATCGTGCGGGAGAAACAGCAACTACAGAACCGTCAAACCTCTGAGGGTCTGACTCACGGGGTGCTCCCTTCGGCGGTGACAGACCCTTACGGGAATACCACCACGTTCACCTATAACCGTGCGAATGACATTGTTTCGATAACAGACCCTCTTGGGCGGGTTCTGGAGAATGTGTATGACGTTCGAGGTAATCTGGCGAAGGTCATTAATGAGGCGGGCTCAACTTGGTCGTACACCTACGATGGGCTCTCCCAACTCACAACGGTAACCGACCCGGCTGGAGGTATCACCCGGTACACCTACGATATGAACAGCGAGATTACCTCAGTGACTGACCCAACCGGTGTCGAGGTGAAATACTCTGTGAACCGTAAACACGGCATTGAGGAAACCGTGGATGCGTTCGGGTCTTCATTCCGTCAGGTAGATGTATTGGGACGGGTAGTTTCTGAAGGTTCCACCCGCAAACCTATAGCGCACGGCAGCGGACACGGCATTAAAGCGCAGCTGAAATCAGTAATGACAGAAGAAACTGGCGTGGTTACTTATGATGCTGCGGGTCGCCCGGTTGAGATTCTTGATGCTGCCGGTGGTCTGACCTGTTATGAGCGTGATGCTGCCGGGCGTGTGCTGCGGGTGATCTCTGCAGCTGGCCGTATCGAGACCTATGACTATGATGCTGCCGGGCGGGTGATCTCTCATGCTGTTGGCCTGGATACCCCCGGGCGGTACACCGATGAAGCGGGGGTTTCGCGGGTTGTTGAGCCTTCTGCTTGGGCGATAACCCGGCTGGAGTATGATGCCGCCTCGCAGATTATCAGGCGTGTTAACCCTGACGGTACGGTTGAGAAGATCACCTATGACGTGTGTGGTCGAGTGACCGGTGTGGAGTCTGGTGTACGTGTGGCATCGTACGAGTACGATTTGTGTGGTCGCCTGGTTGGTGTGCGCGATAGTTCTTTTGGGCAGCGAAGGTTTAAGTACGATGCTGCCGGTCAGATTATCCAGGCAACGGATGGGTTGGGGTTCCGCACGCATTTCTCGTATACCGCAACCGGGCAGGTTTGCCGTGTTGTCGATGCCACTGGCCAGGTGACCGATTATCAGTACGACGCTATGGATCGTCTGGTGCGTGTGATTAAGGCTGCGGGTACGGTTGATGAGTCGGTGCAGGAGTACGCCTATGATGCTGCGGGCCGTCTGGTGCGTGCTGATGATGGTGTACGCGAGTATACGCATACTTATGATTATGCTGGCGGTGGTCGCCTGTCACACACCTGTGTTGATGGTGTGAAGGCTGCAGAGTTTGGGGTGCAGGATCAGGGCCGTACCGTGTGGGTGCGCGATTACGCTAGTGCTCAGGCCCTTGACGGTAATGCGTCTGAGGACGTGTTTGTGCAGCATCGGTTTGTGTATGATGCACGCGGTTTGCTGATGGAACGTTCACGTTCGGGCGTGATGACCAATACTTCGGGTGCGTCCTCTGGCTCGGCGGATGTTGATGCGCAGGTTCAGGCGTTGAATACTTTCACGAACACGGGCGCGTACACGCTCACGTTGGGGTACGATGCCGACGGTTACCGTACGCGTATGGTGACTCCGTATGGTGAGACTGCGGTTACCTATGATGGTGCTGGCCGAATGGTGCGGGTGAGTGATGTGGGTGCCTGCCATGATGCCTCTGTGGGTGTGGGTGCGGAGTTATCGTACGATGTGTTGGGTCGGCTTACGCGTGTGCAGGTAGCGGATGTGGTCTCTTCATGGGAGTTTGACGATATCTCCGGTCTGGTGTGTTCATATACGCAGGAAGAACTAGTGGGGGATGCTAGTGGTTATGGGCGACAGTCTCAGGTGTTAGCACAGACGAATGTTATTCGTGATGAGCAGGGTCGTGTTGTGGGCTTGGACTCTGCCGACGGGCTGGTGGTGTATACCTATGATGCTGCCGGTCAGCTGACGAGTTCTCGTGCTGGTGATCTGGAGTTTGAGTGGGTGTTCGAGGCCGGGCTCATGCAGACCGAACGTACGTGGCGGCGTACTGATGCTGGTGAGTATGATGGCGTGGGTGAACGTGTACTGTTGAGTGAGCGTTCGTTTGCGTATAACCGCCTGAACCAGCTCACTGAAACGGTTCAGGTGGAATATGCTGCGGCGATTGCACCTGAATTCGTGGGACTACAAGATGAAGTAATGAACCGCACTATCACTAGCTATGAGTATAACGCTGCCGGTGAACGCATCCTAGAACGTGTGGCCTCAAATTTGGGGGTGCGGTCAGTACGTGAATACACCTGGGGTGTTTTTGGTGGGCTGGCCTCAGTGACAGATACAGTCAGCACGGATGCTTTTCACCGTAATTTTTATGGGGTAACAGGGTCTGCTTCTCGTGTACGTCTGGTTTCTGATGTTACCGGCGAATTAGCTCAGGTTACCGGCGCTGAAGGAGCATCAGTACCGCTTGTGTGGGATCCGAACCCGGTTGCAGATATTCCTTCTGTGATAGGTGCCGGTGGCATGCCTGCCCCAGGCTCTGACGGTGGATTCTCACAGGTAGGCACTGCCGGAGGAATGAACCCTTGGGGTACCCCCAATGCCACTATTCTGCCTAGCGTGCTGGCGGAGTTTTCTTCACATGCTGGTGCGGGGTTGCCCGCAGGGTTCGTGTTTAATGGGGCCGGGAGCGTATCGGCGGCTGGCCTGGAGGTAATGGGTGCACGCGTGGTGGACCCTGCTTCACGTCGGTTCCTGTCAACAGACCCGCTCCCAGCGGTTACTGGGACAGGGTTTCGCGGATACGTATGCGTTTTGTGGGAATAACCCAGTGGGACTAATTGACCCGTGGGGAACGCAAGAAGTATCAAATGAGTTGGCGAATGATACAAGTATCAAAGGATGGGTAAGCCGTAATGCTCGTGAGTTGAAGGAAATATTTTTTATACTGGGCATTGCGATTGCTGTTGGGGCTGCTCCTTTTACTGGTGGCTTAAGTTTATATAGTGCTGCAGTTGGTATGCTTGCAGGTGGTTCAGCGGGAGCTTTTCTGGCTATGTCAAATACGATCGGTACCCGAATGGATAAAAAAGGGTATGTAGACCTTGGAAACCTTAGCGATGAAGGCTTCCGGGGGATGCTGCAGGGGATGGCGCTAGGCGCTAGTGAGACTCTGATATTCGGGTACGGGGGTAAATATACATACGAAGGATATACATATTTTAAGAATACGCGCATGGGGCAGTATGCAATCTCTACAGGTAATTCGCTGAAGACGACGGCGACACAGTCTCGGATATACCAGGCTGCAACACAGACGGTATCTGCGGGATGGCAGGGGGCGAAGCAGATGGCTCAGCGTGAGATCTCTCAGATACCCAAGATGGTGCGTGCTATTCCAGAGTACCCGGTGGTGCAGTACGCGCGCTCGGCAGCGTATGCCGGTGGGGCACGCGCTAAAGGTGCAGTCGAAGCAGGCTGGAACGGGGCGAAGCAGATGGCTGGGCGTGAGGTATCTCAGGTGTCTAATATGGTGCGTGCTATTCCAGAGTACCCGGTGGTGCAGTACGCGCGCTCGGCAGCGTATGCCGGTGGGGCACGCGCTAAAGGTGCAGTCGAAGCAGGCTGGAACACTGCTAAAGAAATGGCGAAGTCCTCGTGGGAAGCTGGGAAGGCTGCCGGTCAGCGGTATGCTCCGGTGGTGTGGAACGGGACGAAAAACGCCGGGGTTAATTTCGCCACCGGTGCGGGTACGAACGCTGTAGTCTACAGCGGCGAGTATGGGTTAAAACGCGCACTAGGATCCCAAGAAGATTTTAACTGGGATGAGCTTGGTATGTATATGGGTAGCGGGGCCACAGGCAATGTGCTTGGCGGGTCGGTAAAACCAATGGTGGGGTCAGGTATTCAACGGTTTAATAACCGTTCTGTGCGGGGTAATGGTGGCACCCCTCGGTTTACCATCAACCCGGAAGGAAAGCTGCGTACTGGTCTAGAGGCCTCTGGTGCGGGCGCGCTTAACCTTGCAAACGCTGAAGCCTGGAACCTGTCCACGGGTAAGGGTGACCTATCGAACGGGGATAAAGCGTATGCCTTATTGGCTGGCGGTCTGGGCAGTCAGGCGGGTAGTTTCGGGATACCTTTTACCAAAGGCAAAGGACCTAATGGAGGTCGGATTTCGTTTGACAGTACGCCCCTGGGGTCACCTTTGAAAGCTCCATCATATATGGACTCATATGGGGCAATGGCCACCGGACATCCTGGTCGCAGGACTAATGCCTCTGAATGGAATCGTGTTGTTGGGTATGGTATTGCGAATGCTGGGGTAATGGCCGGTACGGATGTGTTGAAATCTTACGTGCTGAATCCCGCAGTAAGGTATGCGCAGGAGATTGGCCCGCAGGTGGGAGATATACGACGGTGGCCGCAACCGATGAAGGACATGTATCGGCTGTGGGAGCAATATTGGCCGTGGGGCGATTATGTTCCTTCCCCGTTATCTGCTCAAAATGCTGATCCTGTTTCTGGGGCAGGGCCTGTGCAATCACAGCAGCAGGAGTCTGAAATAATAAAGCCTTCTAACCCCCAGGAAGAAGCTGTAGCGAACCACGCACCTGTGCAGCACCCAAATGGTGGTGTCTTGTGAGCCGTAGAAAAGATCATGCTCATAGTCTGGAGCATGTAGAACACCCCAAAACCCCGGCCCGCACCAGCGGTAGTTCTGTCTCCGCAGAAGCCTCTGCCCCTGTCCCGGAACTTGTCCTATACCCCACCAACCCAAGCAGTACCAGCACAACCCTGATCGGCCCGCAGCTGCCACAACGGTACGAACCAGCATTAACCCCATCACTCATCTCAGCAATTCTTGCCCAAGGAATCGTCGCGTTTCCTGTGGTATGGATTTTCCTGGGAACACTCAACCAGCCACCACAACCGCTGGTATTCTATGTGCTCTTAGTGCTTTTACCCCCAGCAGGGATCACCTGGTCGATTCTGATTTTTCTGAAGTTACGTTTGTACCCAGCTTGGGGCTGGTATTTTGCCTCATTTTTCTTGGTACCACCATTTTTCTCGCATTTACCGGGCCCGGATCATGGGTTGTACGTGGTGGCATTAACCGCGATTTTAGCGGGGTATTATTCGGGGAATGTGTTATTAGGGTATTACCATGCGTGGCGTGTGTACCGGATGAGTAATGCTGAGTATGCGAGGCATCTTGCCTGGCTGCGGAGTGAGCGGCAGCGGGAGCAGCAGAACGCGGTGTCTGGGGATGCGTTAGCGTTGGTGTTTATCATTTTGCTCGGGCTTGCTGTGGCTGTTTTGTTGTCGGGGATTTTTCCGATCTATATCCTAGGAAAATCTTATGATCCGGTATCTGTGATCCTTCCTTCGCTATCAGTGGTGGGTGCCTCGGTTGCTCTTTCGGTGTTTGTGAAGCGGGTGATACAAGCGCGTGTGATAGTGGTGGTTAGTTGTGTGGTGGTTGTGGTGGTAGGGGTTGTGTTGTTGGTGGGGTTTCCGGGGTGTATGGTGGTTGTTCCGGGGGTTTTAGGGTTTGGGTTAGGGGATGTGTTAGTGAGTTCGTTGGGTGTGTATGCGCGGGAGCTTCAAGGGTCGGTTCGCCGAAAAGCACAACGACGGTAACCCAAATGGTGGTGTCTTGTGAGTCGTAGAAAAGATCATGCTTTCACCCTAGAGCGTTTAGAACAATCAGAGACTTTAAACACCCCGCCTCAGCGGTGATTCTTATGCAATCCAGGGTTAGTTTTTTTGGGGTGTGGGGGTGAGGGTTTCGGCGGCGAGGTTGTTGCCGTTGCGGAACCTGCGCAGGGATCGGGTGATGTTGAGGGGTGGGCGGCGGCTTTTTTTGATGGTGTGTGCGTCTTCTGGGGGTGTTCATGTCGGCCCAGCGGTGTTCGGTGTGTCGGAAGATGAGGTGGGCTGTGATGGTGTATTCCTTGAGGGTCCTGGGGGAGAAGGAGGCTATTTTTTGTCCTTTGCTGTTGTAGAGTTTGAGCTGGTCGGGGTGGAAGTCGCCTTCGGCGGTGGTTTCTGTGGGGGTGTAGGTGTAGGCGTTGATGGAGGTGATGGGGGTGGTGATGCGGCGTCCGGTCCAGGTGCGGTGGGTGATGGTTCCGTTGGGGTTGATGCTGAGGTAGCTGGTGGCGTACTTGTGTAGTAGGAGTAGTCCGAGGAGGCAGAAGGCTGTGCTGGCGAGGATGGTGCCTGTTTCGGGTGTGGGGGTTGTGAAGAGGAGGATGGTGAGGGCGCTGGCCCAGAAGAGGGTTGTGGTGATGCCTATCCATCCGTGGTAGCGGGGTGGTCGTTTGATGGTGCTGGTGTTGTGTTTGTCGCGGGTGCGTTGTATTTCGTCGTGGAGGATGTAGAGGGTGAGTACGAGGGCGGAGGTGGAGAAGGTGAGGATGGGGATAGACATCTAAATCTCCCGGTTGTTGGTAGGCTGTTGCTATTTTAGGCTGGGGTGGGGGTGTGGTTGGCGAGTCCTGTGGCTTCGGTGTTTTCTTGTAGGTAGCGGATGATTTCTCCGCGTCCTTTGCTGGTGGTGGCTTTTTTGATGATGGCTGCTTCGTCGGGGTTGTCCATGTCGGGCCAGCGTCCGCGTGCGCATCGGAAGACGAGGTGGGCCATGATGTTATATTCTTTCAGGTATTCGGGGGAGTAGGTGGCGATGGTGTTATTTTTGCTGTCCCAGAGCCAGAGGTTGTCTTCAATATATTCGTTGTTTAAGTGCGTGTGTCCTGGGGTGTACTTGTATTCGTTAATTGAGCTCACGGGTGCGGTGTGGGGTTGTCCGAAGCTGCCGCGGTAGGTGATGGTGGCGTCGGGGTTGATGCTGAGGTATTTTGTTTCGTAGCGGTATAGTAGAGCGATTCCGGTTGCTGCGGAGAGTATGCCGCCTGCGAAGTAGTACCAGTTGGGGAGCCATTCGGATGCTGGGAGTGCTATGAATAAGGCGATGAAGAAGCCGACGAGGCAGATGCAGCCGAAAATAGTTGCGGCGCCTTCAAGGCGGGGGAGGCGTTTGACGATTTTCCCTTTTTTCTTATCGCGGTAGCGTTTGTATTCGTCGCGGATGCCGTAGAGTATCATGATCCCTGCGGAAATTTGTAGGATTGTGGTGAAGGTGTGTAGTGGCATGGTGTGTTTTTCCTTGTGGTCTGGGTTTTAGTGTATGTTTTTGGGTGTGCCGCGTATTTTATTCATAGTTATCTTTATCTTGAAATAAATTTGTAGCGATTATAATTCAATAATTTCTTACCCGATATCATATATCAACTCTTTATATAATTTTTGAAATCACTGGCGTGTTCCAGTGAGTGTAGGTAGGAAGCTAAGAACTGATAGGTCTGTGCGCCAGCGAAAATATGTTATTCACTGTCTTTCTGGCCAGGATGGCTGGACCGTATACCTGGTATGGCTGAGCAGTCTTAGATCATATTAGTGATTCGGTGAACCTTGCTACGATATATGTACATTTATGAGTACCCCCGTAGGGTGTGCCAAATGCCCAAATTCTATGATGAATAGGGGCATGCAAGGAGGGAAGAATGGAGCCGTCAAGGTACCCGCGTGTGGATGCCATTATTCGAGGGCCAGCCGTTGTTGAGTTGGCTGTTCAGGATCAAGGGGTTCGCTTCATTCAAGAGGCCACAATTGATGCTGCTTTGTCCCGCTCCTATGTTTATGTTTCCACTATTGCCAGTAACCTAAGGCGCCCGGTATATGTCCATGTAACAGATGCGCAGGGCGGTAACAGAGTCATGGTGGTATACCCGAATGGTTTTGTCGAGCCCGAAAATATGGTGTTTTCTCAAGCTGCGGTAGCGGCCCCTGCTGTGGAGAAGAAACCCTTCTACAAGCGGGCAGTGTTTCTTGTTCCGCTGGCGCTGGTTCTTGTTGTGGGGCTGCTGGGCGGCGGCATGTGGGGAGTCATATTTTTCTTCTCGAATCATGGGGAGAGAACTGTCTCAGCTCAGCCTCATAAAACTAGTACAGACCCCCAAAGTCCCGACTCTACCCAGGAGAAGAAAGGTGACACCGTCCAGTTAGCCGGTGCTGCTGAAGTTTCCGCCGTCTCGCAGGATGGTAAATATGTCACCTACCTGTCCGGTAAAACACTGTATGTTGTATCGGCTCAGACGGGGGAGGAAGTCAGCAAAAACGGAGGTAAAAGAACCCGATAATGCGCTTTCTGAACTGACAATACGGCCCCCACCAGGGTGGTTTCGCATACGTCGGTAAAGAGTCCTACCTCACGTGGTCCAGTGATAAGAAATTCAGTGAGGTGCTGCGGTACTCCGCTAAAGACCAGCAAATGCTCACCCGTCAAGGGGTTACTGCTTTTGGTTAACCGTGATAACCCATCTAAACCAGCGAAAGTAACACTGCTGGGGTCATCGCCCAAAGAGTTTCGCACCCCGGCCGAGGGAGCGTCGTTTATTTCTACTGATGGTTCACGGGCGTACTGGGCTACTTCCCAGGACGGAGGAACAGTTGTTACAGCCGATGCATCCGGCAAGGTTGAGGGTTCGCATAAGCTTGCCTCACCGGGGGAGGGCGCGCGTCTTACATCGTGGGCTGGGGTGAGCTCGCGTGGCGAGGTGATGACGCTCTGGTCTGTTGATGGTCGTTCAACTCTGGTTTTTCAGTCGGTGAGTTCGGGTGATATTGCGGCGAAGGTTTCCGTTGATGCATCAGAGGGTGCCAAGGTAGATTTTTCTGGTTCGACACTACTGTTAGGTAAGCAAATTATCGACTGTAACACTCGTTCAACGTATACCATAGAGATGGCCCCTGAAAAAGCTACCCCACTTCCGGTGGGCTTTCACCTTTCTGGCGGCACGGGCGGCTTTTCGTGGGCTGGCCCCGGTGGGGTGCGCAAGAGCCCGGAAGGTGAGGTTCTTGGTGTTAACCATGATGGAGCATCCGTGCTGTTATCAGCCGACCATCACCACATGACAATTATTAAGAAAGATGGAGAGTGAGTGACCCCATGAAGAAACAAGTGACAATACTGGGCGGTTTGGCTGTTCTTGCAGCTATTAATATGGTTCCAGCTATGGCTGATGACGCCCCCTCTGAAGCGTACACCCCTGCGGCTGTGGCAACTGAAGAGCCCGCTGCTGCGGCTTCCCCGGCGGCTGTCGTTCAGCCTGCTGCTGAGCCTGAGGCTCCGGTTCTTGCCACAGAGCAGGACCCCGTCGGTTTGTTCCCTACCCCTGGGCTGACTCCCACTCCAGGGGATGCGACACCGGCAGATCCTGCTATTGATCCGACCCCAGCACCTGCCGACCCGGCAATTAACCCCACTCCAGCGCCTGAGGCCCCAGCGGCTCCCGTGGTTGATACCGATCCTGCTCCTGCTCAGCCTGCCCAGCCCGCACCAGTTGAAACCCCTGTTCCGGCAGCCCCGGTAGCTCCTGCCGCCCCGGCCGACACCTCTGTGGCAGGCGGTTCCGCTGCACAGACCCCGGTTCAGGCAGCGCCCATGCAAGCCCCTGCCGCTCAGGCTACTGTTCAGGCGGCCCCCGCCGCGCAGGCACAGGCTGCACAGGCTCCGGCCTATACTCCTGCCTACACCCCTGCTTCTGAGGCGGCAGCTGGCGGCTCGGGTGCTGGTGCTGCAGCTAATGGTGCGTCCGGCGGGTCTGCCGCTGTTGCAGGTTCTCAGGCCGCCCCGGCTGCTCCTGCCGCTCAGCAGGCTCAAGACTCTGGGACTGTTGCTGTGCCTGCTAATAACCCGGCCGCTGCTTCTGCTGCGCAGGGTGTGCAGAGTGAGAGTCAGGCGACCGCAGCGAAGAGCACCGGTAGCTTGGCGAACACCGGCTTCTCGACTACTCCGGTGGCTACCGCTGCAGGACTATTCGCAACGGGTGTAGCTCTCACCTATGCCGCATCGCGGAAGCGCAAGCAGCAGGCATAAAGAGCCCTCCAGGGAACTGCTTTAGTCCTACCACTGCGGTTGTGAGTGTTCCCTGACGTATGTTTGTTATATGCCTTGCAGCTATAGATTAACTATTCTTGAAAAGAACTAAAGTTCGCCTGGATTGGGTGATGAAATAGCCTCTCAATCCAGGCGAATTGTTATATAGCACAGGGTAGATCCGGGGTGCTGTATCAGACCTCTGCTTAAGGTGTTTGAGTGGTTGCATGGTTTATAGGCCCGGGTAGCTTTTACTTTACGTATAAATATAATTTTTTGCCTCTTGAGGTTTTAAGATGATTTTGGAAGTATTTATCTGCAATATGATTTATATATAGCATGTTTGAATCTTTAATATTCATTTGCCTATAATAAAATGTGGACGGTACAGTCGTTTCATCTGCCGATAATTAGAAAGAAATGCACCTCTATGAGAACGCCGATAAGGTGTAGCGCTGCTGCTGACTCGGGTAGCTTTACAACGGTATCTGCCATTGGCAGCCGCGGGCACATTGCAGTACCCAAAGGGCAGCATGGCAGAGGTGTGTTTGCCGTCCTTTCTACAACTATTGATAACGTCGGACTATCTTCTTCTTTTACATACATTCCACAGAGCCCCCTTATAGTTACTCGCTATCTCCTGGCATTTAGGGGGTTATTCCTCCGTAAAACGAAACAGAGGGCTAAGGTGCAGCCCGTTCACACACAAAAGTTACGGTGTCTTCTGGGTATTGGGCGCGGCACCAACGAGGTATGGGCAGCCTGCCAGCCCGTGCGTGACCATTATGTTGGGGCTGGTCGGTCAGTCATGTTTATCGCGGAGGAAACTGCACTGCTGGACCCACCTGCGGTATCGGCAGATGGTGGGCAGCTGTTCTTATAACCATGATTGCCACAGTCAGTAATTATTGTATGAATACTATTTTGGAGGTGCTTAATGTCTCGTGTGATTGAGGGGCGGAAGCGTAATTTTCTTTTTATCGTAATGCTCGGCGTGATCCTAATACTGGCTATTTTGCTGGTGTGGAATCTAATGGGAAATAAGGGAGAGACTAAACTCGGCTGGAGGTGTGTCGTCGTCAAGTTCTGCGCCTTCGGAGGGTGGACAGCAAACAAGCACACCACCTACAGGCCGTGGCGATCATAAGTGTGATGTGCCGGTGGCTCCTGATAAGGCTTTTAGTGCTGAGCTACCATCGGATTATCGGTTTGAGACGACAACCCGTGGCGTTATTTACCCGATATCGGCTCAGTATGGTCCTACCTATAAGCCGGGTGTGGTGGGGTATTGTTTTGCCCATAACCCAACAGGTGCTGCTCTGGCGGCTAGTCAGGGTAGTACGATTGCTGGGGATACGAGGGCTACTGAGGCTGAGCTTCGTGGGCTGTATTCTTCGCGCATAGCAGCTGATCTTCAGTACGCACCTGATTATAATGCTGAGCGTGTACATGCTCGTATTGCTGGCTATGATATAGAAAATTATTCTCCTGAAAAAGCTACTATCGGTATTGTTGTTCTCACTAAGGACTCGGAAGGGAAAAATACGGGTTTTAAAATTCTGATGACAGTAGTTTGGGAAGATAATGACTGGAAAGTAGATAATAATAACGCCGAAAATGCTACTCCTCTGACTAAGGAGCCAACTTATATTTTTAAGGCTCAAGGAGGCTCACAAAGTAGTTAAAATAATGGAACTATGGGTGCAAAATTCTGAGTGTGAATAACTGTGAATACATTTACTGCGGGATTCAGGGTAGATCATACGCATTAGTGCAACATAAATATAGTTCTAAATGCGGCTATAAATATTAAGTAGCTGGTGGTGGCTATTCGGCGGCCGTAATATTCGGTAATTATTTTATTAATATTTTTTTGGAGGTGCTTAATGTCTGATATGTCTAAAAAGCCGGGGGCGTAATTTTTCTTTTTATTGTCATGCTGGGTGTGATCCTAATACTGGCTGTTTTGCTGGTGTGGAATCTGATGGGAAATAAGGGAGAGAATAAAAACTCTGCTGGATCTGCTAGTGAATCATCAGCGTCTTCGAGTACGGCATCAGGAGGAGTCACTGCAGGGCCTCAGTTTCCAGATGTTTCTCCTCTACCAACAACGGGTTCTTCCGCCGGGGCACTATCGGTAGAGTCTGATGGTCATGCGAAATGTGATGTGAAAGTAGACCCAGATAAGGCGTTTAGCGCTGAGGTTCCTTCGGATCTTCGATGGGATAAAACTGCGTCAGGGATTAGTTACCCTATGAGTACTTCTGTGGGTCCGTTGTATCGTCCAGGATACGTGGGGCAGTGTTACGCTCATTCCCCTTCAGGTGCCGCGATGGCTGCTATTAACTATACCGCTGCTGTGAATGACAATCGCACAACAGAAAAGGAACGTCGCTTACTGCTTTCCCAGCGTCTTGCTGCTGGTGAGGAGCCCTTTGCTCCTGGGGATGGTGGCGGATATAAAATGGTGCTTATAGGTTATGCGGTAAGTAGTTATTCTATCGATAAAGCGAAGATTACTGTGTATATTCTCAATTCTGATAACGGTGAAAACTCTCTCAGCAAGGTTGATTTTTCTTTCGTTTGGGAGAGTGGAGATTGGAAAGCTGATACTCCTGAGAGTGACTATCGGATGCAGCCTGCGATGGAGACCCCTCCACAAATATTTAAAATAGGAAATGCATCCTATAACGGTTAAGGATACTGCTAAAGATGTTGCTGCAGGCACCCATGATAATTACTGCAAAGTTAGGTATGCTCTTGATGAACAACAAAAATAGGAATGTATCAAGAGGTCCAGGGAATTTGCTGATAAAGCTGTAGATACTGCTGTTAATTTGGGCCAAAACGGATTTGAAGAAGGCAAAAAGCTGTTGGAAACCTTGTAGGGAAAGCACTTGAAGGCCCGATTAATGATTTTCTGATCTCCTTGTGAATCGGGGCCGTTAACTTTTTCAGACATTTATTTTGTCATGGATTCATGCTGGCCCTGTTATTAGTCTTGAAAAAGACACAATGGACTGGATGAAGGTAGCAGCCGGCCCTATGGTGTGGATCTGTGTAGTATATGGTGGTTAGCTATTCGCTGCGACAGTGGTTGCAATATTCATTAACTATATTTATTAATATTTTTTTTGGAGGTGCTTAATGTCTGACGTTTCTAAAAGCCGGGGGCGTAATTTTCTTTTTATTGTCATGTTGGGTGTGATTCTAATACTGGCTGTTTTGCTGGTGTGGAATCTAATGGGAAATAAGGGAGAGACTAAAAACTCTGCTGAGGGTGCAGCGGCGGCGTCAAGTTCTGCGCCGTCGGGTAGCGGACAGCAAACAAGCACACCACCTACAGGCCGTGGCGATCATAAGTGCGATGTGCCGGTGGCTTCTGAGAAAGAATTCAGCGTAGAAGCGCCATCAGATTACCGGTTTAAGAAAACCTATGATGGTATTAAATATCCGGTCTCTGCAACGTATGGTCCTACCTATACGCCTGGTGTTGTGGGATATTGTTTCGCTCATAACCCAACCGGTGCTGCTATGGCAGCTATCACGTACATGGCTGCTGAAAGTGATATTAATGCAACTGAGGCAGAGCGTAGGGGTTTGCTTTCAAAGCGTGTTGCTGCTGAATATAAGCCTGAAGCTCCTGAGAGCCATCCGGCTGACTCTGCTGATGCCCGTATCGCTGGTTATGATATAAAGTCTTACTCGCCAGAGCGGGCTGTGGTTGACGCTGTTTCTGTGGAAATCTGATGGGCAGAATCATATTGCTAAGTTCTCCGTGCCGATGGTGTGGGAGGACGGTGACTGGCATGTTGATGCCGTTGAGAGCGAGATCCATCTTGAAACTGTAGAGCATATGCCAAGCCAGGTTTTTAAGGCTCAAGATAACGAGGGTAAATAGTGGTGTATCAGTATGGGAAGACTCATATGAGGAGCGCGTAACTTTTATGGGTAATCATGGCCACGGGCGATACCTGTAAGAGCTTCCTGTCTCATGAGTCTGCCATATGGGGGTGGTATACGCCTAGGCGCCTACTGTCCCTCTTGATGGATGTGGCCTGCATTCTATTATTAAGGGCGCACGCACCTTCGAACCGCTACTTCTGCCCCTGCCGCTGTATGATAAGAGTGCGCGATCACCTTATGTGGAAAGGATGCGACCCCTGTCATGACTTCCGTGTTTAACCGCCGTACCGCCCTGGGTCTTTTGGGCGCAGGGTCTGCTGCATTTTTAGCGGCCTGCGCCCCGTTAAGAAGTGTCAAGAAAGGTGCAGAGAGCCCTAGCGAATCAGCTTCCGAGAGTCCTGCTAGCACGGCATCAGCTTCGCCAACTGCACAGAAAAAAGACTACAGCGGCGAAGCAAGACTTGAAAAGTACGATACCTCCGCAGGTACCTACGAGCCTGGTACAAGTGAACATCCTCCCCGGAATATGCCAAAACCCATTAAACCTGACAATATGAATGAAAACTCGGTGGCTGGGTTCTACTCAACCCTTGCGTTCTATGCGGCAGGGCTGGAATATGCTATGCGCTCTGGGGATACAACGTATATGGATCAGGTCAAACTAGAGAAGAGAGAGAAAGAAGGTTTTGAGGGCAAATTCAGCCAATACGTTAGCTATGTAGCAGGTGGCCTTGTCTGGTATTCAAATGTCAAAGTAGTATTTGATCTGAAAAGTTCGGAGCCTAATAAAACAAGCCAATATTATCTCTGGCCAGCGGAGATGAGAATCGACGTTGGGACACATGTATATGCTGTTAATGGGCAGTCAAAACCTGTTAGTGCCAAGGAACAGAAGCACAGTATGAATGCTGTGTTTCGTGGCGAGTACATTGACGGTGTGTGGCAGATTGGCACTCTTGGTTCGCTACAATCTAGTTGACAGGCTAGTTCGGTAGAACAAGATACATATACCTGGGGCTAGGAAGCTTCGTATGTCTTGTTCAGGGGGTAAATGCGAGGCCGTTAACTTCAGCTCATCAGGCATTCAGTGGGTGAGCTGTCGCTGTATGATAAGAGTGCGCGATCACCTTATGTGGAAAGGATGCGACCCCTGTCATGACTTCCGTGTTTAACCGCCGTACCGCCCTAGGTCTTCTGGGCGCAGGGTCTGCTGCATTTTTAGCGGCCTGCGCCCCGCTAAGAAGCGTTAAGAAAAGTAGCGGTGAAAGCAGCAGCAGTAGCAGTAGCAGCAGTACCCCCGATTCACATTCTCCGGAGCCGTCTGAGGAGTCCGTGAGCCCTGCAGCCTCCACGTCATCGTCTTCACCAGCATCTTCGGAGTCTGCAAAGAGCTATAAAGGTGAGGCAAAACTAGAGAAATACGACACCTCCGCAGGTACCTACGAGCCCGGCACCAGCGAGCATCCCCCGCGGAACGTACCTAAACCCATTAAGCCAGCGAATATGAACGAAAACTCAGTGGCTGGTCTATACTCAACAATCGCCTTCTATGCCGCTTCATTCCAGTATTTTGTGACAACGGGCGACCGGCAATACCTCGACCAAATAAAAATTGATGAGGAAGAGGAGGAAGGGATGAGTGAGTATGATGAGATGGCACAATATATTGCAGGCGGTGTCGCATGGTTTGAAAACCCCAAGATTGTTATTACTTTAACGACTGACCAGCCCACCAAGTCAGGCTCTAGCTACACATGGCCCTCTACAGTTGTTTTTGATTATGGTAAAAATGTCCATAACGCACAAGGCCAAACACTCCCCGTGCCCTCTACGGGGGCTGAAAAGCCTCAAAAGGGGTATATGAAAGGGAAATACACTGGTGGCGTGTGGGAAGTTACCATGATGACCTATAATCTTTCAGATAACTCATAAAAATAAATTTAAGGTAATAAAAACGAACTTTAGCTATAATAAAGAAGTCAAACATCCTGAATCTAGACAAATGAGATCGATAATATTGTGACTTCCGTATTTAACCGCCGTGCCGCGCTGAACTTTGCGGGTGTTGGATCTGCTGCGGCATTGTTGTCTGCCTGCGCCCCTATAAGAACTGTTGTAAAGCATCAAGAGGCTGAGAGTAGTAGCGCATCGTCCAGTGCCTCCGCCGGTCCAGCGAGTTCGTCGTCTTCTGCTGCCTATAATTCACCGTCCAGCTCGTCGTCGGTAGACCATAAAGGGGGGAAGTGAAACTCGAAAGCTACGACACCTCTGCGGGAACCTACTCGCCCGCCACCCGCACCCAGCCAGCGAAGAACGTGCCCAAGCCCATCAAGCCAAAGAACATGAACGAGAACTCTGAGGAAGGGTTCTACTCATCCTTGGCATTCATGGCAGCCTCAATGCAGTACCTCATGACCACTGGGGATTCCCAGTACACTGAGCAGGTCAAACTTCACCCAGAGGAGAAGAAAAACTACGACATAATGGTTGAACAGTACTCGGTTCTGCAAACAGGCGAAGTCTGGTTTGAAGATCCCAAGTATGTCATCACCCTAGAAACATCCTCGTCCAATAAATCGGGTAAATACTATCTATGGCCAGCAACCATCACAACCGCAGTAGGTACCTACTTAGTGGCCGCCGGTCAAGTGCGCGATATGCCTGCTAATGAACGGAAAATTAGTAGCAAAGTTGTTATGCGTGGCGAGTATACAGGTGGCGTGTGGGAGCTTGCAGGTATTCAGGCCCTCTCTTCAACGGTGAAGCCGTAAGTCGCCCCTGCACCTTGGGTATGCGGAAAATTCTTGCCTGCGCAAAAAGCTGCAGCGCAGATTTGGGCTGGAAACCCCCGCTCACCGTGGTGAAAGCTCAGTATGATGCTGAGACTGGTTATTCACCAGCTGAAAGGAAACCTAACATGACATTCATAGTAAACCGCCGTGCCGCCTTCGGCTTTTTAGGCGCTGGCTCCCTACGTTTTTAACCGCCTGCAGCGGGTTAAATATAAACTCTTCTGCCTCAGATATTTCTGGTAATGATCAGACAAAAGAGCCCGAGAAAGACTACAGAGGTGAGGTGAAACTCGAAAGCTACGACACCTCTGCGGGAACCTACAGGCCAGCTACCCGTACCCAGCCACCGAAGAACGTGCCCAAACCTGTTAAGCCTGATAATATTCGTGAGGAGTCAGTGGCGGGCCTCTACTCATCTCTTGCGTTCATGGCAGCGTCGCTACAGTATCTTTTCGCTACGGGGGACGACCAGTATTTTGAGCAGTCAGACCTCAACGACAAAGGTAAACGGGATATTGCTAAGAATAGTTCTATCAAGGATATGTTCAAGGCGTTTAAAGAGGGGGATGCATGGTTTGGCAATCCCACCATTACGTTTTTTCTGGAAGAACCCCAGCCTACTAAACGTGATGATATCTACTATTGGCCAGTTACATTCACGTCTGACTTCGGGGAATATATAGTAGCTTCGGAAATGTGCGCGAGCTCAAAGAGACAGAACGGAAGAGCACACATAAGGGTGAACTTACTGCCAAATATTCGAATGGTGCGTGGCATCTTAGTGACTTCAACTCTCAGCCGCCGGGTGCATCAGCCAGTGCCTCACCCAGCAGTTCAATCTAGGCGGTTACCTACGTTTGCTTCAAAGACACGTGGCTGGTGCAGCGCCGCCGAAGTGTCGGGGTGCGCACCATGACTGACTAAAGTACGTAACAGGGGCGCCCCAGATGGCTAACCATCTGGGGCACCCCTGTGTCACGGGCCGGAACCTGCTTCTACGGTTCGCGTTAGCTGGCAGGTTACAGGTAGGCACGGGCCGGGTCGATAACGTCCCGTGGGGTGCGTGCGGCGCCCGGTAGCGGCGAACCCACGGCCTTAAACACCCAGTCGTTCCCGTCCCGGCTAATGGAGGCGACCATCAGGCCCGTGTGCGAGCCTTTCTGCGTCATCTCAAAACGGGCCAGCTCCTGCCGGTTTTCCACATTTTCGACGCGCACAAACGCGTTCTCAATACTGCTGAACTGATCACCCGAATATGAGGTGATCACCAGCGCCAGGGTGTTGACGCGGGCATCCACCCCGGGCAGGTTAATGTCTATAACCTCGTCGTCGCCATCACCGGCACCGGTGAGGTTATCACCGTGGTGAATGATTGAGCCGTTTGCGGCACGCAACGACCCGTAAAACACGGCCTCAACCATTTGCCCCGAGGCATCATAGGCCAGCACCGAAGCGTCCAAGTCCACGGCCTTCTCCTTGGTGCGCCCAAAGAAGCCCTTCACCTTGATCGGGTCCCAGCCCAGCCCCAGGCGTACCTGGGTGAGGCCGCTATCTTTTGACAGGTTAATCTTTTGGCCTTTTGAAAGGTTAATGGCCATAGTTTCTATACCCTTCTACATCGTTGTACGTTAGTTGTCATGCCGCGCCGGGCGACAGCACCCACACGGTGGGGCGGCCACCCGGCAGCGGTTACGGACACGCTCACAGGGCGGCCTAATCGGTTGAGCTTCCTGAGGCTACAGGTTCTTTGGCGTCCCCATCATTCTCAGCGGCTTCGGCACGGTTAGCGCGGCGGGATGAGATGACCGAACCCGCAATGAACACGATGCCAGATAAACCGATCACATAATCCGGGATATCCCACTTCAGGTCGCTATCAGCATGAGCGCCAGAACACCGATCGCCCAGTGCGCGCCGTGATCCAGGTAGCGCAGCTCCTGCAGGGTGCCTTTCTCAACCAGGTAGATCGTCATTGAACGAACGAACAGGGCGCCCACACCCAGGCCGATCGCAATAATAATCGGGTCGGAAGTCACCGCGAAAGCGCCCAGCACCCCGTCGAAGCTGAATGACGCATCCAGCACCTCCAGGAAGATGAACATGGAGAACGCGGCCTTACCCGTGAGCATGGCGACCTCCGACAAAGACTCTTCCTGAGCCTCATTGCGGTCCTCCATAAACGTCGCCAGACCGTTCGTCGCCAGGAACGTGAGCATACCCAGCAGCCCGGAGAGCAGGATCGTGTACTGTTCATGGTGCTCGGCCCCGAACAATTGCGCGGCCGCCAACAGGATCGCACCCGAAACCAGCACCGGCATTGAGTCGAAATGCCCCGCCTTAGCCAGTGGCCTCTCAATGACCGCCAGCCAGTGTACATCCTTACCTGCCTCGAACAGGAATGAGAGGAACAGCATCAGCAGGAACATGCCGCCGAAAGAGGCGATCGTGTGATGCGCCGATTCCAGGATGTAACCGTAAGTGCCGGGGGTGTGCGGGTCGCCGCGCTCCATGGCCAGGTTCCACGCTTCGACCGGTCCCACGTTACCGGCCAGGCATACGATCAGGAACGGGAACACCAGACGCATCCCGAATACCGCCACGAGCACGCCTACAGTCAGGAAGATACGGCGCCAGGCGTGCGACATCTTGTTCAGGTATTTTGCGTTCACGCCCGCGTTATCGAACGAGAACACGATCTCAAGCACGATCAGGATCGCGGCGGAAACCATGCCCGAAACACCGCCGTAGAACATCGCCACAACGAGCGCCGCGAGGGTGATGAGCAGGTCATATTTGAAGAATTTCAACAATGCCATTGATTAAAAGCTCTCCTTATAGAGCGTGTGTGTGCTGTCTAGAGGGTTCTAGACGGTAAAACCGTAAGAGGTGAGCAGGTGCGGCAGGCCACCGGTGAAGGGGTCTTCCACAGCCTTGAAACGCCACTCGCCATTATGGCGGTACACCACAGCGAACAGCACCGCCGGTGCCGCCGAGCAGTCTTCGGACAGTCGTAGCGGGCGATCTCTTCGTTGGTGTCGTCATTAATCAAACGTACGTAGGCGTTACGCACCACACCGAAGTTCTTGCCGGTCTTCTCACCCTCGTAAATGGAGGCGAGGATGTGCACACGCTGAACCTGCGGGTCCACCTTCTCCAGGTTCACGATAATCGTCTCATCGTCGCCTTCAGCGTCACCCGTGCGGTTATCACCGGTGTGCACGATCGCCCCGTCCGCGCTGGTGGGGTTATTGAAGAAGATCAGGGAGGCGTCATCGAAAATGATCTTGTCGTTCTCATCGGTGAGCATGACCGAGGCGTCCAGGTCGTACGCTTCCCCGGCAATTGACAGGTCCCAGCCGAGACCGATGGTGAGGTTCTTCAGGCCGGGGGCCTCCTTGGTGAGGTTAATGGGGTTGCCTTTGGTGAGCTTAATAGCAGCCATGTACCTTTCCTTATCTCTTGTCTATTTATGGTGGTTATTTCTAGCCAATAATGGCTATTGCGAGCGTAGCGTACCCACTCTCGCTTAATACTAGCGCGCCCCTGCCCAGGGTTCGGGTAAACCCCAGGCTGGTGTTGGCCAGTATAAGATTTTCTCCGCCCACAACCAGCGAACGCAGCTGCGTGAGCGCCCGCGGCGGTATGCTCAGCACCGTGCAGTTGGTGTTGAGGGTGATTCTGGTGACCGTATCAATGGGTTCGGGCCGTGAAGGCTCGGGGTAGTTGATGGTGGCGCCGTCCCAGGTGAGCAGGGTTGCGTGCAGGTTGGTGCCGGTGATGCTCACCCCGCTGATTCCGGACTGTACCGCATCAAGTATGAAGGCCCGTTCCTCCTGCGCCGCTTCGGTGATATTCGGGGCGGACCCCCACCAGTGCGGTTCGGGGTCTGGTGTAGGGCTGGCGGTTACGGGTGTGGATGTTTCGGTGGTTTCGGCCCCGGAGGGTGCCCCCGATATTCGGCTGTTGGGCTCTGCGGGGGTGTAGGTGGCGGTGCGGCGCGCGGGTTTACGCATATCTGGCGGGGCCACCGACCGCCCCGCGCTATTCGCCCCGCCGGGTTTGACGACTGAGGGGGCCTGCACGCGACGCCCGCCGCCACCGGGCTGCGCCGCCGGTGTGGGGGAGCTGTGCCGGGTGTTTTGGGTGGCGGCCGAGGCTGTTCGCTGGGGTGCGTGGGCCGCCGCGCTGCCGCCGTGGTCACGAGTATTCTGCGGCGCCGGGTCGGCCAGGTACGCCGTTAGAAGCTGTAGCGGCTCACAACCCGAACCCCCGCAGCATCGCTGGAACATCTGCCCATTCGTCACACACCGCACGCACCTTCCAGTCCCCACGGTGCCGGTACACCTGCATGAGGCGCACCGCCGCGCTGCGGCCCACCTGCGCCAGTGGTGCACGGAACATGGTGGCTCCCGTGGCCGGGTTAATGACGCGGGCCCGTATGCCGCTGGCACGGTTAAAGCCGTATTGAGCTTTCCCCGTTAATGAAAAGCACCACCTCCAGCGAGTCCACATCCGCCGGAACCTCCGGTAAATGTATGCCGAACTGTGCCTTGTCGTCGCCCATGATCTCGCGGCGGTGCACACTGGCGGAGCTGTCAAGCACCTGGTGCGCGAACACGAAGTCGCGGCGGTTCACCAGGCGCCCGCCCGTTGTGAGCAGCACCCCGGCTTCCAGGCATTCACGCAGCAGCGGTTCGTCGGTGCGCCACCGCAGCCCCACCAGGATATTGTGCACCTCGGGGGCGGCCTGGGTCAGGTTCACGTTCTGCCCGATGCTCAGTTCCATCATGTTACCGCCCCCATCATGCCACCATGCGCTTACGCATAAACAGGGTGTGTGTCTCAAGGTCCATGCTGTGCCCGGCCCGCACCAGGTTCAGGGCGGTGGAGAACTCGCGGTTCGCCTCCGTGAGCGCCTGCACCAGCTCGGCGGTTTGCGTCTCGGTGGGGGAGTGGGTGCGTGTATAGGCGGTGAAAAGGTTCGGCAGGTAGGTGCTTAGCGCCGTCTGCAGGGTGTATGAGGTTGTTTCCGGCAGCGCCCGGTGCGTGTTAGACCCCGCCTCATCCGTAATCTTCCGGTAGGTTTCGACCATCTCAAACGCCGGAAAGAGCGCCCGAGGCGGTACCGTGTCAGCGAACTGCCCCAAGCGTATGCTGGCCTCCGCGATCACCTCGGCGGGTGTGGGCTCGTGTACCTGCGGGTACGCCTGTGCGTTACCGGCCTGGGCGGTATGCTCGCCCACCCCCGCCCCGGGTGGGGCTGGCTGCTGCCCAAGCTGGGGTGCAGGGTGTGTATCCTGAACCCCAAGAAACCATTTAAGGAAGCTCATTGGCGCTAGTTCCCGGTGATGGCGCGGGCAGAACCGCCGCCGGTGACCGTGTTCTCTTCGGCGTTGCTGCGTTCGACGCGGCGCATCGAGTCGGCGGTGAGCTCCCGCAGCATCTGGTTTTGACTGGGCGAACGCATCCACCGCCCCCTGCCTGAAGGAGGAAATCTCATCAAGAGCGGCCAGCACCTTGCCGTGCGCCTGCTCCAGCACCTGCGGGTCGATTGCGGGCTGGGACGCCATCTGCTGGATACGCGTAGCCTGCGAGGACAGCATCTCGGCGTTGCGCGTGATCGCGTTCTCCGTGGTTTGTTTCAGGGCGCCAAGCTGCTGCAGCACCGCCTCCTGCATACCCAAAGAGCGGGCGATATAGGCGGTCATCTTGTACGCCCACAGGGTGGTGTCTTCGGCGCGGCGGATACCGCGAATCAGCTCTTTACCGTTGCTGGAGACAACGTCACTGGTCAGGTACGCCTGCCCGGCGATTTCAAGCTTCGTGAGCAGGTCGCTGATGCGCTGCTCGGTCACGTACAGCACCTTCTCGGTGTAAATGCGCGCGGTCTCTTCATCCCTTTCAAGGCGGGTCTCTTCGGCGGCGGCACGCACCATGTCGGCGAACTGCTGAAGCACCGCAACTTTCTCGTTCAAATCCCGCATGCCTTCCTGCAGGCGTTCACGCAGCTTCACCAGTTCCGCCTGCTGCATCACCAGGGCGTCCGTGGACTTTTTAAGTTTTTTGCTGATGCCCTCAATATTGCGGTTGACGGTGGCGTACTGGTAGAAGAACGCCTCCATCTTGTTTTTGCCGCGCCCCAGCAAGCGTTTTGCCAGGCCACGCTTGCCGGGGGTGCCGTCAATTGCGCTGTAATCCAGGGAGTTGATCTGCGCGCGCAGTTCAGCCAAGTTTTTCGAGGCTTTCGTCTGCGGTGACTCGGGGGCGAGCTCAAGCTCCTGCATGTTCAGCAGCCGCTGGGTGATTACGTCAATACCGTTGAACGTGTCGGCACCGTACACCGAGATCGTGTTCTCAAGGGTGTCAAGCAACGTGGGGGATTTCAGGTCGGTGTTATTCAGCGCTATTGCCAGCTCATCGGCGCCGTTATTCACCGTGGCTGCTTCGGGTACGCGGGTCTCTTTTTCACCAAATCCAGGGTGCCTTGGGTGCCCAGTCTGGCCGGGGCCTGGGTAACGGTTGGGGGTGCACCGAACTGTGGTTCGGAAGCGGGAACGTCAGACACTGGACACCCTTTCTGTAGCGCACTAATAGTCACGGTGAAGCCGCCAATACGTACCGTGCACGGTTATTCGGGTGCCGCGCACCTGTACGGAGGCAACGTATTCTATTGTACGGAAAGAACCTGAATAGTCGCGCAAAAGTGGCCCGGACCGCGCGGCGCAAAGCGTTTTAGCGCTGCTTTAACACAATATTCAGGGTTAATGTTTGAGTATGCGCTGCGCACCGACGGACGGTGCGTTGGAGACTGAACCTTCACCCGTTTTCGGCCCTCTCAGATGAGCCCAGGACGATCAGCTTTCAGGCCCAGGCGCCCGCCGCCAGAGATGAAATACTTGCCAAAATAACAAGCAACACCGTGGTTAGCCGTTAAACTAGATACCTCCATACAGATAAACTAATATGGCAATCACCAATCGTTGAGGACGACACACTATGACAACTTCCGCCTATACCCGCCGCACCGCACTCATGACCGTGGGTATTGCAGCCGCTACCGCGCTCACAGGATGCGCCTCCACACTGGTGCCTGCCACCACACAAACAATAGAGGAAGGGGCAGCCAGCCCCTCAAGCTCTGAACGCACCGACTTTAGCGGCGAAGCGAAAATCGAGAACTACGACACCTCCGCGGGAACCTACGAACCCGCCACCCGAGAACACCGCGCCAAAAACGTCCCCAAACCTATTCTTCCCGAAGAAGCGAATAAGAACAGTGTGGCCGGACTCCACGCTAATATTGCCTACTTGGCTGCCGCCTACATCTACGGGTTCAACAGCGGCGACGCGGAATGTGTTGGAAAAAGCGCATTAAGCAGCGAAGATAAAGCCTCTCTGACAAGAGCTATAGGCCGTGTGAGCGGCTCCACCTGGCTTGCTGACCCCACACTGATCATTAGTCTTAAAGAGGCCACACCCCGGCAAGACGGCGATACCTACACGTGGCCAGCTCTGCTCACTCTTAAAATCGGCCCCTTCCGGGTGAAGAATCGTTCAGTGGAAGAAGTCCCAGAATCAGAACGGTCACACGAGTTCCCCATGGATATTGTTGCCCGGTACAAGGACGAGCGGTGGGTCTTTGATACCCTGCCCAACGACAGCAGCTCCTCATCACCCAGTGCAAGGGGAACCTCCCGCATCTAGGGTGCCGCGCCAAGGCAGCCGTCGCGCTCGCCCCCACAGGACCCGATGCCCTATTTCTTCTGTGCCTCGCGCACAGTAGAACAGCTCACGAGTGTTACAGATGATTCACAAGCCATAACACTGGTTACCTGCACCACAGTGAAGGCGGTGGGGTCTTTAGATGTTCCCCGGCGGTCGATATGATGAATGAAGAACCGACCATCGACCACAAAAGGAACGATGACCCTATGACTTCCGCATTAAACCGAACTTCCGCCGTGACCCGCCGCACCGTGCTCACGGGGATCGCCGCAACAGGTGCCACCGCGTTAGGGGCCTGCACCTCATCCGCCCAGCTCACAGACATGAGGGGAGACTACTCGGGCGAGATCAAGTTCGACAGCTACGATACCTCCGCAGGAACCTACGAACCCGCCACCCGGGAGCACCGCGCCAAGAACGTGCCCAAACCCGTCAAACCCGCCAATATAGACAATAAAACCGTTGCGGGAATCTACTCCGCCCTCGGGCATTATGCGGCCGCCATCACCTACGCCATAAACACCGGGGAAGACACTTGTATTCAGCAGGTAAACATGGAGGAGGCAGGCAAAAAGGGCGTGTACGAGTATTTTGGGAAACCCTTCACCAAGGCATGGGTGGGGGAATCCAAGTGCGTTTTCATCCTTAAAGATCCCCTGCCCACGAAAAAAGACGACACATACATGTGGCCTTGCACAACGAAAATCACTATCGGGGAGTTCGCTGTGTCAGATGGCCGTGCGCGAGATATTTCCAGTGACAAGCGGGAAATAACCGATGACGCAGAGATGCATCTAACCTACAAAGACAACAAGTGGGTCATCAGCACTGACGCCTCGCTCTCCTCCTCCGCAACCAGCGGCACGAACAAGGTGTAGATACACTCTTATGCACCCGCGAAGGATATAAAAATCTAACAGCACCGCGAGCAGAGGATATGTGTTCTAACAGAGGAGAAAATATCCTCTGCTTGAACTGATACCCTCTGCCCGCGGGGTTGTGGGTCTGCTAAAGATTCTGCCAAAGGCGCAGGGCGCTACAACCAGATGCGCACCCGCTCTCGGCGGAAGCGTCCGCAAGTTACCGCGCCGACTTCAGCGGCGAAGTGAAGGTCGATGAGTACGATACTTCGGCGGGGAATATACGTGGCGTCACAGTTCATGATCGGACTGGGAAGCATTGTTGCGACATCAGGAAGAAGCGCTAACCTTTCCTCAAGCTCACGCAGCACCACGATTGATGTGGACATTAAGAGCAAGTACGAAAACGGGCACTGGGTGATCGGCGGGTTCGCCGCCCTGCTGAACATGCTCACCACGAGCCTCACCTGGAACACCCCGAACACCAAACCCCACCAGCTCCCCCTCAACCAAAGGCCCGGAGAATCACCCTGCTGTATTTGCGTCAGAATCACACCGAAGAGTTCTTAGCCGAAGACTTCGGGGTCTGGCAACCCACCATCAGCCGCACCCCTAAACGATCGAAACAGCACTGCTACACGTCTTAGCCCCAGCCGTACCCTCTCTGGCAGAGGATTTGTTCAGCACCACCGGGACTGTGATCGTGGATGGCGCCCTGGTCCTACCTATAACTGGCGTACTCCTCAGGACTGCACTTATACAGCGGTAAACACCACCGTGGGCGGTTTTAACCACCAGATCCTCTGCACCCTTGAAGGGACACCACTGGTGATCACCGACCCGGTGGCTGGGGTACACCATGACGCGTTTGCCTACCGGTGGCACGCCCTTGGTCAGCCCCTAGACCCACACAAGGTCATAGCTGATAAGGGATGCCAAAGACTAGACCTAATCGCTCCCGCCAAGAACCCACCCGGTGGAGAACTCGCCGATGACGAGAAGTACCTGAACCGCCTGATCAACCACTACCAGGTCGTGGTTGAGCACGTGATCGCGCACTTCAAGTGTTGGCGGGCACTCTCAGCAATTTTCCGCAGGCCCTTGGCCTCGTACCGGAAAGTGTTTTCCGTGGTGCGGGCACTGTTTTTCTGGTGACGGGATAACCCCTAATGGGTAACCCTCAATGTATCTTTATGCAGAAAGAACTGTTGAAGAGAGCATGTAACATGTTGCTTCTGTAGCCCATAGAGTGTAGGATGGTACGCATCAGAGGTGATGGTTCGGCTCTTAATGGGCTTGGGGCGTCGCTAGCAAGATTTTAGGGGAGGAGTTCTACCCAAAGGGTAGAGCTCCTTCTGATTTTACGAGGTTCTGCTGATGATAGGTTTCTCGGAAGATGTTCTGAGACTAGTTAAAATATATGGTAGTAACACCAAACAAGCTATGTTATACAAAGATGGGCAGAGCTTTTAGATACAAATACTCCATTTTACTTATCAGCATTTATACGCATGCTTCCTGAAGATGCATTAATGGAACTAAAAGATCTATTTAACATATATTTAGAAAAGCCAGATTTTGCACTTTTCCATCTTATGTCATCAATGCGTAGGGTGGAGAGTATTCTTGCCACAGATAGAGTTCTGCAACGTGAGTCCATGAATCACGCTGTTAAAAAACTTAAAGATCATATATCTAGCTTTCTTCTTGAATTTAATCAGATTAAAAAAGATAAAAACTCTGAAGAAAATTCAAATATTGATAGGCGTAACTATATAGATGGTAATATAGAAGATTTTTTTAAAAATATATTGAAGATGCAATAGAAGTAATTAAAAATAAACTACAAGAAAGAAATATTTAATTTATTTAAGAAATATTTTATGTCAAAAACATGTTCATTATAATGAAATGAAAGGGCTGGATTATTCTGTCACAATGTTAGCAACAATTCTTGTAAGTCAAGGCAGAAGCCCAAAATGGTGTATTCGAGATATAGTCGATAAATTAAAAATCTGACACATACGCAGGGATGAATAATGTAGATGAAGTAATATTAAAGACTTTTGAAAATATTCTCTACAAGAAGCCCGGTGAATATAAAGTTGCGACAGTTATAGGTGGAATTAATGGTATAGATGAAAATCGCCTTGTTCCTGACATAGAAGGCTGGGTTAAGGTAAAACCTGGGAGAATGGCTTGGTCTGCCGACTCCGGTGTTTCCTCAAATCAAAAACTTAAAGAATTTTATCAGATGCATGTTGTTAAACCTAAACCAAGGAAACGTAATACACGATCTAACAACAAGATCCCCCAAGCCTTGGTTCGTATAATCTCCATATATGCCTGGGATGTGGATCATGCGAGGGCACAAGCACTGGAGAAAACTGAAAAAGTAGCGGATTTATTAAATGTTGGGAATAGAAATAAAAGTGTTGGGGTTAAACGCAAAACATTAGTATATTCTGTGCAATATGATAGGTGTTTCCACAGAAATGATCATCGTGGTTCATATGGTGTACTGAAGCCAGCATATTATGGTTCTCATGTAAACCTTTCTAATACGTTACGTTTTGCATCTATGGTCAAAAATGAACATTCGACAGTTTCTGGAATTTTATATGCGTGGATATCTCTAGAAAGTTTATTCTCTGGCAGGAAAGATACACAGAAAAAAGTTATAAATGTTATACCATCATTAGCTGCTAGGAGTGCTGTTCGAGGGGTGATATCTAATTGTAGAACATTGTTAGATATAGAATGTTCAGGAAGTATTAATGTATCATGTCGATATAAGGATAAAAAGTTTATATGAGGTTTATCGGTTTCTTGTAGATAATGAGTGTAAAATTATAGATTTTATAAAAGTCTATAATTTATCCTTATTTAGCTCCTATAGGTTGTATTCTGTTTTTTTAGAATAATTAAAAAAATACTGATACTGTACAAAATTACGTAGCTGAAAAAAGTTCACATGTAAGATGGGCTCTAGAGCGAGCTGCACACCTTCGAAATCAAACAGTTCATTCGGCGCAGACTGATGCTACCTCTGGGGGATCTCTTTTATTTGCGTGTATAGAAATCCTCGATTCTGTTTTTGAGGTTATTCAGTATGCAGATAATATTGATGGCCCCATTGATAACTTTGATATTACTCTTCAGGACTACGGTAAGAAATTTCGTGAACTCTATTCTAAATGGAATGAGGATAGTGCAAAATCTTTGTTGTCAGGCGCTCTCGGGGAATATGATAGTTCAAATTGAAGTTTAGGTAGTCCACATGGACTACCTAAACTTCAGAACTGTCTCTATGAGGTGGGCGGCTACCAGATGCGCACCCGCTCCTCAGGCGGCAGGTACAGCTGATCGCCCTCAGCAACACCGAAAGCCGTGTAGAACTCGTCAATATTGCGTACCGTGCCGTTCACCCGGAACTCATCGGGGGAGTGCGGATCCACCGAAATCATCATCTCCGCGTGCTGCGGGCGGGACTTCGTGCGCCAGCCCTGAGCCGTGGACCACAGCAGACGCTGCGCCGCGCTCATCCCATCAAGCACCGGCGCGTCCTCCAACGAATTAATACCCTGCTGCTCAAGGGCGATCTTATACGCCTCAATCGCAATCGACAGTCCCGCCAAGTCACCAATATTCTCACCCAGTGTCAGCTCACCGTTTACCCGGAACTTTTCCGGGTCAAGACCCACCGGGGTGTAGGCATTATACTGCTCAACCAGGGCGTGCGTGCGCTTATTGAACTCCTCGTAGTCCTCATCGGTCCACCAGTTATTCAGTGCCCCCGTGCCGTCATAGCGTGAGCCCTTATCATCAAAACCGTGGCCGATCTCGTGCCCGATCACCATACCAATACCGCCGTAATTCACTGCGTCGTCGGCCTCGGGGTCAAAGAACGGCGGGCGCAAAATAGCGGCCGGGAACACGATCTCATTCGCCGGGGGCATATAGTAGGCGTTCACCGTCTGCGGCGACATCAGCCACTCGTTCTGATCCACCGGCTGGCCATTGCGTTCCAGCATAAAATCACAGTCAAAGGCGGAGGCGCGGCGCAAATTCTCGAACAAATCGCCCTCAACCAGCTCAAGTTTCGAGTAGTCACGCCACTCATCCGGGTAACCGATTTTCGTCACGAACATGGACAGCTTCTCCAGGGCCTTCGCCCGGGTGGCCTCGGTCATCCACTCCAGGTTCGTGATCGAGCGGCGGTATGCCTCCAGCAGGTTATCCACCAGTTTGAGCATCTTCGCCTTATGCTCCGGCGGGAAATGCACCGCCACATACTCCTTGCCGACCTCCTGATCGAGCGCCTTCTCAACCGTGCCCACGCCGCGTTTCCACCTATCGCGCAGCTTCTCCGTACCCGAAAGGGTGCGGCCGTAAAAATCGAAATTCGCCTGCACCAGCTCGTCATACATAAACGGTGCCCGCGAATGCACAGCATTCCACACCGCCCACAACTTCCACGTCAGCAGCGGCGTCTGCTCCCACAGGCGCGCCACACCCTCAAAGAACGACGGCTGAGACACCACCACCTTGCCCATACTGTCGGGGTCAGCACCAAGCGCCCGCAGCCAGTGCGAGAACTGGAACCCGGGGAACTTCTCCTCAAGCTCAGCCGCATCCACCGGGTTGTACCGCGCCTCAGCGTCGCGGTTAGCGACCACATCCCAGTGGTGGGCGGCAATCTCGGCCTCATGCGCAAAAATCAGTTTCGCCGCCTCCGCCGGGGTGAGGCTAAACCCCTCCGCCAAGCCAGTCAGCTCAAAAACACGCGCAATATGCTCAATATAGGCGGAGCACACCTGCTCGTACTTCTCCTCACGGTAGTACGCCTCATCCGGCAGGTTCAGGCCCGACTGGGTCATATAGAACGTGTACTTCTGCGGGTCCTTCGAATCGATACTCGTGTACCAGCCGATCAGCTGCGAAATACCCGCGCGTGAGAGCAGCGCCAGGGTGACCGCCAGCTGCTGCGGGGTCTGCGCGTTCAGGATGGGGGCGACCTCTTTCAGCAGCGGGCCCAGGCCATCCGCCTCAATTTTCTTGGTGTCCATGAACGAGTTGTACAGTGCACCAATACGGGAAGCAGGCTGTTCTTTTGCGACGCGCTCAATAATCTCACGCACATGCTTCTCGGCGTCATCGCGCAGGGTGTACAGGCCGCCGTCTTTGGAGCGGTCGGCGGGGATCTCGTACGTGTCAAGCCACGCGCCGTTCACGTGGCGGAAGAAATCATCGCCCGGTTTGACGTTTGAATCGACCCATTCGGTGACAATACCTGATTTTTTAGTGTTATCCATGAACCCATTCTAGGGGGTGAGCAGATGGCGCGCCTCACCCCGCAGTATGAGGTCATCCCTCAGCCTGCCCGCAGGATGGCCCGGGACGCGGGTACAACAATCCGCGAGCAGCGGGTATTTTGCCGAAAAGGTGATATTTTCTCACCTTCTCGGACAAAAACCCGCTGCTCGCGGACCTATAAAGAGGCTACAGGCTCGCCCGAACCTTCTTCGCGGCAGCCACCACGTTCTTGAGCGTCCTCTTCGTCTCCTCGTAGTCGCGGGTCTTCAAACCGCAGTCCGGGTTAACCCACAGGTCAGAGATGGTTCCGTACCCAATCGCGGCACGGATCAGCTCCTCAACCTCGGACTGCGAAGGCACACGCGGCGAGTGAATATCCCACACGCCCGGGCCCAGCCCCGAAACATAGCTTTCGGGAATATCGGCCAGCAGCTCCATATGCGAGCGCGCCGCCTCAATACTGGTCACATCCGCATTCAGGGCATTAATCGAATCAATAATCTCGTTGAACTCCGAGTAACACAGGTGGGTGTGAACCTGAGTTTTATCCTCGACCGCGCTCGTCGCCAGGCGGAACGCATTCACCGACCACTTCAGGGTACGCGGGCTGCTCATCACGGCGCAGCGGCAGAAAGCTCACGCAGTGCCGGTTCATCCACCTGAATAATGCGGATGCCCGCCTCTTCCAAATCGGCGATTTCGTCGGCGAGCGCCAATGCAACCTGATTCGCGGTTTCCTCGCGCGGCTGGTCATCACGCACGAACGACCAAGCCAGAATAGTCACCGGGCCGGTCAGCATGCCCTTTAACGGGACGATCGGTGAGCGACTGGGCGTAGGAAATCCAGGGCACGGTCACGGCCTCGCCGCGCAGCCCTTCACCTGAGCGTTTCACATCGCCGAACAGCACCGATGGGCGGGTGCAGCGTGAACCATAGGACTGCACCCAGCCGTGCTTCGTCGTGGCGAAACCATCGAAATTTTTCGGCGAAGTACTGCACCATGTCGTTACGTTCGGCCTCACCGTGCACGAGCACATCCAGGCCCAAATCTTCCTGGAGTTTAATAACGGAGGCGATCTCTTCACGCAGGAACTCCTCAAGCTGCTGCTGCGTGATTTTACCGGCACGCGCCTCTGCACGGTGGCGGCGAATATCGCCGGTCTGCGGGAACGAACCAATGGTTGTGGTCGGCAGCTTCGGCAGATTCAGATCGGCTTGGGCATCCCGGCGGATTTTCAGTTCGGGACGCTCAAAAATCCTGCGGTTTTCACGGATGCGGCACGCTCACGGATTGCCGCATTATGCTTACGCGGGTCCGCCGTGAAACGTGCTAGCGCTTCGTCGGCGGTCTTCAACTCTGCCTCAACCGCAGACTCACCGTCGGCAAGACCGCGGGCAAGAGTCACGATCTCGGCGACTTTCTGGTCGGCAAAAGCCAGACCGTCTACGGGCACATCGGCGGGGTCTTCAAGGTCAAGATCGTGCGGCACATGCTGCAGCGAGGTTGAGGACGCAACCGCCACCGCACCGCCGTTAATGTTCTGGAGCGCGTGCAGAAGCGCTCGCAAGTCGGCGCGCCAAATATTGCGCCCGTTAATGGCACCCGCCACCAGGGTTACGCCGGAGTCTTTGAAGGCGGTCAGCGCCTCGGCATCGTAGAGCGTGGAAACCAGATCGAGATGCAGTGCCTCAATACCGGTGTCTAACAGGGCGGGCAGGTTTTCGCGCAGGTTGCCGTAGGGGCTTGTCACCAGGATTGCGGGGCGGTTCGTTTCGGCTGCCAACGCGGTGTAAGTTTTACGCGCCAATTCGGCGATTTTGGCGTTGGGAATGTCGCGGTCCACGGTCAGGCCGGGTTCGTCGAGCTGCACCCACTGCACGCCGCGTGCCGCCAGCTCGGCGAGTACCTGCTGGTAGGCTTTCACGAAATCGTCCAGGCGATCCAGCGGTGTGAACCCTTCGGGCGAACCCTGCTCGGCTTTCGCCCCGAGAAGCAGAGTGAGCGGGCCGACCAGCTGCGGGCGCACCGTCACCCCATGCTCCTTGGCGACTTCAAGCTGCTCGTCAATAGCCTCAAGATTCAGCGTGATCTCGGTATCCGGGCCGATCTCGGGCACCAGGTAGTGGTAGTTCGTATCGAACCATTTCGTCATCTCCAGCGGAGGCAGCGTCTCGGTGCCGCGTGCTAGAGCAAAGTATCCGGGCAGATCGAGCAGGCCGCGCGCATCCTTGGCGTCGGCAAGACGCTTGGGCACGAGGGTGAAAAGGCGCACGGCATCGAGCACCTGATCGTAGTATGAGAAAGTCGCCGGGATAGACGAATCGGTTGCGCTAAGACCGCGCTCGATCACACGGTCATAGTAGGTGCGCTGCACATCTGCGGCCGCCTGGCGCAGTTCATCCTGCGTGATTTTGCCTTTCCAGAACGCTTCCTGTGCCTTCTTCAGCTCGCGGAAACGGCCCACGCGGGGGTAACCGACGATGGTTGCTGCGGGGAATGGGGTGTGGGTCATCCTAGTTCCTTACTGTGGGAGGGTGTCAAATAAAAGGGGAGTTTAGAGGTATTGAAGATCGCTCAGGGGGAGTTTGAAACGGTTCGAGTAGCGCGGAACGTCGAGTTCTTCAAGGACGTCCAGCACAGCCTCATGCTCGTTAAATGTGAAGAAATGCAGGCCGGGGGCGCCAGCATCAAGCACCTTGCGACACTGGTCGAGTGCATGTTCCACGCCGATGCGGTGCATCTCGCGCGGCTCACTCGCGGTTTCCAGGCGATGCGCCAGCTCGCGCGGTACTTCAAGCCCGGCAAGCTCGCACAGCTTCGTCAGCCGAGTCAGCGAGGTAACGGGCATAATACCGGGGATAATGGGGATCTCCACCCCGGCAAGGCGCGCAGCATCCACCAACCCCGAATAGCGCTCGGTCTCAAAGAAAACCTGGGTGATGGCGAAATCCGCCCCGGCACGCTGTTTTGAAAGCAGAATCTCAATGTCTTGAAGAAGCGAGGAAGATTCGGGGTGCTTATGCGGGTACGCCGCAACCCCAATCGATACCTTCCCCGCGGCAAGATGCGCGAAATCCTCACGTTCCACCCTGCGAATCAGCTCCACCAGGTAGCGGGCAAAAGGCAGCTCAAGCGGGCGCGTGTTTTCGGGCGGAATATCGCCGCGCAGCGCCAAGAAACCGCGTACTCCAAGCCCCAGAATCAGACGAACCGAGCGTTCCAAATCGGCCACGGAATGCCCCACACAGATGAGATGCGCCAGCGGATTCAGCGAGGTTTCATGCACCAGGTGATCGAGCAGAGCCAACGTCTTTGGCGGCGCTGCGCATCGCCCGAATAGGTGACGGAAACGTAATCCGGGTTGGTTTGTTCAAGCTCGGTAATGGTTTTGAGCAGGGAATCGCAGCTTGCGTGCGACCGCGGAGGATACAGCTCGTAGGAGAGAGCCGGGTGAACTGTCGTCATTTTCATTCCTTCGTGTTCACCCGATAGAAGCGTGCCCGAAGGTACGCCGAATTCTTTATGCACAATGCGAAAGGAATTCACTTCTATCGGTTCTGGCGGGAGCACCTTGTCCGCCCACCCCGTGGGGTGGAGGCTGGCGAGGTTGCTGCGACGTCGAAGAGCCAGATCTCTCGGTCGCTCTGGATAGATAACACTCCTACTTTAGGCAGGATGCGCGGTGCCAGCAAGAATATGTCGGCACATGTCACTGGACGGTCATAACCGCGTAATATTGCGGGATGCGGCGAAACAATACGTCATATAGGTTCGCGGCAGTTTGGACTAGCGTATTGAAGCCTCCACCTGATTTGGCCGCGAGCAGATAATATTTCGACGAACAGATAGCGGAATGTTATCTGCTCGTCACAAAACTATCTGCCTGCGAAAGAATTGCAGGGTGCCGTGAACGTCATGTTGCAACCACGTCCTGTCAAACACGGTAGAGTAAACGTATGGAACGCATCGAATCTCCCGCATATGCACGCCTGGGTAACTCCGGGCTGGTCGTGCCCTCCGTCGGTATCGGCTGCAACAACCTGGGACGCCCCGGCACCCCCACTCAAACTCAGGAAGGCACCAACGCCGTTATCGCTGCCGCAGTCGAGGCGGGCATCGGCTTCTTCGATATTGCCGACCTGTACGGTGCCGAGCCCGGGCTGTCAGAAACCATGTTCGGTACCGCGATGCGCGAACTCAACCTCAACCGCGATGACCTGATCATCGTCACCAAATTCGGGCTTCCCACCGGTACCCTCAACGGAAATGACTGGGATGCGCGCGGCTCACGCCGATACATTATGCGTGCCGTCGAAGGTTCACTGCGCCGCCTGGGAACCGAGTGCATTGACCTGTATTTCTACCACAGCCCCGACCCGAACACCCCGCTGGAAGAGACCCTATCTGCTCTTGATACGCTCGTGACCAGCGGAAAGGTGCGTTACCTGGGGCACTCCAACTTTGCGGGGTGGCAGCTTGCCCACGCCGAGCATCTCGCCCGCGAACTCGGCACTGAGCGGTTTATCGTCGCCGAAAACCACTACAACCTGCTGGATCGCCGTGCCGAACTCGAAATTCTGCCCGCCGCCCGCCACTTCGGGCTCGGGGTGCTCCCTTACTTCCCGCTCGCTAACGGGCTTTTGACCGGAAAATACCGCCGCGACAGCATCCCTGCAGGGTCACGCCTGTCGCACTCCAAAGCGCAGGTACTCGCGCAAGCTGATTGGGAACAACTCGACGCCTACCGCGAATTCTGCGCCGACCTGGGGACCTCCGAGGTTCAAGCATCCATCTCTTGGCTCAAACAGCAGAACCCCGTCGCCAGCGTGATCGCCGGGGCAACCACCCCCGACCAGGTACGCGCAAACGCGCAGTCCGCAAGCGTGCGGTTCAACGACGACGAACTGGCGCGGCTCAACGAGATTTTCCCCGCCCCCGAGCCCATCGCGCTTTTCTAACACAACCTTCACCACAGATATTGCTAAACGGGAATACTGCCGCCGGGGCAGGCGTTTAAAACCCCTGCACCACACAAAAACACAGAACACCCGACCGCATGAGAGACAAGACTACCCGCATGAGCATCACCACTGAGCCGCCGAACCGCGCCAGCACACTACCCCCGCTCGGGCAGGGCGCACACACCCGCCGCCTGGGCGTTATCGCGCTGGTGGCAACCTTCGGCGGGCTCCTCTTCGGGTACGACACCGGCGTTATTAACGGTGCCCTTGACCCCATGAGCCGCGAACTCGGCATGGGCAACACCATTCAAGGCTGGGTCACAGGCTCTCTCGCCTTCGCCGCCGCCCTCGGAGCCATGGTCACCGGGCGCATCTCAGATGCCATCGGGCGACGCAAAACCATCATCGGACTCTCAATCCTCTTCATCGCGGGCGCGCTCGCATGCGTCTTCACCCCCAGCATTGCTGTACTGTTGATGGGCCGTACGATGCTCGGGCTCGCCGTGGGAGGCGCATCCGCGGTCGTGCCTGTTTTCCTCGCCGAACTTGCACCCTACGAAATTCGCGGATCACTCTCCGGGCGTAACGAGCTCATGGTTGTCGGCGGGCAGTTAGCCGCGTTCATCGTGAACGCCATCATCGGCAACCTCTGGGGCGAACACGACAGTGTATGGCGGTGGATGTTCGCCGTTTGTGCTCTGCCTGCGCTCGCGCTTTTCATCGGTATGCTGCGCATGCCCGAATCCCCACGCTGGCTTATCGCGCAGGGGCGCACTGAGGATGCGCGCACCATTATGCGGCGCATCCGCCCCGCCGAACGTGCTGATGCCGAAATTGCGGACATTGCGCGTTCACTTGAGGAAACGCGCACCCAAATCGGCGCGGGGACTAAGGGCAGCACGGGTAAAATCCTGCGTGAAAAATGGTTTGTGCGGATTCTGCTGGTCGGTATTTTGGTGGGTGCCGGGCAGCAGCTCACCGGTATTAACTCCATCATGTACTACGGCATTAAGGTGCTCAAAGAGGCCGGGTTTGACGAGGGTTCGGCGCTCATTGCGAATATCGCGCCGGGTGCTATTGCCGTGGTCGGCTCAGTCTTTTCGCTGCGCATGATGGAGCGCGTGAACCGCCGCACGATGGTGATTACGGGGTATTCGCTGACCGCGTTTTTCCACCTGCTGATCGGGGTGGCGTCTATGCTCCTGCCGGAGGGCAGCCCCGCGCGTCCCTATATTATTCTGGTGCTTGTGGTCGGGTTCGTGGGGTCGATGCAGACCTGCCTGAACGTTTCGACGTGGGTGCTGATGAGCGAGCTGTTCCCGCTTCGGGTGCGGGCGGTAGGCATGGGCCTTTCTGCATTCTGCGGGTGGATGATGAACGGTCTGCTTTCCCTCGTATTCCCGGTCATTCTGGGGGCGCTGGGGCTGACCGGATCCTTCTTCGGGTTCATGGTGGTGAACGTGCTGATTGCCGTGCTTATGTGGCGTAACCTGCCTGAGACCCGCGGCAAAACCCTGGAAGACGTGGAGGCGGGCGTTATCTCGGGCGCCGCCTACCCGTTTGCGGCTACTCGGTAGACGGCACTCCTTAGCTCGCGAACAGATCGACCTGTTCATACCAAAATCCACCTGCTCATGGACAAATAAGACCGCTGGATGCGGTTTACGGATTCTGTTGTAGAAAGTCTTCAAGAGAGATGCGATAACCATCATCTTCGGCACGGGCTTTACGCAGAGCCTCAATATCAAGTAGCTCTTCGTATTCTTCTACAGGGCTTATATCAGGCATATGGCCTACTCAAGGTGATGTTATTGATAGAGAATGCGTGTGTTAGTCTTAACATATCTTCGCAAAGTTACCTGCGTCCAGCGGAAGACTCAGCAGCGGCAACTACTGAGCCTTCCTGGTAGGTAGAGCACTACTTCAGAAGCTTAATGAGCTTGAAGCAAAGCTCATGATGTATGAGACGGCCTGAGCAGCTCCATCGGTAAGGGCAAAACTTACCAAGAGCGCTTGGGCCGTTTCTACGTAGTCGTAGAAAGACATCGTATCCCACCGCCTTTCCGCCCTGGGAATCTCCACAGGATATTCTTCGCAAAGTGGCTGTGGGATTACCCTGCAGAAAGGGCACTTCTAACTTTAAAGCACGTATGTATTAAACGTGTAAACATACAGCATGTGACTACCTGAGGAACTAAACCAGCAACAGTTCTATGTTTTTGCTGACCCCAGCAAAGGCACCCCTATCCTGCGGGGCAGGCGGTTAAGTGCTACCGTCAAATAAGACGGCACTACGCCGAAACAAACGCGCGCAGGCTCTCGGCACACACCCATGGCGCGTATCAATCCACCCGACGAGCCAAACATAACAACTGAATCAGGGGCAAAGAAGTGACCAACACCGAGAAAAATGACTGGGATTTGCGCAGCGAGAAGGTTCAGAAGAACCAGGTAGCCGCCTACGACGAGATGCGCCGCCGCTGCCCCGTAGCGCACGACGAGTTCATGGGCTATTCCGTGTTCAAAAACGCTGATGTGCAGCATGTGCTCGACCATCCCGACATTTACTCGAATATTGTCTCGACGAGGCACATTGCCGTGCCGAACGGTATGGATGCGCCCGAACACACAACGTTCCGTGCCGTGAACGACAAATACTTCACCCCCGAACGCCTGAGGGAGTTCGAGCCGAAAATTCGTGAGTCGTCAAGAACCTGGTGGCTGATCTGCCGCGCGGCACCGAGGTTAATGTGATGGATGGGTTCGCGCAGGCTTATGCGATGCGCATCCAGAACGCGTTCATGGGCTGGCCCGCAAGCCTTGAGAAGCCGCTGATCGAGTGGATTGAGAAGAACCGCGAGGCTACGCTGCGCCGCGACCGCGAGCAGATCGGCAAGGTCGCCCTTGAGTTTGACACCTATATTCGTGAGCTTCTGGATGCGCGCCGCGAACAGGCTGCCGCCGGGAACCCGCAGGATGTGACCGCCGAGCTGCTGACCGACACCGTGCAGCTGCCCGGCCACAAGCCGCGCACCATGACCGATGAAGAGATTGTGAGCCTGATCCGTAACTGGACGGTGGGTGAGCTTTCGACCGTTTCGGCGTGCGCCGGGATTATCGTGAACTTTTTGGCGCGCAACCCGCAGGAGCAGGCACGGCTGCGTGACTCACTGGGGGAGGGGCATGCGGAGATCGCCGCCGCAGTTGAGGAGATTATGCGCCTTGAAGACCCGCTGGTGACGAACCGCCGCGTAACTACCGAAGATACCGTGCTGGGTGGGCGTGCTATCCCGGCGAATTCGCGGGTGACGATTAACTGGTCAAGTGCCAACCGTGACGAGGACGCGTTCGAGGATGCGCTCGCCTATAACCCGCATCGTGACCAGTCCCGCAACCTGGTATATGGCGATGGTATTCACGTCTGCCCGGGTGCGCCGCTGGCCCGCTTGGAGCTGCGCCTGCTCATGGAGGAGCTGCTGAAAGCGACCGAGAGCATTGTTCCAGGTGACGAGTCTGACGTGCCCGCCACCGAGAACGCCACCTACCCGATCTCGGGTTACTCCACGGTCCGGGTGGTGTTTGGGTAGGGCTTAAGCAGTCTTCGAGCAATTGCGAAGGGGGCGGGCTACCCGTGGTTATCTTCCTTGCGTAGGACGTATGACTGTACGCCACCCCTGGGCAGCGACGCAGTGGTGCAGATTGGGCTGTACCACTCAAAAACCTGTGTCATATTGTGGACAGATGCAGACCGAACATCTAAAAAAATAGAGCACTTTTTCTTTAATATTTTTTAATTTTTTCACCCTGACCCGCAGAGTGAGTATTGAGTGTCGTTTTTAAATATGCTAGGTTGTTTTTTTCCCTTTGAGATTGGGGCCAGGGGGCCAATAATTTAGCGGCTAAACAGCCTGAAAACTGTACTGCACAAGCAATAATCCGCCATTAGATTTTAAATATTTACCCGTAAAATTTAAACACTAGTTTGTATTTTTGATATTTTTTTGAGTGTGCTTTAGTAATGCAACGGAAAAATTTTCACAATCTGGTATTTATCTAGTTGGGGTTGGTTAATCGCGCAGATATCCTCTACAGTCGAATAGCGGGTTTAGGAAAATCTGTGCCTCAAGTTGAGGTTTAAAGTCTTCCGGTTATATGTCTAGAATAGTTGTTAGGGGTTGCTCTCGTGTATCTCAATGCCTTGACAAAACCAAACCCCAACAGCCTGTGCCGTGCCCGCCATCTCTTCTTACTTCATAGAGGGGTTCCCCACGTATTTTTTCTGCCTGTAACAGGGAATAATCCCCGCCTGTCCGCCTGTCCCCAAACACTTACTGCCTCTTTGAGCGTGTTAACTACCCGCAGCGGCTGCCCGCGCGAGGCAGCGTGCATGAGCAACGGTCAAGCAGGCAGCTTTACGGGACAGATCGGGGCATATAAAACCCCCAGTCTAGAGCCCCTTTCGTTGCATAGCCGCTGCGGCTGGAAGGCACTGAATTCTACCTCACCCTGCAGCAGAGAATCGGCGGATAATGCCCTTGCTCCCGCCTGCTCCTTACGGCGCGCCAGTACATGACCATAGCCCGCACCAGTACAGCCCAGTAACGTCAGTAAATAACCAGCAGCAGGATAAGGGAGGTGAGAAACGATGTACACCACGCATCACATAGGCACAGTGATCCGCTCACACGGTTACTGCATCGCGCCGGTGGCGCAAGATAAAGATCGGGGGCGGGCACCGCCTGTGCTGTGTTCACCCCCGAAACAAGAAGAATAGGGTTAACCGCGGGATCCCATCCCACCTGTGTCCCTGCACGGGTGGGATCTGAGGGGATAAATTGCTGTTCCTGGTATCCCTAAGGGGCCGCAACGAGGTTCTCAAAGCGGTCGGGTGAACGCACCTATTGGCCCTATTCGCTGGAAACACCACTAGTCCGGAAAGCGGTGTCTCTGGTTATCACCGATATTTCCCTGTTGACCCAATAGGCAGGGGAACAGGTTTAGAAAGGAGAGTAGAGAGAATCCCCAGAACAACAGTGATCTTTTAGGTAGCAGAGTCTAGTGGGTGATATTGAAGACTTGGCAGACGGTGTGCCCTAAGCCGTTTTGTCAGCTTCAGTTCAGCTTCCGGCCCGTGAGGTGGGGTGCGCAGCCAGTGCATCCACCGAGGCGTGGTAGCCACCCACTAGGTAGGTGACTACCCCGCTTAGATATGTTGTGCAGAAAGAATGGTTAGCTAGCATCTCTCAGCAACATGTCTAGGCACACCTAAACACTTGGGCTACTGTCCGTCATAGGCGGGCGGTAGCCCAAGTTTGTGGGTGCTCTCACAGCGAGCACGCCCACTATTCTACTACAGGCGATGATGGTGCCGAAGAGCATTTAATATACTTATAAAACTATATATCGCAGTGTCGCGTATTTTAGAGAGCAGCAGATATTGAGAATGTGGCTTTATTTCTCTGCTATAGCAAGGATTTACGATATTCCTTGATAAGTAAAAGTGCATAACTGAAATTTTACATACGAAATTATTTACAAAAAAATTTAAATTTTTTTAAAAAATTATGGATTAAATTTAACCTCACCTAGGATGGGGACTATCGGATTGATAATCCGGCCTGAGGGTACACCACTCTTAGGAACACCCTAGAGATAGGAGTCTCTATATGCAGTACACCAAGGCTGATATCCGTAAGGTTGGCTCATTCGAGGAGACCACGAGCGGTCTCTGGTTTGGGGCTTACCGTGACATTTTTGCTGGCCGTCTCTTCTTCCAGTTCTCCCTGTAAAAGGGCGTACCCCAGCAAGGAAATCCTAGGGATAGGAGGTTACCATGCAGTACATCAATGCTGATATCCGCGAGCTTGGCTCGTTTGAGGAGGCCACGAACGGCTTCTCCTTCTTCGGCCTGTACCGCGACCTGTTCTTTGGGCGCACCAACGTGATTGTCCATGCAGGCTACTACCCCTAAGCCTACATTTAAGAAGGTGCCTCACCTTTGAGGCACAGGCACTGTAACTCAATGAAGTAATATCCGGTGCCGAACCCTCTGTGTATGTAATCCTACATTGTAAGAGCGCATATTTCGGGATAAAAAAAATGCACCCGAAATATGCGCTCTTCCGCTCTTATGCGCGCACCTATTTATTAGATGGTCAGGGGAATACAGGGGAGGGGCTTTATTATCGGAGGGCAGCTCCAATAAATACTAATATTACCCTGAAAAAAATAAAAAAACAATGTAAAACTGGCTATATGATGGAGAATCTGCGGCTGCCTGGTTGTTTCAATAAGCTGTGGTGAAAGAACAATAACAGTACTCACCGCAGTAGGAGAGGGTGAACCCTACAGATCCTGCCCTTCGTACATGACTTCCCAGGCGGTACCGAACCGGTCGATGCAACGTCCGTCGTATGCTTCCCACACCTGCATCTCAAGCGGGTAAAGTACGGTTCCGCCCTCTGAAAGCGCTGCAAAAAAACGCGATCCGCATCGGGCACAGAATCAGCCGAATAGACCAGAAAACTTGCTGGTGCGCCTTCGGGTGCTTCCTCATTCATAACATCCGAGCCCATGAGAGTCATGTTATTAAACTTTAAGGCGGTGTGAGCGATCTTCTCACCCCATTCTTCCTTGTACATCCCAGCGCTCTTGAGCGCGTCTGCCATGTCCCGGTAGCGGATAAGGCCATCTCGCTGCGCCCCAAAAAAAGCTTCTCATAGAAGTCGAAAGCTTCACGGGTGGTTCCGTGGTGGTTTGAAAGATAAACATTCATCTGTGCCATGTGAAATTCTCCTGATTTCGGATGGTGGGGACAATAATTTCACGGTAGCAAAGCCACACTGCCCTTTGCTTATCTTCAATTGCGCACTTATTGACTCTTGCGGGATGACAGCAGGTAACGTGCCAGCAACACCGGAAAAATTCATGGTGATAGGCGGGTCTTCGGGCAGAGGTAGGCGCATCATCAGGTGAACTGGCTCAGGTGTTGTTGCCGCATCACATGTTATTGAGGAGTCTGCTTTAGCGCGGTAATTCTGGCTCAGCGCCTTTAGCGGATGCACCCCGAAACGCACCTCGCACGCCAGCAGGGTAGTAGGTTCCGGGTGGAATATTCGTGAAGGTGTATTCCGCAGAACCAACCACCGCCACCCCAATAACCGGTTCTCCTTTAGGGAATCGCAGTAGGAAACAACCCCATAAACGTAATATCGCTGCGGTAATCTGGTGGGTACACGGCTCGCACCGTCAGCTGATGCGGTGTTGTGACGGCGCTTTGACGGTGCTCAAACTGGGCGGTGCGACCGCACAGCCCCAAGAGCACACTCCGGGCTTTAAAAAGACTCCCGGCGATAATCGCGAGGCGAGCTACCCGTATGCTGTTTGAAGGTGCGGGAGAAGGACGTTAAAGCTACTGTACCCGGCAGTAATAGCGCTAGTTGTTACGGTACTAACGGGCGAGGAACGGTCCAGAAGCCTCTCAATACCGCACTGAATTTTCAACACCTCAACATACTGCTTAATGGTGTATCCCCTCACCTGCCTAAACCGACGTGAGAGATAGTACGGGCTGTACCCGCAGGCTTTAGCAATGCTGGTGAGGGTCAGTCTATCTTTTGCATGCTGACGAATGTAATGTGTGATCTTGATGGTATCCATAAGACTTCTGGGAGTGTGGATAAAAATCTGGAGGTTCATATATGAGGCTAATAAGGGGGGAAGGAGTATCCTGCGGCTACTACAAAGCCGCGCCTGCCATCGGTTCCGTACATGGCGTGGTTGTGGCTAGAGTCTAAGACGTTGTAGCGGTATTCGGGTATGCCATTTTTGACGTGGCATAGAAAGTAGTCATGGGACATGCTTTTTGGTAGAAAAATTACTGGTTGTGGGAGTTATCTTTCTGCGCAGAAGACTTCTTGTGTTCGCGGTACATCATCCAGAACCCGCAGACGATAAGAACCGCGCCGAGAATAGAAGAAGTCGTGAGATCGATCGGTAATATACGGCCGTCACCAATGCGGGGGAGCGCTAAAACGAAAGTTGCTAGGGCAAACACCCAGAGCGATAGTGGAAGTTCCTGACGCCGTGACTGCTTACCTTGGTTGTCCTTGTGCACTATACTCATCCCCTCACGAATTATTGCCTTAAAATTTACCTTACCTAAGTTATAAATTTAAAAATACAGCAGACACTGCCATTATACTGTTTAAAAATAAAAATAAATCAAGATATATTTAATATTTTTGGTTGTGTGTACAATTTCTGCCTATTGATTGCTGGTACTTATTAATTTAAAAGCACCGTTTCTATATTATATTTGAGGGTTATGCAGGGGGTCACTACCTTTTTATATTATTAATAAAAAAATTCGAAGGATGGGGCAATCGTCGTGAGAAAACCATCGGAATGCAAAACACAAAGAGAATTATTGTGCGGATTAAAACATAAAAACCCAGAATCCGACAAGCCTATAGCAAACATATTTTTAACCATTTGTTCATCGAAAAAACTTGGTTCATGAGAATCTATGACTATCTCATCAATAATATTTAATGGGATTTGATAATTGGGGCCATCGGAAAAAGTTTTCTCAAGAAGCATATCTTCATTCCACAAGTCATAAAATGCGCTTCCGTCATAGTTTTTTTACAATCTTTTTGCATTGTTGAATAGCGCTTGTGAAATCCCGTTTTTTTGTTTTTTTATGCAGGAAATCTATATAAGCTTTAGGGAGTCTATATTTTTCAAATATTTCTCTCACACCATACTCCTTCAGCTATAACTTGAGACAAGCACCCATGTTTAGCTGCTCATTTTGCGATTTAAATATTCCTCTGCCCGCTTCTTTAAGGTTTAATTACCAGGGTATTTTCGTCTTGGTTATCTGCGGTACAGGCCTGCTGCCTGGGCGGATATATTCGGGGTGGCAGCAGCCGAGCTAGGGGCCGGTGCATCCGCACGCACAATCTGCGACTGTTTAAACCGGCGGTCAGGGGTGCAGGTCTGCTTGTATTTAGTGTCCGCTAAGCTGCGGATCTTCTGCACATAATTCTGCGTCTCGGGGTACGGCGGGATACCCTTATACTCCTCAACCGCGCCCGGCCCGGCGTTATACCCGGCCAGCACCAGATCCAGCAGCTCATCATCATTCGCGGCGTATTTAGCTAAACGCTCCTTCAGCCCAACCAGGTAGCGGGACTGTGCAGCAATCGCGTCGTGCGGGTCGCGTCGATCCCCGCCCTGGCCCCACTGCGCCCACGCAGCATCGGTAAACTGGGCGATACCCTGCGCCTGCGCGTCAGAGACAGCACCCACCTGCCAGTGGCTCTCCGTCTCAAGCTGCGCGGCAAGAATCCCCAGGCGGTACCCGGTAACGGATGCGCCCCGCAGCAGATCCTCATGCACCTCGGCGGGCGCATAGGTCAGATCGGTAACCTGGCAGTACTCGTCATAGGTTGCCGCGAGTCCCACCACGCCGCCTCCGAGCAGTACAACGGACGCGATCACCTGCCAGTTAGCCATGAAACCAGCCACGAACTTCGTGAGGAACCCCGCCCTCGACTTTTCAGACGCCATGCCTTCTAGAATAACGCACCCCGCCGCAGAACCGGACGCGGCCCACACTAATCACCGGAGCCTCCTCATGGTGAACGGGGCGCGTGCCGGTGCTGGTTACCGGCACCGGGCGGTGGGCAACCGGGCCATTGCGCGCAGGTAAAATTTAGACGGGCAACCCTAGAAGAAAACGCTCATATTATTCGCACCATCAGGAAAAGGGACCATGGAAGCTTCTCAGGATAAAGAGCATAAATCAGCAATTGAACTGGATCTACTATTAGATGATTTTTGTGTTGGATAAAAAAACAGCAATTGCCTAAAAGAGCTATTTGAATTACCTAGCGGGAAGTGGGCTGAAGCTAAACATTTCTTTTGACCAAGATTATTACGCTTCAAACTATCGCAATTCGAATATTTCTGTCTGCTGGCTGCCAGATATTGACGGAAACAGCGATAAGTATCGAATAATCGTATTTTTTGATACAAATGATTTGGTGTCTCAGGTAATATCTTTGAACATGGCAACTTTGTCATCGAATAACTCTTTCTGACTACGCCAGGGACAGGGGCGCAGATGCTGTTGCCCAGAAGGCATCAGCAGAACTGTCTGTCCTGTTAGGTGAGGACGAAGTTTTTTTAGCCCACGTGAAATCTCCCGAGGCGCTCTGCCTACTCCGAAACTCCGGCCCGAACTCAGGACCCCCAGCAGGACAATACTCTTTCCCATACCCACCATGAGCTAACCCCGAAACCACAGGCACCTCTAAAAGACGCTGCACCCAATACTTATCCTGCATAAACCGCACCAAAAACCTGAGCATCCTGAGTATTATTCGGGTCAGCCCAATACCCATAATCCAGCCGGAACGCCACTTGAGAACCCACATACCGGCACGGTTCTACATGCGGTTTTAAAACCGATACACCACCCCCGAAGTATCAGTAACCTCAAACAGCCCGTTCTCATCCCCTAACAAGGTAAAAATAACTGGACTCAATATCCCAATAACACACCACCTGTTTCCGTCCCCGGTTCGTGACCCGGACGAGTTTCTCGGGCAGGATTTCCCGGTACGAGACTCTGCATACCCACAAACCCCACACAGCACCAGGAGTAAAGACTATAAGTAGCCCTGCGCTAACCCAGTCTCCCGTGTCTAGAGGTACACCACTGATTCTTAGCTGGATCGTGGCGTACAGAATAAGCGCTAGCATAATAAGCACTCCCCATAAGAGCATTTTCATGAACCATGAGGCTTGTAACCGCACCGAGGCTAATACCCGCACCAACACCACAGGATCCGTAATCTGTCTCTGTTGCTGCTGCCTGACCCGCTCACGCTTATTACCCCACCGCACCAACACATAAAGCACAACATACATTAGGGGCAATAAACCCGAAACTAACCAGAAGCAGGATAACAGAACCATTATTCATCGGTGACACCTGCATCTGAAGAACCAGTCTGAAAAAGCCGTGAAACCAGACGTGATAGTACTCACCCCAACCTTATAAACATCAAGCGAATTAATCCTTGAACCACTCAAATACCTACCGTGTAATCACAGACTTCGCATACACAAAAATCCTCTACCTCAGGAACTACGCGAACATACTCAGCACCAGGTGTAGGACTCCCCACCGGCCTTAGCCCCACATCACGCTGATCTAAATGAGCGCTAGCAGGCACCTCCAACAAACGATACACCCACCGAAAATCTGTCACATACGCAGCAAGCGCACACATGTCAGACGTGGATAACGGATCAGCCCAATACCCATAATCCAGCCGAAACGCAATCTGCGACCCCACATACACGCAGTTATACATCCCCGGCACAAACCGCGCCTTATACCCCTGCCGAGTCTGCACCTCAAACACCCCATGCTCCGTATTGCGAGGATCAAAATAATACCCAGCAATCGCATGATACGGAAAACTCTTTCGAGCACCACCCAAAGGCTTATGCACAATCTCCGCACGCCGAAAATTCACATAATCATCACGACCGAACCTAATACAAAAAAACAGCAAAAAGGAAACGTAACACAAACAACAAAAAAATAAAAAGGGACGTATTCTTCCGAAGGCCTTCTCGCAATAAAAAGCTAGAGCAATATAGCCTACAAAAAAATATGATTGTTATCATCACGGCCCATCCTGCAATGGGGAATAACAAAAGGCCGCCTCTGAACAATATTCGTAAAAACTCTCCACAAACTCCTCGACATCCCTAGCAGGAACAGATTCAGGAGTTTCTCCCAAAAGTATCAGAGCGCTCATTCTTATGCACAGCACTTCCCTCAGCAGACGAGGTCTTCTCCTGCCTTGCCGAATGTTGGCACACGATGCGAGGACGGTGTGGCACCCCAGTCCATGGCATACGCCGAGGTTATTTTTCTGATAGTAGTTCTTTTGTTTTTTTCTCGCTTCGATACGAGAGGTAACTAAAGATAACGATGCCACTAAAGATGAGGGAATAATAAATATAATTTCCCATTGTTGCTACTCTCCAGGCCCCTTATACTCCTTAACCTTACTACCGTACGATATAGAACCAGTAGTAAATAAAGATTTACCAGCATTGACGTTAGTAGCTCAAGCAGCTGTTGAGGGTACCCAGGCGGCGGTGTCTCGGGTTGTGCCATTAGGGTGTGAAGACTGCAGATATGTTCAGCTCAATGCCGGGATTCAAAGGTAGGGGCTTTGAAACCAGTAGCAGCGATGCGGAATAGTAGTGTTGTGAATAATGCAAGTAACTGGGTGGGGTGGAAGTTCTATGGTAAGACGGTCAGAGATGCTGGTGATCTTCAAACTGGGTCGCGGAAGGAACGGTAGTTTCTGATGAGTGACGGACTAATCTTTGGAATCATCTGCGTCGCGTTTGTAGCAACAACATTCTGGCTCTCAGTCGTGTTTGAAAGGCGTCAGCTTGAGCGTGAGCAGAAAGCCCAGCAGATATTAGAAGAAGCCTCTGACTCTCGGGCTGTGGTGCGGGTATTAGCCTCGGTACGGTTACAAGCCTCATGGTTCATGAAAATGCTCTTATGGGTACTACTTATCTTGATTATCTTGATGCAACTGTCCTTCTTTGACCGTGTCCTCTCTGGTGGATCACCGGAAATACCGGTTATCTGGATCAACTTCACGTTTTTGGTTCTGGGGCTTCCTGGCACTGTGTGGGTGTGCAGGGTCTCGTACCGGGAAATCCTGCCCGAAAAACTCATCCGGGTCACGAACCGAGGACGGAAACTTACACTGCACTACTGGCAGATTGACTCTATTTATTTCACCCTATTAGGAGATGAAAACGGGCTCTTCGAACTCACCAACACCACAGGGGTAGTACACCGGTTTAAACCGCATGTAGAACCGTGCCGGTATGTGGGTTCTCAAGTGGCGTTCCGGCTGGATTATGGGTATTGGGCTGACCCGAATAATACTCAGGATGCTCAGGTTTTGGTGCGGTTTATGCAGGATAAGTATTGGGTGCAGCGTCTTTTAGAGGTGCCTGTGGTTTCGGGGTTAGCTCATGGTGGGTATGGGAAAGAGTATTGTCCTGCTGGGGGTCCTGAGTTCGGGCCGGAGTTTCGGAGTAGGCAGAGCGCCTCGGGAGATTTCACGTGGGCTAAAAGCTTCGTTCTCACGTAGAAGTCACGTATGAACGGGGCGCCGCCACCCCCAGCTAGGGGTGGCGGCAGGGGGGAGGTTACTTGTCTGTTACCTTAATTTTGCCCATTGCTCCGCGTTCCATTTCGGCGAACTGGTGATTCACGAACGTGTAGGTGCCGGGTTCGCGGAACTGCATCTCAACGAACCCGCCCTGCGCCGAGTCAAGATCGAGCGCCTGCGAATGCCCGCCGGTAACCCCGTACGGGTCTTTACCGCGCCGCAGCAGGTAGCCGCCCTCCTTATACACCGTGTCGAACTGCGAACCGACCACGTGGAAGCTCATGCCCTTTGATGGCCCCGCCGCCATCAGCCAGATACGCACCCGCTCACCCTTCTTTGCCTCCAACGGCTGGTTGATGTACTGGGTGGCGTGCCCGTTAAACATGGTGAACGTGGGGGTGCCCGCCGCGATGCCCTCGGACGAAACCTCAGTGAGCTTATTGCCGTTCTCCGCAGTCTGGCCCGTGTCGCTCAGGTACGTCTCGTTCTGCACCAGCACATACTCGTGGTCCACCGGGTCCATATCCTGCGGGTCGATCACCACCGCCCCGTACATGCCCGAGGCCATGTGCAGGCTCATGGGCGTAGTCGAGCAGTGGTACAGCCAGATGCCGGTGCCGGTCGCCTCAAAACGGTACACCAGTTTCTCGCCCGGGGCGATGGTTTTCATCGTATTATCGGGGGAGACCATGCCCGCGTGGAAATCAAGCGAATGCCCCATCGACCCGTTATTTTCAAGGGTAATCTCAAAAACGTCACCCAGTTTGCCGTGCAGAATCGGGCCCATATATGAGCCGTTGAACGTCCACGCCTTCACGTCCACCCCGGGGGCGACTTCGCGGTTAAGCTCCTGCACGTCCATGGTTATTTTGTGCACGGTCTTCCCGTCACGTTTCTCACCCGCAGGTACGGGCTGCAGCACCGGGTCACGCCGCTCATAGCCCTCTCCGGGGGATGCGTGCAGATCAACGTTCCCGTTCTGGGCCGTCATCACGTTCGACCCCGAACCGTTCGACCCCGCGCCACCGCCGGAGGCGCCGCCCCCGTGGTGCCCGTTCGCCTGCAGGTTAGAGCCGGTGGCTTTCACATGGAACAGCATGCCCTGCTGGCGGTGCCCGGCAACAGAGCACCAGCCCTCAGAGTCGGCGGTGATCACGCCAACATCCACGCTTTTCGTCTCACCCGGGTTAATCGTGCCGGTCTTAGCGCCGTTATTGAACGTCAAATCGTGGGTCATGCCCTGATCCTCGTTTGTCACCTCAACTACCAGGCGGTTACCCACCGGCACCTGCGCAGTGTCCGGGGTGAAACGGTAGTTTGAGGTGGCCTTCACCTTCACCGTGGTGGTCTGCCCTGTGCCGGTCGCGGTTGAGCCGCCCATAAGGTTAAAGCCCACTGAGCTCGGATCCACCGCAATACCCAGGGTCAGCGCCAGCACCACCGCCAGCACTCCGAACAGGGAATGCCGGGTGTGGTTCACCGGATCAGGCTGAATCCCAGACCCGTCGAAAGAGGGCTTCTCACCGCGGGCGCGCGCAGCCATCATCTCCTTGCGGGTATTCACCGACGCCTTCACCCCGCGCACCATACACGGCAGGAACGACGCCAACCCCAGCGCCCCCATCGCCGAGACCGTAACCTTCACCCACGAACCGGTGAGCGTAGTCGGAAGCATAAAAAACAATCAGGCTCAGGTTAACCACTGTCACGCGTGCGGCAGCGAACCTGCTGAACTCCTTATTGGAGGCGCGCACCACCGCCGGGCCGCCGCCCATACGCTGCGGCAGCAGGGTAGCTCATAGCCCCCAGCAGCACCTGCAGCAGGAACCCCGCCACAAACACGGGGGTGACGGCGCGCATATCAAGCTCAGCGAACGGGGTGCTGAGCACCATGAACGCGGTGGCGAGCACCCCCAGCACCAGCCAGATGAACCCCGCCCCCACCGACATGGGAGGGAACTCGCCGGGCCGTTTCGTGCGCATAGTGCGCACCATAACCACCGTCACCATCAGCAGACCCACGCAGTAGGCGAGCAGGCCCGCCCCGGCGGCAAACCGCGCCCCCGGTACGCCCCCAAAAAATCGCGCTGAGCGCCGTCACCAGCACACCCGCGATCATTAGCTGCAGCGCCCGCACACTAATACCCAGGGCGTTCTCCACCATTTTGGTGCGCAGCATCGTCGGCCAGAACGTAATGAGAGTGCCGACCACGGTCACACCCACAAACCCGAGCACGTTCACCGCCTCGTGAGCGAGCAAAAACTGGGCGTGAAGAGTTTTCTCAAGGCCCGGGAACGCAGTCATCGCCCCCAAGGCCGCACCGAACGGCAGCATGAACGCGGCCGCAATATAGAAGCGGATAGTTGCACCAAACCGGGACGGCAGCGCCTGCTTCACCTGCTTCAGCAGCGCAACACCGTGCCAGGTGACCATCGCCCCCACCACGCTCGCCCCAGCCAGCGTGAGTATATACAGCGTCGGCAGCTGCTCCTGAAACACCATGCCCAGCATGAGCACCACGATGCCAGCGTTAAAGCGTGAAAAATACGCGTGACCTGAACCCCGCGCGCCTCATCCGGGATTTTGATTTTCATCAGCGCCTCAGTGAAATGCTGACTCCAAATCAGGATAGAGTTCGTAATCAAACCCAGGGTGACCATGTGCACGATCAGCCAGCCGCCATTAGGAATAAACCGGTGCGCCAGCAGGGAGCGGCAATAATCCCGAACATCCAGTACGACACAGGTTTAGAAGCACGCCGGTGCCACGTGCCGCGCCCCGATGCGCGCCGCGCGATCTCCTCAGCCGTCAGATTCGCACCAGGGACACCTTCTGGGCGGGCGCCGATCTGCAGCCCGCTGCTGCCGGAAGAACCCAAAGGCGCAGACCCCGGCTTGGACCCGGCCGCGCCCCGGCCGCCCGCACCAGCAGCGCCAGCGCCCGCAGACCCCGCACGCTGGGAATCGTCATGGTGGGTGTTCTTACCCTGTGCACCGCCGCGTTCAGGCTCGTCGGCGGAAGGCCCGTTGAGTTTCTCGCTCACGCTACCGCTCTTTCATTCGCTGTGTCCAATTACCCCCATTATATTGCGCCACCTATACGAATTTTAGTGTCGGTGACCTGTGCTACATGACGTAGAGGAACGGTAGAATATCCCCTATGAAGTACCTGTCCCTCGCCCCCTTTGCCGCACTCGCAGCCATCATGCAGGCGATCACAATCTACTCCTACGACCAAGACGCCATGGCGGTGGCAGGGCAGATTTTCTTCCCCGTCCTCTTCACCCTCATGGCGCTGTACCTGATGCTCAAAAACCCCGGAGGATCAGCGAAACTCACACTGGTGATGGCGATCGAGCTGGTCATTTCGGCCCTCACCTTCGTCGGGTCAAGCCAGAAAATCGCCGCACTATACCCCTCCATCATCGTGTACTATGTGGCCCTGGCCGCGCTCGCGCTTGAGGTGGCTGCGCGCATCGCCGATACCCCCAAACGCGCCAAGGCTTCCGCCGACGGCAACGACACCCCCGAAACTGACAGTCCCGCAACGGAACAAGAACACGACAGTGCGGGCGAGCACGACCCGGACGAAACCGCACTAGACAGCGACAGCGCGGCGACCCGCCCCACCGAGGAAGACACGGACAACACCGCAGCGGGCGGCCACGACGACTCCAACACCGCAAAACCCGCTGCGGCAAAAACCCGCCGCCCCCCAAAAAAACACCCGCACCGGGATGCGCGCCGGACTCAACCGCAAAGCACCCGTACGCCGCGGCAACCGCCTCATAGCCACCACAAAAAAATCAGACAAGCCCACCACAGACACGGACTAACAGGCCCCTGCCGCCCCGCCGCTGCACACACCCTCGCCGCAACCAGCCGCACCCCTGCCCAGCAGCAGGGGCAGAGCCCCACCACAAGACCCCCGCACCACCGGGGAACACCCACACCCACACGCCCACACGATAGACTGGGACAAACAGGCAACAGAAAACCAGCCACAACCGCCGCGCCCGGCGGGCCACAACCGACACCACGCGAAACACCCCCGAGCAGAAAGACCCACCATGACCACAGCGCCACCCGTGCAAAACCCCACGCCAAACACCACCGTGGCAGGCAAAATAGCGCTCGCGGCACTCGCCCTGACCGTCGTCGGCTGGCTCATTTACATCGAATTCACCGGCGGCCTGGACTTTAACGTCTACCGGCTCGGGGCCATGACCATCTTCGACAACGAAGGCATGCACAAAGACCTCTACGCCCGTGACCTGCTCGATTACGGTGCGCTTAAACTGCCCTTCACCTACCCGCCGTTCGCGGCGCTGCTCTTTGTGCCGTTCGCGTTCCTGCCGTTCGGGGTGGGCGTGGGCATCATGTACGCCATCAGCATTGGTGTGGCCTGGTGGATGGCCACTCTCATCTATGACTACGCCACCAGCCGCGGCTACCACATCCCTTTCCAGGACAAGCTCGGCAGATACGGTACTATTGCCGTGCTCACCTTCATCATCATCCTCTCCGGGCCGTGGCGGCGCGGGCTTGCTCTGGTGCAGGTGAACCCCATTATCCTCATCCTGGTGCTGGCTGACTTCCTGCGCCCAGCCAAGCGTATCCCCCGCGGGGCGCTGATCGGTATTGCTGGCGGTATTAAGCTCACCCCGCTCGCGTTCGGGCTTATCCTGCTGATGCGCAAAGACTGGCGCGGTATTTTCACTCTCGGCGCCTCCTTCGCGGCGACCGTCATTATCGGGTTCATCTTCCTGCCCCATGAAGCCGTCACCTTCTGGACAAGCGCCGTCTCGGACCCCTCCCGCGTGGGCAACATTAACTTCCTCGACAATATCTCCATCCAGGGCTGGCTTATGCACCTGGGGCTGCGTGACCCGCTGCTGAAACCCGCGTACTACGGGCTGGTGCTCGCCACCATCGTCCTCTTCGCTGCGCTGCTGCACCAGCTGAACCGCCGTAAACTTGTACTCTCGCAGTGGCGGTCGGCGGGTTCCTGATGGTCAGCATCTCACCCATCAGCTGGTCGCACCACAACGTCATGTTCCCCCTGATCCTCATGGCGCTCATCGTTGATGCGTTCCCCCGGTTCTATGCGCACCTGCCCGCTTGGGCCAACCGGGCGGCGCGCATCCTCACCTGGGTGGCCCTTATCGGCTTGTACATTTCGCCCATGTGGCTGGGCGCCTCCCTGTGGGGCAGCTTCAGCGACCTCGACAATATCTACCAGCACGCCCTGCTGTTCTCCACCGTGCCGATCCTGTGCCTGTACCTGGTCATGATCACCTGGGTGGTGGCGGCCCTAACACCCGCCGTGCGCACCGCAGACGAAGACGACCTGTTTATCGCCCCGCCCCCCGGTGCGGCACCCGAGGCTAAAAAGGGGTAGCCGTTGAAAAAACACCCCGCAGCGCTTATTCCGCATGCCCTGTTCGTGTTCACGGTCATCTACATGGTGCAGTACGTCATTAACGACGGCGGCAACGACCTGTACATTTACCGTCTAGGGGCCGAAACCATCACTGATGGGCCCGGCGGGCCCGGGCTGTACGAGGTGAGCCTCGACAACTACCCGTTCACCTACCCGCCGTTCGCCGCGCTGCTCTTTGTGCCGTTCACGCTCATGCCCAAAGAAGTCGGGATGGCCCTGATGATGCTCATCACCGCCGGTATCGCCTGGTGGCTGGGGTGGGTCATCACCAGGTACGTGAGCAGGCGCGGGGTGCGCATCCCCCCTGTACGAACACCTGGGAACCGCCGGGTGCGCCTCAACGCTGGCGCTGCTGATTTGGGCGAGCGGACCGTGGCGGCTAACCACCCACTTTGGGCAGATTAACGCGGTCATCCTGCTGCTGGTGCTGGCTGATTTCCTGCGCCCGGCCACACGCGTCCCCCGCGGGGTGCTGATCGGTATCGCTGGCGGTATTAAGCTCACCCCGCTCGCGTTCGGGCTTATCCTGCTGATGCGCAAAGACTGGCGCGGTGTTGCCTCCGTGGCGGGCGGTTTCGTGGGCACCATCGCCCTCGGGTTTTTGGCGGTTCCGGGTGAGGCCGCCTACTACTGGGGTGTGGCGGTGCGTAACACCTCCCGCATTGGGGTGACCGCGTTCTACGATAACGTGTCTCTGACCGGTATTTTCGCGCACCAGGGTGTGCCTGAGCCTATCGCCACGGTGCTGGTGGTGGCGCTGTCCCTATTCCTGCTGGTGGCCACCGCCGCCCTGATGCGCCTGTTCATCCGCGCGAACATGGTGTTTCCCAGGTGGCGTTGAACGCGTTTTTAATGCTCCAGATCTCCCCGATTAGCTGGTCGCACCACAACACCTGGTACCCGGTTCTGCTGGTTGCGTTGTGCCTGGAGATTTTCCCGCTTATTATGCCTGCGGCACGCCCGGTAGTGTACGTGCTGAGTGTGTTCGCGAGCGTGATCGCACTGGTGGGCATGTATATTTCCCCGTTCTGGCTGGCGGTGCTGTTCTCCCCGAAGTACTCTTCGCACGAGATGATCTACCTGCCGCAGGGCGGCGCCGGGCTGGTGGCCGGTTCAGCCCCGTACGCCGCCATGTACCTGGTGGTGGCGTTGGTGTTCCTCACCTACTGGGCGCACCGGGCAGCAATTGATGCGCGGGTGGGCTCGGGCCGGTTCCGTGCGCCCGAACGCCCCGCACCGTAGCCCTCCACACGCCCGCGCCCAAGAGGGCACAGCTAAGGCCCGTCGTGCATCACGACGGGCCTTAGCAATCAGGGCACCTTCCGGTGAGGCGACCGGGTGGGGCTACTTGGTGTTCATGCGCCACCGGGCGTAGGGCGCCTCAACGAACATGTACACCTCGCTGCTGCTGTCTTCCCACTCGGTGGTGCTCTTCGACGAAGCCATGCTGGTGCCAATCACCGAGCCTTTACCGACCGCATCTAGCCTGAAGTGGTAGTAGCCGTTATTGTCGGTGCTTTCGCTGTTCACCTCAAACGAGCTGGTGCCACCGGTGTAGGTGAAGGCGTAGTTACGTGCCCGGCCCTCAATGCTCTCACCTTTACCGTACTTCGGTGCGGAGGAGGCATCGTACACGCGCACCGTCCACTTGCCTTCGCCCTCAATCTGCAGCTTGCGGGTGGTTTTGCTGGTGGTGTCCATCCAGGCGGAGCCGGTGATCGTGGAGCTCACGCTGCCGGAATCACGCACCTCAAAACCGCTGGACTGGTCTTTGTCGGTTTTACCCGCCACGTTCAGCACACCCCGGTTATTCTCGTTTGCGGGCACGGACGCGGGAGTGAACTCGTAGTAGACCAGCGCCTTCGAGTCGTTGCCGTTGGGCTTTTCGATGTCGATGGTCTTCTTACCCTCACCCGTGTACTCCTTGAAGTCGCCCGAGGGCTTCTTCAGTTCGGTGGAGTCATCCGAATCGGAGGATGAGCTGCTGCTCGCGGACGAGGAGCTGCTGGAACTGCTTGCGGCAGGCTCCGCGTTGTTCGTATTGTCGCTACCGCGCGGTATGAACAGCACCAGCGCCAGGATCAGCAGCACCACCAGCAGAATAACGCCCGCAATACTCGCCAAACCCAGCGGGGTGGCGAAGAAGTTCTGGTTCCCGTTATTCGCGGTGAGTTTTTCACGCAGCGTATTCACAGCCCCGGCTACCCCTCCGGAGGCTTTCTTAGCTGCCGCGCCACCAGCAGCTGCCGCAGGTGCGGCAGCATTTGCGGGGTTAAACTGCGCGTTATTCTGGGCGTTTCGGGCGTTCTCAGCCGCGAACGATGCGGGGGTCACAGTGCCGGGTGCTGGCGCGTTCACGACCGGGCCGCTGGCGTTGCCCTGCGTACCGTCAGCCGGGGTGGCCTGCACGTCGCGGGCTGTCAGCCCGGTACCTTGCGTCTGGCTCGGCTGGGACTGATCGGCTGGGGGCTGCTGGCCTGCCTGGGCCTGCACCGCCTGCGGGTTCTCCGGCTGGGCGCCGGGCTGGCTTTGCGGGTCATACCCGTAGCCGGTGCCTGCCGTATCCTGCCCGTACCCCTGGGCGGCGTCCTGGCCGTAGCCAGAGACACCGTAATCCTGGCCATAGTTCTGCGCACCATCCTGCCCGTAGCCGGATGGCTGCGCCGCGCCGGGGTCGGTGCCGTACGAGGCGCCCTGCGCTGGTGCGCCACTCTGGTTCGCGGAATTCACGGGAGCGGCACTCTGCTGGTTCGGCAGCGGAATCTGCGAGGTGTGATCCGCCAGCTCGGGGTTAATAGGCTCCGGCAGGATCGGAGGAACAGCCGGTGCTGCGGCATCAGGGGCCTGATCGGAACCTGCCCCAGCGGATGCTGCGGGTGCAGCAGCCGGTGCCGCGGGCTGGTCGGTGGGTTCTTCTGAGAGAGCCCGTACCCCGAAGGGTCTGCCGTGTATGACTGCTTGCCGGTTTCGCTAGCTGCCACATGCGACTGTGCCGCACCGGTACCCTCGGGGAAGGTCGCTGCGGGCAGAATAGAGGCCGGTTTAGCGGCCTCATCCGCGCCTGATGTCTGCTGCGCAGTATCAGTTAGCCCGTAAGGCTCCTGCTGGGGTCCCGGTTCAGGTCCGGGGGCGTGAGACACGGCCTCCTGCTGGTGTTTCCCAGCATCGTGAGTTTTAGCGTCACGAGCCTCGACACCATACTCCTGGGCACCATATTCTTGGGCACCATCGGTTTCGGCGCCGGTGTTTCGGCACCGTGTGCCTCAACGCTGTGGTCTTTAGCGCTGTATTCCTCAGCGCGGCGGGACTCGCGGGGCGCACCCTCAGCCTCTTCTGCGGTATCCTTCGCGGCGTGCCGCGGCTTTACCCGGGACGGCTGCTCGGTGGAGGGCTCATCACCCTCGGTGCGGGCCTCATCATCCTGGGCGGTGTGCTGGGCCGCGGCGGAGGTGTCGTGGAACTCAATCAGGGGCGAGTTCACCGGCGAAGGCAGCGCATCCTCATCCTCAGACGCGGTACTTTCAGCATCCTGGACCGAGGGTGTTTCCTTCGGCTCGAACGGCTCATCATCGTCGAGGGGGGAAAGCGCAATAGTTGCCGCGTCTGCGGGAATATTTGCTGCGGTATCCACCGACGAGACGGTGGTAATGTCCGGTGCCTCAACGCTCGCGCCGAGCATCCGCTCACCCTCATACACGAACGGTTGGGCGTTATCGTCCTCAGCTGCCTCGGCTGTCCTGCGGCGGCGCTTGGGAGGCTCGTCACCGCCCATAATGTCATCGGCGGAGGTGCGGGTTGCCGCATCCGACTTCTGCTCCTGCGCCGCAATACCCTCAGGCGGGGTGGGCAGAGGCATAATATCGTCGGCGCCCGCACCGCTGAGGGTGGGCCCCTGCCGCTGCTGCCGCTCGCCCGTGTCTGCCTGCTCTTTCTGAACCTCATCGGCGGGGCTCGTGGCGGCGTGTTTTGCGGTGTGCTGTGCCGCACCGTCGGTTTCTTCAGCTGCTGACGCGGTGTTCTCAGCGGCACCCTGGGTGTTCTGTGCGGGCTTCGCGTAGTCTTTGGGCTGTTTCTTCTTCGGCTGAATCTTAATGAGCCCCTGGGTGTCGAGGTTTTCGTTCACCTCAATACTGATGTGCTCACCGGGTGCACCCTCGTTTGATGCACTCATCTCCTGCGCCTCACGCACCTGCGCGAACCGGCGCAGAGCGTTCTTCACGGGTTCGGGCTGCTCCAGCTCTTCGGCTGTGGTGGCACCGGTGCGGGTCTTGGCGGCGGGGGTGTCTTGCTCGGGGGAGGTTTGCTCAGAAGAAATGTGTTCAGCGGAAACCTGCTCAGCGGCACCCTTTTTCGGTGGAGGATTGCGCGTACTCTTCGTCCCGTGCAGCACGCCGCGCAGCCCGGGAATCACCAGAATCAACCGTATCCGTTTGGTTTTCCTCGGTCTCGGGGAGTGGTGCAGGGGCAGCGGCGACTGGCTCGGGCGAACCGGCATGGGTGCCCTCCTGCTCGTCCGCACCCGCTGCGGGAGTAGCCTGAGCGGGCTCATCCTTCTGCAGTTCGCTCTTTATCGCGTCACCAACGGGGATGCTGGGGGGAGTGTCAGCTTCCCGGTGCGCTTCAACGTCAGCGGTTACCTGCGACTCCGCCAGCTCATCTGCGGCGGGGGAGTCGGCAGTGCTCTCACGCTGAAAAATCTGCGGGCTCCGGCAAGGGTAGGCTCGCCGCTAACAGGCTGGGCGTGCCGGGGCGTGTCCTCGGCGATCTCGGCCACCTGCGGCCCGCTCGTGGACTCACTAGCTGGCTGGGTGTGCGCTGCCGAAGCGGCGCTAGCCTGCTCGTCCTTGGCATCAGTTGTGTTCTGCTCAGCCTGCTGGGCGGCTGCGCGCTCGGCAGCTTCACGCTCGGCGGCCTCCTGCGCCGCCTGCTGAGCCATGAACTGCTCGCGGGCGGCCCGGCGGGAAGTCGGCTGGGGCATGTTCTCGGGCATACCCGCCACAGCCTGCCCACCGTTAAAACCGTTTGACTGCCCTTCCACTACCTGCGGGTGTCCGCCAGGCTGCGGCTCGGTGGTGTTTGCCGGGCCGTTTGGCTGCAGACGGGCGCGCTCAGCCTCGTAGTGTGCGGCATGAGCTGCACGGGAGGGGCGCGAGGTGGCCTGCGCCATCCTGAAGTCATCATTAAGCGGGTCAAAAGAGGTGGTGCGTGGCTTCTGCTCTTGCCCCTGTTCAGTACCGTTACTGTTCTCCGCGGTCACCGTGTCGTGTTCGAGGGCGGAATGTGCGGGTGCGTTATGAGATACAGCGGTATCGACGGTTCGCTCTGTGCCCGCCTGCTCCTGTATAGGAAAAACTGCCGGTGGCGGGGGCTGCGGGACTATGCTGCGCGTGTTCCTGTGGGGTGGGGGCAATAACCGAGTCGTCACCCGCTAGAGTGTAGTCGTCGCCAACGTGTGCCGGAAGCTCATCCATGGGCTCCTCATACGCCGTGCCTTCGTCGTTGAAATCGGCGGAATCGGTGGGCTCCTCAATCCACAGCTGCCACCCGGCCGGGACCGGGCCCCACGCGGGGTCGGGGCGCCAAGTGGGGGTGGGTTTCCAGCCTTTGGGGGTTTTGGGCCAATTCGGCGGCGGATTAAAAAAATCAGTGCCATGAGAAGCCTTCCTTCTGCCCGCGCCACCCCCATACCCGGAAGCGATGGCGCGCACAATCTAAACAAGAGAAATACGGTAACCATAGAATTATGTCATATTTACCGCTAAAATACCCTGTAACAGTCACTTAGACAACCCCACGGCGCAACGTTGCGTGAGCATCGAAAAGTTGCAGGAGCGGCATAGATTATGAGCACTAATTCGTCGGAGCCCAAACGGCACCCCGAGCACAACCACCACGCAGGCACAAACCAACAGAGGCCGCAGGATACGAGGCAAAAATCACCTAAATCATCCGCTACTTCCCCAGCCCCTGAGACCACCTCAGGGGTTACTGATGTGCCTTGGGGCAGCTCCAATACCGCTGCTCAACGCGCCGAGAGCACCGCCTCGGGTTCGGGCAGTGAGCAGGGCCCCCTCCAGGCGGCCCCCGTCAGCCCCGGGGATGATCCTCGGCCGGTGTCGCAGCTACTTGCCCTGCCGCCGCTAACGGACGCTATTAAGCAGGTCTCTAAGAACCCCGAGAACCCACCGGCGCACGGCTCGTACGCGGTGCCCGTATATAACCTCGACCCCAGCCTCACCTCCGATATGTCGGCCTCTGTTGAGCGTACCCTGCCGTATCACCGGTTGGCCTTTGCCGACGGCCGTTCCCGCTGGTTCACGCCCCTGCTGGAGGGCCTGGTGGCTCTGGTAGTCTACGTGGTTCTGATTACTCTGTTTACCGTGGTGATGATGAGCATCCCACTGATCATCCGTGCGGATAAAACAACTGACTTCGGAACCTACATAAGGGACGATGTACTGAATGATCCGCTGGCTATGTTCTTCGTATTCGGTTCAGTTGCTCTTATGTTCCCCGCCATACGTGTTGCACGCCTGATTTTCGGTCCCCGTCCATGGGGCCTGGTGCACTCGGTGCAGCGCCGGGTCCGCTGGTCGCTTCTGCTGACGGCGCTGGTGGTGGGTGCCTTCTGTTATGGGCTGCTTTCCCTGCTGACGCTGATGCTGGACGGCTTCTCATCCATCGGTTTCCACCACAAGCAACCGCACGAGGTTGCCTTCTGGCTGAACATGGTGTTGCTTCTTGTTCTGGTGCCATTGCAGTGCTACGCGGAGGAACTGGTATTCCGCGGCTACCTGATGCAGACCATCGGCCGGTGGCTCAAGAACCCGGCGTGGGCGATTCTGCTCCCAGCTCCCTTCTTCATGCTTGCCCACGGCTACGACCTGTGGGGGCAAGCCTCAATAGTGGTTATGGCGGTGCTCGCGGGGTTCCTCTGCTGGTACACGGGCGGCTTAGAGGCAGCTATCGGCATGCATGTGATGAATAATATAACAACGATGGCGATGGGTATATTCGCGAACACGGACCCGCTTCAGATGCAGAGCAGCGGCACCCCCACCGATTTCGCGATGGTGCTCGCCACCGAGGTTCTCTACACGGCGGCCATCTGCTGGTTCACGCACTACCGCGGCTACCTGCGCACTGCCACGTTCACTGTGCAGGATCCGAAGCAGAGCCACGCGCCCGTGCAGTTCTCGCCTGCCCAGGCCTCTCAGGGGCACTCACCCCAGTCGCCGGAACAGCCGAAGCAGCAGGGGAAGTAACCTCCCAAAAAAAGCTCACGGTGCGGTGTGCCGGTGCGGGCTGAGAACCCACACGGGCGCACCGCATGCATCATCTGGTGTTTCGGTCTGAGTCTCTTCACGCGGGGTAAAGCAGCATTTCTTGCTTTTACCTCACGTGAAGAGGCTTTTTAGTACCCCAAAACTCTCGCGTGAAGGTAGGCTTAAAACATGAGTGTAGACGCAGTGAAAAACATCGAAGACCTAGCACAGTTCGTTGAGGACTCGCCGGTTTCTTACCTGGCGGCGCGTACCGTGGCGCGGCGCCTGCAGGGGGCCGGGTTTACCGAACTGACCGAGTCTGAGACGTGGCCCGACTCCGCCGCGACGGGGCGCCATTTTGTGGTGCGTGACGGCGCGATTATTGCGTGGGCGGGCGGGCGTCAGGCGTCTGCGGCGAGCGGCTACCGGGTGCTGGGCGCACACACCGATTCGCCCGCGCTGAAAGTTAAACCGAAATCTTCGCTCACGGTTAAAGGCTGGCACCAGATCTGTGTTGAGAACTATGGTGGGGGGCTGCTGAACTCGTACCTTGACAGGGAGCTGCGTTTGGCGGGGCGGCTGACGGTGCACGAGGGCGGCACCCTGCGTGACCGGTACGTGTGCACGCCGCCGCTGGCACGCATCCCCCAGCTGGCCCCGCACCTGGACCATAAACGGAACGAGCTGGTTCTTGATAAACAGTTCAACCTGTACCCGATTTGGGGTATTGACCCGGGGCAGAACGACGTGCTTGCATACCTGGGGCGGCACACGGTCGATGAGGGGCGGCGACGTTGACCCCGCCACCGTGGTCGGCTACGACCTGCTGACCGCCGATTCTCAGCCGGGGCGCCGGTTTGGGCAGCACGGCGAGTTTTTTGCCTCCGGCCGGCTGGATAACCTGTCGTCGGTACACGCGGGGCTGTGCGCGCTGGAACGGTATGTGGCCGATAACGCCGACGAGCACGCATCCCACACCGTGATGCTCGCCGGGTTCGACCATGAGGAGGTCGGCTCGGAAACCCGCAGCGGCGCGGCTGGCCCGTTCCTGGAAGATGTGCTGGTGAGGCTGTCGGCGGCACGCGGCGAGAACACGGAGCAGTACCGCCGTTCTGTTGCCTCCTCGGTGTGCCTGTCGGCGGATGCGGGGCACCTGCTGCACCCGAACTATCAGGGCCACCACGACCCGGTGGTGCAGCCGGTTCCCGGTGCCGGTCCGCTGCTGAAGATTAACGCGAACCAGCGGTACGCCACAGACTCGGTGGGCGCCGGTATTTTCGCGGCGGCATGTAAGGCGGCACGGGTGCCGTATCAGGAGTTCGTGTCGAATAATAATATGCCGTGCGGTTCCACCATCGGGCCTATCACCGCCACCCGGTTGGGGATGCGTACCGTGGATGTGGGCGTGGGCCTGCTGTCGATGCATTCGGCGCGCGAAATGTGCCACGTTCACGACATGGCATACCTGACCCGCGCGGTGGAAGGCTTCTACCGGTTGTAGCCGCCGCGTTCCTTTCTGTCCCCTTCTTATGGGTTCCCCCGGGGTGATAAAAAGAGCCTTTATTCAAATAAAGCATTGAAAAACCCGCTTTATTCACATAAAGGCTCTTTTTATGGTCCGTATAGCTGGACTACCGCAGTGGTGTACCGTCCCCTAGTCCCTGCGGGCCAGCGCCCACAGTGCGGATGCGCACCCCAGAAGACCCCAGAAACCGACGACTATTACGTCCAGGATCTGTATCGGGCCGATGTCGAAGAGGGTGGCCCTCACAAGGTTTGCCGCAGGCGCGAACGGCAGGAACTGATGAACATGCGCGTACCACTCGGGCAGCCGCTCGGGCGGGTAGTTAATCGGCGCAAACAGCAAAACCATGAAGGTAATCGACTGCGTCACGATAGTCAGAAGTGACGCTGGAACCCAGTACGCAAGCATAAACCCTAACACCGCCATAACAACTTGAAGCGCGAACACAACGGCAATAGCGCCGATGCTCAGGTTCACATCAAAACCAAATTTGAGCTTCGCGGCTACACCGCCCGCAATAATGCCGGGAATCGCGAGGACCGCCCAAACGAGTATGTCAGCCGCCAGAATCGCCAGGCGCGGGACCGGAAGGGACCGCTGATAGTCGAACATGCCGTTCGTCTTAGTGGTAACGATAATCTGGGGAGCTATTACACACCCCATAGAGATGAGGGTCACCGTTACCGTGCCGGACGCCAGATATTCTGCAGAATTCCGGTCAAGATGCGGCATGAAGACCGAGACGCCGTAAAGAAATGCAAACGCTAAAAGGACCTGTACCACCGCAAAAAAAGCGGCGCGTTGATGGCGTTACGAATCAGCGACCAGCGGATCAGTTCGACCGTGGCGCGTACCGTCGAAATTCGTGAGGGCACGAGGGTGCTAGTCATGGTTAATCATCTCCTCATAGTTATCGGCCAAAGACGCCGAGCCTATGTGGTAGCTTTCGACGCATCCCGCACGGATTCCTGAAAGTACATGGGGTAAGGCCAGCTCAAGCTCGTCGGTACTCAGGGTGACGGTAAACTCCCGAGGGATAGCGAAATCGCCCTCTGTACGCTTCTCAATATATTCTGTATCTGGCATATTCCCTGGTGAAAGGGATATTTGTACATCTAGTACGCTGCGAAGTTCTTGAAGGAACTCCGGGGTTGCCGTGATCGAGAGCGTACTTTTTGCTTCCTCCAACCCCAGTGCGCTTGTCGGTTCATCACGAACTAGCAGCCCCTTATTAAACAGCAGGTACCTATCGGCGTGACGCTCCACCTCCAGGAGGTTGTGAGTCACAATTAGCACCGTGGCACCCTGCTCAGCGCGCCTTCGCAGCATCCTCCACAGCAGCTCGCGGCGCACCGGATCAACATCGTTCGTGGGCTCGTCAAAGAGGTAGATGGGGGCGGGCGCGGTGACCGCCATACCGAATGAGGTGAGGCGCTTAATCCCGCCCGAGAGCTTATGCCCCGGCCTGTCCGCCCAATCCCCTAAATCGAGAGTATCGAGAGTTTCCTGAACCGCCCGTTTCGCCTGCTTCGGCTTCATCCCGCGAATGCGAACCGCCGTCGCTATCGCCTGGCGCGGGGTCACCCCCTCCAGGGACGACGTTACCTGCGGCATGATCGCGCATATCTGCCGAGCCTGTGTCGGATGCGCTATCAGGTCTGTGCCGCCGTAGCTGATGCTGCCCGCATCCGGCTTGGTCAGGCCCACGATTTGGTTGAGAAAAGTTGTTTTACCGGCGCCGTTGTGCCCTATGAGGGCCGTGACCTCCCCGGGGTCAAGGCGCACACTAATATTGCTATTGGCTGTGGTGGTACCGAAGGTTTTGGTGAGGTTATTAATGATAAGTGCGGGCGCGGTGTCTGTACTCATAAGGTGCCCTATCTGCTGCAGGATACTGACGGTACCAGTAGCATAACGGCGGTTTTTTGGCGCACCCGTGACATTCGTCAGGGGTACAGCGGGAGCTTGTCATCACACCAAATAACATGATCCGGCGGGACGCCGTCACTCGTCTCCGACAGTGCCTCAGAAAATACGGCTGCGCGGCAAGTTATCCCAATTTATCCCCAGATATCCCAAAAAAGGGATAACCGGGGATAACTAGTTTTGCCGCTTGTCTCAACCTATCGGGACTTATCTTAAAAATTCCGATAACCCCCGATAGGTTCCGATAACTTCCTGTAGACTAAAAATCTAAGGAGGCTTTCGCAGATCATGAGTCTTAATCCATTCCGCCCGGGCGCCGGGCATACTCCGCCCGAATTTGCGGGTAGGCAAGAACCGCTTAATACGTTTACTAACATCCTGCGTCGTACCGAGATAGGGGCTATTAGCCGCGGCATGATGCTTTACGGTCTGCGTGGGATGGGTAAAACCGTGCTTCTGCGCCGTTTGCAGGAAGACGCAAAACGTGCCGGATGGGTAACGATCTCTCTGGAAAGCGGAATGGGGAAGAACGCGTATGCTCAAGTTCGCACCCGCCTGGGTAAAGAACTTGCCTTAGCTGTTCGAGGCTACCGGCAGAAGAGCCGCTGGAAGAAACTCTTATCGAATGTCGCTTCTTTATCGGCGACGCTTGGTTTTGCTGGAGCCTCCGTTGTGCTTAAAGCTGATACGCACCACTCCGATACAACGGGTCTTCTGGACTTTGATCTTCCAGAGACACTACTGTCTATGGCTCGGGAGCTCAAAGACCAAACTCCCAGTGCTGGTGTGGGTATTTTCATTGATGAGATTCAAGATCTTGATCATGAGATGCTCGATATTCTGCTGACAACCCAGCATGAAGCCGGACAAAAAGAGCTTCCATTCTATATTTTCGGAGCCGGGTTGCCTTCAGTCCCCACGAAACTGGGCGAGATTAAGACTTACGTCGAAAGGCTCTTTAGCTACCATCCTTTAGAGCGTCTCAATGATGATCAGACCAGGCTGGCTTATGCTGATCCTATTGCTAAAAATGGCGGTAGTATCACGCAGGATGCGCTTGCAGAACTTGTGGACCAATCCCACGGATACCCTTATTTCATTCAGCAGTTTGGGCGGGATGCCTGGGACTGTGCCAGCGCGGGCAATATCACTCAGGACGATGTCCGTGTGGGCGTTACTTTGGGCTGGGAAGAACTAAACCGCGGGTTCTATATGACGCGGTGGAACAGGGCAACAGAATCTGAGAAACACTATTTGGTGGCGGTCGCCGACCTTATGTCTGAGGAAGAAGGAGATTCTGTGCCGGTCTCAGAGGTATCCAGCCGGATGAAATCTATGACAACGTCTTTGAGTGCCCGCCGCGCATCCTTAATTGAGAAAGGTGTACTGTACAGCCCTGCATATGGTCGGATCGCTTTTACGGTTCCGGGGATGGATCGGTTCATTAAGCGGTCGGCACAGTAGCTGCACGAAGTTATCTCAACCTATCGGGACTTATCTTAAAAATCCCGATAACCCCCGATAGGTTCTGATAACTTTTGCCCCTATAAAAAGAGCCTTTATGTGAATAAAGCGGTGAAAAAGTACGCTTTATTCACATAAAGGCTCTTTTTTATACCAGGGGAGAGGCAGGGAGGGAGCCTATCGAATTAGCGAGAGCAGTTCCTCGTGCACGGTGGTATCGCCCGTGACTTCCGGGTGGAAAGAAATGCCGATAATGTTCCCAGCGCGCACACCTACAATTTTGCCCTCATGATGCGCCACCACCCGCACGCCTTCACCGGCGCGGGTCACAATCGGCGCGCGAATAAACGCCGTATCGATCACGACTTCCTCACCTGAGGGTGTAAGCCACGGCAGATGAACCTGCGCCGAATCGACCTGTGAGCCGAAGGCGTTACGCCCAACCGAAACATCCAACACACCGAGCGACTGCTGCCCCGGAGCCGGATCATCAATCGTAGTCGAGAGCATAATCAACCCGGCGCAGGTTCCCAGGGTCGGCAAGCCCCCCGAAATCGCCTCAATCAACGGCTGGCGCAGCCTAAAAATACGGGTCAGCCTGTCAATCGTGGAAGATTCGCCACCGGGCAGAACAAGCGCATCCAGGTTCGCCAGCTGCTCGGCACTTTTGACGAGCACCACCTGCGCTCCCAGGGATTCGAGCATGCGCGCGTGTTCGGCGACACCGCCCTGCAGTGCCAAAACACCCACGGTTTTGCCCGCACCGGGCAGGGCAGCCGGGGGAAGAACCTCAGTCTCGCTCATGAGCCTATCTTTCTGCAACACGAGGTTGCGCACACAATGTAGAACGTTGAGTTGCGGGCTGCGTTTGAGAGCACCAAACTCACCCGAGCGGATAACGCATCTGAACAGAGTCGGGGGCGAAGCCCGCACCGAGCTTCACCCCCCTGCATGCCTTGGCCGGGCGCCCTCACCTGAACCGAATATAATCGATCGGCGAGCGCGCATCCGCCACGTGGCGGCCTATACTTACCAGCCGCGCTCCGCCAGACGATGCGGCGCGGGCAGATCGGCAACGTTGATGCCGACCATGGCCTCGCCCAAACCGCGTGATGCATCCGCCAGTTTTTCGGGGTCGTTGTAGAACGCGGTTGCCTTCACGATGGCCTTGGCACGTGCCTCGGGGTTGCCGGATTTGAAGATGCCGGAGCCGACGAATACGCCGTCCGCGCCCAGCTGCATCATCATGGCGGCGTCGGCGGGGGTTGCCACGCCACCGGCGGTAAACATGACCACGGGCAGCTTACCGGTCTTCGCAACTTCGAGCACCAGGTCGTAGGGGGCGGCAAGTTCTTTCGCCTTCACGTACAGCTCGTCGGGCATGGTGTTGTACAGGCCCTGCAGCTCGGCGATCTGGCGTTTAATGGTGCGGATATGCTTGGTTGCCTCCGAGACGTCACCGGTGCCAGCCTCACCCTTCGAGCGGATCATAGCGGCACCCTCGGCGATACGGCGCAGCGCCTCGCCCAGGTTGGTGGCACCGCATACGAACGGCACCGTGAACTGGTGCTTGTCAATGTGGTTCACGTAATCGGCGGGGGAGAGCACCTCTGACTCATCAATGTAATCCACCTTGAGGCTTTCAAGAATCTGCGCCTCAACAAAATGCCCGATGCGCGCCTTCGCCATCACGGGAATCGAGACGGCGTTAATGATGCCCTCAATCATGTCGGGGTCGGACATACGGGCCACACCGCCCTGAGCACGAATATCGGCGGGTACGCGCTCAAGCGCCATGACGGCGACGGCACCAGCATCTTCGGCGATCTTGGCCTGTTCGGGGGTGACGACGTCCATAATGACGCCGCCCTTGAGCATATCGGCAAGCCCGCGCTTCACGAGCGGGGAGCCGGTTACTGGGGAATTAGTCTGTTCAGTCATGCCCCCATTTTCTCACGTTTGGTGCATGTACGCTCGCCCCGTGACGGATTTTCTGCCGCAGGGCGCGCATCTTTGTGTCTGCGCGACATGAATCGTCATATTTCGTGCTGTGGCCGGGTACCGTGACCCCCCACCAGGCCGGTAGTGGGGTAAGCAAGGCGTTGCATAGTGCCCATCTGCCGTGCTTGCACATCGGGTAGTTGAGCCTCATGCGCCTAACTGCCCATACTATTGCGTGCATCACATTAGAGCCGGTCTAACCCTGTTTTAGCGGTGTGCTCAGTGCTAAGGTTAGGGGCTGGGGTTTATTGATACGCGCCTCACCCAAACACAATGAACCAGCCACCACATCCAAAGCGCAAAGGAGCACACCAGTTTGCTTGAAGTCATCATTGCCCTATCGCTGGCAATTCTTCTGGGTAATATCCTTGCCCATAAAATACGAATAACCCCCGCCATTATGCTCATTTTCATGGGGCTTGTGCTGGCACTCATCCCCGTTCACGCCATGCACGAGGTGCGTGAGGCCGGGCTGCCCCCGCACGTGATTCTCGAAATCTTCCTGCCCGTGATGCTGTTCTGGGAGACCCGAAATACCTCTTGGCGTGAGGTACGCACCCGTCTGCGCGGCATTCTGCTCTCGGGCACAGTGCTCGTAATTTTTACGGCGTTCGTTATCGCCTGGGTGCTTCACACCTTCATGGGCATCTACCTGTGGCATGTGGCGCTGATTATCGGTGTGGCGCTTGCCCCCACCGATGCCGTGGCTGTGGCAACGCTCAACGGCAAACTCCCCAAAGCCTCCATTACCACCCTCAAAGCGGAAGCGCTCATTAACGACGGCACCACCCTAGTTCTTTTCGCGCTCGCTCTGCAGCTTGCGGGCGGTCATGAGCTGGCCCTGGGGAACGCATCCGGAATGTTCTTCTTCTCGTTTCTGATTGGAACTCTCGTTGGCCTGGCCGTCGGATGGGGCGCGAATAAGCTGCGTGCACACATCGGCAACCCCATGAACTTCAGTGTGTTCATGTTTCACCATACCGTTTATTGCTTTCTTCCTGTCTGAAGAGATCGAGCCTTTTGAAGGCATGAAAGGTTCCGGAGTGGTAGCCGTGGTGGTCGCCGCCTTCTACCTGACCTACCGCGGACCGGATACCATCAAACCCCAAAAACCGCTTCTACGGTCTGCCCATCTGGTCGTTTGTTTCCTATGTCATGAACGGTGCGCTCTTCGTGCTTGTGGGTGTGCAGCTGCCCAGCGCCACCGAGCATATGGAAGGCGTCATCCACGAATACAACTATGCGTGGGCTTCCGCGCTCGCCGTGATTGTGGTGGCATGGCTCGTTTCGATTGCGGCGCGTTTTCATCTTCCTGCACGTCACGATTGGTATTATTCGTGCCCTTGACCGTTCAGAAAAGCAGAGGCGGCTGCGCACAACCTTTCCGTGGTCGTGTGGTGAGCACCTTTTGCGGGGACTGCGCGGCGGTGTTTCCCTCGCGGTGGCTCTCTCCGTGCCGACTGGTGTTCCCGGGCGTGACTTTATTATCTTTATTGTTGCGGGCGTGGTTCTTCTGTCGATGGTGGTTCAGGGGATGCTCCTGCCGCTGGTTATCAGGTGGGCGAAAAATTCCGGTTGATACCACCGAAGAAGACGAGATTAATGATGCGGTGCGCACGATCATTGCCGAGTCCTTTGACTCTGTGGCTGAGGTCGGCCAGGACATTGGTGCACCACAGGAGATTATCGACCGCATTGCCGAAGAACAGATGTACAACGCGAGTATGTACCGCAACCTGCACACCATTCGTAAACACGGTGCGAACGCGCCGGAAGAAGCCCGCCGCATTATTGAGGCGAGTGACCTTGAGAAAGAGCTGCGCCTGCGGCATTTGGAGAAACAGCGTGAGGTGCTCAAGCGCCTGCGTAATGAGCGCACAATCGATATGAACGTGCTCCACGCGATTCAGGAACGCCTGGATATTGAGGAGGTTCGCGTGCTCGGTCCGGTCGAACTGGAGTAACGCAAACACTGGTAGTCGTGCTCCGCGGTTCTGTGCACGGTATGCTGGTATGCGTGAGTAATAAGCCAGCCACCTCGCAGCAGCACACACCGCAGATACCGGCCCCCGGCTCACCCACCCGCGCCACCGCATCGGGCCGGGGCGCACTTGCCGTGCACGCAGTCATCTACCTGCTTTTTGGTCTGAGCACCATCTTTATTCAAACCCCCGACTGGGGTACCGACAGGCTGCTCATTGGAGGGCTGATGCTTGCCCTCGGCGCCTCCCACTGGTGGGTTTCACGTGGAACACGCTACGGCCCTGCCACCAGCGCCACGCTCATCTCGGTTGCGCTCGTGCAGGCCGCCTCCGGGGCGTTACTAATCGCCCAGCCTGATGCACCCGCCCCAATCCTGCTGGCCACCTGCGGCGGTATTGGCCTCGGCGCCCTTCTGAAGGGCCTGCTGGGGGCGCGGTACCGCTCCGTTATCGCTGCGGCGCGTGACTGGGTACTGGAGGGCGCGGTAATGCTCGCAGCCGCACTCGCTGTACCGTTCATGGCGAACATCGGGCCGAAAGCGGTGCTGGGAGTCACCGGCGGCGGGGCGCTCATAGCGGGTGTTTTCCTGCTGGTTGGTGCCCTGGGTGCACGTACCGAAGGCACGCCCGGGGCGTAATGTTGGCGCTGGATAATGGGTGTGGAACCGTGGACGCGTACACTGGTTTAGACGCACACAAAAGGAGGGTTCGTGGCTGAAGACCGCCCGCGGGGGCTCAAAGCCCAAGTGAAAGGGCCGCTGATTATTGCTGCTGCGCTTGCGCTCGCGGCATTTCTTTGCGGTGTTTGTTTTCGCAACCGGCGGCACCCGCAATCGCCCCGAATATCGTGCCTGGCTTTGGGTGTGGCGGGTGCCGTGTTTATCGTGACCCTGGTGGTGTGCGCAACCTTGATTCTGGTGGACCGTCCAAACGACCCGTCGCTGGGGCAGGGTACGGGCATTAATCGTTCTTCAGCTGAACTGTATGCCCGGGCAAAAGCTAAACGAGAAGCAGCGGAACGTGAGAAAAAGCCCGTGCAGGAGGAACTCACAGGCGGCTGAGAACCAAAGCAGAAACAGCCGAGAATGATGCTGAGTCCCCTAAGACGACTGACAGCTAATCGGCGCGCTGGGGCGGTATGCTAAGCTGGTTCCATCTTTTATGAGTTATACGCCTTATGGCGAGAGGAGCTGGTAGCGCTAACTGCCAACTCCTCTCTGCGGGTGAGAACTACCTCAGACGCTTAAGAAACACTGAGATAGCTTCTACGGCGTAAGAAACGGCTAGAGCTGATCCGTCGGTCAGGATATAACTGACCAGGATCGCTTGAGCCGTTTCTAATCTCGTAGATAGACATACCCGCTCACCGCCTTCCCGCCCTGGGAATCATCACGGAATGTATCTTTATGAGTTGTGCCGTGGACCCATTCCAGGAAGAGGGCATCTTCTACTTTACTGTACGTTTTATTAGAAAACCTTTAAACAAATCAATATGTGTATATAAAAGGCTCTTGATGCACATAAAGTAGGATTTTCGGTGCTTTATGCGCATCAAGAGCCTTTTTATGTCGTGTGTGGGGCGGCGGGAAAACTATTTTGTGTGAGAAAGAGTCGCTTTTCGCGCGCCCATCATGGCGCGCTGTACCCCCACTATTGAGGCAAGGACCAGCACGAAGCCGAGCATCGACAGCGGTGTCATGTTTTGTCCCAAGAAAATCCAGCCAAGGATAAATGCGGTGACTGGGCTGAGCGGTCCCAGGGATGCAATGACCGCGGGCGGCAGCTTCGAGAGCCCATGAAAATACACGCAGTAGGCGAGCGCTGTGCCCACCAGGCAGAGGAAGGTGTATCCGCCGATATTTGCGGGGGTGAGCGGTGGCAGTGGTTCCTCGGTCAGCAGGGCGATGGGCAGCAGGAATATTCCGCCCACGAGCAGCTGCCATCCTGTCATGGCGAGAGTTGAGAGAGACGATGTGCCCATGGAGGTGAAGAAAATTCCGCACGCCATGGCGACAGCTCCGGTGAGTGCTGCAAGAATGCCGATCACATCGAAGGTGGTGCTGGGGGATGCGACCAGCAGAATAATGCCGATAATGCCCATAAGTGCGGCAATCCATGCCGTTGCGGGAGTCGCTTTCTTGGCAACTGTTCGGGTGAGGACGAGGACGAAAATAGTTTGTGTTGAGCTGAGAATTGCCGCCAGTCCGCCGGGCAGGCGGTATGCAGAGACGAACAGCATCGCCTGGAATAGACCGATATTGAGGATGCCGAGAAGAATAATTCGGCCCAGCTCGTTCTTGCGCGGGAACTCTCGGGTGATGAGCAGTAGCAGCAACCCTGCTGGCAGCACACGGATCAGCGCGGCGGTGAAGGGGCGGTTGGGCGGCAGAAACTCGGAGGTGATGAGGTAGGTTGATCCCCAAACCATGGGGACGAACGCCGTGATGATCAGCAGAGGAAGACGGTTTTTCATAGTTCTTCGCAGTCGGATAGATGCCTTGAGTTCAAGATAAATCCTAATCGCTTTTTGTCTTGAAAGCAAGATAAAATAGTACTGAGTCGATTTTAGGAGGAATATGTCGAGCGCCCGTTCCCGCAGTATCCACCCCGATGCCGTGGACGTCATTATTGATCAGTGGAAACGTGAACTCCCTGAATTGGCTTCTGAAAATATGGCCCTGATTGGCCGTCTTAGGCGATGCTCCATCCTGCTCGCGCCGCGCCTTGACGAGGTTTTTGCTGCCCATGATCTCAGTAATGGCGCCTTTGATGTGTTGGCGACGTTACGCCGCGCGGGTGCGCCCTATATTCTGACCCCAACCGAGCTTTTTGCCTCGCTTATGGTTACTTCGGGCACTATGACAACCCGCTTGCAGAAGGTGCAGAAGCGCGGGTGGGTTGAGCGCATCCCTAACCCGGACGATGCACGCAGTATGCTCGTGAAGCTGACGGCTTCCGGGCGTGAATTGGTGGAAAAAGTCGTCTTCGAACACGTGGACAATGAGCGGCGTATTCTGGAAAAGCTGCCCGCTGAGACACGCCGTCAGCTGGATGCAGGCCTCGCCGAACTGATGCAGGTGCTGGAGGATGCGAAGAAGAGCTGAAGGAAAAAGGTGGTAGCGGGTCTGTGCGCTCTAATCCTCCAGCGGTTCCGCCAGAGCCTCCTCCTGCCCGTTCTCCGCTACGATGCTCAGGGCACGTTCCAAGATCTGCACATCCTCGCAGGTCTCTATCGACGTAACCTTACCCCACATGCGATTCTGTGTGGTTGGCCTCCCTGAAGTCAAGGGTTTACCAGTATATACAGGTATATGACGCTTTATCAGTGAGAATTTACGCGGGTTCCTTACAGAAGAATAGCCTTCGAGGGTAAGGGGCGGTGTGCTAAGCTGGAGCCATATTTGCAAACTGGATGCCTGTTATAGGCAAGAGGAGCCGGTAGCGCCAACTACCAGCCCCTCTCTGTGAGTAGGGTATTACCTCAGGCTCTTAAACCAAGCTGAGATAAAGCCTACGATATGTGAAACGGCTTGAGCCGATCCATCAATCAGAATGTAGTTGATAAGGATCGCTTGAGCCGTTTCTACTATCTCGTAGAACAGCATTCCTACTCACCTCCTCCCCACCCCGAGAGTCATCACGGAATGTAAATTTGCAAACTGTGCCGGTGACTCATTCCGGGAAGAGGGCACTCACAACTTTACCGCATGCTTTACAAGGAAATTTCGTGTGATTCTGGAGAATGCGTAAAAATGTGATTCTTCCATTTTTAAATTCTTTTCACGCGCACTAGGGATATCCCTAGAAGAAATATTGCGTCATAAAGCGTTATTCCATAACTTTGCCAGTACTCAGCATTGATACCAGCGTTACACCCAATCTACGATAGAAATATCCATCCCGGATTTTTGTAAATTCTGCAATATCTTATTCAATACCAGGAGACCCCATGCAGACCCTTATCATTAACGCCCACCCGGATCCCCAGAATAAAACCGCGTATTGCACCAACCGCCTCGTCGATTGCCTGACCAAGAAACTGCCGGATGCAACCGTGCTGAACCTCTACAACGAGGATATTCCCGAACTTACTGCCGAGACTCTGCCGGTCTTTAACGGCGCATACAGTGGGGATGGTAAAGATGCAGAGTTGAGCAAGGGCGCACAGCATTTTCTTGCGCGCAATGCCGAGCTGCTCGAACAGTTCAAGGCGGCAGACCGGGTGATTATCGCCATGCCCATGCATAACTTTTCGGTGACCTCACGCCTAAAAGACTACCTGGACAACATCATCGTGCCGGGGCAGACCTTCCAGTACACTCGGGAGGGCCCGCAGGGTCTTATGGGTGGGCATAAGGCGTTGCTCGTGCAGTCAAGCGGCTCCGTGTACAGCACCGGTCCGCTGGCACCGTGGGAGCAATCGTACCCCTTCCTGCAGACCGTGTTTGGGATGCTCGGGTTCGATTCGACCGATATTGTGCGTGCCGAAGGCACCATGGATCCAAATATTGGTCCAGATGTCGCTGTTGAGCGTGCCTGCGCCGAGCTTGAACAAAAACTGCCCGAGTTCCTTGCCTAAGAACTCAAGAACCGCTGGGTATAAGGAACACTAGAAGCCCGATGGTACTGAGGCGGTGTGCTAAGCTGGAACCATATTTCATAGGATACACTCATGGCGGAGGAGCCCAGTAAGTTGGAATTACTAAGCTCCTCCTTGTGAGCAGGTTGTTACCTCAGGCTCTTAAGCCAAGCTGAGATAAAGCCTACAATATGTGAAACGGCTTGAGCCGATCCATCAATCAGAATGTAGCTGATAAGGATCGCTTGAGCCGTTTCTACTAGTTCGTAGAGCAGCACCTGTCTGCACTTGCGTGCCTTCCGCACGCAGATTTGGCGCCTCGCGCGCTCGGGAATCTGCGGTGCTCCAGCCGTCTCCACCCTAAGAGTCATCACGGGGGTATATTTCATAGGATGTTCCGTGTGCTCTACCCCGGTGAAAAGGGTTATTTCAACTTTACCGTGTGTTTTTCGAAGAAAGTATTTTTCTTAAATACTTGTGGTCAAAAAGGCTCTTTATTCACATAAAGAGCCTTTTTGCGTGGGAGATGAGAGAGGGAAGCAGGGGAGGGGTGCTGGGGAAAAGCAGCGGGAGGAAGGGTTTATTTCTCAGTGGGAAACGCGACGGGTACAATAGAGTCCCCTGCCCGCATCCGGCATGTAGCGCTGACCGATATTACCTGAGCCATGCCGCCCCAGAGACGGGCGCGCTCCACAGACCGAGAAACGTATCTTCATGACACATAACCCTACACAAGCCCTGCCCGAAAATACCGGCGCGGCAGACAACCCCAACGCAGCAGCAAAACTTGGCACAGCAGCACCGTCCGAGGCGAACCCGCCCGTCACCGGTGCAGTTCCGGCGGTGACAGGCACCGTACCCTCCACCACTGGCGCCATACCGGCTGTGCCCACACCTGATACAGGCCCCGGGATGCCCAATATGGACGATCCCAAAAACATCTACCTGCTCAAAGATGCCCCCGTTTTCACAGCGCTTCTTTCCCTGGGTATCCCCATGGCAGCAGGGCTGGCGATCACCAGCATTTACAACGTCATTAACTCCTACTTTGTGGGGCACTACGGCACCGTCGAAGAGCTCGCCGCCACCGGATATGGCGTACCTGTTTTCTTTATCATCATGGCGATTGCGGGTGTGTTTGGTCTGGGCTCATCAACCCTGGCGTCGCGTCTGCTGGGCGAAGGCAACAAGGCACGTATTCGCAACGTAACCTCATTCGCCCTGTACTCTGCGCTCGCCTGCGGTGTGGTGGTCGCTATTGCCGGGTTCCTGTTCGCAGACCCGATTACCGGCCTGATGGGCGCCTCCGGGTCATCCTTTGAGCCGACCAAAACCTTCGTGCACCTGCTCTTTTTGGGTGCGCCGTTTTCGGTCGGCATGTTTACCCTGGAACAGCTGGTGCGTTCTGAAGGTTACGCCAAACAGTCCATGTACGGCATTATCTGGGGCGTCGTCATCAACTCAATTTTCGATGTTCTGCTGATTGCGGTTCTCGGCTGGGGTATCGCCGGTGCCGGTTGGGCGATGCTCGCCGCAAACGCCGCATCCATGGTGTACTACCTGCAGTTCCTTATTCGCAAGAGCCCCAACTTCTCCTGGAAACCCAGCGATTTTGTGATCGCCGGCGACATTATTAAACCCGTGTTCGCCGTGGGTGCCGCCGAACTGATTCAGAGTGCAAGCGTGACCGTTTCCGCGCTGGTGCTCAACAATATTGCGGCAGGATACGGTGACGATTCTGTGGCCGCCTTTGGGCTGGCGATGCGTCTGAACATGGTACCTGAAATGCTGTGTATGGGTATTTGCATGGGCGGTATTCCGCTCTTCGCCTATGCCTACGGTGCTCGCAATCGAGACCGCGTGCGTTCTGCGCTGAAAACCGCCGCAATGGTATCGGTGGCAACCTCCATTATCTTCACCACCCCCGTTTTGATATTCCGTCGCCAGCTTCTTGAGCTCGTGGGCGACTCCTCGCTGGTCGCCACCGGCGAGAAAGTACTGATCGCGCTCATGCTTGCCGCCGTGTTTAATGCCGTGAGCATCGTGTTCGTCTCGTGGTTCCAGGCCGCCGGTAAAGGCTTGCCCGCCACACTCATGACCCTGGGCATTGCGCTGCTCTTCTTCCCCGCAGTCATCTTCGGCAATATGTGGTTCGGATTCGACGGCCTCACCTGGGCGTTTCCCTTCACCCAGATCTCGGCGTGCGTGCTGGGCGTGATCCTCTTCTTCGCAACCGGCGGTACCAAGGTGAAGGACACGGCAGCGAACGAGACTGCTACGGTGAAAGACCCCGCAAAAGCCTAGCCTCACCGCCGCCAACAGGCGCTGCAGCAGCGAAACACCATAAGGTTTAGGCGGTGTTCGTTACTGCCGCGCCAATAGAGGTATGATGAGCGAGGCAAACAACCACACCCCACGCACGGAAACGAGCACAAAGGAAGAGGCGCGCGTGCACGAAACAACCGACAACACCCCTGCGTCGCGTGCGGCCGAAATCCTCGAATCCGGCGACGAAAGAAACATCTACTACCTCAAATCAGCCCCGCCCATGCGCGCCCTCCTGGCCCTGGGCATCCCCATGGCCACCGGCCTGGCGATTACCTCCATCTACAATGTGGTGAACTCCTACTTTGTGGGTCACTTCGGCACCGTTGAAGACCTGGCTGCCCTCATCTTCGGCTTTCCTGTTATCGGTGTCATCACCGCCCTGGCGGGCCTTTTCGGGGTGGGCGCATCCACCCTCACGGCGCGGCTGCTGGGCGAGAACAAAGCCGACCGCATCCCCGAAGTCACCTCATTCGCGCTGTACGCGTCCCTGCTGTTCGGGGTGCTGCTGGCCCTGATTGGCGTGTTCTTCATCGACCCGCTCACCCATTTTATGGGGGCCTCAGGCGCCACCTACGAACCCACCCGCTGGTTCGTGACGATCCTGTTCATTGGCGCCCCGCCCTGGATGTGCATGTTCACCCTGGAGCAGCTGGTGCGGGCCGAAGGGTACGCCAAACAGTCCATGTACGGGCTGGCCTGGGGTGTGCTCGCCAACCTGGTGCTGGATGCGCTGCTCATTGGTGTGCTCCATATGGGCGCAGCCGGTTCCGGGTGGGCGCTCATGGGCTCAAACCTGGCGTGCATTATCTACTACATGCTGTTTCTGACCGCTAAAAGCAAGAACTTCTCGGTATCTCCCCGCGATTTCAAGCTCTCCGCCGACGTGCTCAAACCCGTACTGGCGGTGGGCTCCTCACAGCTGGTCTCTAGCCTGTTTCTGGTGGCCTCGGCTCTGGTGCTGAATAACCTGGCGGTCAAGTACGGGGATGCGGCAGTCGCCTCATTCGGTGTCTCAATCCGGCTGATTATGGTGCCAGAGACCCTGTGCATGGGTATCTGCATGGGCGGTATCCCGCTGTTCGCCTACGCCTACGGGGCACGGAACCGGGAGCGTCTGAGGGCTCACTGAGAACGGCGGTGGCGCTGTCGGTGGGCACCTCGGCGGTGTTCTCCATCCCGGTGTGGTTTTTCCGGGACTGGGCGCTGTACCTGACGGGCGGACCCACCCTGGTTGAGGCGGGCGATAAGGTGCTCACGGCCCTGCTGTGCTCGACCGTGTTCCACGCACTGGTGGTGCTGTGGATCTCCTGGTTCCAGGCGTGCGGCAAAGGAACAGCCGCGGTGGTGATGACCGCGAGCGTGGGTGTTTTCTTCTTCATCACGGTGCTGGCGGGGGAGGCACTGTTCGGGTTTGACGGGCTCACCTGGGCGTTCCCGGTAACCCAGATGGCCTCGTGCGCGCTCGGCGTGGTGCTGTTCGCGGTAACGGGCCGCACCCGCGTGCCCGCAACAGCCCCCGATGCGGGCGCTTCCGCATCGGCAGAACCGGGAGGGCAGGCCGCTGGGAGTGTTGGCGCCGGAATATAACGGCTCACGCCTGCGCGTACACTAGAGGTATGCGTGAACTTCAGGAAAAAATCGTGGCCCAGATGGGCGTTCGCCCCAATATGACCGAAGAGCAGGCGCGCCAGGAGATAACACGGCGCGTGCAGTTCCTGTGCGACTACGCGAAAGCAACCGGCACCCGCGGATTCGTACTCGGCATTAGCGGCGGCATCGATTCCACACTGGCGGGCAGGCTCTGCCAACTCGCCAGCGAAACTCAACGCCGAAGGATACCGGGCGCAGTTCATGGCGGTACGCCTGCCCTATAAAACCCAGGTAGACGAAGAAGACGCACAAAAAGCCCTCGAATTCATCGCCCCCGACAAGGCCGTTACCTTCAATATTGCGGATGCGGTCGATGGGTTCTATACCGCCTACACGGCTGCCGTGGGCACGCCCATCAGCGATTTCAACAAGGGAAATATTAAGGCGCGTGCCCGCATGATCGCCCAGTATGCGCTCGCTGGCGACCCGTCCCTACTGGTCGTCGGCACCGACCACGCGGCGGAATCCGTGACCGGTTTCTTCACGAAGTTCGGCGACGGAGGAGCGGATATACTGCCGCTTTCCGGGCTGAATAAGCGGCAGAATCAGCTGCTTCTGAGGGTTCTGGGCGCATCCGAGCGGCTGTGGGCTAAGCCGCCGACAGCCGACCTGCTTGACGGTATCCCCGGGCGCACCGATGAGGATGAACTCGGCATCACCTACCCGCAGATCGACGACTACCTGGAGGGTAAAGAGATTGACCCCGTCGTCGCCGAAAAGTTGGAGACTATCTACCTGCGCAGTCGGCATAAACGCACGGTTCCGGTGGGTATCGCCGATACGTGGTGGCATGTGAACTGACTCTGTCCGTGCGCCCCCTTTAGCTTTATCCTTGAGATAGGGACGCAATCTCAGAGGAAGGACACAATGACCGACCCCACTTCTAACCCCAATGACCACCCCCGCATTAACCTCAATAAAACGGAGCAACCGGCTCATCCAGGCGGGCCTCAGCCGGACCCCTACCCGCAGAGCTACCAGGGTCCCGCCGTTGGGCAGCCGCCCGCGCCGGTGCCCTATGCAGCACCCTACCCGGGCCAGTATCCTTACCCTGCTGAGTACCGGGCGGCTGACGCCCACACCATAGCGATGCTCGCCCACCTCTCGCTGCTGCTGTGGGGGTACACGCCGCTCATCCTATGGGCTGTGTACAAAGATAAGCCCGGGTACGGGTTTACTAAGCGCGCCTGCGCCCGCGCGTTTAACTTTACGATGACCGTAATGATTGTTGAGCTCTCGGTTATTGCGCTTAGCCTGCTAGCTTTTCTGGCCCTAATGGGTATAACCGCCGGTAGCCAAGATGCGGCGGCGGCGGCCGCAGTAGTATTCATGATCGGTCTTATAGTGGTGTCGGGGATCATGACTGTCACGCTAATTCTGGCTATTATCTTCCCCATTATGGGGGCGATACGCGCCAACCGCGGGGAAGAGTACCGGTATCCCTTCCCGCACATAAAAATACTGGATGAAGACGGATAGGTGAACTGTCTCTCATAATACTCAAAAAACGCCCCCACCAACCCATCTGTTAGTGATGGGTGACACATATACGGTGTTGGGTGGCGTATCTACAAGACTATTCATCAAAATCTTGGTAGTCTTGCGGATATGGTACGTACCGCACCGTACCATTCACCGACCAACCGACCGAAAGTACATCATGAGTCAGCAGAACTTTGACCCCAACCAGCCGAACTACAACTACAACCCAAATATGCAGCAGGGTATGGGGCAGCAGCCCTACGAGCAGGAAGCCCCGGACGCGCGTTCCATGGCAACGTTTGCACACACATTTCCCCGTTCCTGTCTCTTTTTGCGCCTCTGATCTTCTGGTTCATTTACAAAGATAAAACCGGGTATGGTCGCACCAAGGCTGCCGCCGCCCGCGCGTTTAACCTGGCGCTCACCTGGACCATTGTGGCGATTGTGTACATTATTGTGTGCGCCGTTATCTTCGGGGCAGGCGCGGCAGCATCAACAGCTCGAAATGTTTCTCCCCTGGTGGGAATAGCATCCCTGATGTACTTGCTGATTGTCCCTGCCGGTCTTGTAGTTTTTATTTTCCACATTGTGGCAGCAGTAAAAACTAATAAGGGCGAGGACTACAAGTACCCGGTTCCCACCCTTAAGGTTCTGAAGGATAAGTAAAATTACTATCCACTCAGGTAATAATGAAGCTGTGGCCTGGATTTGTACTATACAGATCCGGGCCACAACTTTATGTGCACACTGGCGAGCATTATCCCCGGTGAAGCACCTGCCAGGCGTACCGGTGAATCATCGTTGCCGCAGCCTCACGCCGCACCGTGGCGGCAGGTTTGAGCAGGGAAGTCTCCTCCGTAAATATCTTCTTCTCATACGCCCAGGTGATCTCCCGGTAGAAACGCGCACTGGTGGGCACATCCTCAAAGGGGCTTTTCTCCGGGGGCGTGTAGGCGGGGGAGCCTGCGGCACGGTAGAAGAACGCGGCCATGGCCTCACGGGTGGCGGCCTCATGCGGGCGGAACGTGCCATCCGCCCAGCCGGTAGTAATACCCGCCTGGTGCATCCACGCGATCTCCTTATAGAACGGGTGGTTTGTGGGAACATCCGTAAACGGCGACTGCTGCGGGGGCGTGTAGCGGGGGAACCGGCCAGCCGGTAGAAGAATGCCGCGGCCGCCCCGCGCTCGGTATCTTCACCCGGGTGGAAAGTGCCGCCCGGGTACCCGCGTGTAATTCTGCGTTCGGCCAGCCAGTCAATGTCGGGGGTGGCAGTGTTCGCATCGCTCACGTCCGTAAACCGGGCCCGCACCGTGTTGTGGGTGTTCTCCCCAGAGACATTCAGCACCTGCGCCCGATCACCTGTGGCACCCAGGGCGCCGTTCAGGTTACCGGTGGAATTATGCAGGTGCAGCAGAAGCAGCTTACCTTCTGCCCCTTCGGTGCGGTGCACCGTCAAAGACGCGTTGGGTGCATCAACGAACAGCCCCGGCACGCCTGAGGTGGTACCGGTGAACCAGAAGGTGGGTGTGAACGGGTTGAACTTTACCGCTTCAGTCGCATCAACAATGGGTGTGGTGGCGTACGAGGAGGTGGTGGCCACCGTGTATGAGAGGGACCCCGGGTTTTGGGTGCTCAGCCCCAGCTGCCGCAGCGGCACCCCCATAATGAGGGTGTTGCTGTCCATGGTGTTCGTGTCGGTGCTGCCCCAGGTGTTATTGAGCGGGTAGAGCGCCCCGTCCACCGGAACCCACCGGCCGTTATCGGCACGGGAAAGCTGCACCAGCGGGTAGTCCACCCCGGCGGCGCGCATCGTGTGCAGGCGGTAGTCGTTGGTGCCGTCCCCGTCGGTGTCAATAAACACGTAGTAGGTGCTGCGCGGGGTCACCTCGGACCAGTTGCCCCAGGTTGAAATACCAAAATAAAGCGAACCGTCGTTCTGGTTTTTGCCTGCGGCGGCCAGTGCGGCAGCATCCGATGCGGCACCCGCGTACTGAATATCCGCCCGCTGGTCGCTGCTGACCGACAGGTCCTCGGTGGGAATATGCCCGCTCGTGACCCCCAGCTCAAAAGCCCCCAGCAGCGACCGGTACCCGCCCTGATCAACCCCCGTGCCGGAAAGCGGCAGCTGCGCCTGCTGCTGGCCTCGCTCAAACTGCACCTCCGCAGCGGCCACCCGCATCTTTGACACCAGCTTCGGGGCGGCGTGCACCGGCACCCGCAACGTGGTGTCGCCTTCGGTGAGCACCACCTGCCCGGATGCGCTCGTAACATACTGGCGCGCCCCAAAAAGCAACCACCTGCCCGTCTTCACCGGTGGAACGCTGGGTGGTGTTTGCGGTCGCCTCAGCGGTTTTCGCCAGGGCGGCGGGGTCCACGGTGAGGGCGACGGTGAACGTTGTCCTCCCGCCCGGGGGCACCGTCACGCTCTCAGGCAGGGAGTAAGCAACCCCCGGGATTTCGGTGCTGGCAGTGTACGAGAGCAGGTAGGTGTGTGCGATAGTGTCAGTATTTTTCCACCACCATTTCACGGCGGAGAGTAGACACCGGCGCATCCGGGGCGTATTCGAGTACCCCGAACGTGTCTGAAACCTGCTCCGGGCGGGCGGCGTTATAGACGAGCACACGGTTATTCACGGCCTTGGCGGAGTCGATGCGGCCAGAACCCACTCTATCCGGCGGGTAGGGGTCGGTTTTGGGCGTCATGCACGGGGTGCGCGGCGGTGTTCATCAGGGTGGCTTTAAGCTGCTGCGGGGTGTAGCTGCGGTGCTCTTCCACAAGCTGCGCGGCCACCCCGCAGACGTAGGCGGCAGACATGGAGGTGCCTGTGAGCGTACTGGCCCCTGTGCCTGAGCCCGCCCGGGCTGAAGCGATACCGGTGCCCGGGGCAGACACATCGGGTTTAATGCTGCCCCACGAGCCGTGAGCGCCCCGCGCCGATGCCGGGTTAGGCTGATCCGCCGCCCCGGTTTCGATGCGCGCACCGGTGCGGAAGGTATCGTCTAGTCGCAGCGTGAGGGCGCCTGAGGCCAGCGCCGGGCGGATCTTCTCGGTCTGCTCTGAGGGCAGCATCACCCCGGGCAGGGCCGCAGTGCCGGCGATATCGGTCAGCGGCTGCCCGGTGCCAAGAACCACCCCGGCACCGCCAGCCTGCTCTACATTGGCGAACCGTACCGCCGAACCGCAGGGCACGGCACCGCTTGTATTGTCCCAGTCAAGGTACACCCATTTCCCTTTGAGTCTGGCGGCTTCTTCAGCGGTGAACGGGGCACACCCGTACAGGTTCGAGGCGGGGGCTTTCACCACCTGGCCGGTGAGCTCACCCTCCCCGTGCCGTGCATAATCATACTTTGTGGTGTATCGACCGTATATTTCGCTTGTGCCAGCGGGGGAGAGCACTTTCACCCGGTCGGCAGACTGCGTGGCGCCCATAGAATTCGCCACAGTGAGCGCGTACGCGCTGGTTGCCGGGCCACCGGAGATAGAGTAGGTGTCGCCAGCACCGTTCTGGGATGCGGCATTCCCTGCGGCGGTCACCGTAAGAACACCCTGCCGATACAACTCACCTATTGCATAGTTAGTCGATTCATCGAATACACCGTAGTCGGTTCCGACCGAAAGGTTCACAATATCCGCCCGGTCGCTGAAATCCCCATCGTCGTTCGGGTCAAGCACCCGGTCGAGAGCCTTCAGCGTGAGCGCCGACGTTCCCGCACACCCAAAAATACGGAAGGCCACCAGGCGCGCCTCCGGGGCGGCCCCGGGGGCGATGCGCATCCTGTGCAGCGCATCGGCGCTGAGCGCGGAGTAATCCCCGTGAAAGGCAGTATTATCCGCCCCCACACCGTACCCGGCGATAGTGCCCGCCACGTGGGTGCCGTGCCCGCTGCAGTCAAGAGGATTCGCGTCCGGGATGGGCAGGGCATGCTCCTTAGTGCTGGCATTGTAGCCATCCCCGGCCATATCGTACCCGCCCACAAGCTTCTGCGGATCGTACAGCCCATCCGGCAGGGTGGCCGAGTCCTTCGCCCGCCGGTACGCCTCATCGGTGCCGGGCCCGCCCAAATCGGCGTGGGTATAGTCGATGCCGGTATCAATGACGGCCACCGTAACATTACGGCCCGTGTACCCATACCCGCCGGTATTGTTCTTCTGCGCCCAGGTGGTAAGCGTATCCGTGTGCACGGCGGTACCCGCGTTCTGCGGCCGCACGTTCGTAATAACGCTAATGCGCGCCACATCCTGCCGGGCCGCGAGCTTACGGATCTGCTCAATATCGCCGTAGAGCCCGACCCCGCGCACCGTGTTCACGGTGGTGTACAGTATTTTTGAGCTGGTGGCCTCAGCAACCGTGCGTGCCCGCTCGTTCACCCAAGCGTGGATGGAACGCACCTCATCCCGTTTAGCCGCGTTCTGCTCCCGGGTGGCGCGGCCGGCCGCGGGGCGGGTGAGCTCATAGGCGCCGGTGCCTTTGAACTGCACAAAAACCGCTGTTTCACCCGATGCGCTGGCGGCTGAGGGGCTAATAATATTCTGATCTCTGCTGGTTTCCGCGCCCTGCTGGACACTGCTATCCGGTGTATCTGCGGCGAAAACCGGGAAGGCCGCGGTGGTTACTAACGATAAACTCAACGCTGTGGCAAGAGTGCATCTTGCCTGCCCCATGAACTTTCTCGCCATAGACAGCTCCTTGATATGTGGTTGGTGCGCAGAGTGAACGAGATAAGAGTACCGAAAACTTTCGGTACGTATCGGGCGGCTGTGCAGGGGCACTCACGGTTTAACCACAAAAAACAACAGTAGACTAATAATTATTAGTGCATCTCCTTGTTTTTACTGGCACTAAGACTAGAAAATATTCGGAATACTTGTGCAATATCACGGTATATGAGGCTTATTTTGAGGTGCGCCTCGCCTGCAGTTTTCTATAACTATGCGGCTCATCGTTAGCGCCCCACCCGCAGCTGCACCCACACCGCACAGAAAACCCGGCCGCCAATAACCCCTCAGGGGCCACTGACGGCCGGGAAACCAGCCAAAGCGCCAGGTTACCGATAGCTTAAGACTACGGCACAGACACCCGGCAGCTGGCGTGCTACCGCCTACTCAGCACCTTCTCGTGATACCGGTACAGGAACGCGGCCATCGCATCGCGGTGAATCGGCTCACCGGGGCGGTAGGTGCCGTCATCCCAGCCCTTCGTGATGCCCTGCTCGGCCAGCCACGCGATTTCCTTGTAGAACTGGCTGTCGGCAGGAACATCCGCAAAAGGCGCCCGTGCGGGTGCCGCAAACTGCGGGGAACCCGCATTCCGGTAGAAGAACGCCGCCATCGCATCACGGTTCACCGAGGCGGAGGGGCGGAACGTCCCGTCACCGTAGCCGGTGGTGATGCCGCGAGCAGCCATCCACTCAATCTCCTTATAGAACGGGTGATTCGTGGGCACATCACTAAACGTCGGCTTCGTCGGAGGCGTAAACTGCGGCGAACCATTCAAACGATAGAAGAACGCCGCCATCGCCCCGCGCTCCACATTCTCGCCCGGGCGGAATGTCCCATCCGGGTAGCCGAGCGTAATCTGCCGCTGCGCCAACCAGTTAATCTCCGTATAGAACTGGTTATCGGCCGGAACATCCTTAAACCGGGCGTCACGGCTATTAGCGGATGCGGCACTCACCTCAACCACCTGGGCGCGCTCGCCATGCCCGGCACCAATGCCACTCAGATCACCGGTGCCGTTATGCATATGCAGGAACAGGGCCTTAGCCTCAAAAGCCCCCGCCTGCCGGTGCGCCGTCAGCTCAGCCCCAACACGGTCAGCGAAGAACCCCGGCACACCCGCCGACTCGCCCTCAAACCACACCTTCGGGGCGAACGGGTTGAACGTGGCCTTCTCCGTGCGGTCCACGTAGTCAGAGCCCTCATTCGACCAGGTGTTCGTGAACACGGTGTAGCTAATGTCCTTCGCGTTCGCTGAGGTCAGGCCCAGATCCTTCAACGGGGCACCCAGCACCATCACATTGGAATCCATCATGTTCGTATCGGTATCACCCCAGGCACTATTGAGCGGGTACTGGTTAATGAAATCCCACTTGTCACCGGTTGCCTTCCACACCTTCACCAGCGGGAAATCAAGGCCCTTCTCGCGCGCCACCTCAAGCACATAGTCCTGCTGGCCGTCCCCGTTCGTATCAACCGAAACCTCCACGCTGCGCCCAGAATGCAGCACATCCCAGTTCGACCATGTTGAAATCCCAAAATACAGGTTCCCCTCATCCGGGTTCTTCCCGGCAGCAGCCAGCGCCGGGGCATCCGAGGCGGCACCCACATACTGCACATCAACCACCTGATCCGACGCCAGCGTGAGGTTCTGCGTCGGAATACGGCCGCTGGCGGCGCCCAGCTCAAACACGCCCAGCATCGACCGGTACCCGCCCTGATCCAAGGTGGTGCCCGTAAGCTTCACCTTCTGCTCAGCACCGGTGCCGAACTCAATCTTTGAGGTGTCCGCGCGCATCGCCGAAACCGGTTTAGGGGCCACATGCACCGGCACGCGCATTGCCTCGGCGCCGTCCTCCTTAAACACCACCCGGCCGGATGCGCTCGCAACATACTGGCGGTCCCCCTCGGCGGTGGTTTCGACCTTATCGCCCACGACGTTGCGTGAGCTTTGGCGCTTTTCCAGCGCGGGGTCCCTGGTTTTCTCCAGTTTCGCCGGGTCGATGGTGACGGTCACCGTCACGTTCTTCTTCTCGCCCGCCCCCACGCTCACCGTGGACGGCAGGGAGAAACTCACCCCCGGAATGTCGGTGCTTGCCACATACTCCAGGGTGTAGGTGTGTGCCCGCGAGTCCGTATTGTCGAGGGTGATATCGCGGGTTACGGTCTGCACCCCCGAGTCCGGGGTGTACTCCAGCACGCCGAACGCTGTTGATACGCGTTCTGGCTGTTTCGTATCGTACGCCAGCACCTTAGCCTCAACAGCGGCCTTGGCGTTAATCATGCCGGACCCTACCCGGTCCACAGCGTACGTGTGCCCCTGGGAGTCTTTCAGGTCGGTGTTCGCCCCGTTCATCAGGCTGCCTTGAGCATGGTGGGGGAGTAGTCCTGATGCGCCTGCAGCACCAACGCCGCCACCCCCGATGCGTGCGGGGCCGCCATGGAGGTGCCCGTGAACGCAACCCCCCTTGGTGCCGCCGCCCACGGCAGCTGAGACGATCTCGGCGCCGGGGGCCGCCACATCCGGTTTAATGTACCCGTCCGAGCCGTGCTGCCCGCGCGCCGATGAGGACACCAGATCCAGCGCCTTACTGTGTGAGGTGCGGCCCTGAGCCTTGTAGTCGTTGTTCAGCTCAACCCGCAGGGTGCCGTCGTTGATTGCCGTGGCCAGCTTGTCGGTGGCGCTTTTAGAGAGCATAAAACCGGGGATCGTGGCGTTACCCGCGATACCGACCTCGTGCCGCTCCTGCACCGACCCCAGGACGACGCCTTGACCGCCGGCGGCCTCCACATGGTTGAACCGCACCGCTGAGCCGCACGGGAATTTTCCGGTGGCCGGATCTTCCCAGTCGATGTACACCCACTTGCCCTTAAGCTGCGCCGCGTCCTGCTCGGAGAACGCTTCGCAGCCGTACCGGTTGGATGCTGGGGCTTTCACCACCTCACCGGTGAGTTTGTCGGCGCTTGCAGCGGCGTAGCCGAAACTGGAGGTGTACACACCGTTCACGAACCCGGCCTGCTGTTCAGGGGCGAGCACTTTCATCTGATCCGTCGGCTGAGTGGTGCCGTAGGCGTTCGCTACTGACAGTCCTGCGGCGGCGTTGGCGGGGCTGCCCGAGTTGGAGTAGGTGTCGCCCACCCCGTTGTAGTTATTGGCGTTACCGGCTGCGGCGACCGTGAATACGCCCTGCCGCGCCATCGTGTTCACAATATACGATTCGGGGTCGTCCACGGGCGCGAATTCGCCGCCCAGCGACAGGTTCACAACGTTCGCCTTATCCGAGAAGTCGCCGTCGCCGTTGGGGTCCATTACCGTGTCGAGGGCTTTAATGACCATGTGGGTGGTGCCGTGGCAGCCAAACACGCGAACCGGCAGGATTTTAGCCTCCGGGGCGGTGCCGGGTCCGATTTTCATCTGGTTCAGCTGTTCTGCGGTGAGTTTGGAGTAGTCCCCGCGGAAGGTGGTGCCGTCCTGGTTCACGCCGTACCCGGCGGCGGTGCCCGCAACGTGCGTGCCGTGGCCGCCGGAGCCGAACCCATCGGGACGACAGTCCAGCGGGTTGCTGTCGGGGTGCGGGGTGTTCTGCTCGGTGTTCGTGGAGGAGGCGTTGTAGCTGTCTCCTACCAAGTCCACGCCCGCAGCGATCTTATTGCGGTCAATCAGCCCTGAATCTGCGGAGGGCAGCTCGGGCATGTCTTTCGCTTTCTGGTATGCTTCGGCCGTGCCGGGGCCGCCGAAGTCGGAGTGCGTGTAGTCCACACCCGAATCGACCACGGCAATGGTCACGTCTTTGCCCGTGTACCCGGTGTTTTCGCGGGTCCAGGTGTTAACGGTTTTGGTGTCTACCACGCTGGAGGCGTTCTGCCGTTCCTTGGCAATAATGGGGGTGATGCGCTCCACATCGCCGCGGCGCGCAAGTTCACGGATCTGCGCAGCATCCCCCTGAAGTACCACACCACGGGCGGTGTTGTGCACGGTGTACAACGCCTGGGAGCTGGACTGGCGGGCTGCCGCCTGCGCCTGTGACTGCACCTGGGTTTTAATGGCTTGGACTTCGGCCTGCTTATTGACGGGTGCTTGTTTGTTGGCTAGTACTGCGGGGGATTGGGTTTGTTCGTATGCGCCTTTGCCTTTGAATTGTACAAAGACTGCGATATTGCCTTCCGCTTTTTTCATGCCGGGGCTGAGTACGTCCTTGGCGGTATCCCCCGAGGTGACGATACCGGTTTCATCAGCAGGGGGTTGTACGGCTGAGGCCGGTGCTGCGGCGCTGAGGGTGAGGGCTAAGCCCATTGTTGCGGCCAGGCAGCTTTTGGCGAAAAGCCGTGGGTCGGATAGTGGTCTCATGATGGTTTCCTGACTATAGGTAACGTGATATGTGTGAGCTATAGCATATCAGTGTGATTTACTTTAGCATGAGATTTAATAATTCCTGGGTGCTCTATTTATCTGTTTTTAAAGCATTGCCGGGGCAATAAAAATCCCAATATTTTTGGTGCACAACGTAAATATGCGGTGTGTAATACCCATCCTCCTCACAAATATGGTGTTTTAGGTCTGAATAAACCCCGCCGCCCTATGGCGCGTAGCGTTTGGGCGGTACCGCATATGGCGCGGGGCGCCAGCTTCACCCGCACAGGAGAAGCCAGCGCCCCAAACGCAGCAGCGGACAAGATCCGCTCGTACCTACTTCAGTACTTTATCGCTGTAGCGGTACAGGAACGCGGCCATCGCGTCGCGGTGAATCGGCTCACCAGGGGCGGTAGGTGCCGTCATCCCAGCCCTTCGTGATGCCCTGCTCGGCCAGCCACGCGATTTCCTTGTAGAACTGGCTGTTGGCGGGTACGTCCTTGAAGGGGAGGCTGCCGGGTGCTGCGAACTGCGGCGAGTTGGCGTACCGGTAGAAGAACGCAGCCATGGCGTCGCGGTTCACCGAGGCGGAGGGGCGGAACGTGCCGTCGCCGTAGCCGGTGGTGATGCCGCGGGCGGCCATCCACTCAATCTCTTTGTAGAACGGGTGAGACTTCGGAACGTCACTGAACGTGGGGTTATCCGGTGCGGTGAACTGCGGCGTGCCTGCTAGGCGGTAGAAGTACGCGGCCATTGCCCCGCGCTCCACGTTCTCGCCCGGGCGGAATGTCCCATCCGGGTAGCCGGTGGTGATGCGCCGCTGCGCCAACCAGTTGATTTCTGCGTAGAACTGGTTCTCGGCCGGAACATCCGTGAACCGTGACGGCGCCGGGTCGAGCTGCTGCTGCTCGGTGACCTCCAGCACCTGGGCACGGTTTGCCTGCGGCACCGTTAAAGCCCGCTCAGATCACCGGTGGTGTTGTGCATGTGCAGGAACAGGGCCTTCACATCAGCCGCACCTTCGGCGCGGTGCGCCACCAGCTCGGAGGAAGGCGCATCAGCGAAGAAACCCGGAACCGTCGCGGCGGTCCCGGAGAACCACAGCTTCGGGTCGAACGGACGGTAGTTAATCCAGCCGGTCTCGCTCACGTTAGTCCAGGCGTACTGGGTGGTGGCCGAGACACTGTACTTAATGTCTTTCGTCTTCTCGGCGCTGAGCCCCAGGTCCTTCAGCGGTACCGCCATCACGAGGGCGTTGGAGTCCATCATGTTCGTGTCGGTGTCGCCCCAGGCGTTATTGAGCGGGTAGTAGGCGATCTGCTCCAAGTTGCCGTTCTTGTACCCGTACAGGCGCACAATCGGGAAGTCGATGCCCTTCGCACGGTCGGTGACCAGCATATAGTCGGCACGGTTGTTCCCGTCGGTGTCAATATTCACGGTGAACGTGTTCTCTGTTGAGACCACGTCCCAGTTAGCCCACGTCGAGATACCGAACGCAAGCAGCCCGTCATTGGGGTTACCGCCGGATGCTTTCAGCGCGGGTGCGGTCGATGCGGCACCCACATGCTGCATATTCGCTTTCGCGTTGCTGCTCACATCCAGCTTCACCGGGGAGGTGCGCTCAATTGATGCGCCGTGCTCGAACGCCCCCAGCAGCGACTTGTAGCCGCGCTGATTCAGTTCAGTACCGGTGAGTTTCAGGTTTGCCTGGTGCTCCCCGGCGGGGATCTCAACAGAGCTCCCCTCTACCTTCATCGCTGATGCGGGCTTAGGTGCCGCGTGGATGGGCGCACGCAGGGTGGCTGCGCCCTCAGTGAGCAGAATACGCCCCGACTCTGAGGCAATGAACTGGCGGTACTGTTCGGGTACCAGCTCTGTGCCGTCACCGTACGGGTCCACGGAGTTATGGGTTTTCTCCATGGCCGGGTCCATGGTCTTCTCCATGGCAGCCGGGTCAATGGTGATAGTGACCGTGAAGTTCTTCTTCTCTCCGGGGTTTACCGTAATATTCGACGGCAGGGAGAACTCCACCCCCGGCATGTCGGTGCTGCCCGCGTACGAAATGTTGTACGTGTGGGTGTGCGAGTCGAAGTTTTCCACCGTCATCTCGCGGGTTAGGGTCTGTTTGCCCTCGTTCACCGCGTATTCGAGTACCCCGAAGGTCTGGGACACCTGCGCGGGCCGGTCGGCGTTATACAGCAGCACTTTCGTCTCTGCCGCAGCCTTAGCATCAATACGCCCTGACCCCACGCGGTCCACCGCGTACACGTTCCCGTCGGTGGTGCGCACATCATGGTTGGCGCTGTTCATAATCGCGGCCTTGAGCTGGGTGGGGCCGTAGGACTGGTTAGCCTGCAGCACCTGGGCGGCCACACCAGCGGCAAACGGGGCCGACATGGAGGTGCCCGTATACGAGATGCCGTCCGTTCCGGTGCCTACCCGCGCCGAAGAGATATTGTTGCCCGGTGCCGCCACATCGGGTTTCGTGTACCCGTAAGTGCCGTGGTAGCCGCGGGCGCTGGAGGCGGTCAGCTGATCTTTCTTATTGCTGGGCACACGCAGGGATTCTTTCAAATCCGTGCCCAAACGTACCTTCAGCTCACCGTTGGCGGCGGCTTCACGCACTTTAGCGGAGGCGCTTTTAGCCACACGGAACCCGGGGATGCTCTCATTACCGCCGATCGGCAGGGCAGGCTTCTCTTCCTCTGAAGAAAGGACTACTCCTTTACCGCCAGCCTTTTCGACGTTATCGAACCGCACCTTAGAACCGCAGGGGAGTGAACCGTCTGCGTTGGCCCACTCGATAAACACCCACTTGTCTTTAATCTTCGCGGCGTCTTCGGCGCTGAACGCCTCACACCCGAATTTATTCGACTCGGAAGGGGTCACGACCGTCCCGGTCAGCGCCTCAGGTTTTGCCCCCGTGTAGGTGTACGAGACGGTGTAGTCGCCGGGGACTTTACCGGCCACGTTTGCCGGTGCCTGAATCTCCATGGAGTCCACCGCGTAGGAGGAGCCGATGGAGTTCGCCACTGTCAGCGCAGAAACCGCGTTTGCGGGCTGGCCCGAATCGGAGTACGTGTCACCGCGGCCGTAGTAGTCGGTTGCGTTACCAGCTGAAACAACTGCGAGCACGCCCTGACGGTTGAGGGATTCAACGGCGTATGCGTCGGCATCATCCGGTGGGGAGAACTCGCCACCGATGGAGAGGTTCACAATATTCGCCCGGTCCGAGAAATCCCCGTCACCGTTCGGGTCGAGGGTGCGGTCAAGCGCCTGAACAACCACAGCGGTGGTGCCGGTGCACCCGAACACGCGGAAACTATACAGCTGCGCTTCCGGTGCCGCGCCAGGCCCAATTTTCATCTGGTTCAGCTGTTCTGCGGTGAGTTTGGAATAGTCGCCGCGGAAGGTGGTGCCGTTCTGGTTTACGCCGTACCCGGCGGCGGTGCCGGCAACGTGCGTGCCGTGGCCGCCAGCGGAGCAGTCGATGGGGTTGTTATCCGGGGCGGTCTGGTTTGTACCGTCGTACGAGTCACCCACCAGGTCGTAGCCGCCTATGTACTTCTTGGCATCGTACAGGCCCGAGTCTGCGGCAGGCATCTCGGTGAGCTTAGTTGCTTTGTTGAACGCTTCGACCGTGCCGGGCCCGCCAAAATCGGAGTGCGTGTAGTCAATACCGGAGTCTACGACCGCGATTTTCACGTCTTTACCGGTGTACCCGCTGTTTTCACGTGCCCAGTTTTCCGCCGCACCGGTATCAACCACGGAACCGGCGTTCTGCTTCTTTTCGGCACGATCGGGGTGATGCGCTCCACCTCGGGGTTATTGGCGAGGGCGCGGATCTGCGCCGCATCACCCTGCAAAGCCACCCCGCGCATTATATTGTGCGTGGTGTACAGCGTTTTCGCGCCGGTGCTCTGGGCTGCCGCCTGTGCCTGTGATTGCACCTGGGTTTTTGATGGCTTGGACTTCGGCCTGCTTATTGATGGGTGCTTGTTTGTTGGCGAGTACTGCGGGGGATTGGGTTTGTTCGTATGCGCCTTTGCCTTTGAATTGTACGAAGACGGGGATATTGCCTTCGGCTTTCTTCATGGAATCCGAGAGTACGGCGTGCTCACGGGAATTCCGGGCGATGTCCTGGGCGACTGGCGTGTCGGGGTCACCAGCGGGTGCCGCCGTCGCGGGCAGTCCCGCTGTGATGGCCATAGTTACACCCAGGGTTGCCGATAGGCAGGCTCTTGAGAGACCCCGTATCGGAGTGTTTTTTGGCATGATGCTCCTCGAATGTATGAGTGATAATGCGGTGCGACGGCATCGCCGCACCTCGAAGAAGCTGAGAGATGAACACCACAATACACCAGTGTGCGAGAAAAAAGTTGCACGGAATACATTGAGGTTTATTTCATTCAATGAATGAAGGTGAATTATCTCTCAATGTTTTATTCGCTTTACCGGGAGCAGAGGATATGTGTTTGAGAATGAGGATTAAAAACCCTGTGTGGATAAAAATCTTCTGCTCGCGCTCTTTCAGGTGCATCCCTTAAAATGGTGTTTACCTCACAAACAACCGTGCGGTGTCGAAAACCGCACATCTAAGGAGCATCATGAGTCAGAATCCTTACGAAAATAACCCCTACGACAAGACCCCTGGGAATGGGCAGAACCAGCAGCCGCAGGGATACCAGCCGCAGAACCAGAATCCTTATGAGCAGCAGGGGGCACAGTACCAGTACCAGCAGAACCAAAACCAGTACGACCAGCAGGGCGCACAGTACCAGCAGAATCCGTACGGGCAACCGCAGCCTGCGCGGTGAGCGCAGACGATAAGAACATGGCGTTTCTGATGAACCTTATTTCTGCGGGCGCCACGTTCCTTTCGGCAACCACTATTGGTTTCCTGGCGCCGCTGATTTTCTGGTTTGTTTATAAAGACAAGCCGGGCTACGGGTTCACGAAGGAAGCGTCCCGTCGTGCCTTTAACTTTAACTTCACCCTGTGGGCTATCAGTACGGCGTCGTGGATTCTGGCACTTATTACCCTTGGTATTTTGTTCTTTATCCCGCTGATCGTGATGCCTCTGGTGGCTATTGTGCTGATTGTCTTCCACATTATTGCCGCTGTCTCAGCGAAATAATGGGCGAAGAGTACGAGTACCCGCTGACTTTCATTAAGATCCTTTAATTCCTCTGGCTCTGGCATCAGCCGATTATTACGGGTGCGCACTCCCTGCAATGTCTTGGGTGCGCACCCGTTGTTGTGTCCGCAGCAGATGCACGTGCCCGCCGCGAAATTTGGCGACTGCTGCTAGTGCCGGCGCGGGCGGTGGGCGGTATGATTAATAATTGTGTGCCCGCCTCGGCTGGGTGCGGGTTGTATGGCGCGTAACCGGCGCGGAATGTGAAGCTTAACAAGGAGCGCAAGAAATGTCAGCTGTCGTCATCGTGGGTGCCCAGTGGGGCGATGAGGGGAAGGGTAAGGCAACCGATTTGCTCGGCCCCCGCGTGGATTACGTGGTCAAGCCTAATGGCGGCAATAATGCCGGCCACACGGTGGTGGTGAATGGGCAGAAGTTTGAGCTGAAGCTGCTGCCCGCTGGCATTTTGAGTGAGAACGCGACCCCCGTGATTGGTAACGGCGTGGTGGTGAACCCGGAAGCGCTTTTCGCTGAGATTGAGGGTCTGCAGGCGCGCGGTGCCGATACTTCTAAGCTTAAAATCTCTGCGAACGCCCACCTGGTGGCCCCGTACCATCAGACGATGGATAAGGTCACGGAGCGTTTCTTGGGTAAGCGCGCGATTGGTACGACCGGCCGCGGTATTGGGCCCACCTATATGGATAAGGTAGGCCGCCTGGGTGTTCGTGTGCAGGATATTTTGGATGAGTCGATTCTGCGGCAGAAGGTTGAGGGCGCGCTGCGGCAGAAGAATGAGCTGCTGGTGAAGGTGTATAACCGCCGCCATGTTGAGGTGAACGAGATTGTGGATTATTTCCTCTCGTTCGCTGAGCGGCTTAAGCCCATGATTGTTGATACTACTCAGCTGCTCAATAATGCCTTGGATGAGGGCAAAACCCTGCTTATGGAGGGCGGCCAGGCGACCTTTCTTGACGTCGATCACGGCACCTACCCGTTTGTTACCTCTTCGAACCCGACTGCCGGGGGTGCCTGTGTGGGTTCGGGTGTTGGTCCCACCCGCATTTCCCGTGTGATTGGTATTCAGAAGGCGTACACCACCCGTGTGGGTGCTGGCCCGTTCCCCACTGAGCTGTTCGATAAGATGGGCGAGTTTTTGCGCACGACCGGCGGCGAGTTTGGCGTGAACACGGGCCGTCCGCGCCGCTGCGGCTGGTACGATGCGGTGCTTGCGCGTCAGGCGGTGCGCATTAACGGGTTTACTGATTTGTTCATTACTAAGCTGGATGTGCTCACTGGGCTTGAGAAGATTCCGGTGTGTGTGGCGTATGAGGTGGACGGTGTTCGGTTTGATGAGGTGCCGATGACGCAGACCGATTTCCATCACGCCAAGCCGGTGTATGAGTATTTTGACGGCTGGAGTGAGAACATTTCGGATGCGAGTCTTTGGCTGACCTGCCGGAGAACGCCCGCAAGTATGTGCATAAGCTTGAGGAGCTTTCTGGCTGTCGTATCTCGGCGATTGGTGTGGGTCCGGATCGTGACCAGACTATTGTGGTGCGTGATCTGATCGATTAGGTTTTTCTATGTGAAGAATACCGGCAGCGGCGCGGCTTAACCACGGTGCGCTGTTGTGGGTGCCGCAGCTTTTAAAGCTGCGGCACCGCGTGTATCTGGCCGTGTTTACAATGCTTTTACCGGCCGGAGGAGCCGCTTTGCCGTTTCTGCGGTTGCAATATAACAAGGTTTGTGGCTGTGCAGCACGAGGCCTGAAATACCTGTGCTGTGTTTTTGACAGCATACCCCTTAAAAATCGTGGGTGATGGAGATAAAATACACACAAAGTTAGCCATTCTCCATGCGTATCCCTGCTGGTGGGCATCTGGGGCGTAGCCGCCTCTAGCTACTGGGGTTATGCCATGGACTCCGCCAAAGGAGCGTGCCATGCTGCACCTTGAAGATTCTGTGAGCGAGACCTTACTGATTCCGCTGTATATGAAGCATCTTGCCTCGCAGATGCCTAACCCGGTGATTCACGATGAGGCGGCTACACGCCTGGTGCGGCAGCTTGATTACGATTTTTCGAAGTACGATCATATTATTCACACTGTTGTTGGTACCGCGATCCGCGCGGATTACTTCGACCGGCTAACCGCTGATTTCATTCAGCGCCACCCTACCCCTGTGGTCGTAAACGTGGGGTGTGGTTTGGATAGCCGCCGGGAGCGTATCGGCGCTGCTGCCGACGGCGTACCGTTTTACGATATTGATTTGCCTGATGTTATTGCTCTGCGGCAGAAGCTGCTGCCTGCGCAGCGGGCGAGACGCTGCTGGCCACTTCTGCTTTTGACGCCGGGTGGATGGATGAGCTGAACCGCCTGCACCCGAACGCCCAGTTTTTGCTGGTGATTGAGGGAGTGCTCATGTACTTTGACCGGTACACTGTGCGCGCCCTGTTCTGCGATCTGGCGCGTCGTTTTCACCGTAGTGAGGCAGCTTTCGATGTACAGAATTCGTGGATGGTGAAGAACTCCGACAGGCATGAGGCGATTAAGCATGTGCGTGCCCGTTTCGTTTTCGGCTGTGACGATGACCTGGAGTTTGAGCGGTGGGCTGATAATCTGCGCCTGATGAGCGTCAAGCGCCTGGCAGCTGATTTCCCGCAGTGGAAGAGAAGCGGCTTCTTGCTATCCCTTATCGGGCGGCAGATCCCAGCCTTCCGGGACTCCACTCGTATGCTGCACTACCGGTTGGACTAATCGGGCACTGGGCGCAGCGGCAATAGCTGCTGACAGGATGACTGAGCTGTGTATGATCAGGAGCTAACCGGGTTTTTCAAAGCGGCACAATATTGAATATGCCCCGTTAGATGAGGAATCTTATAAGAGCTACTCATCTATGAAGGGTTTTCCTTTCACGGGTTCTAGAATTGCGTGGAGTAAAACAAAAAACCACCGTTGCTGTCGCCTACATGAAACATTGGAGTTTGTAGAAGATATAGAGGTCATTCTTCAGCCCACCGATTTCTGCAGGTTTATAGCGGTGGGAAACGACTTTGAGGGCGGGTACCTGATTCAGTGCTCTATACAAAGTGTTCGTTCACTACTTGATTTTCTTGCGGAATATCCGGGGGAAAATTATCTGATCGACACTCAGGAAAGGTGGTGTATTTGTATCTACGACTATCTAGACTTTGGTACGGTAGATTAGTCTTACTCTGAGCCGAGATAAGCTGCTTCTAGAAAATCAAGATGGGTTAGGGTATAGGCTTGTTGGCTTCCATGGAGAGAAATTTAACATATAGTCATAACCGATGAGGGTGCCGAGTAGGTTTATGTATCAAGGTTTTAAAGGGAACCACATGTTTTAATTCTTCATCCGCTTGTGGGAGATGCAAATATAAACACCGCCATAGATACATAATATTCCAATAAAAGAATATAAGGAGTAATAGTGCAAAAACTAGTTAATTATCATAGCGATTTGAGGCATGGTGCAGTTTTTAGGATTCCTGGTTCATACCCGCACGAAAAATATGTTGATTTAATGCTGGTCGAATTCCCAAGTAGTGACAGAAAATATGGTTTTGTGGTATCTACTGGGTATAAGGCCGGGCTAATTCTGGTGATGCTCCCGCAAGAAGCTGAATTGGAACATTCAGCAGGGGTAAGCAGGCAATGGGTGATAGATAATTGGAATAAATGGATTTATGAAACCTGTAGTGTTGATGATGTCTACGTAGATAAAAACTATCCGGTTCCAGCTAGCCTTATCTAATACAGGCAGCTCATAAAAAATGAGTTTGGATATAATGCTAGGCATTATGCGACTGAAGATTATCATGGTAAAAAGAGTCAAAAGATATAATGAATTTGTTAAAGTACTATAAGTAAGTTAACGATGGGTTATCGCTGATAAGAATCTTGCGAAAGAACAATAAGACGCGGTATGAGGAATGAAGAAAATTAAGCTGATGCCTGACTATCATTGCTTTCCGTTATGGCGGATAGATGATGATATTTGCTGCAATATAGACCCGTATTCTCTGCCGGTATCCAATATGTTGGCTGAAGAATTAATAAATTGGGCAAATGAATATGATAAAACACTAAATATGAACGATCCTGTAAACTCTGGATTTGAAAGATACAGAAAAAGAGCAGGCTTTTATAGATAAAGGAAATAACTTATTTAAAAGATTGAAACATGAGCTCAGGGAGTCAATACACAGTGGTTTTAAAAATTATTGTATGAAATACACTGTTATAAAACTGAAAACGCAGCTTTTATCCCCGGTGGAATAAGATTTTCAGATTCATGAATGGGGCATCAAAAAATATCAGCCTTCTTGTTAAAGATGTATTTTTCTAATTCGGCCTTATCATGGTTAATGAAGAACTTATTTCTGTATTCAGATAAGGTACTGTGGTTTGCGGAGGAGTATGACAGTTCATCGCCGCCAGGGCCCTCCCAGTAACAAATAGAACAAATATCATAACTTAACCTACCTGACAAAGCGTAAAGATAACAGCAGGGGCATTTGATCTTCCTGCCTATTTCATCCCCAAAGACCTCTATCTTCTTGAGGAGAACATTGCTAAGTTCCTTTGATAAATAATTATTATTTAGAATTGAATTTTTATGAGCCAGTCCCTGAAACAACTACAGGCTGGAAAAATTCACTATAGTATTCTACGTCGTCAAATTCATGTGTGCTTAGGTAATCTATAAGTTCTTCATTTAAATACTCAGGTTCAGATTCATAAGAATACCAAAAATCTAACAATATATTCATCTTATCAGCATCAGATATTAAATTACTCTGATGCTCAGAGAATACTTTTATAGCTTCTTTTCTGTTCATGATAATATCTCAGATAGGCGTTAAAATTAATTATATTTTCTCTATAGTAACATACTTAATCTATAGTTTTGTGTTTATTCAGCAGGCAGCACATCACCGAGTGGGTATAGCAAATACGTAGCGTGTTTTTGAGTGCACCCGGTGATTTTCTGATGGCCTAATAGTGAGTGCTCACCATAGCGTAGTCTTTTAGAAAATTTATCTGGAGGATAAAGTGATAGTCGTGCATGGTATTATATGGTTTGTGCGCCCGCAGGGCTAAATATATTTTACTGAATAGCAAGAGGAAATAGGTGAAATATGGGTAACTCGTATATTGATATATCTGTTCTAGAGAAAAAGGAAACCTTTTTTATTGAGCCTTTTGAGTGGGTTCATCCAGAAAATGTTACTGGATTTTCGCGAGAAACTGTAAGAAAAGAAAATATTAGATCGTATGAAGAAGATGATTACAACAGAGATTCTGATACGGCAGATATTATTGTTGCCTCATACTTGGAAGAATGCCTTTATGTCGATTCAAGTAATTATATGATTTTCCTGGAATATGGGCTATGGCTAATCACAGAGCTCTATAGTAGTTATGTGGTGCATATTTTTCCTAGTGATATGAGAGAGCATCTTCCCAGAGAGTCTAATAAACTAAACCATATTTTTGATGAAATCTACAAAATATTTTTGACTAAAGATAAAGAAGGTGAGTATCATTGTGCCAATCTATTAAAAATATTTATTTTTGAAGTTTTTCAATTTGGCAGTGAATGGGGAAATTTTGATATAAAACATATTGATTGTGACAGTATGTTTTTGGAAAATAACCTAATTGAGAGTGCTGCCGAAGGTAAATTTTTATGCTCGTATTTAAATAAAGAAAATTTAGCTAATCTGTCAGCTCTAGTTGACTATAGCAAAGGACATATTCCCCAGTATAAATACTGCTGAGTTGGAGAGCAGATACTGCTATTTCAGTGGGGTATACAATAGTGCAAAATCCGGGCTAGGTAAGGTGCTTAGTGCTGAATGTCGGTGATATGTACGAGGTATCTTTTTCAGGGAAACCAAGATTACTTATAATAACTGACTGATTTTTTCACCATTTAAACGTACCTTATTAGTTGACTATATTGGTGGTTTATGGTGTTCTAACCCTCTTCAACTCCATCAACGTATTGAGAATCCTCAATATGAACGGTTGAGAAGCTCTGGATAAAACCAGGAGTTTTCTGATCATCTCTTTTGGGCTTAAACAATCCTTGTGTAATAGCCCAATCATATATAGATATATCAAGAGGGTACTTCGATAGTATCCCGCTGATTTTATACTTTTCTATCCATCGAACAGCCTTCTCTCTAGACGAAAAGATAGCAGACGGAAAACTGGCGCTGCTTCCTTGAACAACCCATATATACAATTCATCCATTGGTATGTCCTTTCGCGGATGACCGTATCTCCTTTCGCACTCGAACAATACCTGCTTCTCGTCCTCCTTGTCCACCTCAGGTAGCGGGAACAGTCACCCCTGATCGTTTCATATAGGCCAGCCCTACCGCATCACAGGTAATGCTCTACCAGTGTCACGCTTCAGCATCCGCCGAACGAACCAGGCCTCAGAACGGAGCAACGGATCCATACCAGCGGCAGGATGCCCCTTGCAGGGGGGAGAAACTGTAGATGAGGCGCTGTTGGTTTTACTGGCTTTGAAATTGAAAGGCTGACTTGTAGTTAAGGCGCGACAAAAAACTATAGACATCAAATGCAGGGTACAGGTGCCGGGTAATTTTTTATATTTGTTTGGCATTTATGTATGAGTATTTAAAAGCAGCAAAATTTATTACCAAATCAACGTCATTGTCAAAGCAAATAATGTGTCGATATCTTTTTGTTTGCTGGTCCCATTGTAATTCATGAACCAGCAGGTCATTCTGCGAATGCTGTTCATCAAAAAAATTTTCAAGAGGTATTTTCTCGAAAAAAAGCATCATAATAATTTAGAATTAGTACATTTTTCCCAGTCGGCTAATAAGAGCCTTAGTTCTATACTGCTATTCGTGTTTTCTACGGTTTTTAACTCCCGAGAAAGTTTAAAATCCTGAATCCAAGAATCATGAAGAGTCTTTTCCCCGCGAAGTTGATACTTTCTTTCATCGGAAAAGAATTCGTAAATATAAGGATCTATCTCATCTCTTATATCTTTTAAATAACTAGAGTACTTATTGAATCTAGTAGTACCAAGTTCATTTTTGGTATATTCGATTTATCATATTTTCAGCACTCTACTTTCAGTATTAAATATATTTAGTTGATCTGGTATCAATCGCGATACCTGCTACAAAAAAATTTTTCTAAACCTTAAAGAGTATTTGAGGCCACCTGGGAGGTTCTGGCTAACGCGATGGGTTTTAATTGGTTTCGCAACCCAACCTATGCATATTGTCACATAATTTAATATTCATTATTTAATATGCGTTTTTTAATTTCTTGATCAAAAGGATTATCTTCGAAAATTAAGTCAAAACTAGTAAAACGTCCATTCTTATTTTCTTTCACTTTATCATCAAACTCGAACAATTTTTGAACAAGTGGGTGATTAAAAGGTAATTTATTTACCTTAATAATATAAAAAGCTGTCAAGGATTTAAACTTAAAACGAGAGGGGTACTTAGCTAAATATTCTAGAACATTCGGACTCATGTCCATGAAAGCTTTAATAATAGAAACATAACCTGACATTAAATGCCTCAGGACATCAGGATAAATTTTGTCAGCTTCCTCAGGAGAGGACGGCACCTTAATAGTATCTCCCCATTGGAAACTAGTAAGCGAGGGAGCATGATAATAATGTGCACCTGCTACTGACTACATCCAAAAAATTTCTTCAAAACCAATGTTATGAATATTATATTTTCGATTTTGAGAATCATACATTTCCTTAAAAAATTTAGCTAAAGTTTTACTTTCTATTGAAATACATACTGTATATCCTTCAAAATTTCTTGAATGTTCAAAGAAGATTTCTCCGTAAAGATGGTTTACTTTTCTAAATTTAATTGACTTCTTAAAGAAACGCACATTTTCTTCATTCATGTTTTCTTTAATATATTCCATGAGATTTTCTAAAAATACTTTTTTATCCATAATACTTTTTCCTTTGATTATTAAACTGTAAGAGTATTTCACAAACCGTCCAGTCTCCGGCTAGTAATACCACATCAGGCTGTAATGCAGTCCAGTCTCTTCATCATAACACTGGTTTTGCAGCCGGAACGGTTGATGCGCATTCTTGTAAACCTGCTCGTTCTTTAATATAATAATGTGACCTGCATTAGAAAATGCGAAAATTATAAACAATGTTAACTTTTTGCACTAAAGTTTGCTGAACACTTTCGGATTTATACTCGAAAATATCTAAACTCAAACTTAGGAAAATAATCATCAATATGATATTCAGCAATTAAAGTTAGATCGGCAGACTTATATTTAAGAAAAATATCAAATTCGACAACATATAATTTTTTCTCATCAACAGGTTGGATAAAACACAAATTTTTATCGGGATCTTTAATATCCGATAGCGGAGGTAAATTCAATTCAGATTTATTCGATGTACAATCTTCAAGTATGATTTCATTCATTTCATTAAAAAGTTCAATAGATATATCATATTTATTACTTAAAACCTTCAAATTGTCTTCTTTAAAATAATTTAGAAATTCAGCAGCCTCTTTGTATATTTCGTTTTTTATATCAAGCATAATATTTCCTTTCTATCCTCTAATGTGTTTACCCTACTTCTGGGTATAGATGTTCTCGAATTATCGTTAGCGTCTATTCCAAGTAGATATTCTTTTGCTTTAAGAACCAAACATCCTGCAACATAAGGGACGTAACTAGTGGCCCGAAGAGCACAGTAAGAAACCACTATTTCATTTTTTTACCTCCCTCCCGCAGGATGTGTTCGCTGCACCTGTTGAGTTTTATAGTGTGGAGTTCCCCTAGTTGTTTTGTCGGTATTTCTTACTCTCATGACAACAGCAGTTGCATTACCCCTATCATAACCAGCTAAGACTTTCATGGCAGAATACGGCATGTATGCGCAAACTGTTAACGATATTGAATGCCCGGATGCGTGATTACTTTGCCGAAAACGGTATCCAAACGGCTTGATTTGAGTTTTGGTATTTTTGCCCGACGGGGTGAAAAATACAGTTGCTACCCATGTAGACTACGGCTTACCAAGCTGCGGAGTTTCAGACGGCCTTTGTGATAAAAAGGCAGCCTGAAAACAGGGAAACAAGGATTTCAGGCTGCTTTGGGTTGAGTTTAGCCACCCAACGCACGCTTGTTGCCACAGATATTTATAAATCAACAACAGGTTGGTAACCAAATTCTTTGAACACGGCGTGGCGCAGGTTTTTTTGCGCGTCGTCGAAAAAGCCGCCCAGTTCTAAGCCGACAAAGGGGAGAAACGGAGTAATCAGCGGGTGGCTAATCATACTGTTGTCCAAGCCTTTTTGCGTACGCAGGCGCAGCAGGGCGAGGATTTCCCACGGCATCCATTGTTCCAACGTGTATTCGAATTCGGGGTAACCTTTTTCATCGTCGCGGCTTTGCTGGATATGGTAGTCGGCGAGGTCGTTGAAAATCTGTTTCACCTGTTCGGCGTCGCTGCTGTCAAAGCCTGCGTAGGCGGTTTGGTAGAGTTCGGAGAAGGCGAACAAATCTGCCTGCGTTTGGTCAATCGGCAGGGCAAGATGGTCTTGGGCGAGGCGGAACGACAGGGGGGGATGAGGGTGCGGGCGGCATCGGTTTCCTGCGGTCGGATGCATTCGTCTGGGTTGGCAATGATGGTTTGCAGGGCGGCGAAGCTGAGGCTCTGCTCGTCGCGGCTGAAAAAGAGGGAGGCGAGGAAGGCGAAGTAGCTATTGCTTACGCTGATATAGGGAATGCGCGGTTTGCCGGTGAGGTGGTGGCGCACATAGCCCATGGTGAGGAAATAGGCTTTTGCCATGATGGCGCGGAACAGGCTTTCGCTCGGGGCTTGCAGAAATTCGGCAAGCGGGATGCACAGTTCCATGCGCAGATCGTAGATGACTTGGGTGGCGGTGTAGCTGACTTCACAGTCCTTCTCCAAAAAGTCGTCATACCAGCGGTGGGTGAACGGGGTGGTGCCTTGGCGGATGTATTCGTCCAGATAGCCGCGTTCGCGTTGATAGTCTTCGCTGTCGTCACCGGTAGTAATGTTTTCAACCAGACGGTCAAGATTGCGCTTCATGGCGGCGGTGGGTTTTTTGCTCATTTTTTGCTCCTAAATTAATTACCATGGGCTAAATGTCATGCGGGTTGCTTGAAATTTATGATTCATATCAACAAAGACAGTTTCGGTTTTATCTATATTATTAAATATCTCTTGCGCCTTCTTCTTATCAAGAGGCGTCTTTTTGCCGTCTAAGCCTTTCATAAAATATCCGCCTTTCTTATCCGTTACATCTTCCGTCAACACTTGCTCAACCGTTGAAGGTGACGGAAGTAAGGCGGTGCTCCGCCTTCGGGTGAGGCGATTTAGCAGAGGTCGTCTGAAAGTCGGTTTTCAGACGACCCCTATGTTAACTGCTAATAAGATTGTTAAAGAACAAATGGTTCAGACGACCTCAAGGAGGATAGTGAAGTCGTCTGAAAAGTAGAAACAGCGTGAGTAGCGTATATCCTACGTCGGGACTGAAGTTTTTGCTAGACTACGGCTTGCTATTCGTATTTTATATACCACCTTTTAGCATCATCTCCTGTAACTGGACTGTAAGGTAAATATCCTTCTGCCTCTTTATCTGAAATTTCTTGATCATTCCCTAACAAATCAATTTTTCTTTTCATGCCACTTGGTCCATATTCAAAAAACACATTCTTAATTTCATCAGGGGTAAGTTCAAAATTGTCATAATGACCTAAAATTCTCCATTCGCCCTTTTGTATGTGTTTTTTATTATCCAATGTACTATATACATCCAATATAAATATTTTTCCTAGTTGTTTAGCCTCCATTATTTCTTTCGCTGTAATAGCATTAGGATTTGTATGCTGTATATCATATATCTTACAAGCAAACCAGCCATCCAATTTAGCAATTAAAATTCCATAACCATATTTTTTTTCTTCAAGTTCATTAATTTTAAAACAAAGAATATCCCCCACTTTAATAAACCTTAACATTGTACGTGTTTTCTTATCCCACTCCCATAAATTTACTCTATCCATTGCACTTTCCTTTCAGTTTTTAAGTAATTTCTTTCGAAACTTCTTAAAATATTCTTGGCGAGATTCTTTACGAGTTTTGCTATTTATATCAAAAGAATTAATTTTATTCTGTCTATTACTTTGAGAAATTTCTTTTCCTCCCTCTCCATGTTTTGTATCGTAATATTCAATTAAGGCTTGTTCATACCCCCTTGCTTGGCCATATGTCAAATTACGATGCAAGGGCTCCATTCTTGTTAAGCCATCTTTGGTCAAACGCCCTGTATCTTAATGTTCAGCAATCCTTCTCGCTGTATCATTCATAATACCAATGTAATAAGGCTTATCTGCAATTTTTCCGGTATTTGGATCAACATCAAATAATCCGTAAACATGGTAGCCTGGAGTTTCCTCATGAACCAGTACCAATGGGTCAATCCATATCTGGCTGTTAGGAGCAAACCAATAAAGATTCTCGCCCCCCCACAACCCAATCGGATCCTGATTCACAAACCGCCCGGCCTCAGGCTCGTAATAGCGCATCAGGTTGTAATGCAGCCCGGTTTCTTCATCAAAGTATTGGTTCTGCAGTCTGAACGGCTGATGTGCATCCTTATAAACCCGCTCATCTTTTTTCAGACGACCCCAGGCGGTGTATTCGCCGTACCATAAGAGATTGCCGTGGATGTCGGTCATCTCCCTCGGTATGCCGATTTGGTTGTTGTGGAAATAGGCGAGGTATTGTACTTCGTCTTGATTGTTGTGAAAGACTTGGGCCAGGGGTTCAAGCTGTATTGGTCGGTGTAGATATAGGTGTAGCTGCCTTTGTAGGTGTACTCCTGCAACAGGCGGCTGCCGTCCCAGACGAAATGGGTACGTTTCGGCTCGGTACTCGTCCAAGCGAGTTTGTCTTGTCGTTCTTTGGAAAGGCGGCGTCCGAACGGGTCGTAGGCGTATGTCCAGATCTCGGTATTGCCGGCGGACTTTTTGATTTCGGCGCGGACGAGCTGGTTTTCGAGATCGTATTGGTAATATTGGTTTTCGCCATTGGGCAGCTGGCGGTAAATCAGGTTGCCCAGGGCGTCGTAGGTGTAGTAACTAACTGCCGTATGACAAAGGTTGTCTGAAAATTAATTTTCAGACAACCTTACGATTTTATTGGTTTTTGTCTCAGCCAACTTGCACACTGGATTTAGTTTTTTGGGAAAATTTCCCTATATCCGTTATTGGCATCTGCTGAAATCCATATTCCTCTCTCCCATGATATCTTATTGTATTTTTAGGATACTAATTATTTCCTCTTCCAGGATTTCTTTCTCTTGATAAATATCTTTATACACCTCTATATCTAAAAACATGGTTTTCATCACACAATAAATCACTTAAATCATCATATTTATCTATAACAATAACTTTATATTTTTTTCAGTTTCTCCTACAGATAACAATCTACCATCATCATTTACTGTTTGTAATTTAATATTAAATGCAAATGCAATTTTATTTGTAATATCCTCAAAACTAATATTATCTGTTAGAACAATACTAAGTATTTTTTGATATTCCATAATTTATGCCTCCTAAGAACACTTACCTATATGTTTTTGAATATCGCCTTTTCTTGCCAAGTCTTCTAATTCGTGGGTTTTGAAAATCCTAAATCCAAATTTTTCTCCTTTAAAGTCATTATTTGGAAATGCCGATCGCAATTTCTTATCAATAGAAGACTCTATTTCACTCATTCCGTTTATCCTATTTGCATCTCTACGCCTATTTGAGAACTTAGGGTTATTAGCTAAGAAATCACTTATAATAAAAGCATCAACATCAAAACTTCTTGGGTTAAATGCTCTTGTTTGTTTTGGATCATGTGCCTTACTCATTCCACTTGCAACGCTCCCTCGGTATCTAATACTTGCATTAGGATCAATCTTTCTAATATCGGGCAAATGTTCTTCAAGAATAAAATTTACTTTTTGTTGAACTTCTGAAAGGGTAGATAATCCCCAAACATCAATCCAAGCCTGAACATTAGGCGCAAACTGATACAGGTTATATCCACCCAACAACCCAATCGGATCCTGATTCACAAACCGACCGGCCTCAGGCTCGTAATACCGCATCAGGTTGTAATGCAGCCCCGTCTCTTCATCATAATACTGGTTTTGCAGTCTGAACGGCTGGTGCGCGTTCTTGTAAACCCGCTCATTCTTTTTCAGACGACCCCAGGCGGTGTATTCGCTGTACCATAAGAGATTGCCGTGGATGCTGTAGCCGTCGTAGTCGTAGCGCGCCAGTTCCTTGCCGTTGAAGGTGACGGAGGTGAGGCGGTTGACGTAGAAACGTTCGTCTTCGGAAACGAAGACGTCCCGTTCTCCGGCCGGGTCGAAGTCGGGATCGTTGTCGTGCAGACGGATGGAGGAGAATACGGGTTGGAAGTGTCGGCCGCTGCCGTCGTAAATGCTGTGCGGCAGTCCGTTGTCGTCGTAGCAGAGGCGGATATGGCGGCCGTTGCGGTCGAGCTGGGCGACCAGTTGGTTTTCAGACGACCTCTATGTTAACTGCTAATGAGATTGTTAAAGAACAAATGGTTCAGACGACCTCAAAGAAGATAGTGAGGTCGTCTGAAAAACAGAAACCGCGTGCGTGCGTACCGTACGTACCGTACACACCCTACGTCAGGATTGAAAGTTTTGTGCGGGCTACAGCTTGCTGCTAGGGGCTACCTGAAAAATGTTGGGTTTATCAACCCAACCTACTTTAACTAAGCGTCTTTCAATAAATCTTGTGGCTTTAATACAGTTTCCCCTGAAATATGTTTTTTTAATAGTTTTACAAGCTGAGTGTAGGTTTTTTTGTAAAAATCATTTTTTGTTTTTTTCAAGAACTTCTCATATTTTTCAATTACTATAGAAATCTGTGCATTACTCATCGAGCTAATTTCTTCGTCAAGCATAAGTGAGAATTCCCAAAATGACTCATTAGCAGGAGGTAGATCTAAAAGAGAGACTGCATAATCAAACCAATCAGGCTCTTCTTTCAAGAGTTCAAGATAAAGACATATTGAATTCCAAACTACAAGATGGCGAATTTTTTTACTCTTATGGTTCCTGAACTTACTCAAATAATTAAAACATAAAAGTTTGCACTTTTCTTGAGTGGATAAAAAACCAAATTCGCCTAATGCACGCAAACAATGCCATAAAATTTTTTCATCATCTGCATACTTGTTACTAAAATTAATCACCAATTTTAAGCAGTCTACATTCTCTGTAAATTCAGATGGCATACGATGATAGCAGGCTATTTTAGACATTGTATCAGCTGTATCCAATGGCGTAGAGTCTGTATTTTCATCATTTAAAAAGGCGGTCAGATAGTCCAACAACTTCTGGAATTGCTTAGGCTTTCCCAATTCTCTGCTGATATATTTCATAACATTGCCTCTCGATTATTTACAGTTCTGCTTGGGACATTTCCCGAGTTTCTTTTTAACCCTGTTTTTCAGATTGGGTTAGTGAAGTTGCATTTTTTATTCTGTTGCTTATTTGTTCTTTTGTTAACAACGTTCTTCCATCCTTGTCTTTATTATTGACAAATTTATCTTCGTGATAACTATGATAGTAGCCTTCAACTATCCTGCGCTTTTTGTTCAGCATATCTCTATTTCCATCTTTCCAGTCATGCAACAACCCCGAACCCTCCATATCTCGGGTAGCTCGATAGTTTTTTAGATCTTCAATGCATCGGGCATCATCAAAATCTTTGCAGCCGGCGTGTTCCATTATTCGGTCGATGGCATTGATTTGAAGATTTATTTAGGCCACGATTTGCCGTGTATTACTTTCTCCCACGCATTATCAAATTCTCCTTTTGAAATTTCAACTGCCCAAAATTGCTTATCTTTATTAATTTCTTCTATTTTTGGTATTGGCAATTCTCCTAAAAGACATGATTCTGTTTCCTTTTCTTGGGAAGCATATAAGTGGTTGCCAGATTTAAAAAATTCTATTTTTCTTATCTCATATCTGTTTTGATCCAATTCACTGTAAATTATAGATGGGTCATCATTGTTATCATGAAACCATAACGTTCTCATATAAAACATTTTAATTCCTTCCGTCTACGGCTTGCTGAAAACCAAAAACCGAGTGCGTGCTTTAAGGCACACACGCTCTGGCTTGCTAATCTGAATCTAAAGCTATTTGAGCATCTTCAGCAAAAAGCAGATTTATCTTCAATTAGTTGACGAAGAAGTAATTTTACAAAAAGGTAATTTTTCGATGAAATGTTAAGACTTGGAGTGCAGTGCTAGCTATTAACTCATTTTCATTTTTCTTGAGAACACTCATTGCAAACTCTGCTTCATTAACAGTTATTAGTGCTCTTTTTAGAATACTCAGTGCCTCAATTCGAAGGTAAATATCTTCGTTAACATTATTGACAAAATGAATTATTTTTTTAAATATTTCACTATAGTCAAAATCACCTATATATATTCTCAATATTTTGAATGCCTCATTCCGAGAAAGATCAGACTCCTTTGAATTTAGGCCAGTATCCAAAAAGAAAAATTTGCTAATTCCTCAGACATATCCTCATCAACATAATTTTTGTAAGAAATTTTTCTTTATCACTATCATTATTAAATTTTTTTGATAGAGTGATTTAAATTCTTCATAATGCATATTTTTTTACCTCAAAGTTATTTTTTTCAAAAATTAATTTAGACCTAAATTTAGTTATTTCATCAGAAATTCTACTTGAATTAGGCTCGATTATCGAATTTTTCTCGGCTTTTCCCTTTTCTATCGGCACTCTCAGGGAGCACCACCTGCACACATATCTGGTTCATGTAACCATACCATACCCTCTCCTGCAGATCCTTTATCACTTGTGTACCTTCTTCCTCTCGCTCTATAGTTGGGTCATCTCTAGAATTCCTAATTCTTTCTTGCAAGCCTTCTAGACCCTCTATTTTTAAAATTTTATTAAATGCCCTAATTTGCCCTCTAATTTGGCGTTTTAACTCTTTAACATCAGTAACTTTATCTGGTTTTAAGATATGATTATAAGTCAATATTTTGACTTTTAACCCCAAAGTGTCAAACCATGTTAAAGAATTTAAAGCAAACTGATACAAATTCTCCCCGCCCAACAGCCCAATCGGGTCTTGGTTAATGACCCCCCCGTCTCCGCCTCGTAATACCGCATCAGGTTGTAATGCAGCCCGGTCTCTTCATCGAAGTATTAGTTCGCAATCTGAACGGCTGATGCGCATTCCGATAGACGCGCTCATCCTTTTTCAGACGACCCCAGGCGGTGTATTCTCCGTACCATAAGAGATTGCCGTGGATGTCGGTCATCTCGCGCAGGATGCCGACTTGGTCGTTGTGGAAATAGGCGAGGTATTGCCCTTCGTCTTGGTTGTTGCGGAAGACTTGGGCCAAGGGTTCATAGCTGTCTTGGTCGGTGTAGATATAGGTGTAGCTGCCTTTGTAGGTGTACTCCAGCAATAGGCGGCTGCCGTCGTAAATGCTGTGAGGCAGTCCGTTGTCGTCGTAGCAGAGGCGGATATGGCGGCCGTTGCGGTCGAGTTGGGCGACCAGTTGGAAAATGCCGCAGCCGGAATCGACTTCGGCAAACAGCAGCCGTGCACCGCCGTCGGGGGAGGCGATTTGGTAGAGGTCGTCTGAAAAACAGAAACCGCGTGCGTGCGTTCCGCGCACACATAACATCAGAATTGAAGGTTTTATGCGGGGCTACGGCTTGCTTTGAATGTGCAGGCTGCTTTTGAACTGTTTTGGAGCTTTGAAAGCAGCCTGCACTTTTTCAGGTAACCCGAGGGTGCTGCGCGAGCAGTAATGACCACCCTGCGTCGGGATTGGAGGTTTTATGCGGGTTACGACTTGCTCTATGAATTACATAAATTTCATAGGATGATAATTAAATTCAGTAAATATTTTTGTTTCTTAAATGTTTTTTTGCTCATTCAACATAATATCTAAATCTATATGCTTTTGATTGATAAAAGGTAAATAAGGACTGATTAGAGGGTGTGATATCATGTTGTTGTCAAGTCCTGCTCGAATACGAAGATTCAACAACACTAAAATTTCTTCAGGGAAAGCCTGATTCACAGGAAATTCAAACTCTGGAAAATTCTTAGGATTATCAATACATTTTTCTAAATGATATTTGCAAAACCCATCAAACACGGCAACCGTATATTCGGCATCATCAGTCAAAAAATTATTATATATATCTGTATATAACGCACTTAGTGGATATTTTTTGATAAGACTTTTAATTTCGTTCTTAAGTTCTACCTCTGTTTCCTTTAAAGAATAATCATTAGCCAAGTTCAGTGCCAATGGTATTAACGTATGCTTACTATCTAACTCACTCCAGCATAAGTTTTCTCCCGCTTCTGTTGCAATTAACGCTTTTATCAGTAAAATTTGCTCATCAATAGGATAATATATCAGACTAGTGAAGAAACTCATCGCTATTTCTTCTGGCCTTGATTTGCTAATTTTATCTGATAGAACATACGCTATATTTTCAGCAACAGTATAATATCGTTCACTTATTAAATTTGTATAATAATTTATTGAAGGACTCTCAATAAATTTATACAGGGAAAGTACAAATTTCTAATTTTTTTAAAAATTTAAAATCTGCAATATTTCATATTCACTACCATCCCATTCAAATACTCTCTTACCTTCATAAATATACTGATACAAAAATTTATTAACCTCTTCATTATCTTGCTTTTCCACACTCTCAAACCAATCAAACCTTTTCTTTAACGTTTTGTAAATAGCTTTAACTGTCTTCATTTTTTCTTCCATGATGAAAATTTCATTGCTTCTGCTCTGACTTGTCCTCCTGTACCTCCCGGAGAACCCTTAGGACATCGTCCAACATCAACATCAACCTTATATGCATCACCAAGATTATCAAAGATTTTTTGTGCTTGACGTGCCGATATAGGAGTTCTGTTACCACTTGCATCAATCTTAAAATATCCACCTTTGTTAGGGACATCATTAGTTAAAAAAGTTCAGCAAATCCTTTACCTCCTTTTGCCTGCCTATCACTAAGTTCAAATTTACCTACCGTTGAACTCTTTACCTCAAAAATATCATATTTACCATCAGGTCTTCGAGCTACTGCATCTAGACCATTTCCAGAAGCATTTTGTACAGCAAAAACCTCTTTATATCCTGTTTCCTTTAAATTTAAATATCTTAATAATTGAGATTCTCCTGCATTTCCAACAGCCTGACTAAATGAAGATAACCCAAGAACATCAAGCCACTCCTGCACATTCGGTGCAAACTGATACAAATTCTCCCCGCCCAACAGCCCAATCGGGTCTTGGTTAATGAACCTCCCCATCTCCGCCTCGTAATAACGCATCAGGTTGTAGTGCAGCCCTGTCTCTTCATCATAATACTGGTTTTACAGTCGGAATGGCTGATGCGCGTTCTTGTAAACCCGCTTGTCCTTTTTCAGACGGCCCCAGGCGGTGTGTTCGCCGTACCATAAGAGATTGCCGTGGATGTCGGTCATCTCGCGCGGGATGCCGATGTGGTCGTTGTGGAAATAGGCGAGGTATTGCCCTTCGTCTTGGTTGTTATGGAAGACTTGCGCCAACGGTTCGTAGCTGTCTTGGTCGGTGTAGATATAGGTGTAGCTGCCTTTGTAGGTGTACTCCTGAAGTAATCGCGTTCCGTCCCAGACGAAGTGGGTGCGTTTCGGGTCGGTACTCGTCCAGGCGAGTTTGTCTTTTCTTTCCTTACTCAGTCTTCGCCCGAACGGGTCGTAGGCGTATGTCCAGATCTCGGTATTGCCGGCGGGCTTTTTGATTTCGGCACGGACGAGTTGGTTCTAAATCGTATTGGTAATATTGGTTTTCACCATTGGGCAGCTGGCGGTAGATCAGATTGCCCAGTGCATCGTAGGTGTATTCGATGCCGTTGAATTCGGCGATTCTGGTGCCGTCGGGGCGGTATAGGCCGCCTTCGCGGGCGTTTTGGGTCAGATCGTCCAGTATATTGCCTACGGGGGCGAAGGCAAACTTCTGTGCTGTATTTTTGGGTACGTATGCGGCTTCGAGGATACGGTCGAGGGGGTTGTAGCGGTAATGGGTCGTGCCGCTTTGAGGTCAGTGCTGCTGATGAGGTTGCCGGCTTTGTCGTAGCGGTAGCGACGTTCGACGAGGGGCCGGGATGGGGGTTGCCTTGGCGGGCTTCAGACGGCCTTGGCCGGTGTGTCTTTGAATGTGCAGGCTGCTTTTAAAAGCTCAAAACGGCTCAAAAGCAGCCTGCACTTTTTAACTGCGGTGGTGCTGCGCTTTCAGGTAGCCTGATGGGGGCGATGGGCTGCCTGAAAAAACCGAATAACCGAAAGTTATACAGGCTTGTACTTGCCTTCGTTCTTTAAATAAGTTTCTGCTTTCCTAACCAATATTTTTGCCCCGCTATTCAGAAACTGTTCCATCTCCTTCCGAAATCCCGGAATTTTCATTTTTGCCACGGCCTCCATCAGGAAAGTATTTGCAAAATTTGCTTCCCACAAATGCGGCATATTTTTCGCAATATCATTGATTAGGTTCCTATCATTCATCATGATTAAAGGACGTAAAAAATTAGCGTGTCCGGACAGCCATTTTTTATCCTTAAGCTGTTCGATTAAAAAAGCTTTGACTTTTTCAGATTGCAGCAGGTAAAGGTTATCCTCTAATCCCTTGGCAATCCTTAGATAAGCACTCATCATCACAGGTTCAAAATGGAACTTGCAACCGGCAAATACGGTTTCCGGCTCTTGATAGTTGTCGTATATAAACTCCGACAACTCCGATACCAGCTTAATCCATTCTTCATCTGCATGTTCCTTATGGGTAGGCTGAAAATAATAAACAGGGCCATAATATTCGAATAACTTATTTTTAATGTCTGAATCATTTATCATTCTAATTTCCTAACATATTTTTTCAGTTTTCGGGCATTTGCCCTGTCTTTTAGCTTCCTGTTCAATCAGGTCATCAAAAGATACCCTTTGAACTTTTACATTGGGGTTTTCGGTAATCCGTGGGTCAATCTTTGTCCTTATATCCGCAATTGGTTCTCGCCGTCGGGCAGCTGGCGGTAGATCAGGTTGCCCAGTGCGTCGTAGGTGTAGCGGTGGTTGAATACGTTACAACAAAGGTCGTCTGAAAGTTGTGTTTCAGATGACCTCTATGTTGACTAGTGACGAAGTTGTTAAAGAGCAAATATTTCAGACGATCTCAAAAAACGTATTGAGGTCTTCTAAAAATCAGAAACTACTCGCGTGCATTCCACACACCCCACTTCAGGATTAGGGGTTTTATGCGGGCTACGGCTTGCTGTGTCGGAATTAGAAGTTTTATACACGTTACGGTTTGTTGCTTGTTAAACCTAGTTTTCTAATAATTAAACATTCCTTTCTTTACCAATAGAAATTCTTCTAAGGAAGATGATATTTTTTCTAAGGAGTCTTCACTCATTACTCCCATGCCAACAGCAAAAATATTTTGCTCTTTATTGTCCATCAGAATAGCAATTCCCCCACCATTATCTCCAATCATAAGAAAATTCGGTAAATATTCTTGTACCTCATAGTCAATATTCCTTTGTTGAATATCCTCTGCCTCTAAAAGGGTTATCTCATCTCCAAATAATCCATTACTTAGTTCTAAAAATTGAATATATGATGAGTATGAACTATGCCACTTCAGTGGCAGCATTTTTATTGCCTGGCTAGTAGCAGGGTCATTTAAAGTGTATAAAGTTTCTAATTCATATCTATTCATTTTAAATTGCTCCCAGTTCTTTGAAATACTTATAGTTTTGATTTAATGCTCGTTTAATTTTCTTAGGTGACAAACCCGCAGCTTTTAATTGTCTTGCTGCTTCCGTAAATTATTGTCGAATACTTGTATTATATCCATTTTGTTTCCTAAAGGCTCGCTTCATTGCTGAAATAATAGCATGAGCTTTTTGACGAAGAAGGCAATAGAATTGCTGGAGCTTTTAGGGGATCGTAACCTTTTATATTCTTTCTTGCCCATTCTTATTGAATGGTATGGTGTGATTGCACCCTATCATCATCTTTTATGTTGCAATGTCCTGGTGCACGATTACTTTACCGAAAACAATATCCAAACAGCTTGACTTGAGTTTTGGTATTTTTGCCCGATGAGGTGAAAATACAGTTGCTACGCATATTTTCACATAATTTAATATTCATTATTTAATATGCGCTTTTTAATTTCCTGATCAAAAGGATTATCTTCGAAAATTAAGTCAAAACCAGTAAAAAGGCCATTCTTATTTTCTTTCACTTTATCATCAAACTCGAACAATTTTTGAACAAGTGGGTGATTAAAAGGTAATTTATTTACCTTAATAATATAAAAAGCTGTCAAGGATTTAAATTTAAAATGAGATGAATACTTAACTAAATATTCTAGAACATTCGGACTCATATCTATGAAAGCTTTAATAATAGAAACATAACCTGACATTAAATGCTTCAGGACATCAGGATAAATTTTGTCAGCTTCCTCAGGAGAGGACGGTACCTTAATAGTGTCCCCCCATTTGAAACTAGTAAGCAAGGGAGCATGATAATAATGTGCACATGCAATTGATTCCATCGAAAAAACTACCTCAAAGCTAATGTTATGAATATTATATTTTCGATTTTGAGAATCATACATTTCCTTTAAAAATTTAGCTAAAGTTTTACTTTCTACCCAAATAAAGCTGTATATCCCTCATAAACTCTTGAATGATCAAAGGAGATTTCTCCGTAAAGATGGTTTGCTTTTCTAAATTTAATCGACTTCTTGAAGAAACGCACATTTTCTTCATTCATGTTTTCTTTAATATATTTCATGAGATTTTCTAAAAATACTTTTCTATCCATAATACTTTTCCTTTAATACATTAAACTTTAAAAGTATTTCACAAACCGTCCAGTCTCCGGCTCGTAATACCGCATCAGGCTGTAGTGCAGTCCAGTCTCTTCATCATAACACTGGTTTTTGCAACCTGAACGGCTGATGCGCATTCCGATAGACCCATTCGTCCTTTCAGGCGACTCTAGGCGGTGTAGTCGCCGCACCACAGCAGGTTGCCAGCTTTGTCGTAGGCGTAACGGCGATTAAACACGGTACAAAGGTCCTCTGAAAAGCAGAAACCACGTGCGTACCGCATACACCCTACGTCCAGACTTGAAGGTTTTGTTCGGGCTACAGCTTGCTATCCCAGTCCAACCGATAACAGAAATCGGATTGTCAAAGAACAAATATTTTAGACGACCACAAAGAGATACTGGGGTAGTCTGCAAACCAAAAAACGCGTGCACGTTTTGAGGAACGCACGCCACCGCTACCTGTGAATTTGGAAATTTAGGTAGGTTGTGGCTTGCTCGCTAAAAGCGCATACAGATAGAGGTCTACATTTTCTTATTTATTTTCTTGTTATTCCTAATTATTCAAAGAAAAAACCTATAGAAGTTTTTTACTTCAATACTTAGTTTAGTCAGCTGGAAAAAAAGCATTAATTTCAGCAATAAATTCATTGTCCTCTAGAATAAAAATAATCATCATTATTAATATTTTTTTCGAAAAAGAATTTTTTTCCGACAATGCCATTATTTCAGATAATGTTTGTATAAAAATCTCCTAAAGAAGAAGCTATTTTTTTTAGGTTCTTCTGAACCCAATCGTAAGGAAAAATATTTCAAAAGTTTCCTTTGAAATTAATATAGGTTCATCATTTTGACTAGCCATATAGAGATAATTCTCTATGTTTATGCCTTTTGGCCATCCTACTAAGCTTTCTCGATTTTTAGATGATGCAAAAATTAAATTAAATGGCTGACCTATATGGATCTGAGGGTTTTAATGTTACCAAATTGAAAAAAATAGTTAATGGCAAGCTCATTATCTTGTAATATTTTTTTATCAATTATAATTTGCCCAAAATCAATCTCCTCACGAGAAAGTTGACCATAAATATTAGAAAAATTTCTAACTGCTGTGTTCAAACTAAACATAATAATATACTCCTATACTGTGCATTTTTAAGTTATTGTAACATTGCTCGCCTATCAATTAATTTACCGTGTCCTAAATTGGTCCAGCGACCTCTACGCTCTTGATTAGAATGTAAATTTATCGTCAACTCCTCCAGGATGGTTACTATTAGGCAAAAATACAATATTTCGTGGGTTGCCTTTCCATTTTGACCTAAACTACCTGATTCAACAGAATTAATATGATGACCGGTATAACCCGCTTTAGACATAACAGAAGTCAAATTTTTATTTTTCGTGCTCAAAATCAAATCTCTTTCTGCTTGTGTCCATTTTCGAGTACCCCCCTGCCTCAACTAAAGCTTTTTCCTCTCTCCAAAGCTTTATCTATGGCTGTTCCACGTGCACCATTTTGAGCCGGAATAGTATCTCGGGGTTTGTAACGTATAAGGCGAACCAAACCCCATGGATCACCCCAAATCTGAACATTCGGCGCAAACTGATAAAGGTTATCCCCACCTACCAACCCAATCGGGTCCTGTTTCATAAACCTACCGGTTTCAGGTTCATAGTAGTGCATCAGGTTGTAAAGCAATCCGGTTTCTTCATCATAATACTGGTTTGTGCAGTCGGAACGGCTGATGTGCGTTCCGATAGACCCGTTCCTCCTTTCAGGCGACCCTAGGCGGTGTATTTGCCGTAGCCACAGCAGATTGCCGTGGGTGCCAGTCATCTCTCTGGGATACCGATGTGGTCGGTGCGGAAATAAGTGAGGTATTTATTCTTCTTTGTTTTGGTTGTTGTGGAAGACTTTGGGGCTAGGGGGTAGCAGCCTTTGTAGGTGTACTCCTGAAGTAATCGATTACCGTCCCAGACGAAATGGGTACGTTTCGGGTCGGTGCTCGCCTATGCCAGTTTGTCTTGGCGTTCTTTGGAGAGCCTTCGTCTGAACGGGTCCGTAGGCGTATGCCCAGATCTCAGGGCGGTTGCCAGCTAGATAAAATATGTTGTTAAAAAACAAAAATGCCGCCTGAAAATTTTATCTAAACCTTTTCAGACGGCATTAGTGCTTACGCTTTTTGCATATTAATCTCCACGAAACTCACCGATATATGTTAAACCATTATATTTTTTATCTGGAGAAATTTTTAAGTCAGGGTCTGAATACCATAAGACAGCATTACCTTTTGTAATACCCAGCTCTTTACATTTTGCTTTTACGGCTGGTAATTCAGATTCATCTATCGCAGCTTCAACTAATAATTTATTCAAAGAAACTACTTTAGGAAATAAAGGAATAATTCCAATATAGTCTTCATCGTATTCTTCATCTAATCCAATATCTTTACAAAAAGGGCAAAACACACCCTCTGGCAAACTATCTTGTTCGAAATACTGCTCATACTGATCTTCTGAATCTGTTACAGTTCCTAACCACAAGTGTACCCTGTCGAATCTGTCGTCTTCTTCCCCAAAAACATGATATTTTCCTTAATTGAATTGTTAAACAATTATATCCATCAACCATCTACTGAATTACCACATTTACCACAGACCAGTGGAAATCTTCCTATCATGCGCCGATCATGGTGTTCTGTAATTATATCTAGTACCTCTTGCGATGTTGCCCGAGTTGAAACGGTTGCCGAACAATCGGATAGCGAGTCTGGTCGGCATCGCGCTGCACCTGAGACAGGGGCGACGAAACCAAATTCAAAAGCCACTACTTCGGTGGAAGGTCTGCAGTACATAAGGCGCTGTATATGGCTACCATGGTGGCAACACGGTTCTGAACCGCTTATTCGTTGCCGTTACGGCGTGTGTGCGCAAACTGCTGATGGTATTGAACGCCCGGATGCGTGATTACTTTGCCAGAAAAACATACTGCGGCAGACCGGTCCGGTCAGCAGATGGTAAACGAAACGCTGATGGTTGCCGTTGGTGTCTTCTACGGCCACTAGCGAAGAGGAAGTAGCGGAAATAGCCTTCACGAACCGTCCTCTGCTACCAGCGGCGCAAAACGCAACGGCAACGAAGCGTCCAGAGAGTTGTATAAACAATGCAACAACGGTTTTTAATATCTAGTAAATTTTATTTAGGACATATATCCTATACAATTTTTTTGAGTTCTATGATTTGATTTTCTACCTCAGAGATAATTGTAGGATCATTATCCCATATGTCTAAGAACTCCCAATCGCTATTTGGAGGATTTATCATATTTTCAAGTATTGTCAAAACCCTCTTAATGATTATGCTTCTTTGATCTAGAAAATCCTCTGGACATGTATAAGGTGAACCAAAACAAATTAAAATATGTGCGATCGCTCTTATCGTGTCGTAATTTTCGTTCCTAGGATCAAATTGCTCCACTTCTTTAACTAGTAGGTCAAAGCTTTTGGTGTTCCAAAATTTATGTAACCAATCTGCTGCTTCGTCATTTTCGTAAAATTTATATCCCCAAGCTCCCATAAAAAATACACTCCTTATTAAAATCTAAAAATAGACTATTTATTTAATGTTTATAACCAGCTTATTGAGTGACCGTACTTTTTTATCTCTTCAAATAGTTTTAAGGACATGGGTGAAACGATCCAATTTCCAGCAAATACCCCCTACAGCCACATTGTCCCATTAACCTTAAATTATCTCTCCAATCTTGTACATTTGACCTAAACTGATACAGATCCTCTCCACCTATAACCTAATCGAATTCTAATTCACAAACCGACCCGCATCAGGTTCATAGTACCTGAAGAAGTCGTAGCGCGCCCATCTCACGGTCACAATACTGGCTTTGCGGGCGAAAGGGCTGGTAAACAGTATCCGTTACCTTGGTTTCCTCTTTCAGACGATCCCAGCCGGTATAGATACCGAACCACAGCAGGTTGCCGCCCTTATCGGTCATCTCCCTGAGATGTTGATGTGGTCGCAGTGGAGGTAGTTCACTTCCTGAGGCTTTCGTCTTCGGCATTGGCGACGGCGCGCACGGCGGATGGCTTGCCCATGCGGGCTGCCTGTTCTCGGCGGTTGACCTGATCGTTTTGCCGTGTGGGATTTGGTGCAAATCCTTGCCACGCTTCATTCTGAAACGATGTTCCGGGTGTGCAATGCAGTATCGAAAGAGCGGCGCGTACCAGAAAAATATTCGCGCAGCTGTGCTTCGGTTTGCATCAAATGGTCATTTGTGCCGATGCGCAACGGTAGGTTTAACAACCGCCGCAAGTTCTTTTGTTCGCGCTTGACACGCCTAATGCCTACACAGTTTGAGTAGGCACAAACCCTGCTGGTGACGCAGGTAATTATGTCGCCCAAAGCTCCGGAAAATTTGGGGATCAGAATGGTGCTGTTCATAAGATAGATTCCTTGGTCTCAACCAAACAAGGGTTGTCTGAGAACTTAATAAACCGCCCTCGTCTCCATACGTAATCAAGATTTGCCTGGCTGCGTTTTATGCATATTTGGATTTTCGAGAACGCTCTCATTTTTAATGCTTGAACCGAAAGAGAAAAAATACTATCCTGTTTTTAGGTGACGTTGGAGAAACGTCCAGAACCCAAGAAAGGCAACTAAGGGGACAGCATCATGGCAAAAGATTTAAATGTGTTCGATAAAGAGTATGGCCTTTTGATTAACGGCGCTTGGACGAAGCCCGGCGCGCTTTTGGATTCTTACAATCCCGCCAACGGCGAAGCATTGGCGAAATTTACCGACGCGACTGACGCCGATGTCGATGCCGCCGTCGCCGCCGCGCAGGAAGCATTCAAAACATGGCGCATGACCACCGCAACCGAACGTGCCGCCATACTCAACAAAATCGCCGATGTGATTGACGAAAACTTGGAATTGTTCGCCCTGCAGGAAACGCTGGACAACGGCAAACCTATCCGTGAAACCCGCGCCGCCGACATCCCGCTGGCTTCCGACCATTTCCGTTATTTCGCCAGCGTGATCCGCGGCGAAGAAGGCACTGCTACCCAGCTTGATTCCGAAGACTTGTCTATCGTCCTGCGCGAACCTATCGGCGTGGTCGGTCAGATCATTCCGTGGAACTTCCCCTTCCTGATGGCGGCGTGGAAAATTGCGCCCGCACTTGCCGCAGGCTGTACCATCGTCATTCACCCGTCTTCCAGCACTTCGCTGAGCCTGTTGTCGCTCGCTCAAAAAATTAACCACCTGTTGCCTAAAGGCGTGCTGAACATCATTACCGGACGCGGTTCGAAATCCGGCGAATACATGCTGCACCACAAAGGCTTCAACAAACTCGCCTTCACCGGCTCAACCGAAATCGGCCGCCGCATCGGCATCGCTGCCGCCGAAATGCTCATTCCCTCCACCTTGGAGCTGGGCGGCAAATCCGCCAACATCTTCTTTGACGACATGCCGTTCGACAAAGCCCTCGAAGGCGCGCAAAAAGGCATTTTGTTCAACCAAGGCCAAGTGTGCTCCGCCGGTTCGCGCATCTTCGTACAAGAAGGCATTTACGACAAGTTCGTCAACGCCTTGGCGGAAGAGTTCAAGAAAATCAAAGTCGGGCTGCCTTGGGAAGACGATACCCAAATGGGTTCGCAAGTCAACGCCGGCCAGCTTGAAACCATTTTGAAATATGTCAAAATCGGTGAGCAGGAAGGTTGCCGCATCATCACCGGCGGCAAAAAGCTCGAAGGCGAATTGGGCAAAGGCGAATTTGTCGAGCCGACCTTGATTGAGGCTGACAACAACAACGCCCGCGTTGCCCAAGAAGAAATCTTCGGCCCGGTTGCTACCGTAATTAAATTCAAAACCGAAGAAGAAGTCGTCAAAATGGCCAACGACAGCGAATACGGCTTGGGCGGCGCAGTTGGAGCAAAGACATCAACCGCTGCCTGCGCGTCTCCAACGCACTGGAAACCGGTCGTGTCTGGGTGAACTGCTACAACCGCCTGCCCGCAGGCGCACCGTTCGGCGGCTACAAAACTTCAGGCATCGGCCGCGAAACCCACAAAATGATGCTCGCCGCCTACACGCAGGTGAAAAACATCTACATTTCCACCCGCGAAGAGCGCGAAGGGTTGTATTAATCGCCTGCTGAACGCTGATTGAAATAGAGAAGAGGTCGTCTGAACATCTGGAGTCGGGTTGAACTGGCCTCAACCTTGGGCACCCATAAAAGCCTATTCAGGCGTTCTGCATAAGCTGGGTTCTGTATGTAACAGGACCCAGCTTCTTATTGTCAAACTGCATCGCTCCCGGTTGTAGTAGTCCATATAATCATCTATCTGTTTCATCAGTTCGTTCACCGTCAAGTCTCCTCCACTATAGAAGCATTCCGTCACACGGGAAAGAAGCTCTCCGCTGGTGCTGGGGCTATGATTTAGATCTGGCCATTTTCGTTGTAGCCGAAACAAGTGATAGTTGCATATAGGAAAAAGGTCGTCTGAAAATTTATTTCAGACAACCTCGGTGTTTGTTGGGCCTCGGCCCAGCCTACGGTTAATTACTTTATTATTTTTTTAGATTCCGAAAGAGTGTCTAAAATGAACTTTTCAAATCCCATGAAATTTAATAGAGGAAGTGTGAATAATTCAGGTTTGCACTTAATAAGTAATTCTAGCATATGGTAATGATGACGTGGAAATTCATCTTTCCAAGGGAATTGTTTTATTGTAGAAACCGCCTCTTCCTTTGTGATTTCCATCTTTTTAGAAAAATCAGGATTATGCATAATTTTCATGATAGGACTAATAGATGTATAAATATCAGCATAAGGATTATCGTAATTCGTATCTTTTGCGATAATACGCCATTCAGTATCTAATTTTTCTTGGAATAAAGAATGTGCATCTAATATTGTTACAAATAGTGTAGTCGTTTCTATCATAATTTTTATTTCTAAAGAAGTCATCCGGATTGGCTTCAAAGACATCAAATATCTCTGCGGACACGCCTAATGGATTTTTTGCCAAAATACGACCAAAACCAAATAGGTCTATTTTTATTTGAAACGCAAAAATATCACCTTCTTTGATATACCTGTACAAAGTTTTTGGTTTTTTATCCCATCCTAAAATTTTTAAGTTACTCATATTGTAATCTCCATATCCCTCAAAAAAATAACAAAAATCTGTACTGCATCCATCGTGAGAATACCTTGCTTCTGATAGCTGATTCTAGAATATATATTTCTTTTTGTCACCTTGTGCTAAAAGTAAATCAGCTAAGTTGGACTGGGCAATGGGTGTCCATTTTTTGCCGCTATTTCCAGCCATTTAAATTCTAAATCTTGATTTAAAGATACAAACATATGATATTGGTATAACTTAAACGATAAATCTCTATCCCCATTGGGGGCCTTATCTTCTAGAGTACTAATTTCCTCATCTGAAATCCAATAAATGCTACCTGTTGATACGGAGTTAGTCATGTTTTACTTCTTCAGTATGTTGTCTGTATGAGTAGGAAAGGTTTGATGCTTTTATATTATAACAAGCCCTCAATTTCATTTAGAATATCTAGCATTGTTAATTTATACATTATAAAACAGACATCCCAAGTGCTTTCATCATCGCCAATCAATAGATAAATATCAGAGTTTTTTCGTTTCCACATAACTGAATATCCAAGAATAAACCCTAGCTTTATGTATTGTGTTTTTTCTGTAATAAAATCTTTAAACTCTTGAATGTTATCTTTGGGGAAATATATATTCACCTCGGAAAATTCATTTGAAAGTTTCAGTAAAATATATTCTGAGTTATCAATATAGATAGCCTCTTCAGCAGAAACATCAAATAACTTTGTCATAAAACTCCTTATAAATTATCAACTCTAATATTTCTTTTTAGCAGTCCTAAACAACCATGCGCAGATGGCTCAGGGAGAGGTATTGTTCCTGACCGTGGCCAGTATAGTTATAGAGGTGGTTGCCTTTGTAAGTGTACTCTTAAAGTGATCTTGTTCCGCCCCAAACAAAGTGAGTGCGCTTCGGTTTGCGGCCGATGTTCAAGCCGGTTTATCCCGGCACTCGTCAGAGAGGCTAAATCTGAATAGGTTGTAGGTACCCAGGTGTTGGTAGTGCTGTCAGCTTTTGAGTTTCGGTACGAAAGAGTTCGGTACCATCGTGGAAGTACTGGCTTTCGTTGGTGGGGGAGTTGAGCATAAATCGGGGTGTCTAGGGCAACGTCGTAGGTGTATCCGGTTATTGTCGTAGCAGCGGCAGACGGACACGGCTGTTTTGTTGGCGCACGACTCAGCCTACGATTACTACGCTACGCTTACCATGATTTATTTAACCAAATATTCAGTCTTATCAAAAAATAAAGTAATCTTAACTGGGTCTTGTTTTGACAAAGAAATCGATTGATAGTTATGTAATATTGCTTCTTGTAAAGATTCTAAATAATTATTTAACTCACCAGGTAATAAACTAGCTATATCTTCAATTTCCGTTCCTTGATGAATTAGATCTGAGTATACAGGTTCAACAGGGATCAATTTCAAAAGTTCAATACTTTTAGGTCCAAACATTAAATATTCTATATCATCAATATTTGCTTTCTTTTGCAACAGGGCAGTTACTCCTCCAAGAAGTAAAGTGTTGAGAAAAAATTTAAATTGATCTAAATCATCTGCGTTTATTGAAATTTTCATAGCCGTACCTCTTCCAGTTTGAATACTAGAATATATATTATTAATATACACTATGTATTACTATACCTTCACATTAGTTTGATATCAAAAACCAAACCGGTTTTTGTATGTTCAAAATACTGCAATGAACAAGTTCCAATATTTTCATAATCCTCCCTAACAGCCCGGCCGGATTGTTGTGTAACTCACCAGGTCGCTCTGGTACGAGGTAAAGGGTGGCGACAAGCGCAGTAGTGAATAGGGGGGGCAAAGACAGAAACGTGTGCTTAGCACATACCCTATATGGCTACGGCGTGCTATTTTTTGATTTTATATAATTCAAACAAGTCACTAATTATCTGTTGCATATAATCTGCGAGCAAAATTTCAAAGTTAAAATGTGTACCATTTTTTAAGGAACAAAGAAACTTGTTACCCAGAAATTCAAAGGATGAAACTTGCTCACGTTTGCATATTACTTTGCCAAGTTCCAGAATAGTAAGATAGTAATTACTATCCGATTCTCTAAGTTTAATTACCAAAACAGAATCTCTTGGTAAATCAGGATCTCTATTTTTAGTATATCTATGCAATTCAAAAAAAGTGTTAGATTATTTGGTCCGAAAGTAATCTCAACATCATCCAAGTTACACTTTTTATGAAGTAATTTAAAATTATTTTTTATTTTTTGGAATATATAATTATCAATAGTTGTGTCGCATTGTATATGTAATATTTCACCAGATTCTAAATATGCTTTATAAAAATTGTTTGGGAAGGATTCTATTTTTTTACTGCAGTAGAATCATCCATGTATGGATCTGAGACATATAGTTGATCATTACTGAAATTAAAAAGTACACCACATTCAATACGAAAAAATAATTGGATAAAGATTCATATCGTATATTAAAATAATCCGAATCATATGTAAAAAAATTTTTTTCTTCAATAACAACGGTTGTTTTCATAGTTTAATTTCCTTATGAGGTTACCATCAAATTTCTACAGAGGGATCCGTAATTTTCCACATCTTACGGAACTCTTATCGTACTACATGTATTACTCAGGTAATGGGTAAATTTTATCATGAACAGTTACAAATTTTGATTGGTCAATGGTAACCGATTTGGGGCGTGACTTGAACTAACAAGTGGTAGAACCGCGTATGTCACACGTGAACCTTGGGGCTTGGAGCGGTGAACTATAAAGAGAGACTACGTGCGTGTAGTCCGAACCCACACCACATGCATGCTGGACGGCTTGTTTTTGGAAATCAGAAAGGGGTAATTTGATTAACTCCATTACCCGATGAGTAATACTTTTTATCGCGGTCTAAAGATGTGGACCAAAAATAACTATTCAACACACTATTAGGATTAACGTTCAATTTTTCGTCTAGCCACTTCATCCCTTTTTCAAAATTTTTACTAGTCTTGCGCTTTAATTTTAAAAACATCTTTTGCGTGAGTTTATCATCATTAACACATGAAATTACGCCGCAATATATTTTTGAATCAGTTTCACTGTATTTATGAACTGATAAAAATCTTTCAAAACGTACAGGAAATTTTTGTTGTATCCTCCATCTTATAAACAGCAATGTTATATATAAATGAGCTTTTTGCATTCACCTTTTCGTCAATGCGGCGCAGCCATAATTTATTTATAGGATCGTAAACAGATAACCCATTCTCAGCAATAAAGGTATTTAAAAAATTGATAAATTCATAATCGGACGCACAAATATTACAGTACATAAAGCTCCAGACCAATTGCAAAATTTATACAAAGAGTGCCTCAACTTTATTATATCTTTGCCAATAAAGTAGCTTTCATTAGGAGAAGTATATTTAAAATCCTCTGCTATAACCATATATTTATTATTGTGATTTCGCAGGTCTAAAAAATCTTTTAAATCACAGATTAATTTATTACTCAAACATATCTAAAACCTCATTCAACAGTTCAGTTCTCCACTCTTCATTTTTATGATCTTTAGAAGCAAATCCTATGGATTCATAAGCATCATCAACTGAATCGCCTGATAATTTTGATATTTTATTAATGATATTAAAGGCCCCATATGCGACTTCGAATTCTCCATGTATTAACCATTCAATAGCTTTTTCGAATAGAGGCTCCGGGGGATAATTTTCTAACGCATGCACTAATGTTCCTTTACAATTATTAAATTCTGGCTGCTCTATTAGTTTTAAGATAATTGGGTAAACTTCATTATTTTTCTGCTCAGCTAAATCTAAAATAACCTGTACTTTGTCCCAGGCGGGTAGTTCAGAATTTTGTAAAGTCTGAAATAATAATTTATTTGGCATGCGGTTTCCCCTTATGTTCTTTCTAAATCTCAAAAATGTATTGCGCTTCTAATGTACCGAGAAGCAAGATGACGGACTTGCGCGGAGGTAACTCCTATGGGTCCAGTAACGGTTTCTGCTTGCATGTACATGATGGGGCGATTGTTGTGGGTTTAGGTTCCACCGAACTGACAGGGGAGAGACTGCTGCTTCATTGCGTACAGGACAGAGGCTAAACACCTAATCGCCCCTAAAGCACTGTTGTTAAGGTTGTCAGACAACCATAAGGGCTGAAAGCGTCCTTGCCTGCGGGCGCAACCCCACAAAACGATATTTTCATGATGCCTGAAAATCAGACAAGGTAGTTAATCACAGCATTGCCAGCGTTGGCTTGGACAGCATAGAAGGCTTGCAAGGCGTGGAAGTCATCGAGTAACTCTCTGCGAATTTCGGGACAGTCTGTCCATTCACCTATAGGGTGTAGGTCATGCATATTTTCGGGTTCGTAGCGCGAAAGTAGGGCTTCATCGCTGATCTGCGCGAGTTCGGAGGCAACCTGGATAACTTCGTCCACAGTCAGGTAAAACGCTGGGGTGATGCCAGTCTCGTGTTCAGGATCAATGCACTCTCCACTGATAATAGTGCGGCTGGTGAGAATCTCGCTATTCCAGGCGCCTGTTTCGTCGCCGCCAAGCAGGTAGGTGAGCGCACCCCAACAGTGGATAACCAAAAAATCTGGAGTTTCTTTTTCAGGGTATTCCAGAGTATCCAGCATACTGCTGTCGGTTTGGCAGCTTCGCAGAAATTCGGGGGATACTCCGTGCAGCATAGCAAACATACTCATAGTGTGTCCTTTCAAGGATAGGGCGGGAAACGGAAGTTTCAGACTGCCTGAAAGTGTTTTTCGGCGCGGTCGACGATAACCTATGAAAACATAATACACGGTAGGATAAATGAGATGTCTGAGCAGCAGCAGAACAGTAATCAACACCAGTAATCAACTATCACGGACACATGAGCAGAAAGTGTCGCCTACTTTCTGACGGACCGGATCTATCCTCCAAAATCGACCCTATTCAACGTTATTTTCTCTAGAATCTGCCAGCTTCTAGGTTCGTGCAAAGCTACCTCGGCATATGTACACTGGAAGCAGACCGAAGAAAATATCTGAAAAGCAAAATCGTTCAGGCGTCCTAGAAAATCTTATGTATGGTTACGCCCGATGGCATGGGCTGACCGCACCTACATGAACTACCCGCAAAACCAAGCGTCCAAAATAGGCTATACTTATGTAGTTTAATAATCGAAGATTGGCATCATCCGAACTTCAATGTCATTTTCTTCTATAAAAATATCGATAACTTCGCGCCGATTTAAACAAAATAGTGTTATATCTAAAGATTTTTGCTCTTTTGCGTAGCTTTTTAAGAACTCAGCTAAGTTTGTAATCTGAAATGATATGTATATAGGAATATAATCATAGTAAATAATCAAAAAATCGTTTTGCGGCGCACAAATAAAATCTAGAGATTCTGCCAATCTATCTATACGCACCCCATAAGGGAACCTAAACCGTAGATTTTCTTTGTATATATCGTTTATATCAAAATCAGAAATCCAATCCGTGTTATATGGATTATCTGCTGATACTGACAACAGATTAATGCCAATCAGTTTTTCTGTCATTTTTGTTGCATGTAGCATGGATAACTTATCCTGCAGTTTTTTGCTACTAGCTTCCATATTACCACCCTATGATATAGAAAATACTCCTAGAAAACTAAAACAAGTATTTTAAACATTTCTGTGATGATCAAAGAACCACTCATTATTTTCCATTTGCTGCGCATCTTTTTAGAACCAGCGTGTGCTTACGGAAATATCCCTGATGTTCATATTCCCCGGTAAAACGCCTTGGTCTGACTCCACAAATAGTTCACCATCGTCTTCTACAATATACGATTTCCCAGTTCTAAATATTAAATTATATAGTCCTTCATAGAATTTTCCTCCGAGGTAGTACAGGTCGCCAGAATCAGGGATAAAATAAATTCTCCCCAGATCATCAATAAGAACTTCTCGGTCACTCGCAAAACCAAAATTTCTTAATTTTCTACCAACAGATTTTTGATAATAAATAAAATCTTCATCATTCAGTGAATAATCGGATAATTTATTTGTAGTTTCTCCAAAGCTATGCAGTATTGTAGATAGAAAGACACGGGCATTACTGCGATAATAGGCATCATAGCTGACTGTTAAATACCAGATTTCTCTCAGAAAATTTTTTACCTCATCAGGCAATTCCTCCAAATGGGGAGGCAAGGACTCTAGAATAATATCTCTATTTTTATACCACCCTGAAGAAATCATTTTCTTGAAAAAATCTGAGTGTATTTCATACGGTTGCTTCATTTATACAATCCTTTTATTTTACTTTTCCACATAAAGTATCTTCCCAACATTGTTGAGTACTGTAATATATTATATATGATCACTGGATAATTCGACACTACAGCACAATATGCTATGTGGGCGTACAGGAACAAACAGGGTATTTATTTATAAATAAATCAAAGGACGGTATAAATATCTATTTTCTTTTTATGGGTAATGATTTACCTGGCTACTGTACCAGAGACCAGGATGTTTCTGATAGAGAGGCGCTAAAACTGTACTCTCAATACTATAGCCTTATTTGTATGATAAAATTTATTTAAAAGGAAAACAAGTAGTTAGGGGAGCTATAATGAGAAGCTTTTATTTTTCTTCTCCGGTTAGGGAGCTTCTATATCGAGATGGGTGGCGTCCTAACCGTAGAATTAATATAAACCATTTTGAGAACATTATTTCTTCTGATGATGGTTACGTATTAGATAGCTTTTCAAGAAGTTTTTTATGTAACTTTGGGAACCTCGAAATTCATCATGACAAGTATCGCGGAAGTGGCAAAGACTCTTCAATATTTAGCCCTAATTTAGCACTTGCTAATTCACCTATTATGAGGGAAGAATATTCTGAGATCACTAAATCTTCTTTATGTCCAGTAGGGGTTTGGATATTCTGAGCACTTAACATATTTTTTAAGTCCTAAGGGTGAAATGTTTGGTGGTTTTGAGAGCTACTTTTGTCGAATTGGAACTACGGTAGAAGATGCTTTTGAAAATATTTTCTTTCGAAAAGATTTCCAAACCCTTGCAGACTAAAAATGCTATCTAGCCGCTTCTTTTTGTCCTGAAATAAAGGAAATAAAGTAAGGTCGGGCCGATAAACCTACTAGGATGGGGGAGATGTTTGTAAGTTTTTCGAGATGATATGCAAGAGAAACCTGCTCTGCGATAAGAAACGTGGATTCGTCTAGCTCTCCTTTTGAGCATTACAGCTGGTAGAAAAGAAACTATAACCTGTTTGGCAAAGGGTTACGTATGATTTTACTAATTAACTAGCAGAGAAGAAAACGCTAAGGCATGGAAGAGATATTTATCAATGGAAATGCGGAAGAAACTCAAGTTGAAATTTCAGGGACAATTCTGTCCCTGACGACTTTAGGAGATATTTTGACTCAAACTACCACTACAACAACACTAAATCTCCAGACTTGTTCAGATAAATTCTATCTAAGAAATTTTAAGTCTTTACAGATAATTTATCAGGAAGACCAAACTAATAGAGTTTCTGTCCAAATCAAGGGCAATAAGTTTATCATTAAAGGAAACAGCATAGCATTGAGCATACTAGGAGATTCGCTAAATAATTTTTTCGATAAGGAGAGTAAAAAATATGACCATTTCCATATAGATTATTATGATGGGAATGAAGTTCTTAACCCAACTAATATTTCATTGATTTTTTTATGTGTTTATAGATAAGGGCCGTTCGATAAGGATTTAAATATGGAAATTAAAAACCGTGATGATTTTTTAATCTTCTTACAGAATTTTATTAATGAAACGGATGCAAGAGAGTTTGAAAATAATACCTTGAGCGGATTCTTGGAAGCTATGAGATATTGGATTAAAGATATGGACGGGTACTACAAAAATGTAGGTAAAGAAGAAAACTTTGATGAAAACATAAAGTGGAGCGTTTTGGCAGATATTTTTGAAGCAGCACGGATATACGAATAGCGCTTTAAAGGTAAAACAATACTTATGGAAACGATTGTTTTTAACGCTTAGTAAAAATGGCAGAGTACAATAAAACTCTCGACTGTGTTTCTGTGCATCTTTCAGTCCATACCGCAGATGCATAAACGTCAATGGTGAGAACGAACAGAACTTGTAGAGACTAGACGGTGGAGAATTTTATAATGGAACACGAAATAGACATGGTTAGTCTGCGAGAACGATCATGACGAAATTTTATTTATAAAGAATTCTAAATAGCCTTTATAGATAAAAGGTTTAAGGAAATGTACTATGCAATATTCTCTTTTGGAAGTTGTTCAACTACAGCAAGACTTCCCTAACCGTAGTCTATGTCGAGGATCTACCGGTACAATTGTAGACGCCTATATAGACCCTCATGAAGCATACGAGGTGGAATTTTGTGATGATAGGGGAGTAACAATTGCTTTACTAACTTTGAGGCCGGAGCAGCTAAGAAGCATGAGCAACCTTTAAAAGGCTCGACTATTTTTTACCTTAGAAGTTATATATTAATTCTTCTGTTCTTGCTCATCCTACAATGTATCGCCGCAGTTATCTGAATTATCCGCTGATAAGCCGTTGAAACTAAAAGCAGGTTTAAGTTCATAAGAACAGTACGACCCGTGCTGTCTACCGTGAAGCTCGACCGCTAGGTTGTTTGTCCCAAGCTTAACTTCAACATGAATGCAGCCCGTTACTTCCTATTTTCCTATCTATTAGTCCCATAAGTATATAATTAAATACTTTTTGAGTAGAGTAAGGTACGGTAACATCGCTATCTATGATGAAGATACGTGTAGAATGATTAAGGCAGTGTTATCAACACTGCGTGGCAATCACCTTTGAAAGAGGCTTTTATGAATACCCTTACGTCATCTTCCGGTACCGATCTCTGCTGCTCTTGCCATGATACTGGCTCTCAGCGCCTGCTCCTCAGCGGGTAGCAGCGGGAAATCTTCGTCTTCCGAAACCAGCCAGTCAAACGCTAGCGTATCTACCGCGGATAACGGATCGCCTAGCGCATCACCGCTGACAACTACTTCTAGTAGCGCCAGCACTTCTTCACCAAGTCCAAGCGCTACCTCAAAGGCTCTGACCGATGACAACAAGGCTGGTAAGCCACGCCCAACCTCAACGTACGGAGAGAGCATCAGTGAGGGTGCGACGATTCACGAGGATGGTTCTTGGGACTACACCAATAGTTCGGGAACGTTACATGTTAAAGCTGATGGCACATGGAACTGGGAAGGCAACAACGGCGATAAAGCCAGCCTAAATGCTGACGGCAGCTGGGAAAATTTTGAAGTACATGGAAATGAGCGCTCTCGTGTGAACCCTGATGGTAGCTGGGTTCAGGTACGTGACAGCACCGAGAGAGACTTGATTAAAGGTGCTCAAGGGCATGGAAGTGAAAGCTGACGGGACATGGCGTGAAGTGAACTCGTACGGCACCTACTATGGAACTGCCGACGGCAAAGTCTATCAAGAGCGCCCAGGCCAAGAGAAACATGAAGTTAGTAAAGAGTCAACCCCCACATCGACTCCTGTTCCACCGGTCCTATATGCCCCCGGCGGTGTAGGCGGTAATAGCGTTATTCCGCTTAAGCCGCGTACCCCGCTCAAAGCTGGGGAGAAAGCAGAATAACTCTGAGAGGCCTCTGCCTCGGTTCTTTGTGGTGGCGCATCCACATTTATAGGTGGATGCGCCACCTGCTGGAACGTTCCGCTCTATCCTGAAGATGTGAAGATGATGGGGCCCCAACACCATTTATGGTGAAGTACCCTCAAAGCAGCTAAGAAAATGGCAATATTCAAATTAGCAATATCAGAAAACCCTACTATAAGACCTGAAAAGCGGCTTCTGGGAGAGCTCTACGAGAATTTAGAATTCTATGATGATTATGATCCCAAAGATCTGCGTGCATCTTTTATTGAAGCTTGCAGCCTTGTGTGTGCAGAAATCTTACCCGTAGGAAACAGTGAACTGACTATTCAAGGGTACGGATTAGAATGGAAAGAATATAGAAAGTACTTAGACAATATATTTCCGGAAATATTAGACGCTATTTCTGATCTGAAAAATAATAAACCAACAAAATTAGTGTTCTATGATGTGGGGAGCGAAAGGGCTATTAAATTCTTTCAGGGCGGTGCCGAATCGACTGCAAATTCTGTTTACTCTAAATGTTATTCTCTAACAAACGATAAAGACATTGGAGTGGATGAGGTTATTGACAGAAACAATCTGATATATCAGCTTATATCTTTAGTTGGCACGTTCGTAAAATTTTCTGAATCCTATTACCCGTCAGTGTATGCAGACTTTCTCTATCCTTATTTAAGGGAGTATAACTTAGGTGCAGTCATTGAAGGTGCTGAAACAGAAGCCATGGGGTCTTGGGGAGTAAAATAAGGGTGCATCATGAAAACGTTGTAAGATACATTTCAAAATTTGAAAAAGACGCAGATATTTTTATTGAGGTACTAAAATTTAAAAATGAACCGCCCCTTGATGTACTGCAAAAAATTTTTAATGAAACTGGCCCTATGTATAATGAATACCCAATAACACATGAGACTGCTGAAAAATCGGGCACTATGTAGATGGAGAACTAAAGGCGAGTAGCTACGACTATTTCTTATCGTGTGATGAAGATGTGCAAACACTCGAAACGTTGTAGGAACCTCGGGGAATAATCACAATGACAGATGAATGGACGGCATGGGATACGAATATTGATAAATATAAAGCATTGGAAAAATATATTGAAAATATGTTTGTGTATCTACTGAAGGAAGTTTCATCCCATACGAGTGATTGGGTTTTTCCTTACTTTAAAACCACATATGCTGACGGAACTCCACTGATGGATGGAAACCCTATATTCTCTGCGAAAAACACCAGCACTAAGAGAATTATAAAAATTATTGTGGATGACGGCTACGACGATATATTCGAATATGATAGTTTGTTCGCAGAGAGCTTGCTGCACACGATAGTATCTCCCAGTGCATTAATCGACAAAGTAAACACGCCACTAAAGGACTTTTTGGCCCTGGAATAGTGGTTATTGATTTACCCACTCCGTCCCGCAGGTAAATGCAGTCTTGAAGATTCCAGACGCTGCTAGGATATGCTCATGAGTACACGCCGTAGCTTCACCCTCCCTGAAACCAGCCCGACGCAGCGCACAGCAGTAGGGGAGCGCATCCTCATAGGGCGCGATGCAGGATACACTCAACCAGTAGCCACCCCTGACGGGATACTGCTGGCACTTATTGCGTATATCCCGCTCCCTGAACTATTTAAGCTCGTCCCCGAACTCGCCCTGCCCGTCCCCGCCGAGCATCACGGCAAAGCAGTGTACGTGTTCTCCTACTACGATGAACACGACTATTTTCTTGGTAATATCACTGAGCTACAGCCCGCCCAGCTAGACACATGTGTCGAAATCGTCCACAAGAACCTGCACGACTTTGACCACCAGAAATTTTTTTCACCCCAGAATTCAACGCGGACCCGGACGCGATGAGCTTCATAGGCGGCAGCCCCGTATACCTGCAGCACACTCTCCCAGATGAGCTGGATGACTACGTATTTGTGGGGCAAATCTCTGGTGCAGATCTGCCCAGTTCCCTTGATGATCTGTTCTACCTCACCGAAAAACGTGGGGTATATCTTCGTGAAAAAAAGACCTCACCGGCGGGCTGTTCTTCGTACAGGCCACCCTAAATTTTCCCAGAAAGGCACACCCCAGCCCCCCCAGTATCCCCGTACTGGCGTTGGCATTTCACCCTACCCTTTACACTTAAAACCTATGTCGTATCTCACCGGAGCCATCTACCCAACCCACGGCGAAACCGTCCTGAACGCCCCGCTAGAAACAGCTGTTGAAGCATACCAGGCGGGTGCCTCTGCGGTCGCTCTAGGGGTACATCTCGCCCACCGACACTGAGCTCGCCCACCTGCAAAGCATCTTCAAACTGCATGAGCTCGCCATCGAAGACTCCATGCTGGGGCACCAGCGTGCCAAACTTGAACGGTACGGTGATTCCCTGCTGGCGGTGGTACGCCCCGCCGTGTACCTAGACGCAGAAGAAGAAGTGCACCTGGGCGAGGTGCACCTTTTCGTAGGCCGCAACTACCTGGTGTGTATCGTACAAGATAAGCTGCGCACCCCAGAACGTATGCGTGAGGTTCTGGGCGGGTTCTTCGCCGAACCCGACGCCAGTATCGCCCGGCTACTGCACCGTATCCTCGACAACACGGTAGACCGGTACATGCCGGTGCTGTCTGGGCTAGAGACTGACAGCGACGAAATAGAGGATGCGCTTTTCACCGATGGCGGTAAAAACCGCGGTATTTCCCAGCGTATCTACGGGCTGCTGAACCAGGTGATTGATTTTCAGCGAGCCTGCAAGCCCCTAGACTCCATGCTGGTGCGCATCGTTGAAGACCTGCGCATCGGTGCCCTAGACGCCTCACCACGTCCAGGTGCTACGCCTCGGCGGGTTGAGGATGAAAGTGTTGAGTTGCAGCGCCAGTTCCGGGATGTGCACGATCATGTGATGCAGATCAGGGACCGGCTGGAGGATTTACGTACGTCGTTGCAGAACGCTTTGACGGTGCACGATACGCTGGTAGCGCAGCAGCAGAACGAAGACATGAAACGTATTTCGGCAGGTGCAGCGATTCTGGTGGTGCCCACTATTATTGGTTCCATTTACGGCATGAATTTTGAGTACTTGCCCGAACTCAAATGGGAGTATGGGTACCCCCGCGTCACTCCTGTTGATGGTGCTTGCCTGCGTGGGGGTGTACTTTTTCTTTAAGAAGCGTGGCTGGTTCTAGACGGTGTGTGGCACACCTGCTCGGCTAACCAGGGGAAGCCGCAGCCATGAAGAGCGCCTCGGAGCACCAGTAGGAAATAGGCGCTCCTTAGGCTGCTTCCGCATAATCCTGGCGAATCCGCCGCAGCAAATCGCGACGCTGCCGCTTAAACTTAGTGACCGCGCTCTTAGGGGATGCGAGCCAGTGAAAATCTGCTTCGCTGGCGCTTAGGCCAAGCATCGCAACATCCAGCATCCCCAGCGCAAACAGCAGGTTCTGCCGGTGCACCTCAAACATGCCACGGGTACGGCGCGACTCGCCCGCAATCAGATACCCGTCAATCTGCAGCACCTCCTTCGCCCAATGCTCATACCAGCGGCGAGTGCCCGCCGGGCGGCAGCACACCTTCGTCACAGCAAGCTTAGTGCCCATCACCCGCTCAATGCGCACCGCAACCTCAAGGCCCCGCTCATTCGGTGCCGGGAACCGCAGAATCAGGGCGTTGCGGGCAGCCTGGCGCATATCGGCGAGGGTCTCAGTAAACGAACCAAGCGCAGGGTGGGCATGCATGCTCATTACCCGGTCATACACGTGAGAAGGGCGAGCCACATTAAACGCGCGCCCGGCGGTAATAACCTCCGCAATGGTACGCCCAATAGCATCAATATTGTAGACGTCGGTGGTGAGAACGGTGCCCGCGTTCATGAGGAACTGCAAATCGGCATTAACAACCTCGTCGGCGAGGCACAGAGTCTTCTTCTCTACCATGGCGGTGATTTCCTTCCGGGAGCTTTATCTGATGCTCTTAAGCTACAGCCGCCCCCTGACGGTTTAAGAAGATTTTTCGGTGCGGTGCCCCCAGAAATAAAATTTTTGAGTATTTTTAGCCCATCATTTTCCGGCCGCGGAGGGTGTGTAAACTACCGCACTTTACGCAGAAGCCACAGCATGTACGCCCCACCGACCGCCCCGGTGGCCAGCCCCACCGGGATCTGAAACGGTGCCAACACCCGCATCGCAGCATAATCGGCAACCACCAGAATGACCGCGCCCAGCAACGCAGAATGCCACATCGCCGCCGCCAGAAAAAGGCGCACGGCACCGCAAAATATGTTCTGATGGTTGTAGCACTGAACCAACCACCCGGAGGAACGTATGAATACCACCGAGCAGAATGCGGACAAAAACACCGAAGCGCAGGTGCGTCGAGTCCTCGACGTTATGAATCAGGGAAAACTCAAGCAGGCTATCAGGATTACGGCAACCCCATCGCAGCAGCCGCTGCCGAAGACCGCCTCCAAATTCGGGGGAGTGCCGTACCTGCCTGTGGGAGAATCCGCGCCAACAAACGCATCCGGCCAGCCCTTGGGCATGATCGCGCAGATTAACTGTGCGCAGCTGCCGCAAAATAATATTTACCCAAAGAACGGTATGCTTCAATTTTGGATTGACCCTCACGACACCGTGTGGGGGTATGACTATAACAAGCCTGCGGTTCAAGAGAACTGGCGGGTGCTCTACTACGAGAGCGTGGGTGAGCCGAACCCGGATGCGCCGCTGCCGGTGATCGACTGGGACACGATCGGTTGGCCTATCGAACCGGAGAGCGTGGAATTTGCGCTCTCGTTCAGCCTGGTTGAGCAGGGTGTTACCGGTACTGCGCACTACTATTATCCCGATTTTGCGCGAGTGTGGGACGAGCTGTACCCCGAGGATAAACTGCCCACGGGAGACGACGAGCAGGGGAGGATTCAGCGGGCAAACGCCGTTGAGGAGCTTACTCTCCCGTATGAGGAGAGTGATGAGTACTCCCGGATTGGCGGCTACCCCTACTTTATTCAGAATGACCCGCGGGATTTCGACGAGAATCTGCAAGGGCACACGGTGAACCTGCTGACCATTGTCTCCGAGGCGGACTGGGAGTCAGAGGAAGAAACCCCGGAACTCCTCTGGGGTGATGCGGGCTCCGCAAACTGGCTGATAACGCCCGAACAGTTGGCAGCGCGCGACTTCTCAAATGTGATCTTTGAGTGGTCATGCGGTTAGAGTGAGGAATGTTAGGTGGTGTCCCATAGCGCTGTTCTGAACAGGCGGTAGCCTCTCAAACATGCGGTTTGGGATGCTTCTAACTGTTGTCACTCTTCATAATGTCACCGAGGGTTTTGCCGTTTTTGTCTTTCCACATGTCCAAGCCGTTAGCGGAACGCCCGAGTACAAATGTAGCGGCTGTTGATGGGGCTGGAAAAAGAATATCCTCAGTGGTCTTCCCGGAAACTATTTTATAAGCATTTTCGAGCTCTTCCCGTTTTTTGAGCAACGAAGGAGGGAACGATTTCTTGGGGGCAATTAATTTACTACCTGTATGCAAAACAAAGCCTTCATCATTGCGCTGTCCGTAGGCAATAGTTGCTCCCCCTAACTGTATATGTAGACTCTGTGCCTCCGGATCATTTGGGTTTGTTTCTGTTGAGATTCGGGTAGCATTGGCTCAAACATGCGGTAACCCATAGAGCCAACAACGAGACGCACGTACTCAATAAACTCATCGAGTTCTGCCTTCTTCTCTTCTGTCACATTCCCATGAGAAGGCACCTGATTATTTTCAAGGGAATATCGGCCGGACTTCAGAGCCAAGTCATAGAATGAACGTTCTAGATACGTGATATCGGTAGCACCAAAAGAATTATTGGATGTTAATACGAGGATTGCTCTGTTCCAGAACTCTTTAGACCTTTCATGTTCTTCGATCCTTCCGAGGAGTCCCTTACCATTTTCGCGTTCCCCAGCTTGACCGATATAAATAATATCTTGGTTATTTTCTTCACTTTTACCGAGAAGAAAATAAACTCCAGTGGAGTGTAACTCTTTGCGTTCACGCTTACTCTGTTCTAAATGTGTGCGGGGAAGGCTATAGACAAGCCCCGTCCAGTTCGTCAGGCTCGCTTTGATCCGCCCCGTTGCGTCACCATCCATGAGAAATAGCTGAATTGTTTTTTGCATAGGCTCAGTCTACCGCGCCACCGACGGTTTGGTTCCGTCCCGCCTGCTGGAGACGACCGGGGCGATGATGAGTGAGGCGGGTGCGGTGGCGGGGCGGGTGTACTGTGCATAGGTTTGGTGGGGTAGAGAGAGTATTTATGATGTGCATCATAGCATGGTGGTGGGTGAGGGGATGAGAGGCAAACCCGCTGGTTCTGGCTGAAGACGGCTTGTTTTTCATGTTTTTAGCGGGGCAGCTGGTGCCGTTGTGCGTAGGCGTGGTTCGCGTGTTCGGGGTGTTTGAGGGTATGCAGTGTTGCGGCGCTTGGTGCTTGCGGCGTGTGTGCCCGTGTTTGGATTAGACTTGAATCATGCGTATTAAGATTCTTGACCACCCGCTGGTGGCGCATAAAATCAGTGTGCTTCGTGATAAAAATACTCCTTCGCCTACGTTCCGTCAGCTTGTTGATGAGCTCGTGACCCTGCTTGCTTATGAGGCAACCCGTGAGATCCGGGTGGAGCAGCGGAAGATTGAGACCCCGGTGGCCCGCACCGTGGGCACTATGATTGCCAGCCCTAAGCCGCTGGTGGTGCCGATTCTGCGTGCCGGGTTGGGGATGCTGGAGGGTATGACTCGCCTGGTTCCGACCGCCGAGGTTGGGTTTTTGGGTATGGCGCGTAACGAGCAAACCTTGGATATTGTGACCTATGCTGAGCGTCTTCCGGAGGACTTGACCGGTCGGCAGGTGTATCTGTTGGATCCTATGTTGGCTACCGGCGGCACTCTGATAGAAGCCATTAAATTTCTGCGCCAACGCGGTGCTGAATCTATTACGTGTGTGTGTCTCATTGCTGCGCCTGAGGGTATTGCGGCCCTTGAGAAGGGCGTTGAGGGGTTGCGCAATGTTGACTTGTTCTTGGCGGCGCGGGATGAGCGGCTGAATGAGAAGGCGTATATTGTGCCCGGTTTGGGTGATGCGGGCGACCGCCTGTATGGGCTGGCGGAGTAGCTCATAACTTTTGGTGCGCGGCTGTATTAACGCCTTCACTGGTGTCGTGAAGGTCTAGGCACGTGCGCGCTGTGGCGCGGGGCTCGGCGGTTGTGGAGCTCCGCGCTGACGGCGCCTTGGCGGGGCAGCTGGTGGGGGATTTGTGCCTCAGGTTGGTGGGTGTAAAAATTTTTTGCATGCTGGAAAGTGTTTCAACGGTGCCGTTGGGAACTTCCCTTACATGCGATATGGTGCATAATAATCCGTAAATATATTGAATATTTAGGGAACTAAGTGAATACTCATGCTAAATTTGGTGGTATGGGCTGCTTTGCTTCCCCATCCATAGCCTCATCGTCATGAGGGTGATGTAGCTTTAGAGGATACCTCCACGTTCTGAACCCGCTTGATTTATGTGACAAATAAGAGAAATATTAAATGTACGGTGGGTATCGCTGAGCCCATTCGCGGCTCGGCAGTGCAGGCGGGAATCCGACGTGACATAACGGGCGCCCGTATATCAGCCCCCTACGCTTCGAACTGCGAGAGAAGGATGCATATGTCAGGTGCAGTACCAGGGTACGTTCACATTTCCCAGCGTGGACGCGCCGCTAAGCGCCAGGCTCCCCAGCCCAGTCGCCCGCAGGCGCCTGCGGCTACTCTGCGACCCATGACTTTCACTGCTAATGACCACTCACCTAAGGGCAGCGCGCACGAGAACGAGGCGCGCGGGTTCGTGCTGTATGTGGGCCTCAATGAGGAGCTTGCGGCGGCCAACGGAACCTCCCTAGTGCGTATCGTGCAGGATTTGCGCAATTACGCTCACCACCTAGCTCCGGAAGCGGAGTCTTATGCTGCGGTAGCGCTGGCCCCCCACCAGTGCGGAGGGGAGCGACCTTGAGGTAGTGCGGAACGCGCTGGGAGACCCCACGGCTGTCTACTATCAGCCGGATGCAAACACCCATGTTGAGGCCGAGTCGCAGGCCACGCATACCAATGGCGTGCTGATTGATCTGGCGCGACGTGAGGTGTTCTTGGATGGTGAGCCGCTTATGCTCACTTTTAAAGAATTTGAGCTTCTGGCGCACCTGGTGGAAAAACTCCTCCCGCACGGTCGGCCGTGATGAGCTGCTGGACTCGCTGTGGAGCGCCGGGGACGAGCACCCGCACGAACGCACCATTGATGTGCATATCCGGCGTCTGCGCTCAAAGCTGGGGCGCCTCTCGGGCACGGTGCGTACGGTGCGTGGGCAGGGGTACCGGTTCTTTGAGCATCCAGAAGTTGTGGTGTGGGCGGCCCCTGAATATTCCATCTAACCCCCTAGCGGCTGCCCTATGCGTTGAAGAGTTTATGGCGGTGCCCCGTGCTTGTGGTCATGAGCGCGGGGCACTGTTGTGTGCAGCCTGTAAGATGAGGGTATGACTGAGATTTCTTCCCGTATGAAGCGGGATGTGAAACACCTGATTCTGATGCGCCATGCCGAGGCAGACTGGGGCTTGAACGATTTTGATCGGCCGCTGACAAAGCGCGGTCACCAGCAGGCGGCACAGGCGGGGGCGTGGCTTGCTGAACACGGCTATATTCCCGAGCAGATCATGTTATCGGCCGCGTTGCGAACCCGCCAGACCACCACCTGGGTTTCGGACGCGCTGGGGGAGAAAGGCCCCACTGCGCACCTGGACGAGGGGCTGTATGAGGTGGGCGCATCCCGCATTATTGCGCGTATTAACGGGGTTTCGGAGAATGTTCGTTCGGTACTGGTGGTGTCGCATTTGCCGGGTATCCAGGATGCGGCGATCCAGCTGACCCACCCCGACTCTGACCAGAACGCAGCCATGGAGATGTTTTACGGGTTCCCCCCGTCGTCTGTGGCAGTGTTTGAGGTGCCTGGGGAGTGGGCGCTTCTGGATGGGGCTGATGCGCACCTTATTGCGTTTAAAAGTTTCTAGCCCGCGTCGTAGGGTAAGGCGGCTGGGGAGCGTGCATGCTTTAGGGCTAAAGCTGCTGTCTGGCAGGGGCAAGTAGGGTAATGGTTATAAAGTGAACCCCCGCACGTGCTGGTGCGGGGGCTCAACTATTATTCACAATGCGGAGACGGGGGGATTTGAACCCCCGGTCGAGTTCAACCCCGACCCTTCATTAGCAGTGAAGTCCATTCGGCCGCTCTGGCACGTCTCCAGCGATGCACCGCAGTGCATCTCTACAAGAATATCGTTCGTTCTGGCACAGGTCAATTCCCCGGCACCTTATGCGGGTGCATAAGAAAGCGCCCAACGGTTAGGGGCTCTAAAAATACCGGCTGCCACGCTGCTTGATATGCGCCTGAGCCTCACCCACAGGGTGACTAATAATTGCGCCGCCGAGCCTCGATATAGACATAAATCGGTGGAGAAAAGGTGAGGATACGAGGCGCTGGAAACAGCGAAACCAGCGGCGGTGAGTGATGGCCCACACGGCACCAAAACCTGTGTTTTATACAGGCGAGTAGGTTAAACTATAGGGGTTATGCGCCGCTCGGTGAGGAATGGCCGATACGGCGGTTGTTTGCAAAAGTCACCGAAAGGACAGCCCGATGTCACAATCCCCTTATGATCCACAGCCTGATAGTGGCTCTAATTCCTATAACTCATCATCGGGGCAGACATACCAGAATCAACAGCCCGCATATCAGCAGCCGACGTACCAGCAACCCACCTACCAGCAGCCCATGTATGCTCAGCCAATGATGGCTGTAGTCCCTAAAACCCCGCAGCAGATCGCCGGTGAGCAGGCAGCACAGACATCGATGACCCTCGGAGTTATTGGCCTTGTGCTTCTCCTCACCGGTTTGGGCGGCGTTATTACCTTGATTTTGGGTATCATCGGGGTGAAAAAGGCGGCTGAGGCAGAACGTCAAGGAGTTCCCGCTACAGGCGGGAAAGTGATGGGGTGGATATCCCTTATCGGCGGAGGCCTACTCACAATATTAACTATCTTGGCGATTGGCTTCATAATCGTAGTCTTTATTGCTGCAGCTTCAGCAGGCCCAAGCTCAACAAGGAGCTACCTGGATCTGGCGTATACCTTCGCCCCGCTCATGTCTCTTTTCTAAGACAAAATGTAGGTGTCTCATAGTCCCGCACCAGTGACTTTCTGACCGGAGGCTCCCTCTCGTACGATACGGGAGGGAGCCTCCGGCCTTTATGCGCTTTTCATAGGGGCCTTCGCAGCACCGGGCGTGGTCTGTGCGTTGAGAAAAAGAGAGCGGAACATGAATCGATGATGCGAGCCCATCTGGGAGTTAAAACCGAAATTTAACGCGCTGCATGGGAACGGGTGGCGACGCACATAACTTTTATCTCGGGTAGAATGGGTGGTACCGAACCGATAAATATACACGTGGCCGCAGCACACGTAGGCCGCATCAACCGCATAAGGATTCAAATGTCTGAGACTATGACTCTTGCGCCCTCCTCTTCCGCCGATGAGCAGACCTTCCGGTACTCTTCCCAGCTCGGCCCTCACACCTATTCCGTTCCCTGTAGTACCCCAGATCCCCAACCCCGAGGCTGAGGCCGCCGTTAAAAAAATCAAACTGTTTTCGACCGCCGCGCTCATTGTGGGCGTGCTGGGCCTCTTCTTCTACCTGTATGTAGGGTTCATTGGTGCCGCCGCTATTGGTGCTGGGGTCGTCGCACTCACCTTGAATAAGGGGTATGAGAGCCGTGGCCTGGCGATCGCGGGCATCCTGCTTGGTGCGGCTGGGATCAGCATGTGGGCGTTCTCCCTATACATGTCCAGCTCGTTCTAACAGCCTGAAAAACGCCTTGAAATAAGCAAAACCCCGCGCCCCGTATCTCTACGGGTCCGCGGGGTTTTAGCGTGTGCGGATGGTAAGGGATTTGAACCCTTGAGACGGGGTTACCGCCTACTGGTTTTCAAGACCAGCTCCTTCGGCCGCTCGGACAACCATCCAGATGCTTTACTATCATACCGGCTCAAAGCCGGGTGTTGATAAAAGCCACCAGCTGATTATCGCACGAGGGAAGCTTTTCTGTAAATTGCGCCCTCCTTACATGCCCTGCCTCAGCCCGGGTGTGAAACACTCGGAAGCCCCCGCACAGCAACCTGGCACCTATTGCGGTAGTGTGCAAGCATCCCGCCGAATAAGGGCTGAACTTTGTGGGTGGGGTGCCTCATGGACGGTTAGCGGGCCGGTAGAGTGGAAGCCACAACCCCGCACAAAAAGAGCAGAAGGAGCGAGCGCATGCGCGCCATGATGGAGGAAACACACGGGGCACCCGAGGTGCTGCGTGTTAGCGAACAACCCATACCCGAACCCGCCCCGGGGCAGGTGCTCATTCGGGTGCGTGCCGCCGGAGTGAATCGTGCCGATGCCCTGCAGCGGCGGGGGTATTACCCGCCTCCACCGGGGGTCAGCAGCATTTATGGGCTTGAGGCGGCGGGTACTGTTGTCGCTGTCGGTGCGGGTGTTTCCCCGCAGATGGTGGGCTCGCCGGTTGCAGCGCTTTTAGCCGGTGGCGGGTACGCCGAATACGTGGCGGTTGATGCGCGCCACACATTCGGTGTCCCTGAGGGGATGAGCTTCGCCGAGGCGGCCTGCCTGCCTGAGGTTGCCGCCACCGTCTACTCAAACCTAGTGCTCACCTGCGGCATGAGCCTTGATGCTGCCGCCCACCGCGCGTCAGGAACCAGCGTGCTTATTCACGGGGGTACGGGTGGTATTGGGTTGCACGCGGTTCAGCTGGCTAAGGCGGTTGGTGCTCGGGTGTTCGCCACTGTTGGTAGCGGTGCGAAGGCTGATAGTGTGCGTGCGGCCGGGGCTGAACCGATCATCTACTCTGAGCTGTCATTCCGTGAGGTTATCGCCGAAAAGACCGGCGGGGTCGGGGTGAACTATATTCTGGATGTGGTGGGCGGGGCGTACCTAGACGATAATCTGCGCTCCCTCGCCACTGGGGGACACCTGGCAATTATTGGTCTGCAGGGCGGGGCGAAAGCCCAGGTGAACCTGGGGCTCATGCTCACTCGCCGTCTCTCGGTGCACGCCACCTCCCTCCGACCGCGCAGCGCCGACGAGAAAGCACGCATTATGGCCGGGGTACGGCAGCAGGTACTGCCGCTGGTGGAATCCGGAGCTATTCGCACAAACCTAGACCGCACCTTCGCACTGGAACAGGCTGATCGGGCCCACACCTACTTCGATTCGGGGGAGCACCGGGGGAAGATTGTGCTCACCCTCGGCGAAGACTAGGTACTCGGGCGGGCTGGCGGCCGTCCTGCCGCAGAAACTTCTCTGTTGGGCGCAGGGCACCATAAGATTCTTCACAAAACCGGTGTGACATAGTGTCAGCAAAACAGATTTAGGGTAACCTAAGTGTTAAAGGGTTTTAAAGATGCTGCGAAAGGAGGGATCAGTGGGTATCAAAAACTTTCTGCAGTCACGCCGTGATGACGCCGAACTTGGCCGCGGGCTCTGGAGGCGCGCCCATGACCGTTTTATCCGTGGCGTAGACCGTTTCCATCAAGTGCTTGAGCGCCTGGCCCACACCGACATGGTCGAACTGGTGGTACCCTCCGCCAATTGCCTTTCGGACCTGATTCCGCGCGTGCGCGCTATCGCCATGGAAGCACAGCGGCTGGCCCCCAGCGAAGGCACCGATGTGCCCTCATCCCCCACCGGCGTATACTCCGATGTGCACCGGGCGCTCTCTAAAGCGGGGAACTCGGCAGCCCTCTGCGCCGAGGCGCTCGCCATGGCACGCTGCTTCGGAGAATGCACCGCCCACTGCCAGCGGCAGGTGACCGTAGAACGCCGTGTGCAAACCGTCGTTGAACACATTCAAGAGGCCGAGCGGCTGATTGCGCGCGCCCGCGACGAACGGCATGAGTCAGCACTCGCTCGCTAGCCCCCATCAATATGAAACCCACGCCCCCGGCGGAGGGAAAAGTTCACCCGAATTTAAGGTTTCGTGTCTATTTGACAAAAACCGACCTTAAGCGGATGCCAGATACCCGCAGTGGTGGGCTGCATCACCACAAGAACACACGCAAAACCTTAAAAACCCCACAGCATCCACTGCTGCCAGCAGCGGCTAAGGTTCACCTCAGTAGGTAGGTGGGTGAGGCGAATAATACACTGAAATCTCGAACTTCATATTCACTGGGAAAGAAAACACCATGTACGACTACCATCGCAATGAACGCGCCATGGCCCTACGACCCAGCCTCTCCCGATCCTGGCTACTGGTACGTGCCAACTCAGACGAAGCGACTATGGAAGCCGCTTTCGAAAGCGAAGCCGATTCCGTCATTTTAGACCTCGAAGACGGATGCCCAGCCGATGAAAAAGACGAAGCCCGCAAAAGGGTCGTCGAAATCCTCAATACCGAAGCCCGCGCATGGGTGCGCATTAACGCCATCACCACCGAACACTGGTGGAACGACGTCAAAGCCCTCAGTGGTGTCAAAGGCCTGCGCGGGGTAATGCTCGCAACCACCGAACACTCCACCGACATTGACCGCACCGCCGCCGCACTACCAACCGGAACCCCCATTATCGCTCTCATTGAGTCAGCCCTTGGGGTGCACAACGCCGTGAAAATTGCCAGCGCTATCGGCACTTTCCGCCTAGCCTTCGGGGTGGGAGACTACCGCCGCGATACCGGCGCATCCGACGACCCGATGGCCTTAGCCTACGTGCGCTCGCAGCTGGTGATCGCCTCAACCCTGGGCGGGCTGCCCGGGCCGATCGACGGGCCAACCCTCGGCAAACGCGGGGCGGAACTTGTGACCGCCTGCCAGCACGGCACCGTGCACGGCATGACCGGAAAACTCACCCTAGATGTGGGGCAGGCCGATACGATTAACCACGCCCTCTCACCCAGTGAAGATGAAATCCAGTGGGCCCATTCCCTGCTGGATGTGCCGCTGGACGGGCCCAAAGATGGCTCATACATGCCGCGTTTCTTGCGCGCGAAAAAGGTTGCGGAACTGGCCCGAGTGTACGGGCTGTGGGGCAAACTTGAGGGCGAAAAACGCGCCTAACTATCAGGGCCTATAAACACGACGCCCCCGGAAAGAAAACTTCGCGGCCAGAAGCAGCCTAATGTTTTCTTCCCAGGGGCGCTCACGCCTCCACGCGGAGGCGGCAGGTCAGTTGTAGGGGTCTTTCCCGCCGGTGAGGGCATAAGCGCACAGGTACGAGGTGATGAGCCCCAGCACTATCGGCACCACAAGAATCGTATCGTCCTGAAAAACCGAGCGGTAGAAGAACCACAGCGCGCAGCACGGCACCAGAAGCAGGACAAAAACAAGGCCGAATCGCGAGTTTCTCTTCGGGCGCATCCGGGTCTCCTCTCACATAGTGTCTGCTCCCCATTGTACGGGGTCGCATCCCTACCGCGTTGAGACAGCGGTAACGGGCTGAATTTACCAGCAGAAGTTGGGAATGAAAAACAGCATGGAGTGTGTACAACAAAGTCCCGTGCACCCTAAACATGTGTAGGATGCACGGGACTTTACTCGTGGAGCCCCCTGTGGGATTCGAACCCACGGCCTTTTCTTTACGAGAGAAACGCTCTACCCCTGAGCTAAGGAGGCGTACTGTATGCCCGGCTCTATGTCGGGCAAACACACATCGCTAATAGTAGCAGAGAGAGGCGCAGATGCGCGAACCGTCACATGAACGAGAAATCGGCCCCAATGTGTGGGACGATAGAAATTATTACCAATAGCCCTGAAGGGAAACAGAAATGACGCAATCACCCATGACCCGCCGTACCCTTTTCGCTCTTGGGGCACCCGCCGCGCTGGTGGCTCTTGCTGCGTGCTCTAGCGGCTCTTCCAATTCCGGGTCAAGCTCATCTGCAAGCGGTAGTTCAAGCTCTAATGCCAGCTCAAGCAGCTCAGCAAGCAGCGCTCCCTCTGGTGGTGCTTCCGGCAGTGCTAGCGCCGAGGGAGAGGCAAGCGCATCCGGTTCGGCTTCAGCCTCGGGTGACTCCGCCAAAATAACCGCCACCAAAGCTGGTGAACGTGACGATGCCGGGTACCACCTCAACACCCCCAAACAGGGCGCGCCCACCGTGACCCTGTACACCGACTACCAGTGCCCCTACTGCGCCAAGGCTGAGCCCACCTACGAGAAGGTCGCCAAAGACCTTGAGGGCACCATGAACGTGACCGTGCGCAATATGCCATTGTCTTCCCATAAGAACGCCGTACCCGCCGCTCAGGCCGTGCAGGCAGCAGAACTTCAGGGTAAACACCTGGAGATGGCGAATAAGCTCTTTCAAACTCAGGACAGTTGGAAAGGTATTACCAACAAACAGACTGAGCTGAGGGGACTTTTCCTCAGCTATGCTCAGGAATTTGGGCTGGATACAGAGAAGTTCAAGACCGATCTGGTTGATCCAAAAACTCTTGAGCTGATCAAGGGCGATTTTGAGTACGGCCAAAAGATCGGAGTGAAGGGCACCCCCCAATTCGTGGTGAATGATAAGCCCCTTGAGAATGTGGACTCTTCAACCTCCGCCGAGGATATGGCTAAAGAATTCAAGAAAGCCGCAGGGCTGAGCTAGTCTTTCGTGATGGATGAGAGACAGCGAGAGCGTGCCGCGCTGGGCGTTCACCTGAGTGTGAGCGGCCAGCGCGGTCGTATTCTTGAGGACGATTCAGCGAGCACGGCTATGTGCTTGACATTGGCGGTGCCGAACAATCCCATGTTGATGCTGCTGATGCGACCGTCGTGTTTTACGAGTATCTGCGGCGCATTGCCAATGTGCTGGATGTACTCGCACCCGCCGCGCGAACCCTGTGACAGTTCTGCACCTGGGGGCCGGGGCACTCACGCTCGCCCGCTATGTGCAGGCCACGCGCCCGGGTTCTTCGCAAGTGGCCGTTGATTATGAGCCGCAGCTGATGGGGTTTGTGGCTGAGGTGCTGCCGTTGCCCGCAGGTACCCGGTGCGAGTTCGTGGTTGCGGATGCGCGCGCCGTGCTCCCCGAAATTCCCGAGCTTTTTGGTGCTCATGCCGCATCCGACGGCGGTGTTTTTCGCGGGATCGACGCCATTATTCTTGACATTTTTACGGGCATGGATGCGCCCGCCCACCTTGCCAACGCCGGCTACTACGCCGAGCTGCGTGAGCTTCTGAGCGCTCGCGGGGTGCTCGCCGTGAACGTGGGCGATGATGCCGGGCTGCCCTTCTTCCAGGGGCAGGCGCGCGCCCTATTGGATACGTTCGAGCATGTGTGGTGCCTGTGCGATTCTTCCATGCTGAGCGGTGAGCACGAGGGGAACCTGGTGTTGATCGCAACCGCACGCGAGCTCGACGAGGACACCGCCGATGCGCTGTTCGCGCGGGGACCGCATCCGGCGGAGGTGCTGGGTACCGAAGAACTGCGGGATTTTCTGGGGTACCTGGCCGGGCAATAGCTGCCCACGCTGCCCGTCGCAGAACCGACCCGGCACGCAGGCAGCGTAGTATCCCGCAGTCTACTCCGGCAACGGCAGGGGAGAGGTTTGCTCGGGAGGTTCGTTCCTCCGGTAAAAATCCGAAGTTTCGTCCACAGGCGCCGAACCCCCAGTCGTTTGGGTAATTCCGATACTTGCCGTGATCAGCAGGATAATCGCAACCCAGCGCATCAGGCCGGTTTCCTGACCCTAACAGCGCCCACCCCGCGAGCGCCGCAATCGCCGGTTCCAGGCTGAGAAGCACGCTGAAGACCTGTTCGGGAAGGTGCCGCAGGGCTGCCAACTCGCTGCTGTACGGTACGACCGATGCCAGCAGGGAGGTTCCGATGATGAAGAGCACCAGTTGGGTATCGTGCGTAACGCTCCAGAGCGCTACGGGGCCGGGGAAAAGCAGGGCCCCGGGGACCACGCAGATGGCACCCACGGCCATTGCTATGGCGAGTCCGCTTGCACCGGGCACGAGCTCGCTGACCGAGGCGCTTGAGCGAATGTAGAGCGCCCAGAATGCGCCCGCAATCAGGGCGTATAGTACGCCCAGCAGGTCCGTTTCCTGCCCGTGTACCGCCTCGAAGCCGAGTACCGCCATGCCTGCCGCCGCGCAGAATACCCACACCAGGTCGCGTTTACGCCGCGTGAGGATAGAGGCCAGTACGAGCGGACCGGTAAACTCGATAGCCACCGCCAGCCCGAGCGGGATGCGAGCCAGCGCATTGTAGAAGAAGCCGTTCATGAGCCCGAGCGTGACACCAAAAATGAGCATGGCACGCCACTGGCGGGAAGACCAGCCTAAGAACCCGTCGGATGTTTTTCGCGGGTACTGCCATATATGCGGTTTGTGCACCTGCCCGATGCGCCCGCCAGCGCCCGGCAATCCAGACCGCCGCACCTACCGTGATCGCGGCGAGAAGCAGACGCAGTGTTGTGACGAGCCACGGACCAAAAAGCGGAAAAAGGTGCACCGCGAAAGCCGCGCCGAATTGCAGAGAAAGGCACGAGATGATCACAAAAATGATGCCGACGGTGGGGCGCTTGTGCCTGGTGGTACCTGGGGTCATTGCTGGCTCCTCACAGTCGCTAGGGTGCACGAATCACGGCAAAGGGCGACGGTACACCGATAGTATTCGGTACCGCCGCCCACATTCTACTTACCTGTGGCGTACATCTCAATAGCTGGAATGCTGTGCGTTAGCCCTCCTCGCCGGTACGGGAATGGGTTTTTCCAGGGGCACCCTGCCGACGCGCCTTATCGGCCGCAACCTGTTCGGGGGTGGGCAGCTCAATCGCACCAGTCATCTGCGCTATACCGGCACCAATATTATCCACAGCACCCGGCAGGTACGGTTCGATCGACTCACGTTTACCCGCTGCAAGAGCCGCACGCTCAGCCCTAGCATGTGACAGGGTGATGCCGATACTCGCCGAAATCAGCAGGGCAATCGCCGCCCACCGTATCAACCCCGTATTCTCGGCCAGCATAAAAATACCCACAATAGCGGCGAACGCTGGCTCCAGCGAAAGCACCACACTGTACACATTCGACGGGAGCATACGCAGCGCCGAAACCTCACCAAGCGCTGGCAGAGCCGACGCAAGCAGGCCCATCACGAAACCCCAAGCCCAGAAGCGCCGGGTCGGTGATAGCCTTCTCAAGATGGTTGCCGGTGATGAAAAACGGGAACGGCAGCACCAGCAGGGTAGAGACAATATTGCCCATCACCATACCGCCCATGCCGGGGATACTCGCCCCCACCTTTTCCGTTGCCAAAATATAGGCGGCACGTGAAATAGCGGTCAGCACCGCAAAGAACACGCCAGCCAGCGCAAAATCCTCGGGGATTGGCCTGCGAGTCGGCGGTCAGCACCGCCATGCCCGTGAACGAAAGTGCCACCCACACCAAATCCAGTTTGCGGCGTGAGAGCACAGTCGCCAGCACCAGCGGGCCCATGAACTCAATAGCGACCGCGATTGCCAGCGGCACCTGCTGGATAGCCACATAGAAAAACGCGTTAGCACCAAATAAGGCCACGCCAAGAACCGTCACGGCTATCCACTGCGGGCGCGTCCATTGACGAACTTGCGGGCGGAAAAACACGTACAGCAGTAGTGAAGACGTAATCAGGCGCAGGGTGACCACACCCCATGCGCCCAAATCACCCATCATGGTTTTAGCCAGCGCCGAACCGAACTGCATTGAAATAATGGCACCAATGGCATACGCCATGCCCAAACCCTGCGTCGCCAGGGGAGAACGCGCTGGTGCTGAAGCCGAAGCGGGAGCAGACATATAGGTTCCTTTACGTTCAGAAAACCGCGGCCGGTGCGCCCCAGCCGCGGGGTGTGGGATGCTCAACTGCGGGCATCACCCTGTGTGCGTCATGTAATCTAGCTCAATTCTACGCGCTAACGGGTTGTAAGTGTACTAATGACCGTAAACTAGTGGCGCTGGCGTGGCGTCCCCCAAAAAACACGGGTGCGCACACCGGTAAACCTCCGGGTTTACGGGTTCGCCATGCGCGCACCCCACATCAAACACTCAGCCAAACATGCTTTACTGGTGAACATGCTAGACGCTAAAAAGTCACTTTTTGACAATGACGGCAACCCCCGTCCCGCGCTCACCAACGCGCTCGATACTGTGCTACGCCTACAGCGCCCCCTCGCGCTGTCCATGGTGAAGAAACTCCGTGCCGCGCACCCGCACGAAACCCCCGAACAGATACTGCGCCGCCTCGACAGGCAGTACCTGCGGGATGTGACCGCAATCGGCGGGGTGACCGGCGCCTCCGCGTTCGTGCCCGGAATCGGCACCGTCACCTCAATGGGGCTTTCAGCGCTCGCGGTGGGCGGATACCTGGAAAGGACCGCCCTGTACGCGCAGGCAGTTGCCGAGCTGCACGGTGTGCACGTGAAAGACCCCGACCTGGCCCGCTCAATGGTTATGGCGATTATGCTTGGTGAGGAAGGCTCGCAGCTGATGAACACCGTGCTGCTGCAGACCGGCAAAGCCACCGGTGTCTCGGGCCGCTGGGGGATGCTGCTGGGCGGTAAATCCTCCGGCAAAATGTTCAGTGTAGAGCGGGCAATCCGCAATATGTTCATTAAACGGTTCCTGACCCGCCAAACCGGCGCGTTCTTAGGCCGCGCCCTGCCGTTCGGGGTGGGTGCTGTGGTTGGGGGCGGCGCGAACTACGGCCTTGGTAAAGACGTCGTGAAGAACACTCGGGAAGCATTCGGTGACGCCCCGCCGTTCTTCCCCTTAGAGCTCATGGTCGAACCGCGCGCCCCCAAATTTGATGACGCAAATGAGGGTAAAGGCCCCTCGAAGGCACGGCGGGCGCTGACCGGCCGCTTCAAGCGCAACAAGGTCGACACCAAAAACCACGATGTGCACTCGCACGGGCTGCAGAACCCCGGTGCACAGCATCGCAAGACGATGGGGGACTAGAAGAAACTAGCCTCTCGCCTCTGCCCGCCGGTATTTCGCGGGTAAGAGTGCCCGTTTTTCCGCGGTTTTCACGAGACTACACGGGATAGTGTTAGATTAGCGGGGTGCTAATCTAACAAATTTCCGTCAAAGTGCGAGAAGTTGTTAGATTAGAGCCTCCTTAATCTAACAACTTTTTGTGTTGAGATGGAAAACTGGCGAATAAATGGGTGTTCTGTAGACCCTGTCGGAACCATAAAAAGGCTCTTTATTCACATAAAGCATTGGAAAAACCGCTTTATTGGAATAAAGAGCCTTTTTAGGACGTAGGGAGCGGGCGAAAGGAGCCGAAGGAATTTAGCCTTGCGCATCCTTCGCGTGATCCACCAGCTGCGCGGCGATGCCGTTGTACGTATGCGGGGTCAAGTTCGACAGCCGCTCCTGCGCCTCAGCCGACAGGCCCAAAGTGCCCACAAATTCTTTGAGGCGCACCGCATCCACCCGATGACCGCGCGTAAGCTCCTTCAGACGCTCATAGGGGTTCTCCATGCCGGGGGTGCCCGCGATTGCCTCTGCGCGCATAACCATCTGAATGGCCTCCGCCAGAACCTCCCAATTGGATTCCAGGTCGGCGGCAATAACGTCGGCGGCAATATCGAGGCGCTGCAGACCCTAACCACGTTGGAAATCGCCAGCACCGAATGCCCAAACGCCACGCCAATATTGCGCTGCGCCGAAGAATCGGTCAAATCACGCTGCCAACGCGAAGTCACCAGCGTGGATGCCAGCGAATCGAAGATCGCATTGGAGAGCTCAAGATTAGCTTCCGCATTCTCGAAGCGGATCGGGTTCACCTTATGCGGCATCGTCGAGGAGCCCGTAGCACCAGCCACCGGAATCTGACGGAAGAAACCAATCGAAATATAGCTCCACACATCGGTGCACAGATTATGCAGCACACGGTTGAAATGCGCCACATCAGAGTACAGTTCCGCTTGCCAGTCATGCGATTCGATCTGCGTGGTCAGCGGGTTCCAGCTAAGCCCCAGATGCTCCACGAAACCCCGCGAAATAGCCTGCCAGTCAGCCCCCGGAACCGAGGCGTAATGCGCAGCATAGGTGCCCGTCGCGCCGTTAATCTTGCCCAAAAATTCGGTGGCGGCAACATGGGAAATCTGGCGTTTCAAACGGTACGCCAGCACAGCCATTTCCTTGCCCAGCGTGGTGGGGGTCGCGGGCTGGCCGTGCGTACGAGAGAGCATCGGAACATCCCTGCCGGTCTCGGCAAGATCCAGCAAAACCTGCACCAGATCGCGGGCGGCAGGAAGCCATACGTTCTCGACCGCGTCCTTAATACCCAGGGCATAGGAGAGGTTATTAATGTCTTCGGAGGTGCACCCAAAATGCACGAGCGGAACCAAATGCTCCAGCCCCAGCGCTTCGAGGCGGCGACCGATATAGTACTCGACGGCTTTCACATCGTGAACAGTGACCGCCTCAATCTCGGCGAGTTCGGTGACGGAATCGGCGTTGAACTCGGTCACGATAGCACGCAAACCGGACTTCTGCTCATCGGTGAGCGGCGTGAGCCCGGGAAGAACGGCATGCTCGCACAGGTATATGAACCATTCGACTTCCACGTGGATGCGGTCGCGGTTCAGCGCGGCTTCGGAGAGATAGTTCGTTAACGGCGCGGTCACAGGGGCGTAACGCCCATCGAGAGGGCCAAGCGCAAGATTACTGGCGGACAGGTCGGTACGCCCGGAGGGCAGGGTGTTTTCAAGGTGAGACATGCTTCTATTCTGACACGCGGTGCTGGGATGCGCCGTGTTTGGGCGGGCAGAATCTTCCGTTGCTCCGCCAAATAGTTAGCAAGACAACGCGTAGAGCGGTAGGTGAGGTACCTTCCGGGACTGGTGTCGGTAGAAGTCAAAACGGCAACAAAAGTGCATTTTCGTAATATTTGTTCATATTAGGTGTGTATAAGAAGCCCGGTAAGTCGGAAAATCCTGTGGAAAACTTATTGTGGTGACCCTGCCATCTACTTATCCACAAGAAACTCTAAATTTCGCAAAATATATCAAAAAGTATCATATGGTGTTTTTAAAGATTTGAGCGTAGCACTAAGGAGAGTACCGTGGCACCACCAACAGTAGCCCCTGCCCCCGCCCCGTCACCAGCGCCCGCACCACCAAACCCCACCGACATTCTGCGGGCCGCAGGCGACATGGGATTCGGCGCCAAAGCCGCCAAAGATATTGCCGCGGGGCTCAGCGCTGGCGCGCAACTAATCCGGCAGAAAGGGAAGGAATACCATGACGAGCTCATGAAACACGCCGGAACTCTCGACGAACTCTGCAACCGCACCAACAGTATGCGCAACGAATCCTGGAAATCAGAATCCGGGCAGAAATACCGAGAACAGCTGGAAAACCGCCGGAAAGACGCCGAACATTCCCGCGACGAACTGCGCACAGCCGCCCAAGAAGCACTGCAAGCTGGTGAGGAAATCGCGCAGAACTTCGAGGCACAAAGCGCGGCCATTAACAATGCGGCAAACCAGGTGGACTCCATACTGCATTCACTCGCCCACGGGGCGGCAGATGCAGCCGATAAGATAGGCGACATTATTAAAAAATCGGGTATCGGTAGCGCCCAGGATACGCTTAACGCCCTCGCGGATAACGGCAGCAAAATGCTACAGGGCCTCGGCTCGCTCATGCCGCACTAAAAACACGAAACACGTAGGAGAAAATCATGGGTAACCGCACCATAGACGTTGAACTTGAAGAGCTGCCGCGCATCGCCGAAGGGCTTGCGCATATTGGTTACGACTGCGGGGCAATGGTGATGCCGGTTGGGGCCGCAGGGACCGGTATCCTTGCGCACCTGGCAATGAGCGCACACGGCCGCTCCGCCGCGGCCCGTGCCGCAGGAACCTCCGCGAAACTTGCCACGTACTCAGGCACATATGCAACCATGGCTGGGAAAGTACTTGGGGCGTACGGAGGCTATTGGACAGCAGACGAAATGGCCAAAGCAGGAATCATGCTCCGTGATGGTGTGGGAACAGCAATTTTTAACATACGGGCATTCCAAGGCAAAGAGCTTTTCTCCTTTGAACGTGTTAAAACTATTGACCCTAACTCCGCTGACGCCCCTAAACCTGATAACAATAAAAAAACACCAACGTCTGCTCACGATGCCTCCATATATATTAACAAGACGAGCAGTGAAGCCGACGAAGTGGACAAAACACACCAAGGCAAACAATACGCCGACCGGGGAGCCATCACTGTTATCCCCTACCGGGATAAAAATACGGGACAGAAACGGTACATGGTTGTCATACCCGGAACCGACTCCAATAACCGCAAGGGTGACCCCCACTCGTGGGATAACGCGTTGCGGGAAAGTGGAGGTAAAGACGGGGAACTGACCCCCCAACAGAAAATGATAGACCAAGCCCTGAAAGACGCAGGTGCCGAGCCCGGCTCCGAGGTTTTCCTCATGGGCCACAGCCAAGGCGGTATGGTTGCCTACAATACTGCCAACAGCACAGAATTCGCCAAAAAATACAATGTTAAAGGCGTCTATACGGAGGGGTCGCCGCTGAGCGGCCTGCCAGCAAAACGACGCGACTTCAGTGTCGCATATGTGGAAGGTAAAGAGCCTGTACCGGATTCCTTGGGGCCCCGCAGGGAGGGGAAAGGATGGACGCCGGATGAGCGTGACACCGTCATTAACACCTCTAACTCGGGTATGGATGGGCATGCCGCCGTGGAATACGAGAAGGCGCTGAACAGCAACCCGAAAGGGCACAAAGACCTTAAACAGCTTAAAGATTTCTTCGGCAACGGGGACTACGAAGCGCAGCAGATCGGCGTGTACTCTGCCTCGACAATGCCTGATGGCACATCAGACCTGGCAAACAAGGTGATGCAAATTGGGCGATATGGAGAAGCTACTATCACATCTATAGCCGAGGGGGCTAATCCTCATGTTGCCCAAACGGGCACAGATTTTGCCGGGGGAGAGAAGCTTCCAGATACTCAAGACCCTCAGTATCGTGACCAGGAAGCTGGTGAGTCTTCTGCCTCCACACCAAATGTAAGGACAGACAGCCAAGTAGAGAAGTTCATGCCTTGGGAAGTTTTGATGGGGCAACCGAGCTTCGCGGAAAGCTCCCAAAGGGCTACGCCTTCCGCTCGCAGGGCAGCTTGTCATGGTCAGATATCGTAGAATCCTCAGGGGTCGTTGGGTCTGGTGTGAGCCCGACTCAAATGGTTGAGGGGGTAGGCCGCCAGCTGGCGGAGAACCTTGGGATCGCCTCCTCAGAGGACGCTAATTCGGCGGGGGCGGAGAGCTTCATGGACCAGCTTGATAGTGCTGACGCTTCGGACGGGCCGCACGTTATGCCCTACAACCCGGACACTGCCCCTGCCGAGCCGCACGTTATGCCGTATGACCCCGCCACCGATAACGTGGGTGCCGCCACTATGCCGTACAAGCCTGATACTAAGCTCCCGGACCCGCCGACTCCTGAACCGGTGCAAGCACCCGAACCAGCCCCGGCTCCGCAGCCAGTACCGACCCCTGAACCGGTGGCGGCAGCTCCGCAGGGCGGGTATACGCCCCCGCAAGTTGATCCGCCCGCCACCACCGTGCCCCCTGCAGGGCAACCGGTTGCCCAACCCGCCGGTGAGGCCGTCACTGGGGCGCCAGCCGGAGAGTTCACCCCGCCCACGGTGGAACCGGAATACACGCCCATGCCCTACAACCCCGCCACCGATAACGTGGGAGCCTCCAACATGCCGTACAACCCGGCCGATACCTCGGTGCAAGAGCCGCTGCAGATGCCCACCCGGGTGGAGCCCAACAACGGGTACACGCCCCCGCAGGTATCCGTCGCTGAGCAGATCGCATCCGCGGCCTTTGGCGGCGGCGCTGACGATATGATGGCTGGCGACCTAGAGACAGCTAAGTGGGAAGAACCGACCCAAGGGCCCGCGTACATGCCCTATGACCCCGCCACCGACAGCGGGGAAGTAGCCAACCTGCCGTACAACCCGAACACCGACAACGGCGGGCCTATCTTCCTCCAAAACGCGGCAGCCCCCGAGCTGGCAGGGGCGGCAGCCTAAAACGGGCATCCCATCGGGGCGCGAACAGAACCAGTACTGTGAGCGCCCCGGCGGGCAGCCCCACACCACAGCCGTGATGTGTGGCACTATACTGAGACTATGAGCGAACACAGCAATACCCCCGAAACACCCGCTATCCAGCCGCGCCACGTCTTCTCGTCTCTGCCCAAATATGCTGCCGGTAAACCTCCCACACCCGTAGAGGGGCTGAAACAGTACAAGCTCTCCTCCAACGAAAACCCTCACGGGCCCATACCTGAGGTGGCGCGCATTCTCGCCGAATTCGACGCCACCCACCGCTACCCGGATCCGCTCTCCACCAAGCTGTGTACCGCCCTCGCCCACCGCTTGGGGGTAGACGCCCACAATATTGTGACCGGCGCGGGAAGCCTGGGGGCACTCAATCAAATCCTTAAAGCCTTCGCCGGGGCCAGCCTCGACGGCACCCAAGACGAAGTGATCTACGCCTGGCGGTCCTTCGAAGCCTACCCCATTCTGGTGGGGCTGCTGGGCGCTAAAAGCGTGCAAATCCCCAACCTGCCCAATGGGGCGCACGATTTGAACGCCATGGCGCAGGCTGTTACCGACAGAACCCGTGTGATCCTGGTGTGCACCCCGAATAACCCCACCGGGCCAGCCGTCACCGAGGCGCAGATGCGCGAATTTCTCACCAAAAATCCCTGAGAACGTGGTGGTCGTCATTGATGAGGCATACTACGAATTCTGCACCGCATCCACCGTGCCCGCCGGGCAAAATGCCCCCGTGAACGGGTTGAACCTGCTCAACGACCACCCGAACGTGATCGTGCTGCGCACCTTCTCCAAAGCACAGGGGCTCGCCGGGCTGCGCGTGGGTTACTCCGTCTCCCACCCGCAGCTGACCCAGTACCTGCGGGTTGCGGCCACCCCGTTCGCCGTGACCGCGCTCGCCGAAGCCGCAGCCGTGGCCTCTATTGAACATGACGAGGCGGTAATGGATGGGGTGCGGCATATCGTTGCTGAACGTGAACGTGTGGTTGCCCGACTGCACGAGCTGGGGTACAACATCCCGCAAACCTACGCCAACTTTGTGTGGCTGCCCTTGGGGGAGCACACCGAGGCTTTCAACAAGCTTGCCGCCTCCCACGCCCTCTCAGTGCGTGCTTTTGATGAGGAAGGGGTGCGGGTGAGCATCGGCGAAGATGAGGCAAATGACCGTTTTATCAGCATCTGTGAACAGTTTCCCCACAGAGTCTAGACCCTGCAACGCTGCGCCTATGCACCAAGAGGGTGGGAAAACCTCAGCTCAGGGGCCTTGGGGTAACAGTGCTCGTGAATCACTCTCTACACAATGCCGATGCAGCACCATTTCTCAACCTATGCGGTGCTGCTTGGAAAAACCAAAATCACGCTGACTGAGCCTCATTTATGCTGGAAGAATAACCTTGAGAAACGCTACATCGCGCTGATGTTTCCTGTGAAGAGGAGTAAAATAAGAGGAAATATGCCCAAGCCTTCCGCCCCGCGCGCCGAAACTCTCTGCGCACGCCCGGCGTGAAGGGCAGCTCGTATCTGCGTGGAGGATTGATGCACGAGAACGAAAAATATCCGGGAGTACCCGAACGCATCCAGCTGATGGATGAGAACGGCAAGGTACACGAGAACCCCACCTTCAGTTCTTATGTGCACGATGTAGACGCAGAACAGCTTCGCGAAGCCTACCGCCTGATGTACATTACCCGCCGCATTGACGACGAAGGAACAGCACTTCAGCGGCAAGGGCAAATGGCTCTATGGGCACCCAGTCGCGGGCAAGAAGCGGCGCAGGTCGGCTCCGCACTGGCATTCGCCCCCAACGACTATATTTTTCCCTCCTACCGTGAACACGCGGTCGCCTTCGCCCGCGGCGTAGATTTCCGCGAACTCATCACGGTTTTCCGCGGCTCCCACACCCACGGGTGGGACCCTAAAAAACATAACTTCCATGTTTACACCAAAGTGCTTGCCGCACAGGTGCCGCACGCGGTCGGCTACGCTATGGGCCTGAACTTTGATGCCGACATTGCGGCGGAAACCGGGCAGCTGCAGACAGGCCAAGGGCAGGCCACCAACCCCGATAACGACACCGTGAAACCCGCCGTCGGCGTCTATTTCGGCGATGGTTCCTCCACCGAAGGCGAAGCCCACGAGGCCATGGTCTTTGCCGCATCCTACGATGCCCCCGTACTGTTCTTCGTGCAAAACAACCGCTGGGCTATTTCGGTACCCTTCGACGTGCAGTCGCGTGTGCCCATCTCAACCCGTGCCCAAGGCTACGGCTTTGAAGGGCTGCGCGTTGACGGCAACGATGTGCTCGGCACCCTCGCCGTCACCCGCTACGCGCTTGATAAAATCCGCCGCGGCGAAGGCCCCGTACTGATCGAGGCGGAAACATACCGCCTGGGCCCGCATACCACCGCCGACGACCCCACCAAATACCGTGACGACGAAGAACTCCAGCAGCGTCTGAACGCAGACCCGCTGATTCGCCTGGAAAAATACCTGCGCGAGAACGGGCACACAGATGACTCCTTCTTCGAAAAACTCGCCGAAGAAGCACAAGAACTTGCCAACGGGGTACGCGAGGCGGCGATTGCCTCCGAACCCTATGAATTCGACCGTTTCTTCGACCGCGCCTACGCCGAAGAGCACCTTCAGGTAGAAGAAGAACGCGAGTTCTACCGCAACTACGTCGCAGGTTTCGAGGAGGACTAAGAATGAGCGAGCAGAATGCACAGGTTGAGCGCTTGACCCTGGCGAAAGCGATCACTCGCGGCCTCGACGATGCGATGGCAGATAACCGCAAAGTCGTGCTGATCGGTGAAGATATCGGCAAACTCGGCGGCGTATACCGCGTAACCGAAGGGTTACTGGCGAAGCACGGGCAGAAACGCGTAATGGACTCTCCCCTCGGAGAGGCCGGTATTGTGGGCACCTCCATCGCATGGCGATGCGCGGCTATCGGCCCGTAGCCGAGATTCAGTTCGACGGGTTCGTCTTCCCCGCCTACAACCAGATCACCACCCAGCTCGCCAAAATCCACAACCGCAGCGACAAAAAATACGTTGTTCCGGTTACGATACGTATTCCCTACGGCGGCGTGATCGGGGCGGTCGAGCATCACTCAGAATCGCCCGAGGCGCTGTTCGCGCACACCGCCGGGCTGCGCATCGTAACACCGTCCTCACCGCATGACGCCTACTGGATGACCCGCAAATCCATCGAATGCGACGACCCGGTGATTATTTTCGAACCCAAACGCCGCTACTGGCTCAAGGGTGAGGTGAATTTTGCGAATACCGATTTTGATCCGTTCCAGGCGCAGGTGGTGCGCGAAGGCACAGACGCGACCATCGTGGCATACGGTCCGCTGGTGCCGGTAGCGCTCGCCGCCGCAGAGGCCGCCGTCGAAGATGGACGCTCGATCGAAGTCATTGACCTGCGGTCGATCTCTCCGATGGATGTACCCACCGTCGCCGCATCCGTGGTGAAGACCGGGCGCCTGATCGTTGCCCACGAAGCTCCGACCTTCGGGGGTATGGGCGGCGAACTTGCTGCCGCGATCACCGAGCGCTGCTTCTACAGTCTGCAGGCACCTGTGCTGCGCGTGGGCGGCTACTATATGCCGTACCCGGTACCGCGCACGGAGGACGAATACGTGCCCGATATTGATCGTATCCTGGAGGCGGTAGACCGCTCCTTTGAGTACTAGACCCACCCCGCAGCGTATTCTTTACGGGCTATATGCACTAGTGAAAGGCGTTTAATGTCCCAGATTTTTAATCTACCCGATGTGGGTGAAGGACTCACCGAAGCCGAAATTCTCGCCTGGAAAGTTGCCCCCGGCGACACCGTGCACATTAACGACGTGCTGGTAGAGATTGAGACCGCCAAGTCTGTGGTTGAGCTCCCCTCACCGTATGAAGGAACCGTGGAGCAGCTGCTCGCTGCTGAAGGTGACACGGTGGAGGTTGGCACCCCCATTATTGCCGTGGCGGGCAGCAGCGAAAGTGCTGGCTCTTCCACCCCCGGCGCTAATACCGGTGCTGCCGAAACACCCGAGGCGGAAACCGGTAACCAGGCGCTCGTTGGTTCGGGCCCCAAGGCAGACTCGGTCAAACGCCGCGCCCGTAAACGTCCCGCATCTGCCGCCCAACCGCAGCCGAGTGACCCCCGCCCCGCAGCAGCCCGCCCCGGTGGGGCACACCCCGCCTCCGCCGAGCCGCGTGCCGGGCTGCTGGGTGGGCTCAGCGAATGGGCGGAGCGGGCCAGTAAATTTCGTGGAGAACACGCCGCTGAACTCTTCCCTGAACACTGTGCGGCAGCGCCTGCAGGGTGCCGAGGCTCCAGCACTTGAGCAGGATGCCGCCGCCCAGGTGCCGCATCGGCCTGCTCTTGCCGCCCCGCCGGTGCGCCTGGCCGCTAAGGAAATGGGGGTGGACCTGGCGAATGTGACCGCGACCGGTTCGCGGGGGCAGGTGACGAAACAGGACCTGCTGGACTATGTGGCGCACCTGAACGATGTGCAAGAAACCGGCGGCCGGTTCTGGCAGTCCCCGAGCGTACCCGGTGACCGTCTTGAGCGCATCCCCGTACGGGGGGTGCGTAAGGCCACTGCGAAGGCTATGGTGTCTTCGGCGTTTAGCGCCCCGCACGTTTCGATTTTCGTGGATGTGGACGCCTCCCGCACCATGGAATTTGTGAAGCGGCTGAAAGAAGTCCCGCCATTTTGAGGGGATTAAGGTGACCCCGCTGCTGGTGCTTGCCGCCGCCGTGATTTGGGCTGCCGAGCGGAACCCGCAGGTGAACGCCACCTGGACGGACAGCGAGATTCAGATTAAGCACTTCATGAACCTTGGTATTGCGGCGGCCACCCCGCGCGGGCTGATGGTGCCGAACATTAAGGATGCGCAGGAGCTGTCCCTGCGTGAGCTGGCGATCGCCCTGAATAACCTGACCGCCCGTGCGCGGGAAGGGAAGACTCAGCCCGCCGAGATGGCGAACGGGACCTTGACGATTACGAACATCGGCTCGCTCGGCATTGACACGGGCACCCCGATTATTAACCCCGGTGAGGTGGCGATTATTGCTTTCGGCACGATCAAACAGAAGCCGTGGGTGGTTGATGGTGAGGTGATCCCGCGTTGGGTAACCACGCTGGGCGGTTCTTTCGATCACCGCGTGGTGGACGGTGACCTCTCGGCGCGTTTCATGGCGGATGTTGCCGCCATCCTTGAGGAGCCAGCCATGCTGCTGGATATTTAGCCGCAGGCACCCGCACTCGTATGGGGCGCGAAAACTGGGGTTCGTAACCGATACGGCTACGAACCCCAGTTCTATTCTAAGTTCGGCATATACGCTTATGGGAGGCGTTATTTGGGGTATTTCTCCACGCGGCGGTGGTAGATACGGCCGCACATCCCACCCAGGACAGCGCCCAGAAACGACACCCCAATGACGCTAAGAAGCGCCAGGATACCGTTGCTGATGGTGCCCGCCCCAAAGAACTGCTGGGCCGCCAGCGGCGAATAGCTGCCGGGGGAGAAAGCGTGAGGCATGACATAGGTGAAAATCGTGGCGGTCGCGCACCCGAGGATCTGCCATAGGCACACCGACACACCCTGTTTAGCGCCCGCAAACCGTGCCATTCGTCCGGCGGTGTACCCTCCCGCGAGGTACGCCAGCAGGTAGATCACCCCACCGTGATTAAAGAGGTGAGCGCAGTCGCTTCACCCTCGGAAAAAGCGTTGCAGGGTTTCGGCTATGGGGTGCGTGAGCGTACCCGTGGGGAGAACCATAATGGTTTCCGCCAGCCAGGTGAAAAAGCTGAGGGCCGAGAGCGCGACCATCCACCCCATGAGCCCCGGAAACACCTGCAAACGCCCGAAGTGTTCCCGCTGCGCCTCTAGCGGAGCCATGGCAACCACGCCTTCCGGGGGCTGTTCCCACGCCTCTAAAGGTTCCGGGGGCCCGCCGTGGGGAGCACTGCGGTTTGCACTGTGCGGGTCTGGTGCGGGTGCGGCATCCGGGTGGAGGGCGCCCGTGGTGGGGGTATTGAGCCAGGCCAGCTCTTCGTCGCCGCTGGTAGCATCCGCTCCCAGTCCCCGCCGCGTTCTGCGCGGAAGAGCCGAACTGTTTGGATGCGGGTTCATGCCCGTTAGGGAACAGGCCGCCAAGAGAGAGTGTGGGCTCATCATCGTCATACTGCGGTGCACGGGCCTGCTGGGGTGCCTCGAAATCGTCACCGAACGCCACGGTGGGCTCATGATCATATGCAAGGCCCTGAGTGTTACCGTGATCGCGTCCCTGCTGATACGGTTCAGCTGCGCGGCGGGCCTTGGCGCCGGGCCGTGTGCCCGTGGGAGAGTGCGGGTCGTTAGGGGTCACGTAACCTGGTTTCCTGTCGGTTGCTGATGGGATGCGGTTGGTGTGTTTGGCGGGTGCCTAGTCGCTGCTGGCTGTTAGGGAGTCGTAGAACGCCTGCGCCTCAGCGATACTTTGTGCACTGTACTGGTGCGGATGCGCCGGGTGCTCATCGGGGCCAACGGTGCGCACCACGCGCGCCGGGTTGCCCACGACCACCGCATTGGCGGGCACATCTTTCGTGACTACCGACCCCGCCCCAATGATGGCGTTCTCACCGATACTCACCCCACCGAGTATGATTGCGCCGCCGCCGATCCACACGTTATCGCCCACGGTAATCGGAAGCCCGCCCTCCCACAGGTTTTTGCGGTCTTGAGGGTTCACCGGGTGGGTGGGGGTGAGAAACTGGGTGTTTGAACCAACCAGCACTCCGTCGCCGAAACGTACGGGGGCCACATCTAGAATCACGGTGTTGAAATTGAAGAAGCACCCTCGCCAATGAAACGTGTTCACCCCGTAGTCGAACGCCACGGAAGGACGCATAAACGACCCGGCGCCGAACGCGCCAAGGTGTTCACGGAGCACGTGCATCGCCTGGGCGTGCTCACTGCGCGCATAGTACTGTTCGAAGAGTTTGGTCGCCTCATAGATGGTGTCAGAAAGGGCATGGCATTCGGCGTCAGGCTTGTAGGGGGCGCCGGCGACCATGCGCTTAAAAACGGGGCCGTGCTCGGCCGGTTGCTGGTGGTGGCTCATTGATGTATACCCCCATAGAATAGGTACATGAAGCCGATAATGGCGGCGCCTAGGGCGATAACCACCAGCCCGGCAATGACGAAACGTTTAGAGATTTCACGCAGTAGCTTCTTAAAATCCTCATCTGAGTAATTCTGACTCATACCGTTAAGTATCCCAGAAGATACACTGCACGCCCACCCTCTGCGGCTTGGGCGAGTCTGGGTGAATCCAGTGAACCTGCTGGCAATGATCTG
>BNJT01001902.1_pt1 | contig 187747 bp, 235 predicted proteins | sample 8540491 | NCBI WGS metagenome assembly BNJT01 (sample SAMD00202455, study PRJDB9452) | human saliva metagenome | host: Homo sapiens | reverse complement strand
TATTCTGGAGAAAAGTTTCTTCCAAAATCAATGAAATCAGTTTTTGTCATACGTCGCCGAAATTCCGATTTGTTTAGAGTCGTTCAATCAATTCATCAGAGTTTGCAAAAACAATAATTTTGTAAAATTTTTCTTGTCAAGTGGACGGAAAACAATCGTTTTATCGATACGATTGATAAATTCTGGGGCGAAAAATTCTAGCAATTGTTTCATGACGCGAGCACGAATATTATCAAAATCCGCAATAAGTTTTTCTTCATCTTTTTCAAGTATTGAAACCAATTTGCGCCGCTTTTTCGTTAAATTCGTCCGAACCAAGATTCGAAGTCATGATGATAATTGTGTTTTTGAAGTTGATTTGTCAGCCTTTTCCATCAGTCACTACGCCATCTTCCAAAATTTGCAAAAGAGATTATAAATATCAAAAATTTGCCTTTTTCAATTTCATCAAAAAGCACGATAGAATAGGGCTTTCTACGAACTTTTCAGTAAGCATTCCACCTTCTTCGTATCCCACATAACCAGCCGTCGCACCAATCAATTTAGACCCGCTGTGGCCTCGTGTAAATTCGGACATATCAATCTTTCGATAAGTGCTTTTCGGATCAGCATAAAACTCTTCAGCTAAAGCCTTTACCAATTCTGTTTTCCCCACACCAGTCGGCCCCAGAAAAAGAAAACTTCCAATCGGGCGTTCTGCAGAAATTCAAACACTCGAGCGTTTGGTGAGCTTACAATCGCGTCAATCGCTTCATCTTGCCCAATAATATGGCTTTTTGAGGAGATTTATCAAGATTTTTGAGGCGCGTCAAATCTTCTTTTGAAGATTTTTGAGAGGAGAATTCCTGTGATTTGATGCAAAATTTTTCTGAACATCTGTTCCAGTAATTTTTGCGATCTTTACGCAGGATATTGTGTCTTTACCCTTTCAAGTTCTTTCAAAGTTGTTCTTGTTCGCGTTTTTGTGAAGCCCTTCGCATATTAGCTGCGACATGAGCATATCCACACTTTCTTTTCAAGTTTTTCAATTTTTCTTTGATTTCTTGAGGCTTCAGAAGACACAAAATTATATGTCATACTTTTTCGCGCTACATGCCTCATCAAAGATCAATTGCTTTATCAGGCAAAAATCGATCTGTAATATATCGTGAAGAAAGTTCTACGGCGTCAGAAATCGCCGAATCTTCAATAATGAGATTATGAAAAATCTTCAAAACTTTTTGGCGAAGTCCCAAAATAATTTCTTTGGCGACTGATTGTGTTGGTTCTCCAACATCAACTTTTTAAAGAAAACGACGTTCGAGAGCGCTATCCTTTTTCAATATATTTTTGATATTCAGAAAGTGTAGTAGCACCAATCAATGAAAAATTTTGCCGCGCGCCATCGCTGGCTTCAAAATATTAGCCATCCATAGTCCCTCAGATGAGCCAGCACCAATAATCGTATGAATTTCATCAATGAACAAAAATCACTTCATTTTTCAAGTGTTGAAAGCCTCTTCGATAATCATTTTTGATACGATTTTCAAATTCTCCGCGATATTTTGTTCCAGCAAGCATTCCGGCAAATCAAGCATTACAATGCGTTTGTTTTTGCATAACAAAAGGGCACATCGCCAGAAGCAATACGACGCGCAAGTCCTTCTACAACGGCCGTTTTCCCAACTCGGTTCACCAACAAGACACGGATTGTTTTTGTTTTCGATTCAAAATAGAAATCAGGCGATCAATCTCAGTATTTCGACCAATCACAGGATCAAGTTTGTTAGTTTTTGCTTCCGCCACTAAATCTGTTTCCAAAAATCCAATGCTGGTGTGCGAGACTCATCTTGCGGTGCATTGTGTGCAAATGGTGTGATCCATCGGCTGATTTATATTCAGATTCTGATTTCCAAAATGATCCTCAATCATATCCATAATTTCATCAATTGGACCAAAAATCAGGTCTTGATTGTTCATCGGGAAATTTTTCATTCCTGCGGCGAAGTCAAATGATTAAATTCGTTACTTGGCGCTCGAACATATTCACATTCCACGCCAACAAATCCAAAAATTCTACAAACCATTTTTCGTCTGGTGACTGAGATCAAAGGCAAGCAAAAATCCTCCACACCGCTTTTTGGTTTTATGGAAACTGGCAGCCATACGAAGTGACGCCACAATCAGCTCGCGAGGCGCTCAAAATCCCAATATAATCGCCGTCACGATTTTTCAAGTTCTTTCGTCAAAAATGGCGGACGAGATATCCAAAATCAGGCTTTCATTCACGCCGAGCGTCTGCAAGAACTCCGCAATATTTCCTTTGGTAAGACGAGAAATCTGCAAAAAAGTACATCTTCTGGCAAAATATTTTTGTGTCCAAATTTTTCGCCCGATTTTTCCGCATCGAGCATAATTTGCTTATATTCGTCTGTAAATTGATTGAGCATAAAAATAAATTAACTCCGGACATTATACTCATTTTTCATGGGAATACTTGCAATAATTTAAAAATGGGATAGTATTTGATTTTTAAATTTTTGCGTACCTTAGCACATTCCTGAAAAATTTTATGACAAAATTCTTCTCATCGAGGACGACGCAGGAATTGTTTACCGCTTTCTGCGTACATCAACAAGGAAAATTACGAGCTCAAAACATGCCAAGATGGTGCTGATGCTATCGAGGGAATTTTTGACGATTTTAAGCCAAATTTGGTAATTTTAGATATCAATCTGCCGCATCACAATGGCATCACGAAATTTTGCGAAGAAATTCGTAATCATCAGGCGTTCAATTATTGTATTGTCTGCGCGAGACAGCGAGAGTTGATAAACTCACACTTTTTGATCTTGGTGTGGATGATTATGTTTTGCAAAACCATTTTTCTGCGCGAGCTTATGGCGCGAATTTCAGCCATCCTCAAACGCAGTAGAGATACACCGAAAAAATAACTCTAAAACGCTTACGATTTTGACCGCTCGAAATTTGCACCAAAAATCACAGCGTGACATGTAATGGTACAGAAATTATGTTTACCAAAACGGAATTTTTCTATTTCTGGAATATTGCGTTCGGAATGCGCAAAATGTAATCAAACGAGCGATTATGCGCGATGCGATGGGTTACGAAAATTACATTTACGACCGAACAATCGATACACACATCAAAAATATTCGCAAAAATTGCCAGAGAAAATCTCAATTGAGACAATTCGTGGCATTGGTTACCGATTCGAAATTATTTCTTAAAAATCTATGCTTCAAATTCATTGACCCCACAGAGCGGAATTGTAGAAATTTCTGGCTCAAAAACGCTGCCGCTTCCCTCATTGCTTGCGGGCTTTTTCAAAAATTTTACTTTACATAATGTTCCGAGAATTGGCGATGTATATAACTTTTTGGAAATTATCGAGTCACTCGGCGTGGATGTTCATTTTGAAAACAATACACTCAAAAAATGAATACCGAAAATATGTCGCTGACCAATCTCAATCGTCACTCATCATTCGAGTTGGAATTTTCCTTTTTCCAACATTATTGAAACGATTTGGTGAACTCAGAAATTCCGTATCCTGGTGGCTGTAATATTGGAAAAGACCAATCACGGAACATCTTCGTGCCTTTGAGATTTTTGGATACAATGGTAAAAATTCTGAAGAGAATATTCATTTTCTGGAAAGAGGCAAAAAACGATGTAATAATTTCTGCTGGATTTGCCGTGACTGCGACGGAAAATGCGATCATGATAGCCGCATTCCAACCACGAAAAACAACGATTCATCTTGCTGCCATTGAACCACATGTGATGAACCTTATTGATGTGCTGAAAAATATTGGCGCAAAAATTGCGGTTTCATACGATCATACAATTATTATTGAAGGAATTTCAGAAATTCCTGAAAATACAAAACAACCGTTATTTCTGATTATATTGAATCTGGAACTTTTGTAATTCTCGGTGCTTTGAGCGGAAATCCATCGATAACTGTACGAAATGCAAGAATTCAAGACCTTACCCTATTTTGCTTGAAAAATGTCAGGAAGCTTGAGTAAAAATGGATATTGATTATGAGAAAAAGACTGAGATTGTTGTGTATAATTCTCTTGAAAACCTAAGAAATATAAACATTCAAACGAATATTTTTCCAGGATTTCCAACTGATTTACAGTCCCCTTTTTGCCTTGCTTCTAACGCAAACCGAAGGAACTTCCCGTATTCATGAAGTTCTCTTTGAGGGCGACTCAATTGGCTTATTGAAATTGAAAAATGAAAGAGTCATAGTGCTATTCTTAACCCTCACGAGGCTCTCATCTTTGGAAAAACAGCGCTTCGCTGATCGACAGTTTCAAGTTGGGACTTGCGAGCCGGTGTAACAATGATTCTAGCAGGAATTGTGCCCAATGAACGACAAAAGTACAAATGTTGAATATATTGAGCGTGGATACGAAGATATTGTTGGAAAAATTGCAGGAAACTTGGTGCAACTATTGAAAAATATAATTTTCATACAATTATCAATTAATAAATGTTCAAAATGTGATACTGAGACTATTTTTCCAAGCGGATCTGGGCACTATAAAAACCACTCACAAAAGAACAACTCATGAGAGAATCCTATGAAAAGTTTAATTCGTGACACGTGAAACAACTTGAATCTCAAGAAGATGCAAAAATCAGCTCGACGAAAAGCTTGATTCCCTATAGGAGATATATATTTTTGAACAATTATATATTTATAATTGTTCATTTTAATATTATAAATGTTTTTGCAGATATAAAAATTCAGTACAATACTTTCAAATTTTTACAACTATGTCCTTCGAGATCTCGTTACAACAATCTCAACCAAAAGCAAAAACTCTCAGTTGATACTATTTTTGGTCCTGTTTTTAGTAATTGCTTGACCTGGAAGCGGAAAAACGGAACTTCTTGCTGTGCGCATTGCAGAATATTTTTACGACAAACGGATGCAGAATGCCTCAAATATTTTATGTCTGACGCTTTACAGACAATGCTGCCAAAAATATGCGCGAACGTCTTCGTAATATTATTTGACAAGAAGCCTACTAAAAGTTGCTATTCATACCTTTCATACTTTTGGTATGGAAATTCTCAATCGTTATCAATACAAAACTACAAAGAAAATAGCGATTTAACACCCATTGATGACATTTTCTGCATCAAAAATTTTCCATAAAAATTATTTCAAATCTTGAATGGAATAACTCTTGGACTTCATCACTTCGAGTCTTCGCAGGAGCTATCAACGATTTAAAAGACTTCTGGAATTACACCTGACGATTTTTCTGCTATTGTTTCACAAAAATGAACAGATATTGAATGATATTTGACCAATTATAAAAGATTATTTTATAAGTTCACTCTGACGAAAAAGAAGAAATCACTATGAAAATGTGACTTTTTGAGGAAATGATGACTCGCTTAGCAGAAATTCTAGAAAAATATCCACCCACCTATAAATTTTCAAGATTCCCTCGCCAAAACAATTCTCCTATCATTACAAGAAGTCATCAGAGTCGGGCGATTCCAAGCTACTCACAAAATGGAAAAATTCTTGGCTGGAAAAAGAACACAAATAATACTTTTTATCCTAAAAGACGTAGATAAAAATCCTCTGAACTTTTGGAAATTTATCGAGAATATGCAAAAGCACTCAATGAAGAAAAATTTGATCGATTTTTCTGATATGATTTTGCGCGCTATTCGGCTCGTAGAAAGCGATGAAGCTGTACGGGCAAATATTTCTGAACAATATCAGTGGATATTATTGGATGAATATCAGGATACAAATGATGCGCAATTAACGCTCATTACGACAATTGCAAATACCGTTGATGAACCCAATATTTTCGCTGTAGGAGACGATGATCAGTCAATTTTTAAATTTCAGGGGTGCAAGCATTCGCAATCTCAGCATTTTTAAGCAGTTTTTATCCAAATACGGAACTCATCATTTTGGAGGAAAAATTATCGTTCATATACTGAAATTATTAATTTTTCACGCAGTATTCTTTCTAACCAACATAGTATTTCATATTTTCCAGAAGCGGAGAAAAATTTCATGCACATCGCGAAAGTGGTGGTATTGTCAAAAATTTCAATTTTGAAACGGAATTACAAGAAATCACATGGATTGCCGATGAAATCGCAACAATTATAGAAAATGATAATCCAAATTTTTCTTTTTCTGATATCATAAATCATCACGAAAAAATGCCACACTTGAATTGATTGGAAAAGCACTTTTGGAGAAAAATATTCCTATCAAACTTTCCAAGGACGAAAATATTTTTTGATAATGAGGAAATTGGTTATTCTCGTGAAAAATATTTTGTTATATATTCATTCCTTACGAACCCAAAGCGATCGTGATGATGATACCCTCATTGGATGTTTTGCTCACATCCAATGTGGAAAATTCATCGTCTCGAAATCTGGGAACTTTCTCGACAAATTGCTCAAGCAAAATGAAAATAAGGTTTTGGATTGAGGCTCTTCGAGAAATCATTCGAACAAATATCTATCGAAAATTGCTCATTTTTATAGAATTATCCATTCAAGACAAATGTACTGCGCTTGGAAGATTTGATTGATATTATTACAGAGGCAAATACAATTTTTATATCAGATGATTATAATGAAGATGAATCAAATCACGAACAATTCAGTCTTTTTATTGATGATGAAGAACAAAATTTTACTTCTCCACTCTATGAATATTATTTTTCAGAGGAAAAATTACACAAAAACCCCTTATCTGTGCAAAATCATTTAGCCAATATTCAAAAATTATTGAGATCACTTCGTTGATACAAGCAACAAAAAGCCACGTTTGCACTTGGATGATTTTGCAGAATATAGAATTTGATCAATGAATACGAAATTCATTTGTCAACATCTGCTCTCATTAGGGCAGAAGGGCTGTTCAATGTATTACGGCCCATAAATCAAAATGACTTGAATACAAGTATGTCTTTGCGGCTGGATTGACCGAAACAAATTATGCGCGTGGACGAAATTCATGAAATCCATTCACTTCAAAACCTCTCTCGCACCTGAAAAGGACAATAATGAAGATTTGGAACGACTGAGTTTATACGATTTTTACACGAGCGAAAGATGCACTGTACGTGACATATTCAACCATGAATCTCTCAGAAAAATCAGAATCCCTCGTATCAGTTTTGGGAAATATCACTGATTTTGATGAGCAAATATCAATCATGAAAATTGTACAAAAATATTAGAAAATGAAACAAAAAAGTATTGATTGAACTTCCTTTTTACGAGGCGATGAATCTGTTTTTAAAAGTATTATTGGGTCAACCCTCAAACTTTCAGCTACTTCAGTGCAAAATGGATATGTACAGTGGTGGGCCACGATGATTTTCTCACGAGAAATCTTTTTGCAATTTCCACAAGCCAAAAGTGAAAATGCAACATACGGAGGTGCGATCCACAAAGGATTGGAAGATTTTTCAAGGATTATAAATTTACATTCAATAAAGAGATATTTGTTCAATTCTTTTTACAGAATATATAAAACGAGAAGGGTTTTTCTGAAAATATTGAGAAAATCTCATCGCTCGCGGAATTGAAAAACTTAGAATCGCTCTATCCTCATCTTGTTCCATGACTATGGTGAAATTCATCTTGAACAACGGTTTAATCAAAGAAGGTGGCGGGATTTATTTGTCAGACATTCGCCTCCACAGGGGCGATTGATCGCAGTGAACTCACATCACAAAGCAAAATGATTGTGACTGACTATAAAACCGGTAGTAGTTTTGCAACTCTCGAATGAGGGAAGTGGTTATGAGGCCATCAAAAATGGAAATCATCAATTTACAACTCGATTTTTACGCGATTTTTATTCAATGAAACACCACGTTGGGCACCATGGAAGAGGCAGGGAATTTCAATTATTTTTGTAGAAAAAGCAAAACAGAAGATCAATATCCACAATTTTCGAAATTTGTGCAACAAGGCGAGATTGAACGACTCGAAAAATTGGTACAAAAATTGCTGAGCATATCAAAAACCTTGATTTTCGGATGTTCACATTATTCACAAGATGTGCATGGAATCCGACAGATTCGAGAAGATCTTCTCAATGATAAGTTATCTCAGAAAAACCTGAGATTTTATGTTTTTAAAAACGACCCGATTTGGAAAGCAAAAACCACCAAATCACGCCCCACACACAGCACCAAATGTCAACAAAGAAATTCCCGCAAACAAGCCAATAACAATATTGATAACAAGAAGAATCAACGTTTCTTGCGCTTGTGGATGCCGAATTAATGTATAAAATCCACACACAAATAAGCAAAGCAAAAGCACTACAAAATCCTGAAATTCAATCGTAATGTGTGCCGGGGAGTTGAAAAAATAAGTACCACCACCAAGAAAATCGTTGTCGAAGCGAAAATACAAAAATTGATAGCGCGACATTCTCTCGCCTCAAAGCGCTGGGCCTGCCGAATACAAAAATAACGAATTCACAAACAAATGCAATAGAATTTCCATGCAAAATTGAAAATAACACTGATTGCATCAGAAATCGAAAAACCCCATACGAAAGGGCATTCCAGTGAAATGCGTACAAATACTGAAATGGCGCATGCACAAATCAATTACTGAAACAATAATACAAATCGCAATGAGTGTATGTGATACGTATTTATTGGGGAAAAATAGAATAATATTCGTACGGGCAATAAAAATACAAAATTTTGATAATTGTATGTCCGAAAATAGTCAAAAATTTTCAAAATTTATCCTTTCAAAATTTCAATTATTTTTCGAGGAGACCAAGTTTCACGAATAAGTGCTACATAGCGTGCCTCATCTTTTGATTTCAAGTAATCCAAGAAGTTTTGCGACGTTTTGCAACCATCATTACAAGTCCGACAGAGGTGATTATCTTGTTTTGTGTTCTAAAGTGTGATTGAAGTTTTTCAATACGAGCAGTAAGGAATAGCAACCTCTGAACTTCTGGAGAACCAGTATCCCTTTATGAGTTGCAAAACTCTTCCATCAACTCTTTATGATCCATAGGATAAAAAGTATTTTTAAGAAATAATCAGTCAACCCAGAAATACACCAGTACGACCTTTCACACATATATGAAATTTTTGCAAAAAGCAAAATCAAATTTTAAAGAACCTGACGAAGTGCCGCGATATTAAAAAGAATAATCCATCTTGATAGAGACCAATAATTCCAAGATATCATTCATATCCATTGAGCATAATGGTAATAATCGTTGAATTTTTGAGATCACCATAATATGCTCTTCACCGATAAAAAGCAAACTTTTTGGAGAAATTTGCAAATGCTCGAGTGTATCAATGAAAATACTTTTCAAAAATCGCACAATGTGATACACATCACTTCCTTGCCCCTCGCTCATATTTTCAAGCAAATGCGTAATTCCCAAATATAAAGCACGCCTTCTGATGGGATACACGCAAAAGTTACCTCGCGTTCGAGTGCGTCAATCGCGCTCAATCAGGCTGTACAAAATATCATCAATCAAACCATCACACACAAAATTTGGAATATTTTGCTCATCATCAAAAGCAAAACCGTCGGCAACTCATCCATTAAATAATCCACAAAAGACACGAATTCCACGATCCGTTGGCAATCGTCCAGCGCTATTGTATGGCTGAAAAATAAGCCCCCATTTTTCCCAAAGCCGCCATATCATTACGAATTGTCACACTCGAAACTCCGAGATTATATTGATCGAAGCGATTTTGATCACAAAACATCGCCACCGTCTCAAGATACCCGCTCAACAATATACTTTAAAACTTGAATTTTTCTGTTATCAACTTTTTCATAGAAAATTTTTAATTTTGTACCATTTCAACAATAAAAATTGAACCACGGCGATCACGATTTCACAAATCTTTATCCTCCAAATCATCATCATCACCACCAAATATTCCACGCCGTCAAGTTTTATGAAATCCTCATCAACCTGACGAACGCGTCGTCGTTCGCCGATATCATATCAAGTCCTTGTGGTTTTTTCTTCTAAAAGATTCTACCGATAGGCGAAAATTTTGGGATAACATGTTACGAGCGCAGTGCCAGCAATCGCACCCTGAATAATATCAACATTCGAGGAGTTCATAATTGCCGCATAAAATCGCTACGATAAAGCCGCAATCGACAAAGAAAATCCATAAAATGTCGCTGTGATAGCTCCACAATAAGGAAAACAATTCCAAAATCAATCAAAGGAGTACCATAATAGATACCATTATTTTGCGTTGCCAAAATTTTGGAAACTCCTGCCAAAATATCGCTGTCAAAATGTATTTTTGTATTCTGATAAAGTGCCCTTCAATCTTTCAATTGCTCTTTTGTTACTGCTGCGCCATTGAAAAATTGCACCGCTGCCGTGGCCTCAATTCAAGAGCCTTCACTTTAAAGCTTCAGCAAAAGCAATTTCAGCACGAGCATCACCTTCCGCCTGCAAAATGGCTGCTGTGTCTTCCGCCCATGCAAAATAGCAGATTGCTTATCACCCTCTGATCGAGTAATCTGAGACTGACGATAACCTTCGGCTTCAAGAATTTGCGCGTTTTTCGCGTTCAGCCTTCATTTGTTTACTCATTGCATCCTGAATATCATCTGGTGGATCAAGGCGCTTAATCTCAACACGAAGGACTTTTACACCCCATTTTTCCCGTTTCTTTATCAAGAGAGCCAAAAGTCGCGCGTTAATCGTAGTCACGATTAGAAGTGTTTCATCAAGACTCATCGTTCCCGAGTACACTACGAAGATTTGTCTGGGCGAGCGAAACAACGCCATAAACACATTATTAACATCATATGTCGCCTGAAATGGATCGGTAATCTGCACATAAATAATCCCATCAACCGCCATCGACACATTGTCCATCGTAATAATTTGCTGTTCTGGAACATTCACAGCCTGTTCACGAATATCCACGACGAAGTGTCTGAACTCCTGGAATTAAGAAAGTGAGCCCAAGGTTTACCGTTTTGTATATTTTCCGAGGTTTCAATCAAACCAACCTGTCCTTGTTGCACCTGTTTTGCATTACAAACACAAAATCAGCGCCAAAATGACGAGAAAAATGAAAATTTCCATAAAAAATTTGATTAAAAATAAAAACACTATAATTATATGCACAATTTTTAAAAGCAATTATGATATTATTGCCATCGGTGGTGCGCGCTGGAACTTTCAATGCTGCGCTATGGACTCAAAAATCACGATTGCAATTTGTCCGCCATTATTTCTGTTGCGGATAACGGCGGGACAACCAGTTCTATTCGCGATAAATACGGAATTTTACCACCAGGAGATTTGCGACGCGCGATTGCAGCGCTTGCCAAAAGATACCGAAATGGTGCGAAAACTTTTTGAGTACAGCTTCAAAGAGGAGGGCGTAATTGGATCAAATAAAATCAAATATTTTACTCGGCGCTTGTTGATATTGAGGGGTGATTATGAAAAATGACTTGATGAAATGTGCAAAATGTTTGATGTGACAGGGCGCGTAATTCCTGTAACACTGGAAGATGATGCATTTGGCAGTGCGCTTTGAGGATGGAACCGTGATTGAAGGTGATATTGATGTTTCTGATAAAAATCCGGGCGAACGAACGCACAATCTCAATAAAATATCGAGGATGCGTGGCTTATTGGCGCGGAAGGAAATCTTAATCCTCGAGCTCGTGAAGCTATGATGAATGCGAGACTACATTATTATTGGGCCTGGCGATTTATATGCAGAGCGTTGTCTAAATTTACTCTCAAGGAATCACTTGAAGCCCCTCGGTGCGACGCCAGCAAAGCTGATTTATGTTTGTAACGCAATGATAAGCGCGGTGAAACGACAAATATGGAAGTCAAGGATTTTTATTGAAGGCGATTGAAAAATTTATTGGACCAGCGGAGCTTGGTTATGTGATTGTAAACAATGGTATTATCGACGATGAAATCGTCGGCATAAATAAAAATTGAGGAAAATAAAAACCTGTAAAATCAAAAATATTCTCGATTTTGCTGACAAAAATACAAAATTATTGAACGTAATGCAGTGGTGACGAAGATTTTATTGCGACATGATCAGAAAAACTCGCGAAAATTTTTGCAGGATATCGACTGATGGTTTGGATCAAATATCCCAAATGGGATAAATTTCTAAGATTCTGTTCGCAAAACCAAGCCTTTAACTTCTGGAATGTTTGCAGAAATTTCTGCAATATTGTCAGAATCAAGCGAATATACTGTACCTTTCTTGAGTGTTACTCTTGTGCCTTTCACTGGTAATTCTCGTGTGAGTTTGCACCGTATCATGAGACGCCAATTCATTTCAAAACGCATCAACGACTTTTTCTGATTCTGATGAGAATTTTCATCCAGATAAATCGGATACTATACATATCATATTCAATTTCTTCCGTACGTCATAAAAATAAAAATAATGAGGGCGAGTATACGAATTTTTCAAATTTTTCGCAAATTATTTGCAGAAAGAAAAATCTTTATAATGAAAATAATATAACTTTTCAAAATATGTTTTGATTCTTGGAAGTAATTTCCGTAGTTTTGCTCGTTTTATTATTGGAACAAACCTCATTGGACAAAATAGATAAAACTCCGCGAACAATTTCTTTGACTACACAAGGGGTCGTTAAAGTAAAAGCCAGATAGTGCAAAAGTGCTATGAGTATCGACATTGAAAGCAGAAAGAGAAAGTATTGATGTTGCCACACACAAAACTCATCAACAAACGAAATGAGCTTGTGAGTGCTCTACATCTTGGCCTGAATGATTCTGATATTGTTCTTGAAGAAATGAGAACAAATCAGTGGGACAGATATAATGAAACAGAAAACGAAGGTCTGAAGGAAAGTCAAAGCGCGTTTACAATGTTATACAATATTTAACGCTTCGTGACTTTACAAAAGGGAAATTTTGGAAATACTGAAAATATTATCACAGCACTCGGAAAAATAAAAGATACTTTTTGTTTTTGTCTATAGATAAAAATCTTGATTCACAAGAAGGCCTTACCAGATAAGCTGAAAGGATGCTGCTGAGAGGCCACAAACCGAAGATATAGCCAATAGCTTGGGCGCAAAACTTGGAAAAAATTATTTCTGTAACGACAGATTCACAAGAATTATACTCCATATATGTGATCACTTACAAATATAGCAAAAATCTTCAGAGGAAGTTACCCACGGCAGACGCACAATGGTTTTGAAGGAGAAGATGAACACAACGACTCTTTCTTTTTCTACTTTTTGAACTCGATAAAATCTCAAATTGAGATTTTATAAAAAGAAATTATGGAAACTATTCTTCAAAATGACAACCTCGCTCTCAAGATAAATCATTTTTGAGCAGAAATCAATTCATTATTGTACAAAAATAGAAATTATCTACCAAAAGAGGAAAATTTTTGGCGACAATCCCTGTTCTTTTTCCGATTGTAGGAGCACTCCAAGGATAATTCATATATTTTTGAAAATCAGAATATAATCTCTCAACACGATTCGCGCGAGATATGAGTACTTACAGAGTCTACCGATTCTTCTGCAACTTTTTCCTCTGATCGTCGAAGCAACACTAGAAAAATATCCGTTGAATTCGAGGCTTTATATCAAATATATAATTTCTAAAAATACACTTGAGGCTCAATATGTCATCAAAAATATTGGATTCAAATACTTTATATTTTTTCCCTTGGAGCACATCCAGCTTTTTAAAATTTGAACAGATATTGAACAATATTCGTTCGTTTTTGAAAAATTCCAACAGAACAAAAAGTTGATCTGCCCTTTTCTGGTGGCATGATTTCTCCAGGGCTTCAAGAAAATCTTGTTGATTATATCCAAGATAGCTACAATTCATTTTGCAGGAAAAATATTTCACAAATGACGCGATGATTTTGAGAAATTTTTCAGAAAAATTCTCTCGATTTTTATATGATTTTCCCACATGTCATGGGAAAATTTTTCGCATCTGGAATCTGGAGACAACCGAGATGCACCATTTTATTTTGCATTGAGCCATGGGATTGATTTGCTGATGAATTTGAACAAAAATGAAAGTTTCACAAATAAATGAGGAATCAATAAACTTGCCCCAAATACTGATACTCTTGAAATTAAATTTTAAAACTCTCATACGAGGTTTTATTTTACTTCTAGCATTGGAAGGAGCTTTCCTTCGGCATGAAGGGCTGCTACATCAGTATATCCACCCAAAAAGTATCACCTATGAAAATCTGCGGAACGGTGCGCATACGCGTTTTTGAACAATTTCCATCAAAATATCAAATTATTCGTCCACATCAATCTCCAGTAAATTCAACTCCAAGCGATGTAAATAGGTTTTTGGCCTGCACACAATATGGGCAGTAATCTTTTATGAAATTGTTACCATAAAAATAAGTTATTAAATTTTTGTACAAATATTAAACTATAATTGCTCGTTTTTATTTTGGAAAAATAATTCTAATTTCTGTTCATTCGTCAACTTGGCTCTAGAATTTTAATATCCCAATCATACAATTTAAAATTTTGTCAGCAAGAGTGTCATACCAATACCCGATCAGTGATTGAAGGAATTTTTGATTCGATTCGATAAAAACGATCAAAAAATTCGATCAATATCATCTTTCGCCATTCCGATCCCCGTATCACAGAATGGGTGAAAATATTTTCTGAAGAAATCATTACTCGCCCATTTTCTTTGTTGTATTTTATCGCATTTTCCAACAAGTTTCGAATCAAAAATCGAAGATGTTTTCACTCGCAGAAACATAAAATCCTTCGTCAAATTATTTCAATAGTGACATTTTTGATATTTTTGGCGCGAAAAATTTCCAGATTCGACAATTGGCAAAATATTCGTTTTCTTATCCAGGAATTTTGAGGTCTGCAAGCTCTAGCAATCCGCTAATAGACTCATTCATCGCATCAATCGTATCCAAACTACTTTCGACCAGTTCATAATCCATCTTCGGACTATCGCACCAAAATCTGCAAATTTCGAAATAATTGCGAGCGGAGGTCTTGAGTTCGTGTACCAGCATCGTGAACAAAATGTGTCATTGTATCAATATTTTTCGCGAACTGGCAAAAGCGTCCGACGAATATGAGAAACGCATCAAAAACCACAATGGCAAAATCAGCAACATATCGAGCAATAAAAATCGAGATCGCATCACGCTGCATCGTGTGAAGATTAATTCGAGTCGCGTAAAGAAAAAGTTGTAAGCATTATTTTGCGCAATGCGACGAACAATAGTCAGTCATCTGCATACGCCATATGATTTGAGCTTTCGTCAATATCTTCCAGCGTATCTTCATCAAAATATCTGAAATATTTTCAATCGTCAAATTTTTCAATCTGAGAACTCAAAATTTGTCCGGAAGAATTGGTCTGAATCGCCTCAATTCCAATCACAAACGAAATTGACTGCGTTGACAAAAGCGTCGTATGATTGACAATCGAGATCGGTTTCTTTGATCAAAATTTTTCTTCGTGCGTTTGTATTTCGATAAAATAACGAGTAACGAGAAAACTCCTTCAAAAACCATCAAGAAAATCAGTGCACCAATTACAAAACTCGTGACCAATTTTCTTTCCGCTCGATTTGAGATAATCCTTCATAATGGGCTAAAAAAGCTCTTTAATTGTATAGCCGTAACCCTTTTCGCGTTTCAATAATTCCAGGAATTTTTACGAAGGTATCCGATGTACACTTCCACCACTTTTCCTTCTTCAAAATTATCATAAATTCCCAAACCTTTTCCATAAGTTCAGATTTTTGGAATATGATATCCGCGATGTGTGCTAAAAATAATGCAAAAGTGCGAATTCTTTTTAGAAAAATGAATTTCCTGCCCTGCAAAATACACCATTCGGTGCTGTGCGTCGATTTCCAATTTTCCAATTTTTAATGGTTTCAGTAGATTTGTTGGACTGACCACGACGACCAAGTGCACGAATACGAGCTACTAATTCACAGTAATCGCAAGGTTTTGTAAGGTAATCATCCGCACCATAATCAGTCCGGCCCACTAATGTCTTCTTGTGTAGCGCGTGAGTAAGCATAATAATAGGAGTCGTATTACCTTCTGCTCGAAGCTTTCGACACACATCAATTCCGCTCATTTTTGGAAGAAATATCCAAAAATGAGTTACATCATAATTTCCTTGAATCGCTTCAATATAACCAGATTCCCCATCAGTACGCAATGTACAAAAGCAATATCTTCATTCGCCAAATAACGAACAACTGTCTGCGCAAAGCACAACGGTATCTTCAATTAATAGAGTATGCATACTAAAAATTTTTATAATGAGAATTTCTCGTAACCTTAAATATTATATTTAAAAAAGGTAAATTTTTGATAAGTATTTTTAACTTTTTCGGAAAAATAAAATCCTCAAAAGGGATTTATTTGATTTTAATGACAACGACGCATAGAAAAACATACTTGTCCCGGCAAAAATGTTTCGTTTGGATAATATCGTACAATTCTGAAACGGTCAAAATTCATATCACATTGCGCTCGTAAGCGGTCAATAAGAGCGGGAATCGTGTCAACCGAAGTTTTATGAATATCGTGAAATAGAATAATCGCACCATCATGAACCTGAGAAAAGTGCTCGTACGAAGATTTTTCAACATTGCGATTTTTCAATCCAGTGAATCTACTGACCACATCAGAATCGTTTTATCGACGGCTTTTACATTTTCGTCGTACGCACCATATGGTGGTCGAAAATAATTTCGGTTTTGGTGAATTGCATTTTCAAAGGCCAAATCAGTTTTTGTTGATCCGTGCGCATTTGTTGTTTGGACATTTTATTGTAGGGCTTCTATGATCCAGGAATGACTCGCAATTTCATGCCCTCGCTCTGAGCGCGCTGCGCAACCGTCGGATAGCGTTCCACATTTTGTCCAAGCATAAAAATGTAGCCTTCCTCATTTTGTTTTGAGTGTATCGAGCAAATTGAGGGTAAAATCCTTGTGCGGACCATCATCAAACGTGAGTGCGACATATTTTTCCCCATCGCTTGACACGCCAGCTTGCGTCTCTGGGATTTTTCTCAACTTTTGGCTCCAAGAAAATATTTTCTTTCAAATTTTCGTACGGAATTTCAATTTCTACCACAACTGGTAAATCACCATTTTTCAGCAAAAAATCTCGGACGGCAAGAAAAATTGAATATTTTTACCAGAAAAAGCAAATTGTGGTTCAGTCAAAATATGACACCAAATTTTTGTTGCAACGCATTCAAATCATGCGTTTTTGATTTGGATATTTCGTCTGAAAAGCGTGCAAAATTTTTGTCGGTCAAATCCGTTGTTTTTCGAGTGTTTATAAGCGATGCGCCGGAGAAATTTCCCAGAATTCTGCAATAGAAATGTTTCTTTATGGATTTCTTTGGTCGCGCCATCCGTCGAAAAATGTGATTTGATAGAATAAATCACAGATCCAATAGTATTCCATCAGCGAGGGAAAAATCCGCCGTATACCCAGCGACCGCAAGACTTCAAAGATTCTGTTGGAATCGTGGAAAGTGCAACAATTTTTCTACGAATACTTGACAAAATTTCTATATTTGGAATTTCGTTAAAATTTGGATACTCTCGATATAAAAGCGCGGTGAAAAATATGGTTCTGATTTGAATGTTTTTACGTCTTCAATTGCTGTCGCACCAGTAAAAACTTCACGAATAAGTGATGCTTGAATTAGAGGCCGCCAGAATAGATAAAATCTCCATTTTCTGACCAATACATCACAGGTTTTTCTGTTTCCAAAGCGGAAGATGAAGAATGAAAAATCGATGAAAAATAAAAATCCCAATTCCACAAAGTGCAATACAAGCTGTTAAAATCCAAAAACTTTTGTGTTCATAAGTGAAAAATATAAAAATATACTAAATACAATATATAAAATAAGTTTAAGAAAACTTTAAAAGCAAATTTCAAAAATTTGTAGATAAAAATCACTACACTACAAAAAGTCTTTTTTTATTTTTCTTTTTATGGACATTCAACCATTTCTTGAAGCGACATTTTCGCCCTACATTTCCGACCCAAAATGGTACCCATTTATTCTCATTGGGATCGCGCTTTTGATACTTTTTGTTATTTTTGATATATATTCGAAAGCTTTTTGAGTTGGCTTTTTGGCGTGAATGAACTCATCAGAATTGGACTGCGAACAAAATCATCTTTTGAGCGAATTGATTGCCATTCAAAAACGAACAACAAGAACTTTTTTTCAAAGCACTTTTTATTAAAAATTCTGTGACAGAAGAAGATAATGATGCGGCCGAATCAGAAAAATAACGAAAAATCTTGAAGACTCCGAAGAAAAATCCGATAAGAGACGAATCTCTTATTTTTATTGTGAGCCCTCGAGAGGGTCGCGCCAATCAACAATCCAGACCCCATCATCCTTTTCATAAAGAGCAAAAGTGTCGCCAACCGCCAGATTTTTCCATCAATAATCCATTCCAATTTTCACTTTCGCGATAAAAATAAAAAGTGAATTACGAGTTTTGAGGAAAAATTACGATCTTTTTCATAAATACGGACATTTTTCGAGGCGCTACATTTTCAGGGAGTTTTTGAGGGTATTGTCCGCGTTTTTGTGTGTGAGTATCAACCAAAAACCATTTTTCGTATCATTTTTGTTCCAATCACAACAAGTTCTCGTCCAAGCTGTTGCGTAAAAATCAATTTTCAAAATCCAAATCAAAATCAAGAATTTTTGGATTCATAGAATCAATACTAACAAATGTTGCGCCACTATTCGTGTACCAATCACCCGACATTTTCATTCGTTCCTTCAAAGGCTAGCGCCAGTAAGACCAAAGCTCTTCGTGTTTCCAGATTTTTAAATCACCAACAATAATATCTCATTTGAGAAAATTTTTCCATACATCAGAACGCCCGTAAAAATGTTTCCGCACTTCTGTAATAGCGCTCTGATTTTTCCTCACAATGAATCAAACCATTTTGATAATTTGGTTTTTGAGCAACTATTGAGAAATCACCGGCAAATTGGTGTTAGGAAGCCATTTTTCATCAATTTGATCTATATTCAATAAGCGTTCCGCCCGACAAAAATTTCCCACCGCCAATATGATCATAATTGACCCTGAAATTAATGTTGGTTTTTCAAAATTTTTGATACAAAAAGCATTCCGCTTTCGATGAATATCCGATCCACGAATTATCACCAATTGAGACAATTCCTCCGTCCTGAACTTTCGGAAAAAGCGAATATTTTGGCGTTTTCAAAAAGTGAAATATCGTCAATATAAAAATCCTCAGTAATACTAAAATTCATTTCTGCAGCAACATAGCCATCGTGGAAAAATTTCGAGGCAAATAATCACCATAATCAATTCGCGGTTTGCTGTCATTGGAATATAGCTCGTGATTGAGATAAATCTGCGAATCGCGCGGAAAAACTTTTACATTTACAATTCATTAAATGTAATCAAATTTTTCAACAAAAAGAACCTGTTTGCGTAACGCCAGAAACAGATTTTTCAGTTTCAGAAATAATATTTCGATTGTGACAAAATATTATTCCAATTGAGATTGATCGAAATATATTTTCCCTTGAAGAAAAATATAAAAAGCGTTGCGAATATAAACACCAAAATCCAGAAAAATAATTTCCGGCGTTTTCGGCGCTTGATTTCTTGAAAATACGATTCGAGCATAAAAATTTAAGATTTTTTTGGATTTTTCGTTCCATTTTTGCGTGGTGTCAAAACCATCAATGACGCTTATTAAAAGAGAGGCGGGTGGCTTTCTAATGCTGGAATTGAAAACATTGTCAGTGTCAAAAACGGAAAGCGCAAGCCACTGGAAAAATTGAAAATATAATTGTACCAACGAAATTCGACATATCGAGCGCATGATATGAATCGACAAAAGACTTGGAATAATTACTGTTGAAACCAAAAATCGTAAAAATAATTGAAGTCGCAATCGGCACGGTAAAAAGCCGCGAGCGACTGATCAATAGAGATCAAATCACCTGGAACATACCCAATAAACAGCATCATGGTGGACCACCCGCCCAAAAGATGATTGAGAATGAGATATCCTGTTTTTCAGAGAAATTTTCACGGAACAGGGATATTTTTATCATTTTCTGGAATCACATATTCCACATCCCCGTACAACCCGACCAACGACGAAGCTGTTTATATTGGGACTTTACAGTACGAGTAACAGAAACTTCATCTACTAAATCCATTTCACAAATCGCGGGCGTCGGAATAATTCGAAACATCCCATTTCCAACCAAAATACGCGCGCCAATATTGCAAACCATCCTCTACGATCGAAGTTCGTGACCAATAATCCGCTTTATAGAAGACACTCAAGTGTCTGTCCATACCTCAAAATTTCGATAAAATTCTGGATTTGACTTTCCAAAAATTGCCAAAGCGTCGTTCCAATAGCAATAATTCAGAGCAAAAATGTTCCCTTCATGCCAATTATTCGAATAGAGTGGTGTATATTGATAAAGTGCCTGACTTCGATAATCTGTTGCCAAAAATGTTGCCGTAATAATTGAGAAAAATTTTTCCACTTTTTGTGTCTGTGTCAATCGTAGAAACAAAAAGTATTTTTGGATCAGAGATTTTTGTTATTTTTTCATATTCCTTGATCGCGTAAGTAATATTGGAACCCTTTACTTTTTCCCCTCTCCTTCAAGGTTTTCTGGATGCACAATATTGATAATCCGAATTCCAGAATTTTTATATTTTTCCACAATATATTTGGCATGTTCAGTCGCTGTCGGAACGCGCCTCAGTCGCCAACAAAACCGTAATATTTTCACGATAACGATATTCCGTTTGTACCAGCGAAATTACATTATCTTCAATCACATTTCGTGGTTCCGTGTAAATCAGCACAATCACAATATGTTCAAAGTGCACCACTTTCTATGAGTTCATTTTTGAAAAATCCGTTTTTCAATTTGCACCTTCGATACGATTTAAAAATATGATGATAACTTTCAAAAACACGAATCGTCAATACGCAATATAAAAAGCGATGAAAAATAGCCCCAAATCATAATTGATATTAATCAAAATGAATGGCAAACAAAACACAAAAATAAGCGACAACAAAAGGGAATTTTTGGGAGCCAGAATTCAAGGGTAAAAATTTGAATTTTTGCATTAGGGTTTTTGGAAATAAAATTTTTCGTCAAAATTTTGAACATCAAAAATCGTGAAGAAAAATATTTTTCATAATATATTGACATCAATATATATTCTCGATATGGATCATTTTAATATTTTTCTCAAACATCATTTTAAGCTTTCTGATAAGGAAAAATCGCAATTTGAAAAATTTTTGGAACTTTTCAAAGTTACAATTCTCATACAAATTTGTCAGCAATTCGCGATGCGGAAGGGATTATCGAAAAGCATTTTTGTGGACTCGATTTATGGTGCCACTATTTTTACACTGAACTTCAAATGACAAATGTAAAAATACTCGATATGTGGCTCTGGAGGGAGGATTTCCTAGGGATTCCTCTCAAAATTGTTTGTCAGAATTGGATGTTACATTGCTTGACAGTGTTGGAGTTCGCGCGATGAATTTTTTATTGAAAAATTGGGGGCTGAAAAATATTTCTGCCATTCAAAGAGCGAGCAGAAATGCTCATAAAAATCCTGATTTTGCTGGAAACTTTTGATATTATCACATCTCGCGCAACTGCGTATATCGACGATATTTTTGACTTGGGCAAAGCCCTTTTTGATGAGGAAAAAATTTTTGCTCTACAAAATGCCATCCGATGAAGATCTCGTGACAAAGTTTTTGAAAAATTGGGGCTCAAAAATGGATGCAGAATTTGAATATTTTTCTTGGAGATCGCATCATTTATGTTTTTCTCATAAATAAAATAACAGAATCGGCCAAAATTTTGATACAAAAATCGGTTTTTAAAAAGTCGAAAAAGTTTTGACAATCAAAAATTTTTATACAATGCGTGCACTTCCTCAAGAGAAGTTCAAGCAGGCGTAGCTCAATGGCTAGAGTCTCTGCCTTCCAAGCAGACTGTTGTGGGTTCGAGTCCCATCGCCTGCTCCATTATTTTGGAGTATTTCCGAATCTCGGGCGTATAAGCTCAGCTGGTTAGAGCGCTACACTGATAATGTAGGGTCCCTGGTTCAAGTCCAGGTATGCCCACCATTTTTCGGATATCGGAGACTGGCGCAATTGGCTGGCGCACATGCTTTTGGGAGCATGGGGTTTGTGAGTTCGAGTCTCGCGTCTCCGACCATTTTTATTTATCCCTAGATCGCTGTAGATATGGCGCTATCGTCTAGTGGATTGGGACAACGGGTTTTCATCCCGTAAACCGGAGTTCGATTCTCCGTAGCGCTACCAAATAAGATCTAGTGAAAAACTGTGATACTTAAAAGGTCAATTCATTGTGTTGGCCTTTTTAACATTTTTCAGGTCAATTACCCTTTTGGGGATTGTAGTTGGCTGTATCACACTTTCTTTTTTCTTCCGTGCTTTGAAAAAAGCCCCTTTCATAAAAGAAAGAGGGCTTTATTTTTGGTTTTATTTATGTATATTTTCTGCAGATTATTTGTGCAAATTCTTTTTGCGTTTTTAACTGATTGAAATTTATGTTTTTCATCCAGCCCCAACTATTGTTATAGTTCCATTTAAAAAATTGTATGCTTTCAATTTGATTCAAATAAATTTCATCTTGATTGGAAGCAGCCTCAAAAAAATAACTCGCTTAGTAGTTACATAAAACTTACTAAAAAGCCGTGAAAATCCCAATCAGAATAAGAACAAATCCAAAAAATAAAAATCAAAGTTAAGAGTCACAAAATCACAAAAGCCCACGATACTTGACCTGTGGTTTCGTATATAATTTTTCATCTTTTTGTAAAATCATATGTAATTTATTAAATGTATAATTTTTATTGTTCTTGTGGTGGATGATAATATGTGAATTCTTCGTTATTTTTACAAGATACAAAATTTAAAAATATCAATAATTGAAATAATAGCACCAACTATACCACAAGTAAATAGTGATACGATACATAAAATCCATTTATTCGGGCTGTTCAAATAAAATTTGTGTGCAGTAATAAGGCATCCAAAGAAGGCCAAAAGAATAGCAACGATTCGATCTTTTTCATTTCTGCCACTGAATAACTATTTTTCTGTGGCATTCCCATCTCTGCGCGTAGTTCTTTTTGTGAGCTCTTCGCGCATTTTTCTTCTTCAATTGTGCACGGATTTCTTCGCGCATTTTTAGTCTTTTTATCGTCCATAATTAAAAAAGTTAGAAAAATAATTTAAATTTTTATATATAAAATTATTGTATTTCGGATTCTACAAGATTGAAGGTTTTTCCATCCCAATTAAATCTACAAACAATATTCTGTTTGGTTTTAGCACCGAAACTATTTGATGCTTCGACTGATCCAGATACTACACCGCGCACATCTCCATTGTCCATTTTTCCAAGATAAATTGCTCACAAATTTGAAAAATTTGCGCTTGATGGAGATTTTTAATTTATTTTTGATAGAGTCTTTACATTCTTTGAGCAACTCCGGAATTTTTTCAAAATATGCTTGTGGCCCTGAATTTGTACTGCTACTTGATTTTGATGAATTCACAAAATCTTTCCATCATTCAGGATCTATCGCGTTCCATATAAGTCCTACGGTCACATAGCAAAAGCAAGCCAATTCATAAAATTTTTCAAGAGGAATTTTCACTTTTGATTTTTGGTTTTGGTTCGTTATTTTCTCTGTTTTCTTTCACTTCCTCAGAAACATTGCCTTTGTGTTCAATTTCAGGCATTTTCTTAAAAGTTAGAAAAATAATTTAAATTTTTTATATATAAAAATCACATAAAAAGCAAGTTTTTATATAACTTTTTCCTTTTTCCTGATTCCTCAGGGTTTGTCATCATCCAGCCGTGGCGTAAAATCAAGATCCAACGCGTCGAGACGCTCGAATCACTTCGATATTTTCACAGATTTTCCTGATTCGGCTCGCGGAAACGAGCCGAGTTGTCCCGCGAACGGCAGAACTGCTACCGCTGAAAACAAAATCATCACCTCTAATAAGCCTTCAACGCACTCCTTTGTAATAAATAGATTTCAAGCGCTTCAAAAAAATATGCAAAAGAAAAATATAAATGAAAAATAAAGAATTTCATAAAAATTCTCAACTATTTTTAGCCAGGAGCAACTCTTCTGCTCATTATATTCGTGATAATTTTATTGACGAGGCAGACATGTACGTCGTATACACCATGTTATCATCAATGACAAAGATCATACCCAGAATGAAGGAGAGCAACATGATGTGCGCCCACAGCGGTATCAATAATTCTATGATATTATGATCGCCTTTATCATCCCAATATCTTCTCATTTCGAGCTCCATCAACACTTTAATTCCGATATTACTAACATCCAAGCAGAACTATGAAGATTAATGGGAACTTTTTCGTGATAATAAATGACAGTGATCTACATATATGAATAGAAATATGGACGGATGGAAATACCTAAATGGAAAAATATAGTTATACCTCTGATTATCATTCTTGGTGGAATTTAGTTGATAATATTCAGGATGAAATCAATGCAAAACGACCAGTAATGATTAGTATTGAACGATATATGAACAACGAACGACAATGACATGTCATTGTGGGTCATGGATATCAATGAAATGATATATTTATGTAAATTTTTGGATGGGGAAATCGAACGGCACATACCACTCTTTCTACTAATGGAAATGATTTTACATCAAACCTATGGAATGGAAAAATTACACGAGTTGATAAAATTATTATCCATTAAAAAGGACCATATACGGCTCTTTTTATTTTTACAAAACTTCTTTTTCCCGCTCCAAATATTTTTGCAAAACTTTTGGCACACGAATCGTTGCGTCAGCGTTCTGATAATTTTTCTATAATCGCTACCAAAATTCGCCCTACAAGCAAAAAAGCTGTCGCATCATTGGTGTGGACCAATTCGATACTCCATCATTTCGTCGAAGCGCGTCTGCAAGCGACAGAGACTGATAATCAGTCATATAATCAGCCGTGTGTGTTTCACGATATTTATTCTGGCCAGGAAGCCATGCTTCAATATCAGAACCTTTTTGCATTCGGTTTTCCAATATCAAATGTACATTTTGCAATTTTTGATATGGAATCTCGAGTTGTTGCATCATATATTCTTGAAGCGCCGAAAAAGTAAATGTTCGATCATGCGATTTTTCTGCAAGAGAAAAACTTTCCATTTCGAGTTTGTCGAACTGATGCATACGAACAATTCCTTCCATATCTTTTTCCATATGTTCCAGCCTCACCGCGGAAGCTTGTCGCATAACCAAGATAACGAATTGGCATCACTTTTTCATCGAAAATTTCGCCAGCATGCATAGAACCAAGCACATGCTCCAGCACTTCCCTGTAACCACAAATCCTCCCCCTCGATTTTATAACGATCTTCCCGTGGCTCGAGGGCGATCCATCGCATCGTATGGTTCCGTCTTGATCATCAGTGGAGGCAAAACTGGCGTAAATGGCGTTGGTAAAATATCAAGATTATTTTTCAGAAATTACTTTTTGAGAACTTCCTCATCACCAAGCGTATCCATCACCCATTGCACAAGAGCCATCTGTAAGCGAACAATTCCACCCTTTGAGGTACGCAAATCGAGCTCCAGCAATGTTGGCGGCGCGTTCATATCAATCCAGTCACGCATTTTTCCAATTTCAGCATGATTTTTGATTTCAAAATCAAATTCTGGAATTTTCCCCACTGCTTCACAACCTGATTTTTCGTCTTCTATAAGCTCAACTGGCGTATCATCCGTTGGAATATTTGGGATTTTATACAAAGCAAAAATTCTTCCTCAATTTCAAAAAATTTTTCTTCCGCCTGAATTTTTCTTTCAAAGATTTTGCTTCTTCGAGCATCGTAGGCTCAGGTTTTTCCCTTTCCATTTGTGAAGAAAGCTCATTACGACGGGCGCGAAGCGTATCCAAAAGATCTGCCCCAGTCGTACGCGTTCTTTATCCAATCACGCGATCAAATCCACATTCATTACTTTGTCATGAAGCGCTTTTGCCACGATTTCTGGATTATTTCGAAGAATTTTAATATCAATCATACCAAAAATTAAGAATAATTTGATTATACAGATTTTTCAAAAATGCAATATTCTTGGTTGCTATTTTCCGATTTTTTTCGTATAATATAGGGAAATTATTAAAAATTTATGTCGCTTTATACAAAATATCGACCGAAAGATTGGGATTCGGTCGTTGGACAAGATTTTATCGTGAAAATTTTTGCAGAAGTAGTCTGAAAAAAATGGGCATACTGGACATGCGTATATTTTTGACGGGATCGCGTGGAACTGGGGAAAAACTACGAGTGCAAGAATTCTGGCGAAAAGTTTCAATTGTCTCAATTTGCAGGACGAAATCCATGCAACGCATGCGAAAAATTGTCAGGCCTTTGAAAATGGAATGATGATTGATATTATCGAAATTGATGGAGCGAGTAATGCGCTTATGGACGATATCCGCCAGATGATCGAAGAGGCGAAATTTTTGCCGACTTTTGGAAAATTTAAGGTATATATTATCGATGAAGTGCACATGCTCTGAAAAAAAGCGCCTTTAATGCGCTTTTGAAGACGCTTGAGAACCACCAGAACATGTAAAATTTATTTTTAGCAACAACGAAATTGACAAAGTTCCCGAGACGATTCGTTCGCGTGCACAGCGATTTGATTTTCAAAAATTTCTGAAAAATATCATTGATCGCCTCAATTTTTGTGATTGATGCAGAAAAATAACGGCAGATTCGGGCGCGATTGAATTGATTGCGAAACTTTCACGCGGTGGAATGCGCGACGCTCTGACACCTGGAACAATTTTCTGTTGACAAACATCTTTCATTGGAATTTTTTACAGAATACTTTTTCGATGATTGATGATGATTTTATGGACGAAATTATCGAGATTTTAGCGAGCAAAAATCATGAAAAAAATTTAGAGAAATGATCGATAAAAATGCACACACACACATTCAGTGGCGAGAATTTTTCGAGCAAATCATTTTGCGTTTGCGCGATAAAATGGTGGAAAATCTCGGAAATGAAAAATTTGGGATTTTATAACTCAATTTTTGAGATTTTTCCGAAAATCGTATCCGTCGATTGGATATTTTTCTGACAATGGTAATTGAAATGACACTTATGCAAGCCCTTAATGTGGGCAATTTGGCACAAAATCCAAATCCAACAATAGTTGAAAAAATCTCGTTTCTACACAAAAATTACAATCACATCTCAGCCCGAGAAAATGGAAGAAAAAGAGCAAATAAATCCTATCGAAAAAACCTATTCTAGAAAATATTCCGACGAAAATTGATATTGAGAGTGAAAATATTACGAATATAGAGCCAAAAATCGAGAAAAAATCCTGAGAAACACCAAAAGCGGTGGAATTTTTCTTTCAGAAGGCTTTTGACAGAACTCAAAAGACGAAGATCCGGCTGTGCTTTCGACTAGTAAAAATGCGAGTTTTAAGCAGGATGGTGAAACGCTAGAATTGTCTTTTAGGGAACAAATGGACTGCCGGATAAAATGCAAGAAAACCGATACCAATCACCCGTAATCGCTGTTCTCAATCAAAATTTTTCTGAGGAAGTGGAAATTAAAAATTTCTCATAAACCACAAAAATAATACGCATTTTGACGATGTATTTTTAATTTTTCCTATGGAAACATCTTTTTACCACTTATTTTTCGCAAGCATTTTTAAAAAATTTTTGCCATTGCCTGCCTCGTAATACTTTTTATGTGTTTCGAGTTTCTCAGACTTTTGATTACATTTATTTTTGCGTATTTGTCGCTTGAAGTAGCGGAATTTTTGCGATCCAAAAATCATTTTTCAAAAAGATCCCAATAAATTTTTGGAAATTCTTTTGAAAAATATCTGTCCACCAATATTTTGGTAACAATTATTTATATTCTTTTTATTTTTGATGGTAATTTGGCTTTTTGCAAGCATTTTGCCTACAAATTATCAAAGAAATCGAAATTTTTATCATCCAGAAATGACGCGGCAAATGGAGGCTTTGCAAAGCTTTTTGAAAATACGAGCGGAATCCATTTGTGAAGCCAAAATCTCGTCAACGACCTGACGAAAAAATTTGATTTTCAAACAACTGGACAGGAATTGCTCAAATATTTACAAAACACGAGCGGCGCTTTTATTACAATTTTTCTCGGAATCGTGATGAGTTACATTTTTGTGCTTGATCGCAATGATGTTTGGGTTTTTCGCACAGATGAAGCGTGGAAATTTTGCATTTTTATATCACGAATTCAAATATTTTGGTGATCGTCAATAACTCGGGAAAAGTTTTTAAAAGCACAAAGGAATTATTGCCTTTGTAAACGCAATTTTGACGACAATCGGACTCCTAATTATTGGATTTTTGTTTCCAGCAGGACATTTTTCCATTTATTTTCACACTTTCCTGATTGTATTTATTTTTGGATTTATTCCCGTTTTTGGAACGTTTTTGTCAGGATTGCCGATTGTGATTATTGGCTACGGAATTGAGGGTGGCGGAATTCAGATTGTTATGGCAATCATCGTGATGATTTGCATTATTCACGCGATTGAGGGCATATATTTTTGAATCCAAAAATTGTGTCGTCATATATGCATTTTCCAGTTTTTATCACATTTGCGACTCTTATCATAGCAGAACATATGTTTGGGATGATTGGACTTCTCATTGGTGTACCAATTTTTGCAATTATTATTTCAGTCGGCGCAGATCTCAATACTTATATTTCTCGTCTCAAAAAGAATATTATGCTTCCATCTTTGCGAATGTCAACCAGTTTCTGAAAAATAATGAAAAATGGGATTATTGTTTGTGTATGGCCCAACTGGCTCAGGAAAACACAAGTTTTTCCTTGAGTAGCAAAAATTGCACAAGACCTTAATTTTTCCAGTAATTATTTCAGCAGATTCTCGTCAGATTTATCAAGAAATGAATATTGGAACTGGGAAAAATCTTACCGAATGAAATGGAGAATATCATCCATCTTGGGCTCGACATAATTTCTCCGACAAGAAAAATTTAGTGTTGTAGAATTTATATTGAAAATTCTGATCTTTGGAAAAAGTATACAAAAATGAACAGTTATTGATTGAAATTTGCACATAGTTCCCATTATTTGCTGAGGAACTGGACTCTATATTGATAGCCTGATTTTTGAGCGAAATTATTTGTGAGAAGCCCCGAATAAGGCTCAGCGTGAGGAATTAGAAAATTTTTCGCATCAAAAATGGAAATGACGCACTTTGGAAAAATTGTATGATCTTGACCCGGAGTACGCGCGCAATTTACATCCAAATAATCATACCTATATTATTCGGGCCATCGAAATTATTGAGTCAACAGGAACCTCAAAAGTGAATCTTTCGATAATACGCCAAAACTTCGCTTTCCGACGCTTTTTGACGCCATATACTGACACGATTGAAAATCGAAAAAGTTATACGAAAAACATCAATACACGAATTGAAAAATGTTTACTAATGGACTAGTGGAGGAAGTTGAATGTATCGCACTAGGCATACTTGTGAGAGTCTACAAAACTATTGGATATGTTGAAATTATGGATTTTTTTATCAGGGAAAATTAACAAAACAGAGCACAAGCGCTCATTGCCCAACACAATCGTAATTATGCGAAACGTCAAATTACTTGGAATCGAAAGAAATATGACCCATTTTTATAAAAACCCTAATTTAGGGATTTTATTTTATTCATAATTTTTCCGAACAAAAATAAGCTCATTATTTTTCTCAAAAGAAAAATATTTGACGGTTTCGCATCACAAACTCAACCATCAAAAACCATTAATTTCAGGAAAAATATTTCGTGCTTTCAGAAAAGCTCATCGTCTCAGGTTGTCAAGAAATATTCGCCGATGTTAAAAATAATGGAAAATTCAAATTTTCTAAAATTTCCTTTTTCGAGGCATTTTTCTCAAATTCGAACAGATATATAATCATAATTGTCTATTTTTAAAATTCTGGAAAAAATTATACTCAGGATTTCTCGGAAGAATCACAGAAAAATGGAAATGAATAGTTTTTGAGTATTTTGCATCTGTTCAGGAGAAATTTTTAACTACTTTTTCACAGACATGAAAATCCCTTACAATAATCAGCAAGTCGCTTTGTATTCTCACGGCCTTTGAGCGCATAAATCCTCTCAAAATCAGTTTTTCAAGGTTTCCAGCAAGGCCGTAACATGTATCTGTTGGAATAATTTTTCAGCATTTTATTGTTCAGCTTGAGCCCATCGTCGAAAACTTGGGCAATCTTGATCAACATCAATCAATGCAAATCCAGGATGCAAAATTGCTTCCTTAATAATTTCTTTCAGTTCATTGAATTTGCGTGATTGTGCGCGTTTCGCAAAAAGTGCAGCCAGAATTTTTGAGCCAGTAAAATCGGGTCAATCGGCGATAAATGATTTCCGCTGGGCGTGGTTTTGTTATAATACCAAGCGGCGTGGTTGGGCTTGCTTTGCCCAGTTGTAAGGGGCATAATTTTCGTTATTAAAAACAATATATGTAATATTAAGGTTTTCGACGACAAGCATGAATAAAATGCCCCATTCAATACCATAACCATCACCATCTCATCCTACAGCAAGTACTGTAAGTTCAGGTTTGGCAATTTTTATGCCAGTAGCAAACGGGAGTGTGCGACCATGAAGAGTTTCTGCAGCATAACCATCGAGTATATTGGCTTGCCTTTCCACTACAACCGACTCATGATACCACAACGCGCTGATGCGATGCGATTTGAAGATCCTTAAAAGCATTTTTATTGCCGTAATAATCAATCGTATCTCAACAACTTGGACACCACTGAATATTAGTTAATCATTTTTCGCATAAATAGAGTTTAATATTTAATTTTTGTACAAATATAAAATAAATAATTGTCCGATTTATAATAATTCTAGAAAATCCTCATAATAAAAATGGGAGCAAATTATATTTTCTCTTATGAGTAATTTTCATATTTGGTAAATATTTAAGTCTACAATTTTTCTGATAATAAAGCCTCAAGTTGCCCAGAAAAATTATTTTCTACAAAAACCACTTCGTCACATTTTTCGATTTCTCATCGTAATCTTTCATCAACAGGAGACAAGAATTTGATAATAATCAACCCCCATTCTGGGTTATTTTTTACAAAATATTCTGCTGTATAACGAGTAAAACTCAGTGTAATAATTTTTCTTTGCATGAGGATTGATTACTTCAAATCCAGAGATTTTTCTTTTTCGAACAAAATATAATATCTTTTTGCTCGTTTTTCTGTCATTTTTATTTTTCATCTCAGAACTTTCTGACGTCTCTCCATATTCATCATGCTCATAACTCGTCGCTATAAAATCACCATTTTCTACACCCACGCGCACATGGCGACACTCCATCCTCAGTCAGTTGATACCGAGTATAATTAGCCGCCGGATTTTTCTGATATTTTTCCACGATCAACGCTCGTGGCTTGCAATTCCCCAATCGTCACTTTTCCCTCAGAAAATTGCTTATCGGTCAAAAATAACGGTCGTTTGGTATTTTTGTGCCAGATTCAGTGATTGTCCGGCCATAAAATATGCTTCCTCAAGAGTAGATGGCACCATCACGATATTCTCAATATCACCAAAAGTTGGGCGTGTAGCATATAAAATTTCTCCTGCTCATGAGAAAAGTTGGTGCACCAGTACTTGGACCAGCTCGCTGCGACAAAATTGCCACAATGGGTATTTCCCGCCTGAGCAGCAAAAACTCAAAAGCCTCAGTCATAAGAGCAAAACCACCACCGGAAGTCCCAACCATGGATCGTGCGCCCGTAAAGTGAAGCTCCAAGTGCTGCATTAATCACAGCAATTTCGTCTTCTGCCTGTAAATATGGAATCTTTTTGAATTGATGATTTCCGTTAAAATCAGGCTTGCTGGCGTCATGGGATACGCAGAATAAAATTCAATTCACTCGCAATTGCACCATATGCAATCATGCGATTTCCATAAGAAATTTTTGGTGAAGCATTTTTCATTTAATTCGGGCAATAAATCGACATAAAAATTTCTCCCCAAACTCAGCAAAAATCATGTAAAATTTTTAATATCAACAACCTCAGATCATTTTTAAAAACCTTTCGAATAATGGGTTCGAAATTTTTGAATCCACTCATAAAATACCCGAAAGTACTGCGACCAAATAAGTATTTTCGTATTTATCGATTGATTTCTGGCGCAATGATTTCGATTTTCCTCAATATCTGATTGTATAAGTCCTGCAAAGGGGTTTTTTGGCTCACATATGTAATCCACCCGAAAGATCCTCCAAATTTGGAATAATATTTTTAGCATCAAGTCCAATCAAAATATCAATTTTCACTGATATAGGAAAAATCGCTGCAAATATTGACATCATAAAAATTCAGTCCACCTTTAATAATCGACTGATATTCACTGTCTGTTATAATGTTATATCCAAGCTCGGAGAAGGCATTTGCCACAATATCCATCACTGAATTCATACCGAAGCCCAGCCAGCCCAGCAATTCGTATTCAAAGTCTATCTTTTTGCATTTTTGTATTATAACAGAAAGAAAAACAAGTTAGTAAATAGGTATTTTTATTTATTTTTGACAATTCTTATTTTCATATACCATTTATTTTTCAATAATTTTTCTTGAAGAAATAAAACTTCCCGAATAACTATATGTGTCATTTAAAAATCCTCATATGAGGATTTTTGTGAAAAATATTTTTGTACAGTTATTAGATTATAATTGCACAAAATTATAAAAATATCACGACGAAGAGTGTCAATATCGCAGCTCTAGCAATACAATAATGGACGAATTCGGGTTTTCAAAGGATCAAATTGTTTAATTTTTCCAGAGTATTGGCAATCATTCCCCATTCTGTACACTAGAAAAATTTTTCACGAATCGGCTATCCACGAGGCGATCCGTCGTCATCCATTCGACATCTTCCTGTTTATCTCGCGAAAAGTGAAATATTTGGTATTATAAGTATGTCCGCATCCATAAAGGCATTCGAGAATTCCGGAAGCAATTCGCGTGTTCGAGAATATTGATGCGGTTGAAATGCGACAAAAAGTTTTTGTCTGGGAATTTTGTTTTAATGGCATGAAGTGTTGGGCGAATTTCATTTTGGATGATGTCCATAATCCGACATTAAAAATATTTCCATTTTTGTTGTGACGAATAATTTCTGAACGGCGCCAGAACCGCTATATGATGCTGCAATTTTTCTGTAATATATTCATCCTCCAAACCAAACAATTTAGAAACCGCGAGACACAAGACGCGCATCCTGCAAAATATGATTCCCAGGAATTTGCAATGATATTTCTGGGTTTCGAGCGTTTTTGCTTCATAAAAATCTCGTCTGTTTCGAGCATTTCTACTTTTTGCAAAAATGAAATCTCCAACAATAATCTCCTTTGGAATATTGAGGCTTGAGTGAATTTTTCGTCAGATTCTGAAATCACCACAAAACCGAAGTCTGATCTACAAGCGACTGAAAGGCTGAAATATAATCATCGAGATTTTTGTAATAATCCAAATGATCAAGATCGATATTTGTAATAATCGTGATAAATGGATGATATTGAAGGAATGAGCGCTTATATTCACAGGCCTCAATCACGAAATTTTCAGAACTATCAGCATAAAAAAATTCGTACCGCCAAGCTGAGGGACTTGCGTCCCAACAATAGCAGACCCACCAACTTCAGATCACGCGAGTACAATAGCCATCATAGCAGTTGTGTGTAGATTTTCCGTGAGAACCAGTAATCGCGATTCCTGATTAAAAATCTTCCCAGTGCTACTGGATAAGAAAAATGAGGGAATTTTTCAGCTCACGAGCTTTCTGTAATTCTGGGTGATTATAAATCTGCTCCTCCGCAGACAAATCTGGTTTCGTAATAATCGCCCTCAGAATAAATAATTTTCAATATTCTCATTAATCATCTCCTGATGTTTCTCCCAATCAAAATATTCATCCCCTCCTGCCCTCAGTGTCTGAATCAAGGATGAATCCGTGGAATCTGTCCCAGAAATTTCGTATCCCAAGTAATGATAATAACGAGCCAAGGCAGAAACACCGATACCACCAATTCCAATAATGTGAATTTTGTCATAGAAAAATTTATTTTCGTTCATTATATAGAAATTTTTAAAAAGAAAGTGAATTAAAAATAATTATTGAACAGATATAGTTTAATAATTGAACGAAAATAAAAATGAGCAATTAGAGAACTAAAAAATCTCCCATTTCTGAGAGATTTTGAGTGACCTATTAAAGCTTATTATAAATAATTGGGACCAGCAATTATTGGCCAGAATAAAAAGTTTTAACCTTTTGTTTTATATTTTTCGGAAATATCAGAAATTTTTCTTTTTGTGTTTCAATAACTTGATTAATCATATGCTTAATAATTCGGTTCTGGAAATTTGAAAAATTTTTCAAGCACCAAATGTGGAGCAAAAACCATCAAAGCTACGAATCCTCAAATTATAATCCGATATATCAAGCGAAAATTCTTTTTCGCCGCTCACGAGTTTCCCATTTGACCAAAACAGAGTGAATCTCGTCAATTTTTCTTGTGGCGTCATATTGATTTTATAAACCGCCTGTCAAATCAAGAACTAATGGAATGATGGCGCTCTGCAAGTAGCGTAATCACCACTATCCAAATGAAAAAATTTTTGCTATATTATTCCGTTACAACAGTAGTAGTAATTTCATCAACTTCATCTGCCTTATCCAAATCATAATCCAACATAGGAGTTGGGAGAGTTGCTGCATTATCTACACCGATTGCTGACATAAATTCCTGATAAGAAACAAATTCTTTTGGAAATTCGATGTTTCCAGCACGATCATTAGCCGATGCCGAAACAAGCTGAGCTTTTTGATCGGAGAAAGAGCCATTTCTCCAGTATTTTTAATATTTTTCAACAATAAATCCAAATTTTGAAGGCTCAACCTGAAGAGCAACATCAGCTGTTACTACCTCATCATCAAGATTAAGAACAGCTTGTCCGCTTGGCATATCAGAATTTTTCTGCCAATTTGAGTTCAAAGATTTTTCGTCAGTAGTACCAGCGTTCGCAAGGGCTACCATATCAACGATAGAGATATTGAGTGTATTCAAAGCTTTTTCTGATTTCAGCTGACCAGTTGGCCGCTTCTTTCCTTGAATCATGAGCTTTCCGGCAAAGTTTTCACCAGAGAAAGTATTCTCAAGATTGAAAAATTTCTGTTCCAGCAACTACAGCATTCGCCGTCAATTTTTCGCCCTGAACATATGAAAGTTTTCCTCCTCCCATGCCCAACACAGAAACTGACAAATCAAAATGTTTTTACAACATTATCTTCTGTTTTTCCAGAAAGTTTCGCCACTTCGATTTTTCTTGTCCATCAAGACTGATGGCTACCTTTCCATTAAAAATCAGTATCCCTGAGATACAGCCGTCAATTCCGCAACCAAACGCTCTACATCACCAGAAAGTGATGAAATTTTAAATGTGTATGTCACCTTTTCGAGCATTTTCAATGACACTACTTTCGTTTGACCCCTGAAGTGTTGCTGTCAATTTTGTATCACTATACAATGCATCTTTCGTATCGAAAGTCATTTTTCCTGTTATAGAAAAGTTCTGCAAGTTTTTGATAGCAATTCTTGTTTTTGTTCTTCATTTGGTTCAAAAATTCGCAAAATCTTTTTGAAAGTCAGAGCAAGCAAATCTACCAAACGAGTTTTTATCGAGAGTGACATCAAATGTTCGCTTAGAGCCATCAGTTACGGCAGCGCCAGTTGATGAGAAAAAACATGATATTCTGTCAAATATTTTTCAAAATCAGCTGTCTGAAGTTTTGCTAGCTTCTGAAGAGTTCGTAAGTCTGCGCATTATCGAGATTTGGATCGAGTGCCACCCATTTTTCGTTAAATTTTTGCTAATTTTTCAACTGTATCTTTTTACTTCAGTTTCAAGAGCTTTTTCATTTCTTCATTGCTCGTCATGGACATTTTGAGATTATTATATTTCATGAAATTTGACATTCCTGAAATAAAAATCAATCGTATCAGCAGATCCTTCAAAAAGCAGAAGATTCTGTGCCTGATCCAGCAGAATCAGAGGCGGTTGTTTCTACTTTTACTTTTGGAGACTCAAAAAGTCACCTGAGACATCTGAGAACCACCAGCAAGCGCTGTAGTTTGATGAAAATTGAGCGTATTTGAGTGAGAACATCTTGCATAAATACTGAACCCGAAAGCTGACCATTTGCTTCTTTTTTGTGTTCCGTAAATAGATTTTCATGTTTCATCCAGCTTTACTATTTCCCGCCTTTACATTGGCATTGTACAAATCCGCAAAATTATCAGGAGTTGTTTGTGTACCACATGACGCAAGACCAAGCATCAAAGCCGATACGACATCTTTTTCATAAAAAGAATGTTAAAGAATAAACACTGGGATTATACGAAAAATACAGCCAAGTGATTCCGATTATTTTTCCTAGACTTTTTTGATGAAAATATTTATAAAAACATTATTTCAAATGAAAATTTTTGGGAAATCGCGGAAAAATTTTTGCTTTTTGATTTATAATGAAAGCGTTTTATTTTTAAGAAATTTTATGGCAAATATTGACCACGCACCGAGCAAATATATGCTCAACTTGCTTCATGTACTTCCAGACGTTCGCGGATGAAAGCGAAAAACCGCATCAATGCACTCATTGAGCTTAATCAATGACTATCAGCAAATACATGAAATTATCACAGAATCTGGTCAGCTCAAATTGGATCGCGTTGGATATTCTTCACTTGCATATCCATTTGCATACGGAGCCATCCCTTGTGCTTGGGACGAAGACGGAGACCGCTTGATGTCGAAGTTGTAGGCGTGACACAGAGCCACTTATTCCTGGATCTCTTTGCCGAAGTACGAGATTATTGGAATTATGAAACTTTAACGACGGCGGCGAGAGTGGACATGAAAAGTGATTGGTGTTTTGGCTGATGATAAACGAATGGATCACATCAAAAACTTTTGAAGATCTCAACGAACATTGGAAAAAGAAACAACATATTACTGGGAACACTACAGGATTTAAAAACCTGGAACATGGTACAGTAGAAGGATTTTTGAATTGATGAAGCCATTATCAAAGAATGTGAAGATCGCTACAAGACTGACTATCTTCCAAAATTTGAAAAATAAAAATTCCCAAATTAGGAATTTTTGCATCTATCATTCAGAAATTTTCGAAAAGGTGTGAATAATATTTTCCATAGAATTTCCACTTTTTGCTTATTTACAGCATAACTCTTCTGAGCAAATTCTTCCATCGCGGTCAGCAAATCTGCAAATAATTCAGCCACCGTTTCACGTGGCGTATTTTGTTTTGATAAAATCGAAATCCAAAGTTGGCGTCATTGCGAAGCATCATCATCACTGCCATATTGTGCCAAAATCTGGCTCCAAGAAAGTGATTCACCAAAAGAATGAGGTCTTTTTCAAAAGATTTCCCCGCTAACATAGTACAAAAATGTGGCGAAAAATTTGCATCACACGCAAACGCGCCATCGCCGTAGCTTTTCTGTCTTGAGAATAGTACTTGAAATGCGATAAGCGAGAAGCTCAACGCCTGATCGATCAAAGAAATCATCTCGCGATTTTTGGCAATGTTTTGTTGCACAGAGTTGATTTGGCCGGAGGAATTGTTTCTTTGTGAATTTTGTTTCAAGAAAAACCTTTTGAATGAGAAGGTTTTTCATTCCACTCACGAGATATTTGTTCGTACACTTTCAATCAAAATAAAACACAGCAGACACTACTTCATGATTCTCCATCAACAGAGCCTCACTCACAATTTTGGAGTTTTCCCATATCATCTACCTCTGTTTTGTTCGTAAAATTTTTCTTTTTCAAAATATTCATCAAACGATACTGAAATTATTTGCATTTTCCGTTCACTGCGAAAAATTCATCGATATCGGCTCGAGAAATATCTTTTCATTACGATCTTCTTGCTCAGCACGCATTTTTGCTTGTAGCATCTTGTTCACGCTCAAGCGTTTTTGTTCTTGTATTATCTGTTCGTTCTTTTCTTTTGTTGAGTATCAAGCAAAACCTTCAATCACTTGGAGTTGAATAGCGATTCGTTTTTAGTATCTTCATGACTGCAACGCGTTGTGGCGTTTTCTTAGCGAGACATTACCTTGCAAATTGTCTCATGATTCATTCAAAATACAGATTGGTCGCAAAATCTTGTAAAGCTTGTTCGAAGAGGGTTAATTTGATTTTTCTCATTCAAGACGTTTTCACCTTTTTGTTTTCGGAGTCCTCAATTCGAGTTTCTAATCTAAAAAGTTTGACACAGAAAAATCACTTCATCTTCCGGTCGTTTTTCCTTCCCTGTAATTCAAATGTTGGTGCACCAATATCGTTCAAATTTCCACACAAAAATCCCTCTATTTTTCGTGCTTTGAGTGACATACATTTTTGATTGCCTTCTCGATATCAGCCCCTTTTGAGAACAGAATCTGATCAATATGCTCATCAAGAATTTCTTTCCCAACATACGGCTCAACATTACGATTCAACCCTCAAGAAACTGAACGCCGCGCATGCATTCCGCAAATTCTTTTCGCACTTCGGAAAATGTCAACGATATTTTTCAAATAATACTTGACGGTGAATTCATAAGAAAAATTTATTCTTTCTATTATAAAAATAAATATCTATTTGTCAATATTTATTCGAGAAAAATTTCTATTTTGAAAAAATCTTTCGGAGATTTTTATGCGTCTTTCACAACAATAGAAAGCATTTTATTCGGAATGAAAATTTCTTTCACAAGAATTTTTCCTTCAACCATTTAGCAATACTAGGATCTGCATGTGTACGAGCGCAGACACCTCTTCCTGAGCAACGCCATTAAAAGCAGAGTGAGTGTACCACGAGTTTTCCATTCACCTGAACCGCGATCGTCACTTCATCATCTACCAACATGAGATTCATCGTATTCTGCCATGCTGCCTCAAAAATTGAAGTTGCCTGTGCCAATCATCTGCCACAATTCTTCTACCGCTAAATGTGGGGCAAATGGATGAAGCTTATAATGGCAAATTTTTCCTTCCATTCAGTCACAAATTCTGAATCGGTCGGCAATCATTCATTCACCAAAATCATCATCGAAGAAATCGCAGTATTAAACTTTATAATCCCACGAATATCTTCTTCGACCTTTTTGATAGTTTTGTGCAAAGTTTCATCGTCTTCATTTCATCTTTTGCAACACTTTTCCATTTTCGTAGCGCGCTACGCTTTATCCAAAAATCGTCGCACCCCAATAATTGCATCCGGTTCAAGGCGCGAATCACGGAAATCTCCAATCGCTACTTTCATACAAACGAAGAGTATCGGCACCATATTCTTCAGAGATATCGAGCTGGATTGGCTGTATTTTTGAGTGATTTGGACATTTTTGCCACAATTCGATTCACTTCTCCCTCCCGTTTGAATAATGAAAAATTTTCCGTCCACGCTCCTCGACTAAATCAATCGCCATGAGGCCTCCAACCTTCGTTCGTATGCATATGCCGAAAACCATTCCTTGATTCACGAGTTTTTGAAATGGTTCTTTCGTGTCGGAACAACACCAATATCGTACAAAAACCTTTTATGCTAAGCGTGCATACAAAAGGTGTAAAACCGCATGTTCAGCGCCACCAACATATTCATCAACATTCTGCCAATAATCCAAAATTTCTCTGGAAGCAATCGCATTCGGATTTTTGGATCCAAATATCGCAAATAATACCAGCAAGAACCGCCCCACTGCGGCATTGTATTCGTTTCGCGTTTTCCAGAAAGATTGTCCGCCAAAGCGAATATTCACAAAATCATCAACCTTCGCAAGCGGAGAATTCCCATCACCAGCTGGCAAGAAATCATCCATTTCTGGTAACTTGAGTGGCAAATTTTTCGTCAATAACAATCTTCGTAGAAAGTCCGTTATAAATTTTTCCAAAAATTTTCCCGCCGATTACGGAGTTCGCGCAATTTTCCTTTTTGAACAAAGGCAAAGCGGATTTTTCATCACCTTTTGGTTCGGATTTCAAAACATATGCAAGATTTGGACTCAGTTGCCTCTTCCAAAGAATAAATTCGAGGTAAATTACCAACTACTTTCGCTATCCAAATGAATGAGCGGAATCGGCTCGCCCCAATATCGCTGACGAGAAAAAGCCAGTCGCGCAATTTATAATTTATTTTGTGACCAAAACCATCTTTTTCAGCCAACTCTATAAATTTTTCGCGAGCCTCGTCTGATGAGTAATCATAGTATGTCTTCAGGTCACTTATTACATATCAATCCATAGTATAGATGAGAAAACTTCCAAAGCTTCTCAATGACTCCATATTTCCTTGTTAATTTTTGAGATTCTTCTGCTAGCATGGATTTTTGTCCATACATAGTCTCCAAAAATATTTCCTATATTATCCTGAAAGCCTATCTGATCCTCTTTTCTCCATCATATTCATCTGGGGAAAGATCAAGAGATGATCCATAATATCTTTCCTCATAAAACCATAGATTCTGAATGATTATATTGCTGGAGCTATAGATGATACAATCGGCAAGTCATTTTTGGCAAATTCAAAAATCGCGCTCGTCATGTGCTGGAACCGCCATTACTGCACCTGTTCCATAATGTCCCAAAACATAATCTCCGATATACAACGGAACTTCCTCATGATTGAAAGGATTGATAACGTATGAACCTGGTGAAAACTCCTGTTTTTCCTTGTCGGCCTGCGTACGATCCTGATCAGATTTACTTTTTGCTTCGGCAATATATTTTTCACAATTCGCTCGCTCAGCATCAGTAATAAAGTCTTCCACATGTGGATGATCTGGCGCCATCACGGCATATGTCATACCAAAAACAGTATCCACACGAGTCGTGTAGACAGCAATTTTTTGGTTTCATCATCAGATTTTTGAGTTCAAACTCGCAACCTACACTTTTTCCCAATCCAATTTCGCTGCATTTTCTTTTCACACTTTCAGCCCTAATCAAGTTCATCAAGATCATCAATCAATCGTTCAGCATAATCGCAATTTTTGAGCACCCACTGGCGAAGCGCACGGCGCTCAACGAGCGTTCCACATCGCTCGCACGTATTATCAGAAAGAACTTCCTCATTGGCAAGCTCCTGTTTTGCAAGATGGACAACAATTGATAGGCAAATTTGCTCATATGCCAGCTCTTTTGAAAAGTTCCAAAAATCCACTGCGTCCATTTGTAGTATTCTGGATCAGTCGTATCCACCATTCGTTCCCAATCATAGCTGAACCCAAGCGCCTTAAGTTGCTTGATAAATGTATCAATATTTTTGGCAGTTGTTACTGCTGGATGTGTTCCTGCTTTTGATAGCAAAAATTTTCTGCTGGAAGCCCAAATGCATCAAATCCGATTGGGTGCAAAACATTGAAACCCTTCGCATGATAATAACGCGAAACAATATCTGTCGCCGTATAACCCTTTGGGTGACCCACATGAAGGCCTGCACCAGATGGATACGGAAACATGTCCAAAATATATATGGCTTGTCAGAGAGGCTTGGTGTTATAAAAGTTTTATTTTCTTCCCAGAATTTTTGCCACTTGGCGTCAAGTTCTTTGTGATTAAAAGGCATAGAAAAATAGTTAATTTTGGCTATTATAATAGGAAAGAGAAAAATTTGTAAAATATTTTTGTAAACAAAAATTCCCTGAGAGAGAATTTAAAAAGAAAAAACCTTTTTCGGGGAAAATATTATGCATTTGAGTAAGAATTCTTGAAAGGCACAAACTGAACAATAGAGTTTGCCAAGAAGATTACCACAAGACCAAGTGCTACCTGAATAAGGATTTTTACGACCAGTTGATACTTATCTTCATCACCACCAGCTGTAAGCATAAGGAAACCTCCGTACAAACCATAACACACTGCGAGAATCGCAAGAAAAATCATAGCATTCTGAATCGAGATTCTGAATAGTTACATCAGCAGTATTTTTGACCTGCAAACCAGACTGAACTTTATCACCACCAAAGCTGATTTGTGCCATTGTCTGAGGAATTACAGCGGTAGCTGCCAATGCGGCATAAGCAAATTTTTTCATCTGTCTTCATATAGGAAAAAGTCAAAGAAATAATGAATGACAGGGTCATATTATCAGAAGTTAGAGAATTTGTCAAAAATTTTACAAATTTTTCTTTTTCGCACTTAGTACGATTTGAGTGCCACTCTACTCAAGGGTTGCTTCTCTTTCGGAAAGCAGAAATTCTAGGATTTTTCGAATTGTAAGACTATCGAAAAATTTTTACAAATTTTTCTTTTTGCATTTTTATGATAGAATTCATCATAAAATTGCACTTGCATTTTTGAATAAAAGGCAATAAAAAATCCCAAAATTGGGAAATTTTTATTCAGCAGATTGTGTTGCTGGAGCATTGTCGTATGACGCGTGAGTATTGTGACGAGGATCAACTACATATGGAAGAAGAGCCATATAACGCGCACGCTTTACTGCGGTTGCAATTCTGATTTTTAAGAGTTGTACCAGAATACTGACGAGGAATAATTTCGGTTGAATTTTTGTCAAGAAACGCTTAAGGAAAGCAGTATCTTTATAATCAATGTGCGTTACACCCGCAGCTTCTACTGGACAAACTTGCTTTTTAGAAGTTGCCATATAAAATAAAAATAATATTAAAATTTGTCTTCTTCGAGATCTGAGAAGTCATCATAATCAATTTCTTCAATATTTTCAAGTTCAAAATCTTCTTTTTGAAAGGAAAAATCAACTGAGAAATCACTACTTCTGTCTTGTGAAGTTTTTGTACCATCTTCTTTATCGAAAACACGAGTTTTTGAGTCGTCCTTCAATATATACGAGCTTCCCGCTTTTTACAAGAGATTTCTCAGCCTCGTTCTGCCAAAGGGCCCCACGCTACACAATTTCGTGTATTCTGCTTCAGAAACTCGATTCTCCAGCAGTATTTTTGTAATAGCGGTTTGTCGCCACCGTGAAAGTCGCAACTTTTTATCACCACCTGTTGTGCGAACAAATGGATCTTTCGTAATATTTCCGATAAGAATAACTTTATTGATCGTACGCATAAAAGAAAAAATTAAAAACTATGCATCATGTCGAACAAACATAAATCGCCAGATAGACGGTTTGATGTTGAATGTTTTTACGGCTTCAAGAAAATCTCCTGATTCTTTTCAAGAGTGTAAAGCAAATAATATCCCTGAAGAGATCCGCGGATTTTTGTACGCGAGTTCGCGCTCACCTGGATGATTTGTTTCAACGATTTTTGCCCCAACATTTGAAAGTTCTGTTTCGATTTCTAGAAACGAGCGCGTCTCTGTCTTCTGTTGAAAGGCTTTGATCGACAATCATCATAAGTTCGTATTGTCTCATAAATTCCTATGGGTTAAACATCTTTCTCGACCAGGAAAAAGAAGGAAATAAAATTTGCATAAAAATGCTTGGTCATTATAAGATTTTTCCCTGAAAAAGCAAATCGAGAATTTTATAAAAATATTGACTTTTTGATATTATTTAGTAATGCGAGAAAATATAATTTTGTCAAAATGTTACTTCGTAAAAATCTTAAGGTAGAATATATTCCACAATTTTCTCATTTTCCTGCATCTTCTGAGGCTCATCGCGAAGAAATCGTACAAAGTTTCTGTCATGTTGTAAAAATGAAGTGAATTTTTGATCAATGGCCGAGATTTTACGAATAAAATTTTTGACGCAGGTGAAGAATTGCCTTCTGGAAGCGATATTCGCGATATTGATGAGAAAAATATATTTTATTGCCTGCGGGATTTTGATGGCGTAATTATGGATTACAAAAATACCGACGCCTCAATTGTGCTTCCAACTGCGGATTGTGCGGGTGTGATTTTTGTTCATCCTGATCAGGAAAAATGCGGAATTTTGCATGCAGGATATAAAGGGACTGCTGCTGGAATTATTGACAATCTTTTTGAAAAACTCGATTCTGATGCAGAATCTCTCGCCAAAAATGTCTTTTTCGAATTTCACCGATGGCGGGCGGAGATTTTCAGTTGGACACACTACTACAAAAAATCTTTTTGAAGAATACCTGAAAAGCCGATATTGATGCATTTTCGCCAAACTTTTCCGAGAAATCGAGAATGGAAAATGTGAATTTTCACCCAAAATTATCAGAAATCTTGCGTGCGCACGGCATCAAGTTGCATCAAATCTATGCATCAAGTATTAAAACGACCGATTCTGATAATAATTTTTATTCATTTCGATTGTTCCAGTAATTATCAAGCTATGCGCGAAATCGTGCAAAAGGATGTCGAAAAATTTTTGAACTTTTGCCTTCTGGAAAAGAATATGTACCCTCAAAATTTGAAGTGAATTATTTTGATAAATTAGTGGAAAAACCAAATCATCGAACCAATTCTCAAAACGGCTGAATGGCAAGCATTCTTAAAACCACATAATGCCCTTTTCTAGGGGATTTTGAGAGAAAAATATATTATTATATAAAATATAAAAAGCGCAAGGAAAAGATTTTGCAAAAAGAAAAATTTTTACGCTAAAATATTTAAAAGTTATTTATTCCTCAACTTACAAAAATGTCTCGAACAAAAAGAATCCGAAGTACTCAAAATTTTGGAAATTGCGATGATGTTCAAATTAGTAAAAATTGGTACAAAAACTTGTCCAATACAATATGAAATACGAAGAAAATCACAAAAGTGATTTTGACGCACTCGGAACGAGCTTTTTCTCGATGCGCGACTCATCACGCTCGAAGAATACTATGCAGAACTGCAAAAAGCCGAAAAATCCGAAGTCGAAAGTTTTCTCGCCTCCCTTCCTGAAATGACCTGGTTCATCAAAAACTCACAAAAATAATTTTTGAGTTTTTATTTGAAATTTATCCCGAAAAATCAGGAATTTTTATTTTGCATCAACAAATGTGTATTCTACGTGTTTGCGAAGCTGTTTTGAATATTTACGAAGTTTCAAACGTTCTCCTGCTGGGAGATTTTTCTTGTTTACTGCATAAATATAGTCGCGGCGAGTTGCTCCTGGTTCAGAAGATTTTCCCACCTGAAATGTCATCCTTTTGCCATAATAGTAAAAATAATTGAGCGAAGATGAGCCTATTATATAAATTTTTCAGATATTGCAAGTGCATTTTTCTTTTTCTGTATAATCAGCAAAATTTTTATAAGTTAGCGTTTATTGATGAAGTAAAACCTCACCTTCCGAGCGGGAAAAGGTGGGGATGGAACTGTCTCTTGGCGACGCGAAAAATATATCCCAAAAGGTGGACCATATGGCGGTGATGGCGGTGATGGCGGTGATATTATTCTAAAAGCGACATACACACGAAACAACTTTTCAACCAAATTTCGACATTTGCGAAAAATCGAAGCTAAAAATGGCGAACGCGGTGGAACCTGGGAAAAACACGGCGCGAGTGCTGAAAAACTCTCGTCGTTGAAGTACCAGTTGGAACGATTGTAACCGACGTAGAAGATGGCGAAATTATCTGTCGATTTAGAATTTCCAAATCAGGAATTTTGCTGTGTAAAGGTGGGCGTGGAGGTTTTGGAAATGCGCACTTTACATCCAGTACACGCCAATCTCCGCATTTTTGCGGAACTCTGAGATGTGGGTGAAGAAAAATTTTGTAAAAATGGAACTCAAGCTCGTGGCGGATGTGGGGCTTGTTGGGCTTCCAAATGCTGGAAAATCGACACTTATTCAGTCACTCACGAATGTTCGCCCAAAATTGCTAGTATGCCTTCACGACACTTACACCGAACCTTGGTGTAATGGAACACAAAAGGCCGTTCAATGGTCATTGAAGACGTTCCTGGGCTTATTGAAGGCAAGTGAAGGAAAAGGTCTTGGTTTCCAATTTTTGAAGCACATTGATCGATGTCGTGCTATCATTCACTTGTTTGATGTGTCGGCTGAGGATGAAGTAATTGCAAATTATCAAACCATTCGTCGTGAACTCGAAAATTGGAGGACAGAGATGGCCGCCAAGGACGAATTTATTATTTTTCAAAAAGCGGATATTATTGATGCTGAGCACTTGGATGAAATTGTCAAAAATTTCTTTTGAAGAAAAACTGGGAAAAAGTATTTTTGACTATTTCTGCTGGAGCCTATTTATCAGAATTGACGAACTCAAAAGATGCCCTTATTGAACGAATTCCAGAAAGAATTTTTGAAGCACCAACAGAAGATCGCTGAAACCACAAAATACGACCTTAAAAACGCACCGATCCAAAAACGCTGCGAAATTACTCGCCTCGAGAATGGTGATTTCCGTATAACGGGCGAACGAGATCGAAGAAATCGCTCGAATGACAGATACTCGCTATCCTGATGGAGTTGGGCGCGTGTATGATGTGCTAGAGCGCCTTGGTCGTCATGCGCCGTGTGAAGCAAATTTTTGCACGATGAAATACTCACAGAAAAATACTGGATTTTTCGAAGGTGAAGACGATATTCCAACACCAAGTATTTGGATTGGCGAGAAAAATTTTTCACTCGAAGGGCTGATTTTTATGCGAGAAGGCCGATAATTCTGATTTTTGATTCCCCAAATGGGGATTTTCTGATTATCCAAAATTATCCAAAAATGAAATCTTATCATTATTCGGGTCTGGGCCATTTTTATTATTTTCATGCTTGACCAAGACGACTACCAAAGTATACAACACTCAACAATAATAATGCAACATATGCATATACTACATGAAAAAGTTGAATGATGCTAAGAAGAAAAAACAAGCCTATTATCCAAATTTGGATAAATATAAATATCCAATACCATGTCTTAAAGTTCACTGGAGTCATTTAAGGAGATATCACGAAATCGCTTGTAAAAATAGCATAAAAAGTTAATCCAACTACATACTCAATTATGAATGGTATAAACATAGGAAATATTCTATTTCCGTCTCAAGGCGAAAAACATTACCTGTTCTATCGATTCTCAAAACCCTCAAAGGAACAAAAATAATAAACCAAATTAATAATACCCATGTCACCCGAACAGCGAACTGTTCTCGACCAATACGAAGCTCAGCCAGATTTTAAAATATTTTTGATACAAAGAATATTTTCGAATTTCTGGTGAGAGATTGCCGTTGTAAAAATTAAATCCCAACAATGATTTGAACAAAAGATGTTTGTTGAGAGTTTTGGTCATTTTGATTTTCTTCTTTTTCCTGGAACGCGCAATAAATACAAAAATATTAATGGCGACAACAAGTGTGATATTGGAAATAATATAATTAGAAATAATATATATATCACTACAATAAGAAATCATGAATGAGGAGAATTATTTCTGTAATATCACGCATTCGTTTTTGCGGAAATAACATAAATCGGAACAACTATCAAAAGTATGTAAATTTTTGGAAAAAGTGACGCAAAAAGAAATCTATAGGATATCAAAAAGAATCATAAATAAAATCATAAATTCCCTGAAAAATACTTCTGTCGAATGAAAGTAATGGATAATTGAGAAAAATATCACACTCCAAAACCCGAAAATTATCATCAGTCTGAGATTGCAGACGATTAATTCTTCCTTCCGGGTGGATTTTGAAAAATTTTTCAAAAATGAAAATTTTCGTGATATTTCCGGTGAGTTATTTTTCCATAAAGTTTTTATAATTTATTGACTAGTTACTATTCATTGTAGCATACTCAAATGCAAAATTTTTATATTTTTCAAAACAAAAATTTTTATTGCCTTTCACGAAAATTTTATATAATCACAATACTTAAATTTTTGTTATGAATCAAGAAATCATCTATCTCGAGGAAGGAAATATTTCTATCCGACAAAAATTTTTGGAAAGAAATTGAGCGTTCAAAAACAATACGCGCACATTGTGATGATCGCGACAAAGCCCGATATCATCAAGCAAGCACCACTCTATCAAGAACTCAAAAACGCGGAGAATTGTTGATTTTAGTGCATACTGGTCAGCATTATGAGTTATAATCTTTCAGAGAGGGCGTACTCGGAGAATTTGGTATGAGAGTTGATGTAAAACTTGGAATCAGTGGAAAATTACACGAAAAAGTTCACAAAGTAATCGAGCGATTGGGAAATTTTTGGACAAATTGAAAGCAAATGAATATGGAAAAATCCCCGTTCCATACGTTCATGGAGACACCATGACAGCCACAACAACAGACAAAGCAGCATTTTTGAACAAATTTGCTGTGGTGCATGTGGAAGCTGGAATTCGAACTTTTACGCCAAATGAGCATTTTTCAATCGCGTTTTCACAGAATTTCAGCACGGAAAATTTGATTGAGAGCAATATTATTCATTTTTGCAAGATCAACGAATTTATGAATTGGGGTCAATTGAGCCATATCCTGAACAATTTGACACGCGCGGAATCGAGGCTTCGACAGGATTTTTGCCCTTCCGCACGAAATCTACAAAACGAACTCTCATGAATGAAGGGTTTTTGGAAGATCGGATGGCAGTGGTTGGAAACACAGTTGCCGACGCTGTAAAAATTTCATCGGCCAAAATTCCAGAATCCAATGCTTTCGCGATGTATCCGAACATGAAATATAAAAACTCATTTTTATCACGGTGCATCGTCGTGAAAATGTGAAAATCGAGGAACGATTTAAAGCAATTTATTTGCCATCAAAAACTGGTGCAAGATGGATTTCCTGTGTTTTCTGGGATTAAATGCTTCAGAGTCGGCGATTGATCGCTACGGTTTGCGATCTGACATTGAACAACTTGTGGAGGGATTATCGCGATAATTTTTGCATACGGACCCGCCCTCGCGCATCATCACGAAGTTATGGATATGCTCAGCAAGGCAGGCTGCGTCACGACAGATTCTGGAAGTATGCAAGAAGAAGCCAATATTATCGGAACGCCTTGTGTAACGCTTCGTTTGGTTCTGATCGCACGGAACAATTCTCGCTGGAGCGAATGTGATTGCGCCACCAGTGAATTCTCGATTGATTGTGGAAATCGTGAAAGGCGCTTATGACAATAATAATATGCGAAAATCAAATATTTATGGCGAAAATGTGAGCGAAAAATCGTTGATGGCGTTCTGAGAATTTTTGGAGAAAAATGGCAAACTTTTTCCGCCTCGATCATGAACGATTGGATGTAGAAAAATTTTTTGATTTTGAAATTTAATTTTTATGACGCGCCAAACACCAGAAAAATCATGATTTGATGATGGATGTAAGAAATGTACGCTGAGCCATTTAATTGATTTTTTAACGAAAAATAATATAGAATTAAAATTCCCAAGCACGGCTTGTTGGCGTGGTTATTATGGGACCTGGGGAGATTCGCGACAGAAAATTATTTCTCCAAACATCGAGGGTTATCTTGATTATAATAACATCGTTGGGGTTGAATATTTTTTTCTCATGAAAAAGTGCGTTTTTGGCTGATTGGTTCACAGGAACGCTCGAAATCAAAAACCAGAAAAATCCCCTGCCCTTTCTCAGTAATGGGGTCGATGAAATTTTTACGAGAATTACACATTTTGTAGAAAATGGAATTATCGTTGGAGAAACAACTATTACAGGATAAAAATCCCTATTTTTGAGGGATTTTTATTTCTTGTTTCACAAGACGAGGAAAATCGATCAGTGCGGTTTTGATACGCTTGGCACGAATTTTCTGGTTGCATTATCAGGCGATACAGCCATTCCAGTCCTAAGTTTTGACTGGAGCGCGCTTTTGTAATCCCAGAAGAAAAATCAATAGAACGCACCCACACCAAGTCCAACCACTGGAAAATCTGTTGGCAAATATTCAAAAACTTCACAAAGTCGCTGTTCCTGAACTTTCATCCCGATACATGAAAAATACAAAATCGATATTTTTCTTGCTGGATGATTTCAGCGATTTGTTCAGGATTTTGTTCGCCATCAAATAATACAAAAATTTTTATTATTCGGATATTTTTGCACCAAAATTTCTCTAGATTTTTTTCTGAATTTCCGCCTTTTTCGTTCTAAAATCATTTTTGGTTGGCTATTTTTCCTGTCAATGATGAGAATTTTTCGGTTTTTCCATTCCAAAATATCGCGCGTCAAATCTGAACCTTTGATGAGCTCGCCATATTTTGATAAACAGATTTTTGAAGAAAACTTTGAGGCACGCGCCAAAAACTTTTCCCTTCCTGCATCATCTCAGCCACATACAATCCGTTCGCATCAGGAACGTTAAAAGTCGCCTTTTGCAAAATCTCATCTGGATCAAAAATACGCGCGATACAGAATTTCTGGATTCAGGGTGAAAACCAGCGATTTTTGAGTGGGGTTTTTGGATTATTTTTTTAAAAAATCCTGATATTTCCCATTCCAAAGGGGAATATTAAAAATCATAAATATTTCGAAAGTTATATTTTTATTTTCGAGAATTTTTTCAGATTGGCGATAAAATTTTCCAGCGAAAACTTTTTCTGCGCGCTGAATACAATTCTCACGAAGTGCCAGCGCGGTTTTTCATCAATTTTTGTACGCCCGCAATAATATCAGAAACTTGAATTTTCGCAGGAAGCAAAAATCCAGTTTTCCCATCAACCACAGTTTCTCGAAGGCCTCACTCATTCACACCAATCACGGGAACGCCGCACGCCATCGACTCAACCGGCGACATCCCAAAATCCTCATCGATCGGAATATAAATATTGGCAATCGCATTTTTGCACAAGCCGAATAAAATCGTCATCATTCGGCGCTGGCATCGGGAAAATATTTTTCGCATGCTGACATTTCTCCAAAATCTCATCTTTGAGCGGATCATTTTTCCCATACGTGAAAACGAGATTTTTGTCTGGCATTTGCAAAAAGCATCAACAACAAGCCCCACACGCTTTGGCGGAGAAAGTCGCGAAAAATGACAAATAATAATTTTCTGGCAAATTCGGAAGTGGGTTTTTGGCATCAGCTGGTGCAAATCGCGCCGTGTCGGTCGGCGGATACAAAAATTTCAGAATTTTTCCCACAAAAATGCAACAATCGATCGATGCTGTATTCTGAGAATTTGTGAAAATCTGGTCAATTTTTCCGAGTAACTCATTGTATTTTTGGCTTGTTTATCAAAAAATATGAAATCATCGGATCGGAAAAATCTTCGGAAATTTTTGCAAATACATTTCACGAAAAATCGAACAAACATCGCGGCGGCGTGTGACAATAATAAAAATTTTTTGATTCGGCTTTTTGCTAAAAATTTTCCAAAAACATCGAGGCAATTGCCTGACAAAAATAATAATTTCATAAACTTTTTCGAGCAACTTGGTGGCCTTTGCGAAAGCGATTTTTCAAAAATCAAATGCCGAATTCATTTTTTTAAAAACAGGTTTTCCGAGCGCGCGTTTTTGCCCATACAAATCTCGAGTTCTTCAGGTACAAAAACTTCACTCTGAAAAATCCAGAAATCAAATCCGCATCTAATGCCTTTTTGCCATCAGTGTTACAAGGCGTTCACCGCCACCTCGATACAAGAATGCGTCGTGCAAAACAGCAATTTTTGATTATCATAAAATCCGTTAATTATGAGCATTGTATGGTTTTTGAGATTTTTCAAATTTTTCACAATAAATTTTTACAAAAAACAAAAACTCGTATTATAAGGAAATTTTTGAAAATTATGAATCATTTTTCACAACATCGCGATTGTAGCGGATTGGCTCATTGATTTTGGGGGCGCAGAGACCTCGTGATCGAAGATCTTCTTGCGATGTTTCCACACGCTGAAATTTTTACGAGCGTTTGTTTTATGAAGCACAAAATGTCGAATGACGTGAAAAATTACACGAGTTTTTACAAAAATACCTGGTCACAAGCACAAATTGGCTGGGATTTTTCGGCCGTACGCTTTTTAGAAAATTTGATTTTTCCGATTTTGATATCGTGATTTGTTCCAGTAGCGCCGAATCCAAAAATGTTGCGCTCGCGAAAAAGTGAAAAAATACGAAAGTTTTTGTGTATTGTCATACGCCGATTCGCTATTATTGGTCACATTATGATCGAATATTTGAAAATGATGGAATTTGGAAAAATTCTCAATCCAATCGCAAAATTTGTGCCCAAAAAGTGGTGAATTGGATGCGAAACTTGATTTGGAAGCGGCTGCTGCGGTTGATGTTTTTGGCAAACTCAGGGACAACAGCGGATCGAATACAAAAATTTTATCATCGCGACTCGGAAATTATTTATCCAGGAATCAAAACCGAAAGAATTCTCACCAACCAGCGAAAAATGAGATTTTTATCTCGGAATTGGGCGATGTATTCCGTATAAAAATTCGATCTTTTGTTGATGCCTTCAATCAAAATGGGAAAATTGATTCTCTGTACAAATACTGATAATCTTTTTGTATCGAATTAAAACAAAAATCGAAACCCAATATTTCGTGGGTTTTTGCACCTACAAGGAAAAACGCAATGAATCGTCACGCGCAAGCGAAAGCTTTGTTTCCGCCAGAAGAGGATTTTTGGACTCAGACCAGTGGAGGCGATGGCATCAGGAACGCCTGTTATCGCCTACTGAGTGGGGAGCAGCAACGAGACCGTTATTGAGGGAAAAACTGGATCACGCCACAAACCCTGATGCACTCAACGAAAATAATTGCATTTGAAAGTGTAACACTCGATCAAAACAAAATTATTGCGCGCGGACACGAATTTTCGACAGAAAATTTTTGATATTCTAGAAAGCCTTCAAAAATATGCATAATTTACATCATTCAGGGTTTCGCCTTTGCATCTCAAGCATATTGGTGGCGTGGAAAAATATGCTGAGATTTTGGATAAAATTTTCCAGAACAAAAAATCACGACGCTTGAAGGTGGAGCATTTTTGAAATTTTTGAGCCAGTAAAAATTGTTCGTACCGAAATTTTGGCAGAAAAATTTTTGGAAAAATCTGGAAAAATATTTCTCGCGAAAATACCAAAACTCATAATTTCTCATATTCGTTTTCGCTAACGACTTGGTTTGTTTTTCTGATAGCAAGGCAAAAATTCCATAGTCTTCAGTATCGAGCACGGAACAGATTTTCTTCGTGCATACTTTTGATCAAAATACATTGCAAAATGTCGATTTGACGATTGGAAAAATGATTGTGCGGCGCGCAGATTGGGTGGTTTGTGGGTGAAGCATGAAAATTGGGTTCAGGATTTGACAAATCGAACCAAAAATTTCTGTTATTTATCGCGGTTTTTCCATTTTGAAAAAGAAAATTCCAAATCAATTCAAAAATTGGTTTTGTTGGTCGACTTGTTTGACTTAAAAATCTCGAGATTCTTGTTCATTCACTCAAAAATCTCGAGAAAATATCCGTGGCAACTGGAAATATCGGAGAATGAGAAATGCGATGATGAATGGGGAAATCTCGCGAAAAATCTTCAAATCAATAATCGTACAAAGTTTTTGTGAACAAAAATAATGCCTGGATTTTGGAAAATTTTTATCCAAATATTGATATTTTTCGTGAATCCAAGCCTGCAGAATGACTGCCCACGACTGTGATTGAGGCGATGCTTTCAGGCGTAACGGTGCTTGAGTGAGCGATGTTGGTGGGACACAGCGAAATTCCAAATATTTCCTTTTTGAGCCGAACGAAGCTTCCTTGACAGAAAAATCTCAAAAAAATATTTTGAATGAAAAATCTGATAAAAACTAAAAATTCTCACAATTTTTCGCTCGAAAATATGAAAAAGACTTTTGAAAATTTTTAAAAATTTCTAAATTATGAAGTCCCTTCACAAAGCCATGAGTGCTTGTATTCGTCCATTTTATGGAAGTGGGCTCAGCAATTATTTTCCATTCAAACAGCTCAACTCATTTTCATCAAAAACTCGGACTCTATTTTTGAGAAAAATGAAATAAAAAGTGCGCACAAATGAAGGATTTTGGATGTATTTGCACGAAGGAAAAACACATTGATGACACGATTATAAATCTTGGTTTTTGGGAGCCAGATATTTCCAAATTGATTCGAGAAAATCTCAAAAATGAGATGCTTTCGTCGATATTGGCGCGAATATTGGCTATTTTTCATTGCTTGCATCGGAGATTGTGGGCAAAAACGGAAAAAATCCTTGCATTTGAGCCAAGTTCCAAAAATTTTTGCGGAATCAACTAAAAATATCGCGCTCAACAATTTTTCCAACATTTCTGCGATTCAGTATGCCGCGAGCAATGTGGCGACGACAAAAATTTGTTTTATAATCCAACGAATCCGGGCGGTTCAAGTTTGCGTGGAAAATCTGCATTCCTGGCAACGAAAGCGAAAAGTATTGAAACGATTGTACTGGACGATTTTTGCGTGATGAAAAATTGATTTAATCAAAATGGACATTGAATGATACGAGTATTTCGCGATTCTTGGGATGATTTGCTTTTCGCAAAAACCATCTCAAAATGATTTTTGAATATTCGCCAACTTTTTATGAAAAGCTGTATCCGGCCGATTTTGTAGCAAAAATCCGTAGAAATTTTTGGATATTTTAACAGAAATTGGGTTTTTGTTATATTTCCGATTATCGCGGAAAGTTGGAACCAATCAGTAATAATCAAAATGAAAATTTGTACACGAAACGTGAGCAAAGTTGATATGTAGCAAGAAAAATATGTTAAAAATCTTTTTCGTATCAGGGAAACAGGGTGGCGGGGCCGTGAGAATGTTCAAAAACCTCCAGCAAAAATTGTCTCAAAAATTCAATTTTTCATGCGAGCATCATTTTTCTCAAAAATGGTTTTTACTACATTTTCAAAAATCGCAAAAAACGATATCATCGTGAGAGCAGATGCCGTTTTTGTATGGCGTCCAAAATGCCAAAAATTCATCCTCAATATTCATGGAAATTTTTGCAAAAGAACAAGGATTTTTGAGTCCTGGAAAAATTCTGACTCACTGGTATCCATATGCGATTTGCGGATAAAATTATTTTTCCATCAAATGGCTTGCCAATAAGATTTCTTCATCAAAATGTTGTCATTTATAATCTCATTGATGAGATAATTTCTCATATTTCAAAAATTCTCACGAATTTTTCACGATTACCAGTTTTCATTTTTGGGAAAAATGACGCGGAATTTTAGAAATTGTTGAAAATCTTGAAAAATGCAAAAATCGTATATTTTCCACATGGTGATGGAAAATTTCATTGAAAAAGTCATCTTCCAAAAATGCATTTTGGAACGATATTTTTGGCACGGGTTTTTGCCGAAAAAGATTTTTGAGCTGATGGCGCAAAATTCAATTTTTGTATATGCGTCAAATCTGGATGTGATTCCGATGGGGATTCTTGAAGCAATGCAACAACATGTTCCCGTTTGTATCAAAAATTCCACAATTTCAAGAATTTTTGAAAATGAAATATTGTTTCAAAATGACGAAGATTTTGTAAAATAATAAACGAAATCCAAAAACCCCGAAAACAATAAAAAATTTCTCAAACAATTTTGAAAAATTTTTGATGAAGAAAAATTTTAAATGCGTGGAAAAATCTAGGAAAATTTTTAAGAATTTTTTCGAATAATTTTTGAGAGAAAATTTGGAAATTGGGTGAACAATTGGCATAAATATACAAAAAGTATCAATTTAGTGGGGAAAAATCTCAGGAATTGGTGCGAATCATTCGCCACATTCGCCGCATCATTTTTCGCCGAAATGGCCGAAATCAATTTTTGAGGCGAAAGCTTGTGTGTGTCAGGCCATCTGCGAGATAACCGCTTGTAATCGTACTTTTTATGATACAAAAATAAAAATAGGGTTTTTCGTGGCAAGCTCGAGACCCCATTCTTCCCGTTTTTCACATCTCTCGAAAAATCGTGTTTCACCAGAGGATTTCGGTCGAAATCCAGTGCGTCGCGTCACCAGAAAAATGATGTCAAAAGCAAAAATCCTTCACATAATTATATTTTTCCTTCTCCATGCCTTTGTAATCGAATTTCCGTTTTGTACACGCGTTCTGTCACTATCCACTTTTGTGGATCTTTTCAATGTTTTGAGCCATTTCCGCCAACGTGTTTTCTGACAAAAATCATCATCATCCAAAAATAATATAATTCTCAAAGTCTTGATTTTTGATTTTTCATCACCCAATCAATCGCACGATTTCGAGAAAAATTCACCCATTGATTCGTGTCGTTTTTGAAAAATTTTTGGCACGAATTCTCGCCAATTGATTGCATCCCAAGAATTCAGTTGTTTTGGAATCATCAATCACAAGATGCAAAAATGCGGATACGATTGTGACACGACGGAGTTGAGATTTTGAGCAAGCAGTTCCCGACGCTCAAAAAGTCAGCGTGGTATATAGAAAAATCATTTGAATATATTTTTACAAATCGTAAAAAGCGCTTGATCCGAGGCACCAAAAATACAAAATTTTTCAAATATCAAGGCGCCCACGAACCCTCGTGATGATGAATTGTAACAGTTTTTCGGTGCAATATATTTTTCCAAAAATCATCAATCGGCGATTCTTGCGGATAAATGGCAAAATTTTTCATTCAAAAATCTGAAAACGAATTATCAGCGCGAAACTCAGGAAAATGTGTCGTCAAAAATCTGAAATTCGCGCAACATTGGTCGTATAATCATTTTTAGAATTTTTGGAACGAAATGTTGTCGTATAATTGTAAAAATCTCAAATCATCGGATTTTGAGGCTCAGCCCCACTACACAAGTCGCTAAAAATTTTCCGTATTCAAAACCCATAAAAGCCCCGTGATGCATTTTCAAAATTTTGGATGACTTCAATATCGGTATCGAGATAAATTCCTCCTTTATCAAAAAGGATTTTCAGGCGTGCAAAATCCTTACAAATGCGTATTTCTGAGCCTCATATGCGTTTCACTCGCATATCGATTTTGATAAATATCAAAAATTTTCTTCATTCCACTCCATGATTGTATAATCCGGCAAAAATTGGCGCCACGATGCTATACAATCCAACACTTTTGCGGTTTTGGCTTTCCACCGAACCAACAATAATGAATTTTTAGGAATCATGATATATGGATAAAATTCCAGCCACTCGCAATTGCGTCTTCTACCGAATTTGCAGCTTTCCAACCAAGTTTGTCAGTAATGTGCGGATGCAAAATACAGTGCCAAATCACCAGAACGGCGCGACATCACTTCGTATGGGATTTTTGGTCAGAAATTTTCTCCACCAGCGCAATCATCTCAAAAACACTCGTTCCTTTTCCAGTGCCAACATTAAAATCTCGTGCCCATTTTTGTAAATGTTCGTACGCAAGCAAATGTGCATCCACCAAATCGTTAATATCGATATAATCCGCGACACCCGACCCGTCTTGTGTCGGATAATCATCACCAAAAACGCGAACTTTTTCTCGCTTTCCACGCGCTACATCAAAAATATACGGCAATAAATTATTTGGCACGCCGCGCGAATTTCCCAATAAATCCAGATGGATGGGCACCAATGGGATTAAAATATCGAAGCGAAGTTGCCTGCCAATTTTGTGCGCCACGTAATCTTCGATCAATTTTTCAATTACGAACTTACTCGTTCCGTAAGTTTGTTGTTCCTGTCGGCATATTTTTCAGTAAATGGCGGCAAATTCTTTTGATTGTAAACCGTCGCGGATGACGAAAAAATAATTTTTCACGCCAAATTTTTCCATCACATCAAACAAAACAATACTTCCAAAAATATTTTTCATGATATTCTCCGATTTTCCACAACTTTCACCGACCGCTTTGAGGCCAGCAAAATGCAAAAACACCATCAAAAATTATATTTTTCAAAATCAATTCCAAAGCCCCACGATTCTGTGATATCGCACTCAGTCCACCTCGTGACCAAGAATTTTTGCAATTCCATCGAGTTCTCGCGACCAGAATTTGCAAAATTATCCAAAATTACTACCTTGTAACCCGCTTGAGCAAATGCGACCGCCGCATGCGAGCCAATATATCACAGCACCACCCGTAACCAAAAGAGTTTTTGCATACTAGAAAAATTTTTTAAAATTATATTAAATGCGATTTTGACGCTGTTGATGACTTCTGCCCTTTAATGAAGGGAATAATCAGAATACAAAATTACACCACATTCCCGGAAATGGGATCTGCGTCAATGATATCCAAAATTTCGGAAGCGTGGCTCATACCATCGAGAGCGAAATCCGAATTTTTGGCAAAATATTTTTCCGAAAAACTCGATAGCCATTGTGTGTGTCAGTCAAATGAATTCCGCTCACCAAATTAGTAAAAATAATTCCTGTTTTGAGTAAAATTTTCCGACGGCATATTGTAGGACTTTTGTTCTAAAATCGACTTCCCAAAACCACTGAAATTTCTGGGTAAAAATTTCGAGCATTTTTGGTAAATCTTCGATATCCATCTGCCCATCTGCATCCAAAGTGACAATATATTCTGATTCAATATTTCCCTGTCGAATATATTCAAAAACCCGTTTCCAGAGCGGCTCACTGACCAAGATTTTGCGAGTGATGCAATATTCGAAGATTAGAAAAATTTGGCTGACAATTTTTGTAAAATCACCGAGAGAATTATCCTGCGAACCATCATCAATCACAACAATCGCCAAATTTTATCAAAATGATTTTTTCTATCGTCAGCAATCACGCTTTCCTCATTATAACACGCCATCACGAGAGCAGTTTTGGTTGAAATAATAGGAAAATCGGCAACCGATTGAAGCGTCATTGCGCGAATCAGCCGCGTAATTTTCGTGGAAAGAATTGCATTTTGCAATAGAAATACGACCGAATACCGAAAATCGCGACCGACGCATGCATAGAGCAAATCTGCGCCGCGTTCCAACCCAAATAAAAGGTCCCAATTTTTCGTAAAATCGACGGAAATGCTGAACAAAATCAGTGATACTCCCGTATACAAAAACGGAAAAAGAGCGAAATCTGTGTATAAAAATCAGCTCAAAAAATAAGATACTCGAAAAATGTTAATATAGATAGCCAAAGGCGACATATTATGCGTTATCATTCATGAATTGCCAAGCATCCTTTTTCTCTCCAGCCACTTCACAATAGCGTTTCAAAGCCATCTTCACGCTTTTACCGAAGTTTTTCCACCCTTTGATTCGCAAAAATTTCGCCGCTGGAGAATCCACAACGGTTGATGGATATGTTGCTTGTGTTGTGGTATTTTGTTCCGCATTTTCTGATTGTGTTGCTGTTGGTGCGTCATTTTGCTGAGTGCACGATGCGAGCATCACCGCAAAAACGAGAGAGAGAATTTTTCATATTTTTGAAAAATAAATTTTACTTTTGTAATTGCGATTATAATCAGAACCATATGAATGTCAAAAACAAAATACAAAATCTGGAACGAAAATCCTTATCCAAAGTGAGTGGAATGAGTGACAGAAAATATTTTTGAAAAATAGAAATTTAGAAGACGTTGATCAAGAAAAATGAACCAAAAATTTCGGATTTACATGATCCGTTTTTGATGCCCGATAATGAGACCGGCCGTGAAGCAGATTCTCGAAGCCATTGACCGAAATGAACGGAATTGTGGTTTTTGGTGATTATGACGTGGATAGTGTTTCTGCGACTGCGCTCGTGGTGCGATTTTTTGGCAAACAATTGAATGCACAAATTTCATATCTTGCCTCATCGTGCCAAAGACGGCTACGGTCTCAAGGAATATTTTTCGATGAAGTGGCTGATGTCAAACTCGTCATCACGGTGGATTGCGGAACACGCGATATCAGCAATTCGCCATGCTAAAAACTCGAATTGATGTGATTGTGACTGATCACCATGCCGTTCCAAACGAAATCGACAGAAGTTATTGGGAATTCTCAATCCAAAACGCACTGACAAAATTACCCTTTTCCCCAACCTTGCGGGTGCAGGCGTTGCATTCAAACTCATCCACGCAGTTTTTGTTGAGTGAGTCAAATTTGAAGGAAAAATTGAAAAATTCTCACCAAATATATTGACTTTGCGTCGCTCGGTACGGTTTCTGATTGTATGCCTCTGTGGATGAAAATCGCGTTATCACGACACTTGGCCTCAAACAAATGAAAAATTCTGAATCCTGCTGGCCTTCGAAAAATATCTGGAATGACACGAGAATATTGAATGAAATGCTGATATTATCGGCTTTCAGATTGGGCCGCATCAATGCATCTGGCCGAATGGATACCCCATTACTGCTCTGCGTTGGCTTTTTGGCAAGCGAAAATCGCTGCGATGAATTCCTGGAAGAAATCGAAAAACTCAACGCTGATCGTCGTGAGTTGTCGAAAATTTTACCAAAACAGCACTCGAAAATGTTGATCTCAAAAGCCAATTTTATTTTTCTTGGATAAAAGATCTCGAACATGGACTCATTGGGCCTCGTAGCTGGAAAACTGACTGAATCGTACAATCGTGTGAGTATCGTGCTTTGTGAGCATCACGAAGCTGACGGCAGATCTATCATATGTGGCGAGTTGTCGTGCGCCCGAATGGTGCAATATTATGGAAATTCTCGATGATTCGAAAGATTTTCTTATTCGCTATGGTCATTACAAACAGGCGGCTGGCTCAGCGTTCGCCAGAAAATTTTGAGACGATTCAGTCACGGATGATTGCCAGATTTTTATGAAATTTTATGGAACAGGCGAGCTTCCAGTGCCAACTATTCGCGTAGAAAGTATTTTGCCACGCAAACGAGGCGACACTCAAACTTTTTGGAATCAATTGAAAAATTTCGTCCTTTGGAATCGGCAATCCAAAGCCATTTTTGGCTATTTGATGAAGTGAAATTACCGAAGTTCAGACGCTTGGAAGCGACATATCAAAATTTTTACAAAACAGCATCCGAGTTTGCCGATCATTATGTGGAATGGCGCTGAAAATGAGGAATTTCAGATTGGAAAAACCATTTCGCTCATCATTTTGGCTCGATAAAATATTTGGAATAAAAATTTCTCTCAAGCTTTTTATCAAAGAAATTTGTTACAAAGAATAATCGCACAATTATCGTTTGATGATTGTTCAAATTTAAAAATTTTCATGCATATTAAAAATTCTCAGAAAAATCCCACAAGACTTCCTATCCAGCGATAAATCGGGAAAGTTTTCCGCTCATCACTTGTCAGGCGGGCGTGGGCGCTCGTAAAACGCGAAGCAGAAAAATTGGGCTCAAAAATTTTTGATGTGCAAGACCGCATCGTGCGCGGCGAATGAACCGATTTGTACGAATTACTGGTACAAAGTCGCTTTTCTAATCGCGTGTATATTGAACTCGCGAGTGCGATTACGAACGATTTTGACTCACTTTTTGAATTGGTAGAAAAATATTTCGTGGAAAAAATTTTCTGCGCGCGGGAATTGCGATTGTCACAAGAAGCAACCGCGATCAAACTCAACCCTTTCGCACACACCAAAGCATTCGGTCAATTGCCAAAAAGCCATTGTCGTCATTTGACGGACGGAACTGGGACGCATCATTTGTATGTAAAAATCGTGATGGCGACGACTCATATTCAGATTTTTGATGATTGAAAATCGGGCACATATTTTGATTGATATCACCGGAAATCCGCTTTACAAACGCGGTTATCGTACCGAAAGTGGCGACGCACCCATCAAACGAAAATCTCGCAGCGGCGATTCTTGCGATTTCTGGTTGGCGTTTTATTCGAAAAATTTTTGGATCCGTTTTGTAGTGGAACTTTTTGCGATTGAGGCAGCAATGCTCGCGCGAAATATTGTTCAGGCCTTGGGCGACATTTTGCGGTCGAAAATTTTTCCATTTTTGACAAAGAAATTCTTTTATGCTGTGCGTCGTAGAGCTCGCGAAAAATCTATCGAAAGCGGAAATTATCAGATTTTTGCGAGCGACATTGATCAAAAATGATAGAAATCGCGAAAAATAATGCGCGCCGAGCAGGTAGAAGACGATATTCTGTGGAACAAAATCCGATTATGATTTTTGAGACGACGATTGTGACGAATCCTCCATACGGCAGAGCGTATTGAAGCGAATGAAGAAATCTCTAATTTTTGACGAAAAATTTGTGAAATTTTTGAAAAATCAAAAATATTTCTGGCGGCTTTTATTACATCGTACTCTAATGCGGAAAAATGGTTGCCGCGCGCAAAATGGAAAAATCGAAAACTCTACAATGGTGGACTCTCAGCGCGATGGTATCATTGATTAAATTTAACTTGACAATTTATTTATATTTGTTTTATTTAACAAATCAGCAAGGATAGTCACTATAGTTCTTGTCTGACTAGAGGCACGAACAGGAGTAATCATGAAAATTGCACAATTTTCTTTTTCCAGGACGAAGGCAATGGAACCATCACCTATCCTCTTGAGCGCTATGAGGCGCCATTGAAAAACGATGTATAAGGATACATCACGTAGCTGTTCACGCAAGCGAACACCAATGTTCGCTTCATAAAAAGGCATTCCAACTAATGATGGAAACCCTAGGAGCTTATTGAAGAGGACGCTATCATCCTCAAACTACATGTCTGGGCAGGAAAAATTTGCATCAACCTAAGTACACGCCCTGATGACACCTTCATTCTCGTGTAATATAAAAAGCACCTCGAAGGTGCTTTCTTTTTAAAAGAGAAAAATTATTTCAATGAGACAGGAATTTCTGTATTTTGAGCCATTTTTCTGAACGATGGAAAATTTGAGGGCAACTCGCATTTCATCATTATCAATTCCGAGATCACGAAGCTGGTCAATCAATCAATTTGAGCATATCATTCGCTACGGCTGTTGTTTCTCCATGATAATTTTCCATAGATTCTTCATTGGAAGGTGTTGTATTCATAATTTTTATTTTTAAAATTGGTAGCGATACGGAGAATCGAACTCGGTTTACGGGATGAGAACCCGTTGTCCTGACCACTAGACGATATCGCCAAATGCCCACGCATTGTACACTCCCAAAAAGTCAAATTCTATTTTGTTTTTCAGGAAATTCGAGAGAAAATTTTTCATTATCTCATTTTTCCAAAATTGTCAGCAAAAACTCCCAGACAGGAGTTTTTATTATTATTCAAATCAGTAGTAGACACCAATAGAACGCGGAACCAGCAATAATTTTCATTGCCTGTTCAATGAATTTGCGTTCAAATCTGGCATTTTTGTTCAGCAATTGTCTTGAGCTGATCCATAGTCAAATGACCAACTTTTTGTTTTTGTGAGATTCTTTTGAACCAGATTTTAGTTTTCAAAAGCATCTTTTAATAAACCAAGTTGCTGGTGGCTGTTTTGTGATCAAATGTACGATCTTCATAAATATTGATCACTACTGGAAGAACCTTCCCATCTGATCTTTTGTTTTTATCATTGAATTGCTCAAAATTCAGCAATCTGGATACCCGTAGGGCCCAAGAAGAGTACCTACTGGAGGTGCTGGATTCGCTTGACCAGCATTGATTTGTGGTTTTACAACGCGAGTTGGTTTTTAACCATAATAAAAATTTGAAAAGAATCGTTCTGAGCCGGGAAAATCAGAAAAATCTCTGAATGATATAAACGTTTAGAAGCGAGATTATTATAACAATTTTTGAAAATCAAAGAGAATTTTTGAGAAAAATTGAAACATTTTTAGCATAGAATCGAGCAAAAGTCAAGAAATATTTTTAGAAAAATTTGGGATTATTTGCAAAAATCTGAAAAATATATAATTGGCGTATGGATCAAAGACATTATTATTTGACTGATTACAATCGCATATTCGGCACTTTTGATTTATACAACAATTCAATTTTTACTCGAAAAATCGAGACACAAACGGAGCCGAACAGCGATTTATTTGTACAGCGATTTGGATTTTGCCAGTTGTGGGTTTTTCTCGTATACTATGCGACCGGAACGAATCGACGCAAGCAAAATATACGGCGCAAAAGCGAATTCTGAACGAAAAAACATAAAGAATCGATTAAAATTTTCAAAATTCACAAAAATTATTGCCGATTTTGAGAGAAAATTTCCAAAAATTTTCTGGCTTGATTCGACTTTTTCGCATGAAATGATCAGCTCGAACAATAATCGCGTGGAGCTTCTTATCAACGGCGATGAAAAATTCGAAAAACTCAGACCTTCTAGAAGCCAAAAATCATATTCATTTGGAATATTATATGATCCGGAGTCAAATTGCTGATGAAATTATTGAAATTCTGATTCAAAAATCAAGCAAACGAGTGCGTGTGCGTTTTCTTTATGACGCGCTTGGAAGTCGATATTTGAGCGAGAGAGATTGAGCAAATGCAAAATGCGGGCGTGGAAATTTTCCCATTTTTGAACTCAAACCATGGAATTTTCTCAATCTAATCAACTATCGAAATCATCGATCTCGTCTGATTGACGGAAAAATTAGCTATGTTGATGGAATTAATGTTTCGGTTGTATGTGAACTCAATTCCGACGCACCGCTACGGACGCGATACACATCTGAAAATCGAGGAAAATCGGTTTTGGGATTTTGCAGCGAATGTATGACTGGAATTTTTCGAGTGAGCAAAATCTCGGTTTTGATGATGAACTTTTCCTGATGATAATGAAAATACGGAAATGCGCTTGTGGACATCACAGCGAGCAGGGGCCTGATTCATCGTATCCAAATATTCTGTATGCACTCTTTTGACAGGGGATTACGCTTTCGCAAAAGAAATTCTCATCACGACGCCGTATTTTGTGCCAAATATTTTTCTTTTTGGATTCTCTCAAAATCGCAGCTTTGAGCGGGAAAATCAAGATACTCGTTCCAAAACGATATGATTCCAATTATTGAACTGACGACGCAGTCATGGCGCACTTTTGGATGCTGGCGTAGAAATTTTTCAGTATCAAAAAGGCTTTATACATGCTAAAACCATCGTGTATGATCGCGAAGTTTCTGTGATTGGAACAGCTAATCTCGACAATCGAGCTTTTGATCTCAATTTTGAAGTCAATGCAACCGTGTACGATACAGACTTTGCACAAAAACTCGCTCAGAATTTGAAAAAGATTTGCAAGATTCTGAAATCGACCCAAAAACCTGGAAAAATCGACCCATTTCATCGAAAATTGCTTGGGGAAAATTCTTAATCTTTTCGCGCCTCTGATGTAAAACTCGAGGTATTTCAAAAATCCAATTTCCTCGTCGCTCCAATTCCAAATTTTTAATTTTTCGCATACCGAACGAATTTTTCCTTCTTTCAAAAACGTAGAATTTCGCTAATTATAGCATCAGAAAGCCCAATCGTGCCATAATTTGCTATTTCAAAAATATAGGCGATAATATGGAAAAATTCTGACTGATTCAGAAAATCTTTCAGTGAAAAATGGAAAATTCACGAGGATTTTCAGGAAATGAAGAATTTCTTTAAAACGAGAATTTTGAGCTTCAAGCCACCATGATATTTCATCCTGAACGGATTTGTGTTCCGAAACATATTCCAAAATTTGTAATCGCGCCCGATATTCTGGGTTGATTTGTTCGAATTTTGGCAAGATTTCGTGTCACCAGTGCGCTGAAATTCAGTGTCATCATTCGTGCATCTTCTCGAAAAGGAATATCCCTTGCAAAAGCCAAAATTTCAGATTTCGAAAACGACAACAGTGGCCGAAAAATATGTATTTTTGTTCCTCAATTTTCCAAAATCTTGATTCTTCAGCGCTATAAGTCCACAAATTTGGTTCCACGAATGAGGTTAAACATCGCGCCTTCAATCCTATCATCACAATGATGCGCAGTGCAAAGCGCATTAGCATCGTATTTTTGATATATTTTTGCATTGGAGGATATTTTCGAGCAGCAGCCTCAATGCCTCATTGCACGCCATTTTCAGCAATATTTTCGTTTCAGCTTCGAAAATGATTTCGTGGCAAAAATTTTTCTACAAAAACCGATCTCCATCCAGAATCCGCACCCACGCAGCCCATGATCAAAAATAGTGCGACAATAATAGCACTTCTCGGAAGTTTGCTGCATCGCCAGATAGAGCAAAACCATAGAATCTACTCCTGCCAAACACCGATTACAACAGGAATTTCCAGATTTTTGAACAATATCGTTTCCATATTTTCTAAAAATTTTGCTGATTCAATTTTCGCACCAACCCCAAAAATCATCATCAGGAGCGACTTTATTGAGAATGCCACATCGCATTGATGCACAAGCATATCGCCCTTATTTTTCCGATAATCCGTACCAATCGGGCGCATAATTCCACCACAATCAGATGCGCGGTCACCAGGAAATTCCGCATCCAAATGCAAAGAACAAAGGCAAAACGGGCAATGATTGCGCGCAGAGCCCGTCGGATGTTTTGCAACACTTTTCAACAATTTTGACACACAAAATCTTCGTTTCGCATGATAAGGCCATATTTTTCATGACATTATAGAAATTTTTATAATATTTGTCGAATTTTTAAAAATTGCACGATTTTTGCAAAAGAATGTTTTGTGGTACAATCAGCGTATGACTGAAAATTCTGGAAAATATGACTTGCCAGCCGTTCTTGAAACGCCTGAAAACACCTCAAATATCAAAAATGATGAGGATCTGCAAGCCAAAATCAACGAGGTTCAAACCAAAAAGACGCTCATAGACAAAAAGGAGCGATTTTGGAATTGGACTATTCACGATTTTCTCACAAGCAGTGACAACGCGCTCACTATCATTACAAAAGGTGCACTCGCACTTGGCTCGTCAGATCTTCACTACGATCAAAGCGGAGCACGACACAAAATTCGTCTCAGAATCGATGGAGCCCTAGAAACCGTGGCCACACTTTCTCGAGCTGAATATAAACTTTTACTGGAGCGCCTCAAATACAGTCTGACCTCAAACTGAATATTCATCACATTCCGCAAGACGGAAAATATCGCATTTCTGATGATGCAGAATTGATGTCCGCGTTTCAACGCTTCCCTGTTCAGTATGGCGAAAATATGGTTTGTCGTATTTTGGATTCAAGCCGGGCGATTCAGAGTGTGGATGAACTTGGATTTATGTGGACTGCGAAGCGTCACGTTGAAAAATCTCTGAAAAGAAAAATGGAACCATTCTCGTGACGGGGCCAACTGGTTCGGGTAAAACGACAACGCTTTATTCAATGCTTTCAACACTCAATACCACTGATCGAAAAATTATCACCCTCGAGGGACCCAATCGAATACGAACTTCGGCGTGGTTCAGAGTGAGGTGGATGATAAATCTGGTTATACATACGGAAGCGGTCTCAAAGCACTGATGCGTCAAGATCCCGATATTATCATGATTGGTGAAATCCGCGATTTGGATTCAGCGACTATTGCGATGCAGGCCGCCATGACAGGACATCTCGTGCTTTCGACGCTACATACCAAATCTGCCAGTGAAACCATCGAACGACTTATGAATATGGGTGTACCGAATTATATTTTTAGCATCAGGGGCTTGATGTAGTATATTGCTCAGAGACTTATTCGAAGGATTTGTCCGCATTGTCGTGAGGCGTATGAAGCTGACCCAAGCGAAGTGGATATTATCAAATATGATGCGAGATAATGGAATTCCCTGGACTCGTAATCGCAAGAATAATTATACACTCTATCGCGCGAAATGATGTGAACATTGCGGAATGACTGATATCAGGGCGAATCGGTGTGCTGTATGAGTAATGAATTTTACTGACGAAATCCGAGCCAGCATCCGAAACGGCGCAAGTCCAAAAGAAATTATCGAAATTGCTCGAAAATGAGTTTGATGCTCATGCGCGAAGATGGCATTTTGAAAGCAATGCAAGGAAAAACAAGTCTTGAAGAATTGTTCAAAATTATTGAATAAAATCCCTCATCAGGGAGTTTTTATTTTCAGGATTTTCAATATCTACAGCCAAAATATCTCACGGTTCGCAATCCAGTGCTTCGCAAATGCTTCAGCGTAGAAAATCTGATAGTCTTCGCCTTTTCCCTGCTTGAGAATAGAGATTCGCCTGCGTGATTCCGATTTTTCAGCCAAATCCATCAATTTCATTTTTCGCTTTGCAAGCATCACATCAAGATTGATGATAATCATACTAAATCGTTAAATTATTTTTCCTCGCTGGAGTTTTTCATTTTTCCTTTTTGTAATGATATCCAATGACTTTCATACAAAAATCGAGATAAAAATCACGATTGGAACGACAATAAGTCGCGTCCCAAGAACTGCCAAAAATATAAAAATCACGCTCAATTTTGGATTATTTTCTACTTTCAGGTTGAAAAATATTGCCTTCTTTTCAGAGTGCCAATGCAAAACCTTAAAAACATGGAAGCAACAAACCGCCGTAAATGACGACATAACTTGTCAAAATTATCATCACAATTGTAAAGTGCGTCACATGAAATTGAAAAACTCCAAACGCAAATTCACTCGAAATCGCAAAAATGATTCGCGCCAAAATCGTCGGCTGAACATGAAAATATTGCATTCCAACAAACACTGCAAGCCCAAACAAAGCCACAATCATCATCACCAAAATCGTCCAATAACCAATATTTGCGCCCTGATAAATCAGAGAAATTTTTGCTCATAACGATGAACCATTTTTCCATAAAAATTTTAGAAAAATAAAAACCTAGGATAGTATGATTGTATTATTTTTATTGTTTATCAATAATATTGTTTTATGTTTCTTAGTTTTTATCCCCGAGTGGGAAATTTTAATGAGTTGCTGGAGTAAAACAACACCACCAACACCGTTATCGCCAGTTGAAGCATTTTCATCCAGAAGTTACAACTGGTTCTGACTGACTCAAGTTCGCGCTGCGTATGTTTCAAAGGAATTCACGAAGATTTTTCTGGAAAGTAGCTGTGCTATTATCTGCAGGGAGTGAATGCCAAGCGAAAGCGCTTGTCCGTCAAGCAAATATGTTGGCGTTCCAGAGATTCCCAAAGAATTTCCGAGAGCCATATCAGCATCTACTTTGGGATTTATTTTTCTTGATTGTTTACACAAGAAGAGAATTTTTCCATGTCGATATTAAGTCCTGTGCCGCTGCGATACGCTCCGCATCGAAACCGTAGCTCCTTTTCTTAGAAAATTTCAAGTGCGTAGGTGCCTGATGATATGGACGATACGCGCATTCTGATCGGCCGCACAGCGCTGCATTCGCGTCTGCGTAGGCATTTTATGAATTTGTGTTAATGGGAACTGACGATATTCGATAGTGATTTTCCAGCTTCAGCCAATTCATCCAACACTGGACCAGCGCTGTCACGGTTTGAGCTCTGACACGCTGGACATTGAAAATCAGCGAACACTTGAACACGAGCCGCCCCTTCTCCATAAGTCACAGCCCCATCAGTTGTGCGGCCCACTGTTGCCTTATCCTCAATAACAGTTGCACCAGTTTGTGCTGGGGTTTGTGTGGTAGAATTTCCACAAGATGCGAGCAAAAGAGTCCTGCCGCAATCGCGAGAACAATTTTCATAATCATTTTTACAAAGTGAAAACTATTATACGAGCTGGATTTTCGCAAGAAAAATTTTGAGAAAATTGCTTTTTGACAAAAAATGATAAAATACCGCTATGAATTGAAACTATCCACAGCCACATTTTTGCTTTGCTTTTTGCTATTTTCAGCATACCTAATTCTCTCTCAGCGCAAGGCCTGGATTTTTTATTCGAGAATTGATGATTCGGGCGATGCGATGGCGCAAAGTCTCACAAAAACGACACTTGGAGGATTTTTCAAGTTTTTCGAGAATTTGCAAATCCTGTCGTGGTGAGCGGCGTGGCTTGACGCCAAAATATTGATCAGGATTTATTAGAAGAAATTTCTCGTGGAGAATTTGGAAAATTACAGAACTCTATCACGAATCAACACAAAAATCGATTTCAGCCGATGAACTTGCGAGAAAGTTGCAAAATTGTCTTTCGGATACATACGCGAACCTCAAAAATCGCGCTACCAACGAGCTAAAACACTGGAAGTAGCATCAGCGATTGGGATTTTTATGGACGAAATACCAAAATTCAGATTTTGATATTGTGGCGGATATTGAAAATCAATGAAATTATTTTTACGAGCCATTCAAAATATGATGGTACATAATGCTTCAAACTCGATTGACAATTTTTGAAATGACACAAGCCAAATGAATTGCGTGCAGATTCGGAAGTTCGTTCTGGAAGTGGAAACTCTCAAAGTATCACTCAAACTGGATCGCAAAATAATAATACTTCAAGCGGGAAGTATCAGCGCACAAACTGATACAAAAATCCCTCTTCCGTGGCAAGAAAACATGTACGCCAAGCGGATATCAGTCCATTGCGGTCAAAAATCTTGTAACCGAAGATTTTTGCGAGACCTAAATTCAACTCTTCGTGGAAATAAAAATTCACAAAAATAGCGGGCAGGATTATTCAGAAAATATCGCGCGCGCCCAAAGTCATTCTGGCGCACAAAACGGCCAAAATAATGAAAATCAAAAGCAACGAAAAGTCAGATTTTTCAACAAATTGCCTTGTAATGGGATTTTTGTATCACCATTGGAACAAATATTCAATCGAAAAATTTGCTCGTCGGTGGTAGCAACAACGCGATTGAAACCATTCTTGATCAGCATATCACAGAAAAATTTCTTGGTCGGATTTGTCTGCACGAAAATGACAAATAATAGTTTTCAGTTGCCATTTTGAATATAAAAGTTTAAAAATAAAGTTGCTGGTGGTGGCGTCTTTGTGCACAACACACCACAAATTACCAAAAATTGGAAGAAGAAAAATACACCCGCAAAACAAGAAGCAGAATTTGAAAAACTCTATCGTTGTGCTCTTCTGAGTGCTGGACTTGGAAGCGAAGAATTTAAAAATTCTGGAGTAACAGGCGGTGGATTTTTGCCACGAAATGGCGCCACCACAGAAAAATCTTGAAAAAGCGACAATTTCTTTGAATGCACAAGATGAAGCGCAACTCAACCCAAACATTGATTGTCAGAGCGCGATTCCAGCGCAAATGCGCAATCGTCATTATGCGGGATTTTCAACACACATCAACGAAATCTCAGCTTTTACCAATGCGATGCTCGATATTATCAATCAAATTCTCGACACTGAAACCAAGCTCGATAACGTTCCAGTTCGTTAAAAATTTCAAAATTGTATGATCTTTCCAAAATTCTCATTTTTCCCATTTTTCTGATAATTTTTCGGAAATTTGAGCATGGAAAAACTTTCGCGCAGTCGTGTGCCATCGCGAGCGGACCGATTACAGAAATGACGGATTATGCAAAAATTTGCAAAATGAACTTTCTGAAATTCTCAAAGATGCTCAATCCAAAATCTGACTTGTGAAGAAAAAGCAAGCCAGATGTCTCCAGAAATTTTGATGCCGCTCACGCAGAAATCTGGGCGCATGAGCAGATTAAAACGGATTTTTGTACAGCACGCAGGTTGGATTCAAAAAGCGATACAAAGCAAAGTGTTCGCCGCGATGAAAAATTTTTCCTCAATCTAGATGTCGAAGAAGTGGCTGATAAATTGGCTGAAATGTGTGCGCTCGATTCGACGCGAAGCAAGCATTTGCAGGAAATTATTATTGAAATCGAAACGCTACATACAGGATTTCAAAGGCTGCTCTTGAGCACCATTGACGGATTTTTGAAGGAATTCTGCGCGAACAATACAAAAGTCATAGAGGCAGTTTCTAAAAGCCTATCATCCCAGCCAAAACAAATAGTTGTGAAAATAATACCGAAAGAAAAAGTGATAGTCTCAAAGGTATTCTCAATCTTGGTGCTAAATAAAAAGACGATGCGCTCTCAACTTGGCGAAAAAAGCCATTGCCCTCTGCGCGGTGGCGGAAACTGACCGACTTTCCCCTTCCGAATACGCGCAACGCCAGCGACAACTTTTTGCAAGCAGAACTTTCGCGTCAAGGACTTTCCAGCAACGCACAAAAAAGTGATGTTACAAAAATTTTTGATTGTTACAAAGCCAAAACTGCGCTTGATAATAATCCAGAAAATATCGCCAAAAGCGCGAGCAGAATGTCTGCAAATCCCCATCACTGGAATTGATAAATTATTTAATTTTTGGAATGATTTTTACTTGGAAGACTGGTTCATGATACTTTTTGCCGAGCGACAAGCCGAACAAATCAAGCGAAAAACTCGCAGCGTCAACATTGAGACGATGTACAGTCAACTCAATGCGCTCACTTCTACCGAGCAAGATACGAACGATTCGACAACAAAAGGCCTCACTGATCTGCACGTTGATTTGCAAACACGAACAATCTTTCTCGAAAAATCGCATTGCTCCGATGCAGCGAAAAGTAGATGAAATGACAGCCAGACATTACTGGCGGCTGTAAATAAACCGAAAGGGTTTTTATTTTTACAAAAATGTGCGAAAATTTCGACAAAATTATCTTTATAATGCGCGGACTATGAAAATTTTTCCAGAAAACTATCCAGAAGAATATATCCGCGGCGAAGTGGAATTTTTGGGAAAAATTTTTGCAAACGAAAACGTGCTTATTCCCCGCCTCGAAACCGAGTCGCTCGTTCGTCGTGCACGAAAAATTCTTTGCAGAATGAGCATTTTGAGAGTGTGGCGAGATATTGGCTCTGGGAGCGGGATTATCGATTTCGGTGGCAGATTTTGGTAGAAAGAAATCATTGATATTTCAAAGAAATGCACTGAAGTCGCCGCGAGAAAATTTTTGATCGAGAAAAAATATTTTCCTGATTGTGATGGGAATTTTTGGAATCCAAGATTTGCTTGAAAAATTCCAGAAAATCTGGAAAATGGAGTACTTCTTTCAAATTTGCCATATATCAAAAATAACGATTGGGAAAAATATGAGCGAAGATACCAGATTTGAGCCAAAAACTGCGCTTTTTGGAGGAGAAAAACAGGTTTTGAGCTCTACGAGCTTTTTACTGAAATTTTTGATTTGCACGGCGTAACACTTGATAGAATTTTGATTTGATCAACGCGAAATTGCAGAAAAATTCTTAGAAAAATATAACGATTGGCAAGTACAATTTTTCGCGGATTATAGCGGAATTGAGCGATTTGCAGAAATCAGATTTTTAGCTTGTCAAAAAGCCAAAAATCCATACTATATAGCCACTCAACTATGATTTTGATTTACATTTCGAAGTTCGTCATGATACTTTTTGTGATAGTATCGTTGGCGCTTCTTTTATTGCGATTTTCAAGCCGGACTGGATTAAGTTCGTGATTGAATGGATGGGGATCTCATCACAACACTCGGGCCATGGAATTATCTTATCGCGTTCACTTCTGCACTTGCAGAAAGTCTTCCAGTCATTGTGTTGCCTCGTGCCTGGGATGAATATTATGATTCTCGTGGGCGGATTCTGGGGAAAATACATATTGTCGAGACGATTATTTTTGCATCAGTAGGCGCGATGCTTGGGAGTATTTTGGATATTTTCTGGCCAAAAATACGGCACCAAAATTATTGCAAATTATGGCGATTACGTCGGAATTGGCGTTACAGAGCAAAAATTGTGGAACGACAAATCGATGGTTTTGTGTATATCGTGCTGGGGAAATTCCATGGAACGCTGCGCGTTTATTCCGTTTTATTGCGGGCGCAGGCGGGATGCACGCCAAAAATTTTTGGATGTACAATACGATTGGCTCGATTATTTGGGCTACCAGCATCAATCTGATCGGTTATCATTGACAATTATGAACAAATCGTCGATAATATGGGAAAAATTATCACGATTATTACGATTTTGGTGGTTGTTTATTTGGTAATTTTTCAGCGCGAAAGTCTCATATTGGGATGATAAAACTCGCGAAATGGAAGAAAAATATCCTTCCACAAAATAATTTCAAAAATAATTTATGAATTTTTATTTTTCTTGCGTTTCTAGCTGCGCACGATCGTTGGTTTTGGGCTTTTGAAAATTATTATTTTTCTCTGGATGGTGACTGCTCGATCGGCCACACACCTCACAAAAAGCGAGCAGTGACGCGCGCCAGCGCCATACAGCGCCGGGGTTTTGATTTTCCTACGCTCGCGATTCTCTCGCCGATTATTTATATTTTTGAGATTTTAGCGAATTATTGTTGCATCGACTCACAATCGTACTGATAATCGGATCATTTCTCACTGCCATTTCATTTTGTCGATGATATGGACACAATCGGAAAAAGTCCGATCAAAAATTCCGCTGATCGCTTGTTGATGCAGATTGCAGTCAGGGGCGATTATTGAATTACAGTATCGAAAATTGCATATATTTCCAATATTTTGTGGATTCTGACGCTCGATGATCCAGTTTGGCAATTCATGATTTTTGGGCAAGAAATTTATATTTTGCCGGTGATTATCACGATTGTTTGGTATGTGTTGATTTTTAATTCGGTGAATTTTTCTGATGGTGCTCCTGGTATGACGAGCGGTTTTTGCACTGATTTCGCTTTGTATTCTCGGGATTCTCGCGCATTCAAATTATTTCTCACAGATATTTCGTTAGCAAGTCAAGAAAATAGTCGATTTATTCTCACGATTCTCGCGGTACTTGTGCCGGCAACACTTTTTCCTGATGCGCGCGGATGATTAGTCGAGAATGATTATGGGCGACACGGGGACGATTACACTTGCATTTTTCATAGCAACGCTTGCCATCATTGCTGGTGGGAAAAATCGCGACGACCATCGCGGTGCTCGGTGTATATATTGATCGATGCGATGTATGTAATTCTCATTCGCCTCAAACGCGGACAAAATCCGATGAAAGGCGACCAAACGAGTCATTGCACTTTCGTCTCATGGAAATCGGACTTTCCAAAAGTCAGGTTCGTGCGGTAGTGTATTTTTCTCACGGCAGTATTTGGACTTTCAGCAATTTTCTTGTCAACAGAGGGATTATGCTTTTGTAGTCATCACGGGCGTAACGATATTTTTGACAGAAATTCTGTCTGCCATCTCAAGTCAAGCACAAAAAGACCATTAATTGGTCTGGTTTTCACAAAATGATTTGACAAAAATATAAATTATTGTAATATACTTAAAATAATTTTTACCATGCAGACGCTTCCGAAAATCTCGATTCTCATGAGCATATTCCACTATCATCAGAAAATGTGGGAAACAGATCCGAAAAGTAGAACACGTAAAGGATGCGAGACATACAAAGACAAGTATCTGATACTCTCTATCCTACTGGTTCTGATACAAAGAAAGGAAATTCTGGATGAAAGTGGTAGAATATGAAAAGGCATTGTCGCAAAATAGTCTAAAACAAGAAAATACTCGAGAATATGAAAAAGATCAATATCGCAATGTGCTGTTGCAAAATATGGACAAACTCATAGATATTGGACTTATAATCGGTGATGATGGAAAATGTACTTTCATAATTTCGCAAGCAAGGGGCAATGGCCTCAGATTGGAGGGATCTAGCGAACTTTCCAAATACAGAATTTTTAAGAGAACGTGGAATTATAGATCAAAGTGCATGTACTATAACCAACAAAAGTCAAGTCGAAAAATTATTTTGCCGTACTCCTAGGAGCAGAAAAGGTTGCGACCGAAGAGGATTATAAAAAATTGTTTTGCCTCTCAATTGGAAGGAATTGTGCCTCGAGCTCATAGGACTTGAATTCAGAGAAGGAAAATATTATTTTCATAATTTACAAACTACTACAAAAATGGCCAAAGATTGTGCAGGAAAAATTTGATACATTTTCCAAATACAGAATTTTTAGAGAAAATACAGAATTATAGACCAAAATGCTCCTCATATTACGAGTCGTAGTCAACTTGCAAAATTGATGGAAATATTATTGGGTAGTAGAAATTACCACTGAGGAGGATTATAAAAATTGTTTGCATATCAATTAGAAGAAATTATACCTGAACTTGATAGGGACTCAAAAGTGATTGAAGGAAAAATATTATTTTGAGATTTATGAGGATTCCAAGTGGCCAAAAGATTGTGGGATTTGATACATTTTCCAAATACAGAATTTTTAGAAAATACAGAATTATAGACCAAGATAAGAATTCTATGTTTAATCAAGTCATCTCATAAAAAGTGTTTAAGGTATTAGGATTTGAAGTATGGGATGAGCCTCCAAAAAGCAGAAAAACACGAAAAGCAACATGAAGTTGAAGATGTCACTTCATACATAGCCGCACTAAAGGCTGTTGTTCCCGAACTTATAGGACTTGAGCTCAGAGATGGAAAATACTATTTTCATAATTTCACTCGCAGGAAACCTTCAATGGCCAAAGATCGAAAGGGAAAAGCCTGAAAAATTTTCCGAATGCAGAATTTCTCAGAGAAACTTGGAATTATAGATCAGAAAGCCTCGTTACATGACCAGTCGTAGTCCAACTCGCAAAAATTGATGGAAGTATTATTGGGTGTAGAAATTGCCACCGAGGAGGATTATATTGTTTGCATATCAATTAGAAGAAATTATACCTGAACTTGATAGGACTTGAATTCAGGAAGGAAAATACTATTTCAATAATTTACAAGTATCGATGGCCAAAGATTGAAGGAAAGACTGAAAAATTTTCCGAATGGAGAATTTTACGAAAACATGGAATTTTAAAAACACATCAACATACAATGACGAACAACAACCAACTCATAAAAATTGTTTCATGTTTTAGGATTCGGTTGATGAAAAATTACTTGAAGAAATCAAAACGAAAAATAAAAACCCAATTGGGTTTTTATTTTGTTTCTACCAGCCATGTAGCGTTCTTCGATTTTGTCCAGTTCACCACTTTCCAGAAATTTTCGAGATATTGTGCGCGAGCATTTCGCGTGTCAATGTAGTAGGCATGTTCCCAAACATCACATACAAGAATCGGCGTATGCAGCATCCATCGCGATACAATCCGCGTTACTGGTGCTGAAAATTTCAAGTCTCTTCGGGTTAATCATAGCCAAGTCCATCAGAACCAAACTGCGCCATCGCTTTTGTTAAATTCTTCCTTAAATTCAGCCACAGTTCCCCACTTTCGTTCGATGATATCGCGCATTTTTGGAGAAAGTGATGCTGTTCCTACTGGCGCCAAATTTTCAAAATAAAATAGATGATTCCAAACCTGCGCTGCGTTGTTGTAAATAACGCCTCGCGGTGCGCGTTCGATAATTGCCAAAAGTGACTCTTCTTCAAATTCTGTATCTATAATGAGTTTATTGAGATTGTCAATATATATCCTTGGAGGTGTTTCCCATAGTGATATTCAAGAGTTTCTCGAGAAATGCTTGGTTCCAGAGCGTCGATTGCATACGGAAGTTCGGGTAAAGTATGTTTCATAATCAATTTTAATTTTTAAAGAGCGCGCGCCATAATATATATATCAAAATAGCAAAACTTTTTAGAATTGTTATATTTTCTTACTTTTTCAAATACTTTGTATTTTTGACTTTTGACAAAAATGCGATTTTTATATATAATTCAGAAATGAACTCAAACGGAAAAATTTTATTTTTGGAGATAAGAATCACGCCAACATATCACGAAGTCCCATCACAAAAAGGAAAAATTGTATCATTTTACATACAAAAGTGATATCAAACGATCAGCGTTTTGAAAATATCGTGGCGATCAATACACGATCAAGAGCACCTTCTGCAAAAGAAAATATCAGCATTATGGGGCAAGATCATGATACAGTCGCAAGCTGGTGGCGGCGTATTATCGTGGCTCACAAATGGCGTATGGATCAGCTTTTCAAACGCAAGAAATCATGCATTTTCTCCGATATTTTGTGGAACGCGGGTATTCGCAGATTTTTGATGAATTCGCAGTTTTTGTATCGTTTTTCGCAAGTAGAGTTTTTGCAGGACTTTGCTCAAAATTCCTATCGCGTTGATGGCGACGATTTTCGCACACTCAGCGGTATTTTTGCTGACATGATTCATTTTTCCAGATGGAACACCAGAAAATTTCCCAGGAACGCTCGCGATTCTCGGTACGCAGGCGTATTCACGGCATCGCGGACGACACAAATCTAAGCACGTGCGTCTGCCGATTTGCACCGAAACCTGCCAAAAGGCTAAAAACTATTTTGGACCAAAAATGCGAAAAATCAGGAAACAAGAAGTTTTTGAAAAATCTGGAATGAACGCTCCGAATCACGCTGGAAACCATCGAAACATCAGAAAACATTTTGCTGAGTTGGACACAAAAATAGCATCAAAAAGCTTTTTCTTGCGGAAAAATAAAAATATTATTATAATGACGAAAAATAATTCACACTATGATTCTGGACGGATCGCAAATGAACTTTTGGATTCAGTAAAATCTGAAATTTTGAGAAAGCGGATTTAGCGACAAAAATCTCACATTACCCTGTCTCGCGGTAATTCTTGTGGGCGATAATCCTGCGAGCCTGCAATATATCAGAATGAAACAACAGCGGAAGAAGTTGGGATGAATTTTTGTTGAAAAATTTTGAGGCCAGCATTTCTGAAGCTGAACTTCTACAGAAATCGAGAAACTTGCGGGAAATCCTGAAATCAATGGATTGATCGTCCAGATGCCACTCCCAAAGCACACATTAACGAGGAGAAAATTATTGATCCCTGCACACAAGGATGTAGATGGATTCACGACGACGCAAATTGGGAATGTTTTTCTTGGGATGACTTCCGAGTTGTACGCCACAAGGAATTATGACGCTTCTGGATGCGTATAATCATACGATATCAAAAGGCAGTTGCGATTCTTGGGCGGTCAAATATTGTTGGGAAGCCAATGGCGCTCATGATGATCAATGCGGGCGCGACGGTAATGAGTTGTAATAGTCACACGAAAAATCTGAGCGAAATCACCAAAAATGGCTGATGTTGTGATTGCAGCGGTCGGTAAGCCAAAATGTACGACGCGTGGATGGTGAGCAAAAATGCCATTATTATCGATGTTGGCTCGAATATGGACGAAAATGGAAAATTCTGCGGCGATGCAGACTTTGATAATCTCGAAAATTTCGTTCGAGCGATTTCCCCTTCGCCGGGCGGAGTTGGTCCGATGACGGTCGCAACTCTCATCGAGAATACTTGGAAAGCGTATAAAAATCAACATCATTTCCACTAATGAGCCTCTCTCGTATTTTGCAAAAATCGAATTGCAAGCCTCTATTAAATCTGAACACGAAGCCAAAATCCGCCAAAAATCGCGGCACATTTTTCAGATAGAAATTTCTCATTTGCCGCGCGAAGAACGATATTATCTTGCATGATAAGCTGAACGAAATTGATTTTCATGCTCGATGAAGAATGATTTTGCAATAAAACATGGCGACGAAATTTCTTATATTTTTATAAATTTTATGGATTCCTCTTTCTCAAACGCACCAATATACGATTTTTGTATTTTTATCCGAAGGATAACACGCCTGGATGTACGCTCGAAGCGCAAGATTTTACACGACTCAAAAGCGGATTTTGAAGCGCTCGGTGTGGAAATTTTTGGCGTTTTCAAGGGATAACGGTGTCCTTACGAAAATTTTTGTACCAAGCACAACCTGGGAATCACGCTAATTTCTGACCCAGATGGCGTTTTGCACGAAAAATTTGGTACAATTGGTGAAAAGAAAAATTATGGAAAGACCTATATTGGCACGATTCGTTCGACATTTTTACTCGATTCGATGACGGGTGAGATAGTGCGAGAATGGCGAAATGTTCGCGCAAAGGGCATGCTGAAGGGTTTTAGCGGAAAATCAGGGATTTAACATAACTAGAAATTTTTCTAGTTATGATAAGAGATATTATTATATCCAAAAGCTTTTTCAAACTGGTAATTCGAAAGAAAATGAATCTTTTTCAATTAAAAATATCAAAAATTTTTCATGGTAAATCATGAATTTTTGAGCATTCTCTTTTCTCATTTCTAAAATTTTTCCAGAATTTGAAGACATAAAATAGTATCATTTTTATAATAATCATCAGATTCAATAAGCGAGATATGAGAATCATATAATTCTATTACCTTCTTATAAGCCTTAAAAAGCCATAAATAATAAAAAGCCAATATAAATAAAAATAATTTTCAATAGAAAAATATAAATATTTTTCTAAACTCAAATCTAATAAAAGAATAGATTCTTTAAAATGATAATAAAACATACCAGAATTTAATAAAAATAATTGTTACAAAAAATTCAAATTCATATCTTAAAAATATGCTTCTTCTTGTTTTCCTCTTGTTTCAAATCAATAAAACTAATTTTTGTGAAAATCATATTAATATAGATATTTTTCAAGTAATAATTTAACCAAAATCTCTAATATAAATCTGTATATCTAATAACACACTGATTAGTAATTTTTCGGATAAATCTTTATCTATGTAATTCTTCTTTAGGATAATCAAAAATCTCAGTAATTCTATCATAATATCCTAGGAAATTATTTCAAGTAATTAATCTAGATGAAAATCAAATATCTCTTAAATCTCCGATTTGTTTGTCTATTTAATAATATATCTTTTTATAAATATTAACTAATAAATCCCTCATTAGTTAAATCTTTTAGGTGAATCATTTAATCTTCTGTCTAAGAAAGGGGTCTATAGTACGTTCAAATTTTCAAAAATATTTTTAAAATAATTTTTCAATTATTTTTCTCTAATCAATTTAGTTCTTCTATAATTAAGTCAATATTTTTCTTTTCCATTCAAAAATATTTATATCTTCAGATAAATATGAATTTTCTACCTGCAAAGTTTTAAAATATTTTTAAAAATTTGGATTTAAATCTCATTGTATAAAAATGAGCTGCTTTTTCAATTTGTTCTATATTTTTGAGTCATAACTTTTTATAATAAAATTATTGCCACATTATACTCAAAAATTATTTTCTCAAACACCTGTCATCACTCTGAGTTTTTCATACTCAACTACACCTTCACTCTTCTCATCAATACTCTCACTTTTACCCTCACTTCCTGCCCCACTTCTAGAAAATCATTCGGATCCTTTACAAAAAATCCTTATCAGAAATTTGCAGAAATATGCACCAATCCATCATTTTTCAAACCAATATCACAAAAAGCACCAAATGCTACCACATTTTTCACAATTCCCTCAATCACATCTCACTCTTTAATTTCAGCAGCATCTTTGTAATTCAGGCTATGAGTGAAATTGTTCTTTTTCAATCCCAGCATTTTTATAAGAATCCAAAATAAATTCTAATGTTCAAATATTTACATCATCATACAATTGTTTTAATTTTTCAATATTTTTATCAAAAATTCTTGTAAATTTTCCCCATCAAACTCAGCAATTATAAATTTTGCTAAATCATATTGTTCAGGATGAATATCGGTATTATCAAGTTTTTCCTCACTTTCAGAATTTCTCAAAAACCAATAGCTTGTTCATAAGTTTTTGGCTGTCATTTGTTTTAAATCAATACGAGACTTGTAAGGACGATTATTAAAAATCTTTTTAGCAAGCCTTTTATCAATTCCAGAAATGTAATTCAAAACATAACCCGAAGCAGAATTCACATTAATTCAGACTTCATTCACAACATCTTCTACCACATTTCAAGTTGTTCTTCTGGATTTTTGCTGGTACATCATGTTGATACAAACCAACTCCAATCGACAACTGGCACTTTTACAAGCTCAGAAAGTGGATCTATAAATCGTCTTCCAGGAAATAGTTCCCTATCAAACTGTCCAAATCAGGAAATTCTTCTTGCGCGATTTTACTGGCACTATACACTGAAGCTCCACTTTCATTTACTATAAAAATATCTTTTTGAGTGATTTCTTGCAATAATTCTACTGTTTCTTTGCTTCCAGTTCAGTTTCAAACAATTATTACATCAGAGAATATAAAATTTTTTGTAAAATATCTTTTGCCAAATCTTATGCAAATAAATTTTTGTAAAATCCAAAGTTTCATAAATTATCCAAAAATGCAATTTTGCATCATGCTGCATATCCTGGATCAATTGCCAAAATATTTTTCCCATATTCTGGTTTTGTCATCAAAAGTTTTTCCAAATTTGTTTGAAAAGTCTTGATTGCATCATCTTCTCAAGTTTCTGATAAATTAGCCCTGATTTCATTTTCTACTGGAAAGCAAAAAGTGCTTCATATCATTTTCAAATCATGCTAAAAAGTTGCTCTGCAAAAAGGATATTTTGTTTTCAAAATTCTTGCATAATGAAATGCTATTCACTCAAAAAGTTTTTCTGTTTTTCTATTTTAATATTCAAAAAATTCCCAAGTTTTCCCGATTTAAAGCCAAAACTTGATATGGTTTCAGGTATGAAATTTTAGCTGTAAATTCATTATAAATTTCAAATTTTGGGATTTGTTCACGATCTTTTTCATTTAATTTTTCCAAAGATTTTCAGTTTTTATATTTTGAAGAAATCTCTCAGTATTTATTCAAAGTTTCAATTAAATCTGCTCTCAAATCGGCATTTGCTGAAATTTCTACTCAAATAATTTCAATACTTCACTCAATTATTTCCGCAAAAAGAAAAATCAGCAAGCAAAGTTTTCAAAACCTCATCATTTTTCAGAAATATTTTTATTTTTTCTTGATTTCATCAGCCACAATTTGAAACCCATTTTCAATTGCAATCATTGCTTTTGTCTTTGAGTTGTATGGTTTGTAAATATCTTCTACTTCCTTCAAAGTTTTTGCTTTAAGAATATTTTCTTTTCAGTTCATCAGTTAATTTTTCCTTGCTCAAAAATACCATTTAATGCTGTAGCTTCATACAAATTTTTCAATTCTTGTTTTTCTTTCAAAAATATCTCTGATTTGATCTTCATCAAGATTTCCTGTTTTCTCTTTTCTATAACGAGCAATAAAAGGAACGGTCGCGCCCTCGGCCGTCAGTGCCAAAAATAGTTTCCACTTGCAGAATTTTGGAGCGTCAAAAATTTCTGCGATTTCCGCAAATAGTCAGGTTTCTGAATGAGAACAATTTCATTTTCTGTATCGAGATTTTGAGTTGTTTCTGTTTAGTCATATGTTAAGATGCCCTCATTATAGGGATTTTTGCATTTTTCCAAAAATTCTGACAAAAATACTACAAAGAAAAATACACCAAAATAAAAAGGCTTTCGCCTTTTTTATTGCAGATTTCTCCAAGTCTTGAGATTCCATCCGAGCCCATTTTCTGCACGCTTCAAAAATATCGGATAATTCCGCGTCCTTCATCCGCATCCTTATGACTGGAGAACTCCATTCCGACTGAGACCCATCCGTCTTTGTAGAATGTCTCAAAAGATTGGAGCATATTTTCCATCAATCAAAGCTGTCCCAAACTGGACCACCAGGCCCCTTAACGAACGAGTCACAAAGAGGAGGTTGTGGCTGTGGTTGAGGATTTGTGGCTGTGGTTGAGGTTGAGGTTGTGGTTAGTGGCTGTGGTTGAGGTTGTGGAGTTGGGTTGTTCCATCATTCTTTGTGGAGTTGGCCAATGAGTTGTGTGAGTTCATGTACAGAGATTATCACGTTTTGCTACAGTGAGAGTTGCTGTGTCAGCAAGAGCTGCCTTAGCTTCAGTAATCTTGTTCTGAAGAGCTGTTTTGTTGGCATCTGCTGACGGTTTTTGGATCATTGAGAGAAGCTTCTGCTTCAGTGATTTTGTTCTGAAGATTAGTTATGTCGATGGCTGTTGTATCTTCTTTTGTACCAACAAGCACCACCTGAGTCACTGGCTTTTTGATCACGCGCTCTACGACAGCAGTATGTTCAGAACTGCACCAGTTTTAGCATTTTTGAGATCGCGGTATACGATTTCTTTTACCCTTTTGACCTGGCGTTTTTGATTTGTGTTTTCACCCTTCTTGAGAGTATCAGTCTTTTTCTTCAGTGATTTCAAAATTAATTTCCTCTTCTGTCTTGACAGCATCATACACAGTACGAAAGTGTACCAACACTAACGGTTCGTTCTACTGGACGAGCATCTGGATTAGCGATTTCGTATTCGATTTCAAATGCATCTTTTGAGTGCTACTGGCATTTTTCGTAACGAGGTCAGATCGTTTGATAGGTTTACCCCAATCATCGCAATTTCTTTCTTTTGATTCAGTACATTACCCGCAGATGTATCCCAGTGGACACGATATAATCACCGAGCAAAGGTCCGTCCTTATCGTCTGTAAGATTTCCGAGCTTATAGTAATGATTTTTGAGATTAGGATATGGATCAAGTACATTCACGACCTCCTTTCTTAGCTATAATGGTATTATCTACTGCGGCCTTACCAACTTTGCGAGGTACTGAGACATTGGCAAGAGGCTGTCTTCAACTGTCTGTCCAGTGGAAGATTCTCATCAACGATTGCTTTCGTACGAACAGGAAGTTCTTTTGAAGAATCTTCTGTCGTTTCTTAAAGCCATACGGATTAGAGCAAAGTTTGTAGCGAGCATCATCCTTAGAGGGGCTGTGGCCGTTACATCAGCACTGTATTTTGCATCTTCGTATGCATCCATTCCATCTGTTGAAGTTGCGAGGTTAAGCGGATTTTTGGCAATAAATTCATTGTCACGAGCATGTCGAAGCGTGAACTGACTCGACAATACCTGAAGTGGCTTCGCTGCCGCAGCTGGCGTAAGATCTACGCTATCTACCCGTGATTTTGTTTCCCGCAAATACAAACGGCTGAGTTGAGCGAAGCATTGATGGGAGGTTCCCTGGCTCTGTACCTGTGTTGATTGTATAACCATTTCCTTTCAGTTTGCACGGTATGCCCCGTCAAACCAGTTACGATAAAGCTTTGAGCGTGGCGGATGCTGATACGATTTTTCCCCCATATCAATCGCGTTACCAGTCATTTCGATGGCATTTGTATGGATCGAAAATCACTGATTCTTGATTTGATGAATTACCAATTACTGATTCTTTAATTTGATGTTGTTGTTATTGAATTTGAGAGAGCCATGGAATTTTGTTCTGTCCCATTTTCGATTCTTTTTCCATCAGTAGTCATGAGGCCAACATTTCGTGTTGTTTTCAGAAATATTGATTGGCGCAAATTTTCCTACTTCCGCAACGATACGATCAACATTTACTATGTTGTTAGTAATGCGGATATCACCAGAACCGTATCCAATACCAGTAGAGAATTTGCTAAAATCTTTTTGGAATCCTCATTTAAGTTGCTGCCCATCAAGGCATTGTTGATGATTTTAAAAATATTGCTTGCAAGACTCCTGAGATATCATTATTATCGATGATGAGGTCATAATCAAGGTATGGTTCCTGCATGCGAACCAACATCATTGAAATGTATGATTTTCCGTCGTGCGTGTTTTCCCTGATTCATCAAGTCCGCGAATCGTGTTGCCACTGATTTCAAAAGTGACCTCGTGAACCATCTGTGCTAAGGCGACGAGCCTTTTCGTTTTGACTCTTGCAAATGAGTCGCTTCAAACTGAGGAATGGTCTCCATGAGGTCAAATGCCCCATTGAGATGCAAATCATCGCGCTCAGACGATTGTGTATCCTGGAAAACGGTGTTATTTCGATCGTTACATTTTTCCATTTTGAAAGTACGATTGTACACAGAAATACCAAGCAAACGGTCACCGTGCGAAATATTGTTTTCAATGAGGTATTGTCACCATCGTGTGTCAGAGACCACTACGGTAGTTGTGGCTTGTGAAGTTATTGCGGAAAGTGATGTTGTTGTTCATAGAACCCGCTTCCGAAAGCAAAACCATAACCAGTTCCACCAGATCGTGTATGCCCGCTTTTCGTATGACTGCAGAATTACTGATTTCAAATCCGTTCTGATATGAAAACTGAACACCCGCTACGGTTTTGATACAAAATACTGTTTGTAATCTTGTTTCCTTCCATCATGCGAAGCACCGCTTAGCTCAGTATAGTCACCCACATCCTTTGTCATTAAGGCGCGTTATACCTGCAAGATTTGCAGCCACACAATAAGAAATAGAACGAAGTGTTCCACCGATATTAAGTTTTTCACCATTGTATACTGATGTGAATCGCACACCAGCCTTATTGGCACCAGTCGCTTCAACATTATCCACTGTCGTGCTGAGAATCACTCACATGGATACCATCTACTTTTCCATGATATGGGAACCCTTTCATATAAAAGGCTGGATCAAGGTCGCCATTACGCTTGATGCGAAAGTGAAAAATCTTTCACAAAAGAAATTGTCATGATCTTCCACAAGAAGCACTGCATGGTCACGATTATCAGTATCGTTTTCATTTTGGTTCCTGGTTCACCAAACTGTACAAGGCTTGTTGTAATAGTTGTTGTTGCAGACCATCACCGAAGAATCCTTTTACATGAGGCAATTCTTTGTCGATTTAATCTACTGGAAAAGCCCATCCTTTTCGATAAATGGGAAAATAATTCAGTTATATTTTGTTATCCAGAACCAGTATATTCTACTACGCCTTCTTCTACATAACTAATAAATTCTTCAGGAGTAATATTTGCTGGATTAGCAACACCAGCGAGTGTCGCTCACGAACTTTCTGACCAAATCCATCAGCGTATGTACGAAGTTCGTAGTGGTCAGAGCACTGCACCATCACGGGCATTTTACCACACCAGAAACTTGCACCGCTAACACCTCGAGTTTCCTGACCATTCTGAACAATGATCGTACTATTCGCGGCCTGAAGCGTTGCTACTACTGCTGGGGTATCGTCCTGATTATCTTCTGTATTAAGTCCAAAATCACGAGCGTCAAGATAGAAAACATTATTTTTCTTTATCAAGGTATACTGGATAATTCGCTTCTGAACCATCAGCTGTACGTCACGCACAGAAGTGGTATCAATTGAGTGTTACCTGAGGGTTTTGCTGTTGTAGTAGCTGCTGGTGCTGCGAGTTAGTGTCGCAGGGTAGCTACTACTGGGTCACTTTCTGCCAGACCAATACTGAATAGGTTACATGGTTAGAGAATTGGCGATGCCATAACTGCGGCGATCGTGCCATGCTTCCTAGACGGGCGCTCATTCTGGCTAAGAACAAGACTCTGCTGTCTGTCATGCACTCATAAGGGCAAGAAATAAAAAGCAGTATAGCATATATATAATTTGCAGTGCAGCATATGAAAGAAAGTCTCACATTGACTTACAACTGCTGGCAAAATAAAAACTGCTCCGATTTTGCGATAGTTTGAATAATGTCAGTTCAATATAAGATAATTCTGATAAAATAGCGCTTAGAAAACTCTTTTTAGAATTATTTTTGAGAAAAATGTAGGCAATATGTAAATTTTACAACTTTGCAAAATACCCTATTTTGTGGGGAGTTTATAATGTTGGAAATAATTGATACAATCATACGCTAATCGGTGTGACTTCATCACCACAATGATATGGGCGTACTGCGAAAATCAGAAAATGGCCGCGAAAAGCGACCCTAAAAATCGAGGGATTTGTCATACAATAAAATATGATTGAAACAGTAGAAATTTACTAATGAAATTTGAGTCAATGTGGGAATCAGCTCGCTTTTCCCGGATCTACAACAGTAGAGAGTACTAATGAAATTTGAGGTTTCGAGCCTTGGAAGTTGGAGATGAAAGTCATCTACAACGAGTGAGAAATTTACTAATGAGAATTTGAGATCAGGTAAGGATTATATCTGTAATCTACAACAGTAGAAATTTACTAATGAAATTTGAGAAGTGTTCTTCAAGCCATATCCAGCGCAATCTACAACGGTAGAAATTTACTAATGTAAGAAATTTGAGGTCTTTATTTTCCAGTTCATGAAAAATATCTACAACAGTAGAAATTTACTAATGAAATTTGAGAGCGAGTGATATTTAAGCCAAAAAGATGCAATACACTCCCCAATTGAGCATAGACTTCTTGGCTTAAAATCGTTTCCATAAAAATTAAGGGCTGAGGTTTGCATTCCTCCAAATGTCATTACCAAAGAATTTCCACCAGAAAGATGATTGTTGAATTTAGGGAATGTTAAAGAACTAGTGTCCGGTATACAGATAATTTTGCAAATTTTTCTAATTTTCGAGATTTTTCAAAAATCCAAAATCAGATCCCAATCCTCAAACGAATCGCAACTTCAGCACGAACCTGTTCAGAATATCCACAAATAAATTCTCCAATCATCAAAAATCCCAGCAGACTTGATTGAAGGCTGAAAGAAGTCTCCGGATGTTTGAAAATCTTGTCCCAAAATTCAAGTGCAAATCGAGCCATCAATATGCACGATCCGGGATGAGCACAACAGAATCCACTTTTGGCGCTGGATCAAAACTTTCACTCGGAACCAAGCAAATCAATATTTTCGCATGCAAGCCATCATCGCGAGTGATACGAATGTTGCGTACCTTTGAGTGGCAAGAATTTTTCGCCCACTTCTGCATCAGAATCACGCAAACTCTTCGGGTACAGCAAAATTTTGCGGATACAAAAATGAAAGCAAAATCCGGACTCGTGATATAATACGGAATATTGGCAATGAGCGAATATTTTCAAAATTTGGAGAAAGAATTTCAAAACATCCAGCATGATTACAAAGTGATGCGATCTGAAAAATCCGCCCAATCCCGTGATCATTTTCACCGCGAAAGAATCGCGATCATCTCAGAATCAAGGTTCAACCAAATCAATGGGATTTTCTTGCAACAAAAATCCGTCAGCTCCGTATCACGGTCCCGCTTCGACGATATTTTTCAGTGATTTCCTGCGTTGCGGGCACTGATAGCTATGAGCGCAGCATCAATATCCACGAGAAAATTTTTGCCGAAGTGATTTTTGGCGCGAATTTTTCATCTTATTTTTACGACTTGACGAATATAATGAGTAATTTTTGGAAGCGGAACAGAAAACAATTTCTTTTGATGATTGTAGAAATGCCGAAAAATCGCACGATAATTGCCCTGAATACCCTCCATATAATAACTTCGGTCGTTTTCAAAACTTTTATATAAATTCCCTGCTGCATCAAACTATTGCCCAGATTCATCCATGCGTTTTTCTTTTCTGTGCCACAAGCGTACAAATTTTCTGCGGATACGCGTCTGATGAAATTCAAATTTTTCGATTTTGACAGCAGTTGGAATCCAAAAATTGGAAATCTAGAAAATTGACAAATCAGTATCGCTAAATACGCGAGACGATTTTGCACGTCATCATCGCCCTTCCCGAGGATGCACGAACCATACGTACTGCGTCCATGCAACCAGGATCTTTATCATCGATAACGCTGCAATTGCTGCATATATTGCTTTTACTTCGATATCAGCCTCATTCCTGATTGGTCGCGATATAATATGCGAGGCGTTCGTTCGTGAGTTCCGCGCGATCTCAAGCGCAAACTCGCCTGCTGGACACTGAAAATCCTCAATCGTATTGGAGTACGATTGGCACGAGCTTCAGACACTGATCGATGAAAACAATCTCGTCAGCAGTGGGTTTAATCTCAGAAAAGTTGGGCATTGCGGTGCATGCAAAATATTTTGCATACCAAAAATGAGATCGCGATAAAAATTTTCTCATATTATCAGTTAGTCTCGCGAAAATCTTTCTTGGCTGGTTCTTCAGCCGTTTTTCTGGATTTTGATTTTTCGTTGGCTTCATCGTTTGCATCGCGAAGTCACGCCATGAAACGACGCGACCACGCCACCCAAAACAGCGCCCGTAATGACCGCATCCATGATACCGCGCTTCACGACCGCATCATCTTCGGTTTTAGATGAAAAACATAACTAATTTTAGTTGCATCTATTTTAATAGATTTTTGAGATTAATGTCACTTTGGAATCAAAAATTGTAATCACATTTTATGTTCCACAGATGCAGAAATTTTGTCCAAAAGCAAGATTTTTCCGGCCAAAATAATTGACCGGAAAACGCTCCCGTAAAACATTCTTCCACAAGCATTCGGCGCGCCTCCATATAAATCGATTTTCTACGACGATTGCCAGAAATCGTCAAAAAATATTTCGCGAAAGGCCAATATCCATTTTCCGAGAGGGTCAACGCCCCGCAACCGGCGCTACAATGACGATAGCATCAGACAAATCAAGAAGACAACCGACGCACGTTTGCCCAATATCCGTCTCATGATCGCGTTCCGCGTCCATTTTCTACTTCGATGGCTTCGGTCGAAGTCTCGATGAGTGCGAACTTCCATTCGTTCGCCCTGATTCATTTTCATTAGAAACTCAGAAAACTTTAAACATAATGTTAGGATTTAGAAATTTTGGGGATTTTTGGAAAGAATGAATTGTTCAAAAATCACCGCTTCATCAAAAAGATATTTTTCTGGAAGATTGAAATCATGATCGATTTGAGATTTCTGACTAAATTTTCCAGATGATTTGGATGGAGTTTTTGATCGCGTGCGGATAAAAATCAAACGCGCATATCTGACAAAATCATCAGTAAATCGTGAGAATTGGCAAGTTCAACATTCACTTTGTGGTGGTATTGTACGCTGATAAAATCCACGATTTTGCCTTTTTGGTAAAGCATTTCTTGAGAATGAATATCGAGAATTCCGTGATATGCACTATTTTCCAGTTTTTCGCGACGCAAAATTTCGGTCAAAAATTTGAGTGATTTAGCGGAATTTCCACGTGCAAAATCAGCGTGCGTTTTCCGTGTAAATCGTGGATAAATTTTCCAAACGGCGAAAGCAAAATCTCAATATTGGATTCTGACTCAGAGTCGCGTCGTATAAGATTTTCTGGCAAATTATTTTGCGCGAATAATTCTTATTTGGTGGGATTTTTCTCTATCTCAACAAACGGCAAAATATCGATTTTCTGTTCATAGATATTCCAGAGTTCGACGAGTTCATTACCTGCACTCGGCACGATAAAATGCGAAAGAGTTTTTGAGGAGGCGCTTGATCTCGAATTCGCGCTCTTTTCGTCGCAAAATATTGGCATTCGTTTCGTTATCATAGAGCCAACGCCCCATATCCATCACAAAAGTCAGCGTCGGAATATTGGGATCGTACGGCGCGTATCGCGAAAAATTGATCGCACGAAAAATCCGTTTGGGTTCGTGGAAGCAATTGAAGAAAGAAAACCAGCCAGCAGGCTTCACACGGAGAAAATTTTTCTCACTCCGGGCGCCTCCTGCTGATCAAAAATCAAAAGTACAAGCTATCGTGCGGATTATATCCATTTTTCGTCCAGTTTTGCGCGTAGCAGATGATTTTACCGCATCTTCGGGATGTCGACTTCTGATATCAACAATCAGGTGCATAGCATAAATTATTTTTCTCATTATGCGATACCAAAAAGTCGAGCCAACGTCGAGATGAAAAATTGACTTGCATTTTTATGAAAATATGCTTTTGATACATCACCAACTTGAACAAGTGGTGATTTGGAATTGACGACTACAACCAGTCTCAGCCCTCTGGCTTGGAAATGCCACTATTAATTGCATCCCAGCCTCTGACTTGGAATCATGGATATCATTGCTGTCCCAGCCATCGTGACCAATAGATATAATTTTCAGACAATCTCCTTTCCGAATGAAAAATCAAATGCATAGCACTGCCAGTAACAAAAAGTATAAAGTCCGCAAGTCAAAAGAAAAATCCCCACTGGGGAGATTTTTATAAAATTATGAACAATTTTCTTGAGAATTTCAGTGAACATGGATTTCCCTGCCTTTTTGAGGCTTATACATTGTCCCACAAAAATCCAAACAAATTTTCTTTTCCATCCTTGTATTCTTCGACTTGTGACGCATTCTGTGCAAGCACTTCGTCCTAATCGCCTCGAGCGCACCCGAAAATGTCATTAGATTGTTTTGAGCCAGAGTTTTTCCGTCCATTCCCTCGCATTTCCACCTTCAAAAACCAATTTTCCATCACAATTTTTGAATTGGTTGACGAAATTTCATCTGCATTCATTTAATCACTTCAGCAAATTCGCGAGTTTCGGCTTTCACATCAGCCAAACTCATTTTTCTAGCGCACTTTCAAAAATTGCAAAAAGTACCGTCGTGATATACGAACAAGATTTTCGGATCACCAGAAATATTCACTAATTCTTCATAAAAATCGCTCGTAATTCGGTCGTTCGAAGAATTGCGCATCATCTTCGATCAATTTGTATTCGTTCAAATATTTGAGGCGGCGATCAATCGGTAATTCTGAAAGTTTTTCGCTCAGAGATAAATTCATCAGAAAATGTGAAGTGGTGGCAAATCTGGATCTGGGGAATAGCGATAATCCATCGCATCTTCCTTGGGCGAAGCGAAGTCGAATATCCTTTTCATCGTTCCAACCGCGAGGTTTTCTTGATTGAGCGTTCCACCTTCTTCGAGAATTTCTACCTGACGAACAAATTCTGCGTCAATAGCGCGTCAATCGATGAGAATAGAGTTAATATTTTTGAGTTCAACACGCGTTCCAAATTCTTTTTGGGCCATGCGGGCGAATCGAAATATTCACATCGCAACGCAATTGTCCTTTTTCCATATCCGCATCAGAAGCACCACACCAACGCATCAATTTTTGAATTTCTTCAAGGTACGCGAGCACATCAGCTTTGGAACGAAAATCTGGCTCTGTCACAATTTCCATAAGTGGAGAACCTGCGCGATTGTAGTCACAAAGCGTTTTTCCATTAGCATGCACAAGTTTCCCGGCATCATTTTCGATATGCATATGATGAATGCGGAAAGTTTTCAATTCGCCATCAACAAGCGTTCGAACTTCCCGCCCATCGTGATTGGATGGTACATTTGCGTAATCTGGTACGCCATCGGCAAATCCGGATAAAAATAGCTCGGTCAAATTCACTCACATTTTGCACATGGGACGAAAGTGCGTGACTCGCGCGAACTGCCAAATCTACGACACCCTCAGAAAGTGTCGGCAATTGTCCAGGAAATCCCATACAAACGGGACAAACATGAATATTTGGCTCTGGCGCCAAATCAGTCGCATTCTTACAAGTACAAAACATTTTCGTCTGAGACTTTGACACGCACATGCGTTTCGAGACCCATAACAATCTCGTATTTATCGTGATAATTCGTCATAAAAATCATTTCTATTGTATAGAAAATTAGAAAATCAACCAAAATTTTGTGAGAAATTTTTGAGAAAAATCATTGGAAATTTTTGAAAAAGAGCTGAATTTTCCGGCTCTGAGAAAAATCTTCAAAAATTAAAAAATTTTTCCCAAGAATTTCAATCACAAGCTAAGAGGCGACGACTATTCTTGCGAACAGCGTCTTCACTTGAAAAAGTAGCCAAATTACAATCACCAACGCTACCCAAAGGAAGCTTGATCGGCAGCATTATGAACCCGATAAGAAACAACATCGGCATGGACAAAACAACGAATATCCATTTTGAGAAATGTAAGCATTTTCGCTCCCCTTTCAGGAAAAAATTGATGATGCAAATATTCTGTCACATAAAAATGTCAGAATTTTTCATCGAAAAATCCATATGTGCAATTTTTCATATTTAATTTTCATATGCTATACTCTTCGGGTTATAGAAATTTTGAATATGACTGATACTCGTATTACATGACCGCGACGGATTTTTGTCGAATATATTGGAACGGTTGGGAAAGCCACTTTTACTGATCTCAAAAGCAAACCTCGTAGGAAAATGAGAAGGAAAAATGGACCTCACGACACTCTATCGAATGATTGAAATTTTACAAAATCAGGGCCTCATTCACAAGTAAAGCACCAAAATGAACAATTGTTTTTTCTTGGTGACGGACGATTTTAACCCAAATCGCGATAGTGTTGAAATTTCTATTTGTGAAAATTGTGGAAATATCGAGACGATTTATGAGCCGCTTCCGCCAAATTTCACGGCTCGATCAATCGAAAATCGCCTCAAATCTTGTGATAGTGTTATTCTCTAATCCCTTTCTGAAGGATTTTTGATGAAATTTTGGATTTGTCCGAAAATAAAATTTCGCGCGAAATGATGTTTTGCAAATTATTGGAAACATTTTTGTAAAACACGTACATGTGAAGTCTTGTCCTGGAAAAATCACACAATTTCTTTTTACAATAGAAAAATTGCCCGGAATGGCAACCCCAAAAATCCATGGCAAAGCGATTTTGCCAGATTACATCATTATTGGAATGTTTGACAGAAATTTATAATTTTCTCTTGTACTTGCATTTGCAAAAATGCATATAATAATTTTTGCAGAAAGTTATAAAAATTATGTTGTCAACCATTCATCAAAGAAATATTTTTGGAAATGTTTCAAAAAGAAAAATCAATTTCATTAGATGATTTAAAAATCGCTTTGCAGAGCCGAAAATAATGAATCAAACGACCCTTTATCAGATTCTAGAACGCTGCAAATCTGATGATTTATGAAATCGAAGTTGAGAAAAAGCGGATTTTTGTGCTTTGTGATGATCATCACGAAAACGAGGGCATCCAGATTTCGTATTGCAAAAGTTGTGAAAATGTTCAGGAATCACATTTTCCGCTTCCAGAAAACGCGGAGCACGCCGGAAACAGTGAATTCCTCAAAAATGTGAACATTGTGAAAAATAATTTTGTATGAATATTTCAGAAAATCTTATCTACGAAAAATCCTTATCGAGGACGAAATCGAGGGCCATCCAGCGTCGTCAATCCTGAACAATTTGAGAAAAATATTGAAAATTTTTGAAAAATTCTTGAAGAAAATCGTCTCAAATACGCGATTCATTCAGTTTTGAAAGTCAATCATTCGAATGCTCTGCTTCGCGTTGCGAAAATCGAAAAATCTGCGCGCGGATGTGTCGTCAATAGGGAGAACTCAATCAGGGCGCTTGCAATGGGATTTTCGGGCGAAAATATCACGAGCAACGGCCCATCGAAAATTTCTGAACAAAAGTATCGAAATCGGCGCAACCATCGCAGTGGATAGCATTGAGGAACTTGATCACAAAATTGCCAGCGATCAAAAATCTCGATTATTCCGGGGCTCAGTGCATTCAAAGATGCACCCCATGCGCGCTGGAATCGCAAAATGGCTTTTGGAATCTTGCGATCAATATTATCGATCGTGAAAATCTCGATGTTTTAGGCTATCATTTTCATATCGATACTCTTGATGTGAATGCGAGAATTGATATTTTTGGGAGAAAGTATTGAATTTTACAAAGAAATTGCTCGCGATTGGTTGCGCCAAAAATTATTGATATTGGCGGTTCGTATGGTACTTTTTACCAAAATGACAGCATCCAAAACTTCGGAAACTCTGGAGTAGAACATCAAAAATGTATCAAAACCCTGAATATTCTGGGGAAAAATCTTTGGAGCAAATTTTAACAAAAACTAGCCAAGGAAAACCTACCATCAAAGATTTTTCTCCGCGAAAATAATATCACACTGGATTGAGCCTGGTAGGTCACTTCTTGGAAATAATGTCGGTTTTGTCGCAACGACAGTGCTCGGAACGCGCGAGGACAGCCTCATCGTGAATACACACCTCTTTCGCGCTAGGGATGCGTGAGGAAGAATTGCCAACCAATCCGATTCTGTAGACGATGCGGACGGCGGAAAAATAATTTTATTATTTTTGGGAAATTTATGTCTCAGAGTGACATAATATATTCTCGAAATATCGGTTTTGCACGAAAAAGTTCATGAAATGACATTATTATTTTTCCAAATATGGCAGCATATCATGGATTTTTATGAAACGAAAGCATCGCTCATCCTAAAGTAAAAATGAGGATAAAAATGGCGATTTGGCACGCGATTTCTAATTTTATTTTTATGAATACACCGCAAAATACCGAAAATATCAAAGAACTTTCCGACGAAATGGGAAATACTTTTCTACCAATTTCTAATATTACTAATTTTATCAAGATGCATAATATTCTTCTCAACAAAAACACGCCAACACCCTACAATGAGCGCAAGACAAAACGCTAACACCTGAACAATGAGCACAAGGCGAAAACAAAAGCAGGCCAACACCTAAAGAATGGGCGCAAGGCAGGGAAATTGAGACAGCCACGAAGCAAAAATTCAAAAAGAGCAATTTTGAAACAATATTTTGAATGGATGTGAACGCGACGCAAAATCGCCCAAATATCAAAATATTAATCTCGATGACGAAAATGATATTTTTCAATTTGCCGCATTACAAAAACATCGCGTGTGCGTTTAGTTGTTGTATTGATACAACAACTCCTGGTAGAATCGAGGAAATCGGGAAAATTTTTCATAAGGGCAAAATGACGGAAAATTTGTGCATTTTTGTAATTTATCCAAGCCCAAAATGGGGCGCAATTAAGTTACAAAACCCAAAGAAGTCACTCGCATATTTTTGAGGTTTACCTCAAAGACGAACCGCTATGATGCTGAAAAAGCTGTGTTATAGCACAATTTCGCACACTTTCTCACACTGTATCAAAAATGATCATCAATAATATCCAAGAAGTTATCGGAAATACACCACTTTTTCTGATTCCAGAAAAATCCACGGCATCAAGGGGCTCGAATTGTATGCAAAATGTAATTCTTGAACCCGTTCGGTTCAGTCAAAGATCGCACTGCGATGGGACTCCTTCGTGAAGCGAAAAACTCACGAATATATCATTGAATCCTCGAGCGGAAAATACTGCGAAGGCTCTAGGGATTTTGGCGAGCGTTCAGGGGATTGCTCGATGTCTCAAATAAAATACATCTACAAAGAAGTCGAAGATATTATCAAAATTGTTGGAACAGAAATCAAAAGTCTGCCAGCTGGTTCAGAGTGTCCCGACCCAACTAATCCAAATTCTCCACTCAAAGCCATCAATCGGATTATGAGTGAAAACCCTGGAAAATATTATTATACGGATCAATTTTTCTAATACAGGAAATCCAAAATTCACGAAGAAACAACCGCCAAAAGAAATTGATGATGATATCGGAACGCCAGATTTTTCTTCGCGGGACTCGGGAACAACCGGCTCCAGTAAAGGAATCCGTGATTATTTTGCAAGCCGCGGAAATATACAGCATTGGTATCATCACAGCAGGACGTTCGTATTTACCAGGTATTCGCAACAGCCAAGAAATGTTTGAAGTTGGGCTTTTTGACTCAAAAACTCTACGCAGATTTTAGTGAAGTAGATGAGCAAAACGCGATTGACTACATGCTCGTACTTATCAGGAAAGTGTGGTCTCCTCGTGGGACCAACTACAGGTGCTACATTTTTGGTGCGCTTCAATATTTCAAAAACAAAATCCTGAAGATCTTATTGGGAAAAAGGCGGTTTTATCGCTTGTGATCGCTTGAGTCGCACACTGGATATTTACGAGAAAAACGAAAATCTCTTTTTGAAGAAGAAATTTTGAAACAATTCCAAAAATTCAGAAAAATCGCAGTCCAGACAATCGAAAAATATTGAAGAAAATTCTGGCGAAATCCTCATTGGATATGCGAAGTTATGTTTCGTACGATCTCGGGCCTATAGTGAAGTCTCAATTTTCCATTCGAGGATCTCAGAAAATATCTTGCGAGTGATTATTTGCCGTTTTCCCAAGGAATCGAAAATTACTTTTTATTTGTCCGTTTGGCGAAGAATCCGGGATTTTTGGCGGAAATGGCGACCAGACTCGGATATAATGCGAGTTCGCTTGCTGGCGGATTTCTAGAATTCAGAGAAAAATTTCCTGAAAATTTGTGTAAAATTTTAGCAATTTTTCTTTTGATCGACTTTTATGTTACAATGCGAGCATGAAATTTTACTCATTCTCGCGTTGTTGTTCGGATGGGAAAATTTTTGGCGCGCTTGCGTGTAAGCTTTGCCGCCAGATATTTTGCACTAATTTCGAATTGATGCATCAGAAAATCCTGTCAAAATGAGTATTCGCTCATGACTTGGGATAATCTCAAACCGCAAGTTCTCGCAACGCTCGAAACTAATGCGGCATGGGAAAATCTCAGAAAATTTTGATTCTCGAAAAAATATCACATACAATATTTTCATTTGATGGCGCACCTTTTTCACTCAAATTCTATGTGCTCGGTCGTTGAAAATACCGAAAAATGAGCCTGCAAATTATTTGCCAAAGCCAATTCTCAAAGCAACTTTTTCGACCGATATTTCTATCACGATTGGGGAAAATCAATACTTTTCGCTGGATTTTAACAAAAACCACTACTCGATATTTCTCCGCTCATTCATCCGTATATCGCGACAACCATACAAAATCCAAAAATTATGAGGGTTATGTGATGGATACTGACGGAAAAATCTGGGATTTGTATTCGGAAAATTCGCGAAAAATTGTGATAAAAAGTGAGTACACTGAAGAGGCAGAAATCAATCATTTTTCGCTCGCATTTGGGCTCAAAAATGAAAATTTCACCAACCCCAATGACACTCGTACCACCGCACCGCGAGTATCAACTCCTGATAAAATCAATAATTCTAATGCCGAAACTCTTGATCTTTTTCAGCCTGGGAAAACGCTCAAAAATTTTGTAGATAATTCTGCGACTATCGGACTCAAAATGATTGGGCTCGTGGTGGCGCTTCTCGCTGGGATGGCGCATGGACTTTTGCCGGGACATTCCAAAAGCCTGCTCGTTGGATATGTGTCAAGCAGCGGAAAATTGCAACGAAAAGAACTTTTTACCATCATCGCGGGCGTCACTTCCTCGCACACAATGTTCATTTTTATTGGCGCTCATTATCATCGCACTTGAAAAATGAACCAGTTTTTCCGCTCAAATAACAGAAAAATTCGGAGCATGACTTTATGTGATTTTTGGAATTTTTCGCTTAGCAAGCATTCAAATTTTTCAGATCGGATAATGCAAATTTTTCGACGAAATCCACTCAAAATTCTCTCGAAAAATCATCCGAGTAATTGTACATGCTGCCAAACTGCGAATACCAAAAATGCCTTAATGGTGGGACTTCTTGCAGGACTTGTTCCGACATTGATGCACTGCGCTCTTCGTTTTGCGATTGGAATCGGTAATGTTTGGTATTCTTTTCCTGATTATTATCGCGTTTTTCGATTGGACTTGGTTTGATGCTTGCGATCATCGCGCTTTCGCTTTCTTCTGGGGAAAAATTTTTCTTCACAAAATTGGACCAAATTTTTGCCAATAATTTTTCTAATTTTTAACGCTTTTGGCGAGGATTTTTCTCTATTGTGATGGGACTTTCTAAAATTTTTAAAAATATTTTTATGACAACATTCCAATTACGAATTTTGACAGGTTTTCTTGGAAGCGGAAAAACGACACTTCTCAATCATATTTTTGAAAGAAATCACGGCCTTAAAATCGCGGTGGTAGAAAAATGAATTTGGGCAAGCGGGGCTTGATGGTGCACTCATCAAGGCAGAATCAACTGAGGAAATCATCGAGGTTTTCGAATGAGTTGTCTTTGTTGTATGGTTCGAAGATTGGATGGATGCGATTGAGACGCTTCTGAATTCTGGAAAAAGAAATTGATGCCATCGTAATTGAGGCAAGTGGCGCAAGTGAACCGCTTCCATCGCGCAGAGTTTTTGATGAATGATATGGATGGGCGCGTGCAATTGGATTCGATCATTTGTCTGATTGATGCGCTCAGTGTGAAAATTTGTTCGCACAAGATGCAAAATCGCGCTTGAACAATTGGAATTTGCAGATTTTATCGTGATGAACAAAATTGATTTGGTTGATCAAGAAAAGAAAAATTTTCTCACGACGGCAATTCGTCGCGTGAATGCGTGTTTGCGCCAATTGTTGAAGCAGAACACGGAAAAGTAAAATATCGACCTCCTGTTGGGAACTGGGCGATTTTCGCTTACTGATGCGATGGAAGATAATACACCACACCAGCATGCTCACGACGATTTGGAAACATTTGAATATACTGCAGCGGAAAATTTTTCGTGCATGGATGCATTTTTCAAGTTTGGACAATGATTGTTACCGCGTAAAAGTTTGTGCAGTTTGTTGAAAAGCCCGATACTTGGTATTTGATTCAAGCAGGCGCGCGATTGACGATGGAACCTTGGGAAGGTGATGTACCAGGAAAATCTCGTCTTATTTTTATCGGGCGAAATTTTAAGATTCCGCTTATCACCAAACTTCTTGATGATTGTTCGGACGCACCGAAATCAGTTTTATTTATGTAATTTCAAAAATGTTTGGCAAAAATATGGACGACATTCACGATTTTTGGAAGGAAATAAAATTAAAATTTTGTACATTGGGACAGCGGTTTTTGCTCGACTTGCCAAGCACTCCAAAAATTGAAGAGCTCGCAAAAATCTGGATTTTGTGAATCTCATGCGCGTAGAAATCGATGAAGTTCGCGAAGTTGCGAGCGCATTTTCAGGTTTTTGAGCGCACCAACAATTCTTATTTTCACAATAAAAGAATATTTTTCGCTCGTCGCGCTACACACGAATGGATGAATTTTCTGAAAAATTCTCGCACTCAAAACAGCTCACCGAAGGCAAAAATTTTCTGACGAAAATCCTTCATAAAAATCCCCAAACGGGGGATTTTTAGTCCATGATCACGAAGTGTTCTAATTGTTTTTGTTCACGATTTTGAGAAATTTCCGTCTCATCGAGATTTTTAATCTCATCAATGGAACCAGCAATTTTGAGCAATGCGCGTTGTTGGAGCCGATGCCTGGCAATTCTTCCAAAACATCGACTAGATTTTCCGCGAGCGCTGCGGTTTTGCCGTAATCGAAAACCTGTGTGATTCATCGCGCGCTTTCTGGATCACCATCAACTCGGGCGTTCATTTTTCGAACAAAAATCGGATGTCCTGGCAAAACTTCCTCTTCCTTTTGGCAGGGAACAAAGTCCCACATCGCCACCCAGAATTTCCGAAATTTGACGCCATTTCGCATCTAAATGTTCACTTTTTCTGACAAAAATAAGTTTTTCAGGATTATTTTCAGCGAAAAATTTTTCAATTCAAGAGACCTTCCAAGGCTGATGAAAAGCTGTCATTTTTCCCCCATCAATGATAAATTAAATTGAGATTTCGCTGCAGAGTCCCTCCATCAGTTCGGCGCATCATCACTTCTTGGTGCGATGCAAAATCATCGATTTCACCAGCGCGAAGCGATTTTATTTTATATTTTTATAATTATCCGTATCGGGTTTTCCATTTTTATCACCACACGACTCGCATACGTAAATTGTCCGTGCGTGTGAGAAATATCATAACATTCATCGGTCATTTTTGGGGATAGAATATTTCAATCGCTCCAAAATTTGCTCCATATGGCCGCGCGTGAGCGTATTGTTTCAAAGCGACTGCAATTCTGTACGCAAATTCGCGCACCTGATTTTGGTAAAATCCAAAAAGTTCTTTTTGGTGCCGATTTGTGGCGTCAAAATCTAATTTTTCATTTGCAATGCTTCAAAATTTCATCGTCAAAAATTTTTCGACCAACAAAATTTTGGGAATATCAACAAAATCATCACATATATTGTCTCTTTAAAAATTGTGAAAAACCTCCGAAATCGTCGCTCATTTAGCATCCACACTTGAACGAAAAACGCCGATGATTTTCCCATCACGAACGCTTGTCGGGCCGACAAAAAATCTGATTATATTTTTCCAAAATCACGCACATCCACATCGCCATCCACCATATCGCGCGCAATTTGTCGCTCAGAAAACATCTCGATGGCCGCAATTTCTTCTTTGATTTTTGCGCTTTTTCAAATTCAAGATTTTTCGCAAAAAGTCTGCATTTTCTCGTAGATTTTCTAGAATTTTATTGGTTTTCACGACAAAAAATTCTTGTAATATGAAATATTTTGATTGTGTTCGTTGATATTTTTCCCTTTTCAAAAGGCACGGCGCCGGACAAAATACCTATATAATAATCCATACACGGCATGCGCGACCAGCCTTATCCGTGATTGTAATTTTCCACCAATATCGAAAATTTTCATCTTGCACGCACAATTTTGAACGTTCGCCTGAGTGATTTAATATTTTTCCGAAAGATTCATTCCCTGCGTAAAAGGCTCCGAAAAATATTTGGCGCCATCAGTTGATTTTTGACGCGTTTTGATAAGTTCTGGAATTTTTCCTGTCGTGATTTTGAGATACGAAAGATTTTTGTCATCCTTCATCAAAATATTATATTTTGTCGAAAAATGCTTAATCAAATTGGTTTCTAGCACTAGCGCTTCAACTTCCGTCTGACATAAAATCGTCTCAATATCCACAATTTTTGTCCGACCATATTTCGCTTTGCAACGGTCAAATCTTGTCCTTCACGAAAATACGAACTCACGCGCGAACGCAAATTTTTGCCTTTCCTACATAAATAATTTTTCCCATTTTATCCTTCATCTGATACACTCACGGCGTTTTTCGGAAGGTTTTGCAATATGCGCGATGTGCTCAGAAATCATGCGAAAATTATATCTCATTTATGCAAGCCAAAATAACGAAAAATAGCGGAAAATTTTCTTGACTTTTATATTTTTATTTTAAATATCTCTGTTGTTTTATTGAGTGCTCATACAACTTTTCTAGCATGTCTCCGGGTGGTGACGATTTAGTCATTGGTTTTTCAGAATCCTGATACCAATCGCTCAATCGGTTGAGGGGATTTTTCTTTTCAAAAATTTGTTGACAAATAATTTTTTGTAGTAAATTAAAATAATCAATCAGGCTTTTTACCAATTGTTTAGATAGGAGGTTAAAATGGATTCTGATTTGATATTGATAGGTGCATTGGTGGCATATGCCTTTTTCTCTTATAGTCTATCAAAGAACTATACGAGAAGCTTTTTCAATGTTCGTGGTAGCGCATCTCGTGGCGCCGATATTGAGTACTCTTTCCAATCGAGATGGTTCGCGAAAGAACGGGGTTTCTAATTTTATCCATTGGAACAATCCTTGTAGGATCCATGTTTTTCTATAATTATAATATTAATTATAATATTAGCCTCTACGAGCCAATATCGGGCGAAAAACGGTACGAAAAACTCAGGTCTTTCTCGCGTTTCTCGTACTCAGTACCGTCATATATTGGGCCTTACTCAAAAATAAATACTGAGATTTTACAAACCCTCGAGCGATTAGAATTGCTCTTGATTTTGGTGCCTTTTTGTCGCGGTTTTGACCGTGTTCACCAGATTATATTCGATAAACATGGCGAAAAAGGCGCTCGAAGACCACAAATCTTAGATTTTTCACAATCTGTCTGCCCCTCACTTGAGGGGCTTTTTCTTCAAACAAAAATTTTTCCATATAATGCTCGGACCGATGAGATTTTTCTTATCGGTTCTTTTTCTTGTTCAATTCTTTTTCGAAGGAATTCAAATACACAATCTACTCATGATAGATTTTTATTTTTCATGGTATCTTGGGAATGATAGCAGCATTAGTCCGCTAATTTTCCTGACAAACCCGTAAGATTTTCTGCCATTTTAGGACTTTTTACGCCGATTTTTGATCACATTTTTCCGTGGCTAAATTTTTACAAAAAATATCATACTTGGATTTTTGGAATTTTTGATGTTTATTCTGCTCGTGATTACTTTTTGAGCGGATTTCAAGAATCATGAAGCGAAAATGCTGAAAGCGAGCCAAAAGTACCAAATATTGCTTGACAATGCATTTTCGTTTTGTATAGCCTCGTTTCAGTGGAATGATTTTGCTGGATTGATTGATGCGACAAAATACAATTGCTGCCACCAAGAAATTTATAATTATCTCGATAATATCAGCATATTCGTTTTTGGAGGGGGTTTATTTTGAGAAAAATTTGACAAAATATATTTTTACATTAAAATAAATTCATCATTGTTTCAATTTTTAATCGAAAATTTGGGCCAATGATACTTGGCTCAGCTTTCTCTTTTTAGGAGATATAAAAGTGAAAGCTCTCAGAACCACGATCGAAAGTGTGTCTAATATGGACGTGATATTGGTGGCCATGCTAATCGTGTGCATTAATCTCGACTATTCTGTTGTATGGCAAATACTCGGAATAGGCGGAAGTGTTGTTTCCGTTTTCGGAAAACTCATTTTGCAAAACAGAAGAAACCATTCTATGAGCATTACGGGGATGTGCTCGATAGTCACTCTTTATGACCCTATCTTTAATAGGGTATATGAGTTTACTATGGCTGTATGCTCAGACTCACGAAGAGTAAATATTGATTCATTTCTCCCTCCACTTCTTAGTTTTTGCATTTTATACCATGATTTGTGGTGTAGTATATGTACAAGTGGATAACCACAGGCCGGACGAGAGGTGAGCCACAAAACCCCACTCTTCCAAAGTGGGGTTTCTTTTACGTGTAATTATTGTCAAATAATATAGATAATTTTGTGTGTTTATGATGGAATCATAAAAACCAAGCCAGTACAAAAGAGAAAATCATAGGCTAAAAGCTTTAATCCAATTCGGTAATTTCAAATCCCATCACATTCTTCACGATTTTGTTTTCCTGTGATTACACACGACTCGCACTCGTCAAGTCTGACAAATATTCGCGTGCAATCCGTTTTGAGATCATCAATCGTCGCATCAAGAATTTTTGTGAGTTACGATTACGAGCTTCTTTCGGTATCCATGCAAACGCAATATTGCATCAGCTAGAGCTTCTTTGGCTGGTGAACTCGGCGTGTCAATCTTCGCAATAACTCCAATTTTCGCTTCATCCAGACGCTCTTCAGCATGATCATTTTCCAAAAAGCCACCGAATAGAGTTTTCAAAATCTTCAAAAGGTTCCTGAATTCGTGGATCACGATATGAGAAAATCGGAAGCTTTTACGCTCTCAGCATCATAACCCGCTCCAGAGCCGTATGCACCGCCTTGCTCGCGAATCGCTGTGTGCAAAAATCCGTCTCGCAAAAATTGTCCAAGAAGCACGAAAAGTGGCGCATCTTCATGTTCTATTGGCACAACCTTCACAGCAATTGCGCAATATCCCACCAGCCCAAATCCGTGAGCCACGTCATTGAGTCCGGAACGGCTCAAAATTTTCTGACAAAAATTCTCTCGCGGTCGATGTCATTTTCTTCATTTTTACAAAAATTTTCTTTTGCAATCGTGAGCGTCCAGGCGTTATTTGTGAGCACTTTTTGGTACAAATTTTTCGAAATTTCTACCATTTCGGCATCAGATTTTTGAGAAAATTTTTCAATGTAGAAAGGGCATCAATTCCACCAATTTTTCGAAATATTCGCTGCAAGCGTGTGGCCATGGCTCTCGCGCGACGCATTGCAGTAGCATTTCAGACGAAGTCAAAAGCCGATTTCATCGTGAGCAATTTTTCATTGAAAATATTTTTCATCTGCTCAGTTTCGTGGAATTTGGCAGTTTTAAGCGCTTTAAAAAATATTCATCGCCTCCGCCGTATTTCGTCTCCAAAAATTTTTGCCGACGCAGAAAATATCCAGTGAATCGCCATATTTTCGATACAAAGTCCACGACGCCGAAAAATTCATTTTTGAGAAATTATTTTTGTAGCTTCTGTATAGGACACATCATCAAATCCCTAATTCTCCAATCAGGCTCGTTACCAGAGATCGGCAATTCTGCTCTTATAAAATTTTGGAGTGGGAAAAATTGATTGACATAATTCAGATTTCATTCGTCGCCACCGAATAGTGACATGGTTTGTGGAAATTTCCCGCGACCGCTCACAGACTTCATTTCGCGCGGGAATGTCCGACATCGCAATTTTTGGCCAACAAACTCATATCTTTGCGGCGTTTTGGCTTTCTTCAATCGCATTTTCTCCAAATCTCTTTTCTCCAGAATCCAATGTGGATTCAATGTCAAAATAATCTAAATTTTCTGTTCAACTTCCACTGCTTTTTGACTTGGAATCGCCACCACGCGCGTGCAATGACATTTTCTACAAAATTTTCGCGAAGCAAATCTGCCAAATATTTTGGATTTTAATTTTTCGCGCATTTCGTCCAAAAAGTTCGCTCGGATCGATCATATTTTTGAGGCTTTCATCGTGTGTTGCCGCACCAATCGCCTGCAACATCGGCGACAAAGCGTATGGATAACCAGTTCGAGCTCGCGAAGTGACATTTCGATTTGATCCAAAAATTCCCTCCGCCTCATCAGTTGGCACGCCATTTTCGAGAATTTTTCAAAAACGTCTAAAAATCAATTTCTTTCTGTTTCGTCAGCATATTTGGCATCATCTGTCACAATCCCCTCGTTGTAATGCGGATTTCTCGGCCAGAATCATCCATCATGGTAGGCGGCGAAATTGATGCAGCAAAAGTCGCTTGGTTTCAAGCGCATGACGCAGTGGTGAGCCCGATGTCCAAGCAAATATTGATACAAAATTTCCGCTTCAAATGCGTTTTTGCATTATTGGCGTGACCAAGCAACCATGAAAACAAAATGTGTGTCTGGTGCGGATTTTCCGTGTCACTTGACGGATATTCCAAAATGGTTTTTTGTGGTGACAAAAATCGTGTTTCGTCGTTTGTAAGAACTTTTTCTCATTTTGAAGGGCGAAAAATTGTAGCGCCAACTTTTCAAAATTTTCCTGATGATGCGTTCAGCAGCAATATCACCAAAAGTAGTCAGCATTCGTTGGATGATAGTGTTTTTTATGGAATGCCAAAAATTCCTCATAAGAAAGCGACGGAATAATCTGCGGCGCACCACCAGAATCAAAATGATACGTCGTTTCCGGGTGCAACAATGATTTATTCATCTCATACAAACGCTCATATGCATTTCCGTACACACGCCCTTCATTTTCATTGAAAACTACACCCTTAGTATAAGATTATTATTTTCATCAAAAATCAAATCGATGCCTCTTGCATAAAATCTGCTCGCGGAGATTCGGACCGCATCAAATATACACTGAGCAAATTTTGAAAAAATCCTGCTTGTTTTCGGTTTGCAAACGGATACGCCGTCCAATCCGACGAAGTAAATGCATTCATAAAAGTCTGCATCGAGCGTTTGAGCATTCCCACGGATCACGAATCGGAAATTTTGGAACCACAAAGTGCTGTATGTTCGAATATAGCAAACCCACACCGGTCGGAGTTATGCGGCATCGTACGAAGCGCGACCATGAACACATTTTCCTGATTTTTGCTCGCAAAATGAAAATGTTTGGCACCCGTCGCCTCATGCTCGTAGCTTTCGAGCAGCGTGATATCCAGGGTCGGCAAAATATTCAGTAGAAATAGAAAGTCATAAAATTTTTAAAAATACTATTTCAAAAATTGTATACAAAAGAGAGAGACCAAAAATTTTTGAAAAATAAAAATCGTATCCCACCAAATTTTGCTTTTGGTGGGATACTACATTTTGCTTTTTGGATTCTATCTCAAGTTGGTTTCTAACAAAGTGAAAGAGGTTTTTATATGTTTACATAGTATAATTTAAAATTTTGTCAATCATCCCTAGTAGGGATCTTATCTAATAAATTTGAAAAGAGTTTCGTTGGAAAGGCGGAATTTGGGGTATGGAGTTTCTGTTTCTGCGCGGTATCCAATCGGTAAAAGTGCTGCACAGGAACTTTCATTTTTCTGGAAGCCAAGAATTTCCTGGTAGGCTTTCGTGTCAAATCCAGACATCGGACAAGAGTCAATTTCAAGTTCAGCAGCAGCCGCGAGTCCAAATCCAAGCCCAATGTACGCCTGTTCCGATGCCAAGCGCAAATGTTCTGAAGCAGGAATATTTGCCAAGAAGTCACGAGCACTACTCTCATATCCAGCTAAAAGCCTCACGCTTAGTCGCATCACCACCAGACAATTCTACGAAAAATTCGTCCGCCATTTTTGCAAGTCGGTATTCGCTATAAACACCAAAAGTTCAGATGAAGTATCGATTTGATTCTGATTCCAAGAAGCTGCCTTGAGTTTTGCACGAAGTTCATCGTTAGAAATCACGAGTACACGGAACGGCATTACACCATATCCTGTCGGAGTTTTTCGGATTGCTTCAAGAATTTTAGCCAAATTTTCAGAAGAAATGAAGGATCAAATGGTTGCATAACGCCAATCAAGTTTTTCAAGAAACGACATAATTTTTAATTTAAAAAGTAAAGTATTTTCAGTATATATTTCTCAAAGCAAAAGTCAAAAATCAAAAAATAAAATCCTTCGGGAATTTTATTCAGCAGAATCTTCATTCTCTACAAAATTTTCTGGATACTCTTTCATAATCCTCAATACGCCAGATTTTTCTTGATAATTGTTTTGCTTCCGCCGCGAGATCGCACTGTGATAGAATCTGGAGTTGTTTCATCAAGCCCAAAAATCCATTCTGGCGCTAAATACAACTGCCCTTCAATCAATCGGTCTTCAAAGTTGTCGTCCCACCATATGGAATATATTCAAGTACATAATAATCAAAGTTGGGTTCAAAAATCGCACTTTTTCCAAAATATGAAAGAGCCGTATCAATGCTGTATTTTATCAAATTTTTCCAACACTCTCGCCATTCACAAAAAACTTCGTGTTCACCATCAGCAATTTTTGCTTTTACAGAAACCTGGCAGCAACCTTAAATTCTTCACCAGAATCAATTTTACAGAAATTTCTGCATCCGTTGGATTGTCCATAATCACTGTGTTGAACTGAAATTTTGTATAAAAATATGCGGCACCAACAACGATGGCAACCACCACAAACGCTATCAGAATACGCATCAAAAGATTTTTCATAGAAAAAGTTAAGAAAATAATAAAAATATTATATAAAATTATGATTTTTGCAAATAAAACTCAACTTCAATAAGCATCGGACAATGATCAGAACCCAAATGCTCCGTCAAGTATTCTATATTTTTGGTTTGCTGCGAAAAATTTGAGGGTTCACCCAAAATGCATCAATCCGCCATCCAATATTTCGCTCGCGAGCTTTTAGTTTTGATCCCACCAAGAATGCACATCTCAGTCTGGGATTTTGTACGCGCCAGATATCTTTCCAATCATTCGCCGCACGATCATCAAGCCACGCGCGCTCTGCTGGATGAAATCAATTTTTCCATCATTTTCCTTTTGGGCGAGACAAATCGATTTCATTTGTGCGCGCAGTTGATATCCGCCACCCAAAGCACCAAATGTCCAGCATCACGAAGCGCGTCCATTTTTTGGAAAAATTGGCATAAAAATCAATTTTCCATCCCAAGCCTCACTGGATTTTCCTCCATTCGGAAAATAAATCCCAAAAATATCAAAATTTTGTCATCTTTTCCAGAATTACATGCAGAAAACGCGCCCCTCGTTGGCGGTTGGATCACCTTCAAATCCTGTCTGCACCGAATCCACATATTTGCGAATTTCGTTTTTAATCCACACAGCTCGATCCCCGCATAACCCGCCTTTTTCTGCGGGATTGCTCACGCTCACAGCTTCTGGCGCATTCAAATATGCCGAAAAATTTGTCGGGCGTTCCCTTGATTTCCTGCAGCAAATCAGGATTATATTTTTCTATCAGATTTTGAATCGCACCTTTTCGCCTCTACAGCGCAATTCCGTTCATTCCAGAAAATTATTTTCATATTTTTAAAAATTTTTGGTGATTATAAGAGTCGCAAAACACAAAATGTGTATTTTTCGTTTTGATAACAAAAATCTCCTCGACCAGGAGACTTAAAGCTTTGAACCTTTGATGTTTCCATCGCGGAACACTGGCATTATATCAAATTTTGAAATTTCAAAGCAAAATTATCAAAAATTCACATCACATTCTTTTATTTTTCAAAAATTTTTGAAAAATACTATGAGAGGTTTCTGAATTATTTTTCACGATTTTAATAATTTCGCGACCGACATTTTGTGATTCTCGACGATACAAAAGTGAGCCATTTTTGGTATTCAGTTCAATTCTCGTGGCAATAATGATTCGATTTTTAAAACCCATTTTGCTCAACAATTTCTGAAATATTTTCTCGAGAAAAACATACACATTTTGCACTTTCCAAAACGGAAGCTCATAACGATTTCACCGAAAATTTGGCGCGCGCGAGGATTGAAAAATTTTCATACAGCCAATCGCTCTACGTTCAGAAAAACGATATCTTGCGTCATTTCCTCTTTTCGCATAATTCGCCCGAGGGTATCCCTCAGAAATAATATTGATATTTTTGGGATTTTCTCATCAATAAAAGCCTTCTCGATTATCGTCGCATCCAGCGGAAATACTTTCGCTACCAGATTTGAAAAATCTTTTTGCGGTGTTCCACCTGCTGCAAACGAATGCGTTCTTGCATCTTCTGCAATAAAATTGGTCAAACTTTCTTCAGAATTTGCCACCATTTCAGGCGAAATATCACTTCCACGGTAGTAATTCCGTGATTTACCACTTCAATAAGCGTCGTTCCCAATCCACAAAACGGATCATACACGCCATGTGCATTTTTGATGAAAAATTGATCATCATTTGCACGAGTTTTTGGTGGCATCATCCCTGTCACCCATATCGCGATTTTGGTATCTGGCGAGAATATGTCAATATCCTGCAAAGCAAGCGAAAAACCAAGATAATCAGCAATATGAATCAGAGAAATCTCGGTTCCAGTTTTTGCTAAATTTTTCACGTTTAAAAACCGCTGAATGAATATTTTCATTTTTGCACATTCAAAAGTCGCACCGAAAATTTTTTGGCGAGCGTGACACGCATTCCTACATCCGCAAGCGGAAATTTGGTGCCAAACGAAAGCCAACGCAAAAAGAAAATTTGGAATCTTTTTGAGAAAGGATTTCGATGGCATCGGTCGCAAAACTTTCTAGTGTCGTCTCTCTCACAATTTGAATAATGCGCGTCGTTCCACCAAGAGCAAGAATCGCTTTGGAATCAAGTTTTTCAAGTTCAAAAATCTACTAATTTCTTCGTTAAAATCACGCAAATTTGACTGACCAAAAACATGAATCAGTTCCGCAGTGACAATTTATATTCGCGACCGAGAATAAAGGCAAAAAGGCTCATATTAGGCTGCTTACAGAGGAGAAATAGAATATTCGGAATTTTCACAATATGCTGCGATATTTTCCATAAAAATAATTTTGGCAAAGCGCGCTGGATTTTCCAACAACAAAGTACGCGCCAACATCATCGGCCCATAATTTTCGTGATCAAAATCGGCAAATTGAGTTGATCCCAAATTGTTGATCGTTTCCAAAAACGATAAACAGCTCATTGTCATCAGGAATTACGGGTCATCGCGCGTTTGATCTGTTCAAAAGTCGCCACATCGCGTGCCACCTTGCGACCAAAAAGTTCGATAAATTTGGTTTCAATCATATTTTTGAGCAATGCAACTCATTTGGAATCACGACAAAAATGCAGAAAAATTTCATAAAATTTACATTTTTCCAATATTTTTCCAAATCATGCAAATAATTCTTTACATTTTCAAGGGAATAATTTTGTGATTCTGATCAATAAATATAACCAAAATATGTGGAAGTGTTGTATGTGTATGGCTCAGAAATTTTTGGAAAAATGGTAGGCGTGATCAGCCTTTTGTGACGCCCTGAGAATTTTCGGTAGAAGAAATCAGGTGCGAGGAATGGTGTTGATGTGCGAGATCTATGAGAATGGGCGCATGTTTGCTTCCTGATGCAGAAATCACCACAATTTCCTGAATTTCAGAAGACCGATTTTATCAGGCGCATCAGATTCACTCGCAAAAGTGCAGGATCGGAATAGGATTTTCCCGTTTCAATCGCATTTCCAGAGCCCTAAAACGAGGCGGAAAACGAAAATTTTCTGTCTGAATCGGCGTGAGATTTTTGATTTTGGAAAAATCAAGCGTTTTCATCACGGTTGTATCAAGAAAATCGAGCTGCATAAGAAAAATTATGTTACCGACTATTATGCTCAGTGCAAAAATTTTGAAAAATAAAACTCCGCCCATGAGAGCGAAGAATTGGTTTTGCGTGGAGCAGGTAATGGGACTCGAACCCACAACGGCCGCCATGGCAAGGCGGTACTCTGGCCAATTGAGCTATACCTGCAGACAAAAATTATTATATCGAAAAATTTTAAAAATCAAGCCATTTTTCAATTTATATTTTGTTTTTCGCCGAAAAAATCGTTATAATCTCGCTGTATTCTCCTCGCCAGTCGGAACGAGTTTTTGATTTTTGAAAATTGGTTTGGATAGACGAGAGAATATTTTATTTTTATTGTTATTTTATGATTCTTTGACTCAAAGACAAGGACGCTATTTCGCGTCAGAGTGTAGACCTACGAAATCGCTGGGATTACTTTGAAAGTGGTCGTTTGGCGCTTTTTGCACAAGGTTCAGTCGTGATTCGCGACGAAAATGGGAATTTTGTTGACGACAGCTGGAATTGGTCAGCCAAAATGGCGATTTTTCCCACTCACGGTAGAATATCAAGAAAAATATTACGCGAGCGGTAAAATTGGCGGAAATCGTTTCCAGAAGCGCGAAGGTCGCCCAAGCGAAGCAGCCATTTTGAATTCTCGATTGATTGATCGTCCGATTCGCCCGATGTTTCCCAAAAATACTCGTACCGAAGTGCAGATTATTTCAACAATTATGTCATCTTCCAGCGCGTCAGATTTTTGGTTTTGGAATTACGGGTGCAAGCCTTTCACTTATGCTTGCTGGGGTAAACGATTTTGAAGGGCCAATCGCGGGTGTTCGTATCGCATCTGACGAGGCGGGGAATTTTATTTTTGACCCGACATTTGAAGAGCTCGAAAAATCACATCTCGACCTGACGGTTGCAGGAACGGCCGAGACGATTACGATGGTAGAAAGCCAAGGGCATGAAGTGGACAATGACCTTATGATTCGTGCGTTTGAATTTTGCACACAAAATTATCGTGGAATTGTGCCACGCACAAAAACGATTTGTAGCGGAATATCAGAAAAATTTATGAACTTCCAAAAGTGGAACTTTCGCTTGCAGAAGAAAATACCGAACTCATCGAGATGACTAAAATTTGGTTTCTCGTGAAATTTTTGGACTGCATTTTATGGTCTTGGAAAAACCGAATTTTATGACAAATATAACGAAGTAGTTGCGGATTTTACGAATATCATTGCCGCCAAAAATTCGAAAATCTGAACGAAAATGAAACTCATTTCGCTCGAAGAAATACTTGATTGATCAAAATGCGATTGCAGACGCTCTCAAAAGATGCTATCAAAACAGATATGCGAGCGCGAGTTTTTGGAGCAAAAATTCGCCTTGATGGTCGCACACCAAACGAAGTGCGGCCCGTTCGTGCAAGTACGGGACTTTTTGCCACGTACACACGGATCAGGACTTTTTGAACGTGGTGTAACGCAAGTACTTTCTGTGACGACGCTTGGTGGGCCGAGTGATATTCAGATTGTGGATGATATGTATGAAGAAGATCTCAAACGATATGTGCATCACTACAATTTTCCACCATTTTCCGTAGGTGAAGTTCGTCCGCTTCGTGGAGTTGGTCGTCGAGAAGTTGGGCACGGGCGCCTTGCAGAAAAAGCGCTCGAACCAGTGTTGCCATCAGAATCAGATTTTCCATATATGATTCGCGTTGTTTCTGGAAACGACAACTTGTAACGGATCTTCTTCTATGGCGTCCGTTTGTGGTTCTACAATGTCGCTCAGTGGATGCTGGTGTTCCTATCAAGGCGATGGTAGCAGGAGTGGCGATGAATGATTTTGACGAAGAAACAGGAAAAATTCGTGATTTTGTCGAGATATTCAGGCGCAGGAAGATTTTTGGGTGATATCGGTTTAAGGTGGCTCGCACTGAAAAATGAATCACTGCCCTACAAATGGATTTGTAAAATTTCTGGATTGACAATGGAAGTGATTCGTTCCGGTATTTGATCAGTCGGTTTGAGAGGCGATTTCGTATATTATGGGTGAGAAATGAAAAAGTCTTGATGCGCCTCGCCCAGAACTTTCTCCGTATGCACCATTTTTGCTGGCAATTTTTGTACCAGAAGACAATCGCGAAGTGATCGGAAAGGTGGGTGAAAACTATTCAAGGAATTGATTTTGGTGTGGAAGTGGACTTGCAAGATGATGGACATTGTACGATTACCTGCTAAGACGCAGAATCGGGACAAAAAAGCACTCGATTTTATCAAAAATATTTTGAAAGATATTGAGGTTGGCGACAGTACGAAGGGAAAAATTATCAAAATTCTGGATACGGTTGGGAGCGATTGTAGAGCTCGGAAAAGGAAAAGAATGAATGATTCATATTTCAAATTTGGTGTCAAAAGAAACGCGTTGAAAATGTAAAGCAGCGTTGCTAAGATTGAGTGAAAATTGTTAAAGTTCGTGTTTACAAAGTAGAAAAGATAAGAATCGTATTGGTCTAGAAAATTGTTCCGGAAAGCTTAGAAAACAGATCGAAAATTCAGAACAAACAACAGAAAAAGCATAATTTTTTATTGACATTATTTAATGTATATATGATACGAGTCATAAGTGTTCCTTACTTGGTGATGAGGATTTGGAAATCGAGTGGTTTATAGAGTTTGCCACTGCATGGCCCTGCTTGATGGAAATTTCCAAGTACTGGTGCGGATGCAAAGCCATAACCGCACGACTCTTACGGGATAATCAGGTACCAAGGATGGGTGCCCGCCATCCTTACTCATCTCTCATTGTTGAATGAGATTTTTATTATTTCAATTTTTCAAAAACCTAAAAATTATTTGACAAATAAAAATTTTTATTTAAAATACCGAGGCCAATTGGCAGATCGTGCTTAGCCAGCTCGGAGTTTTTCATGGATATGCAACAGGATGGAATATTTTGTTTGATATAGGATTAGTGAAACATGCTTTCAGAGACGCCCTACTAGAACAAAATTAGTAAATCCACCCCTGCCTAATGGGGTTGTGTATCGAACATAGCAGGTCGTTCCTGTGAGTGGTCTCCACCTTTCTCTATTAAAAACAGATTAGGTAATGAGGGTTTAACTGTACCTCTACCGATTCACTCCTTCTCTTGAGGAGTTTTTATATTCTTAAAATTATTAAAATTTATTTGACAAAAATAAAAATATTATTTAAAATACCGGAAACAGTGAGAAGCGAGAGTCCAGTGGTTTTTCATCATTTTATTGTTCGACTGGAGGAGTTTTTGTTGTTTTCGGGACGGTGGTTGTGTTATGAACACCCGATACAGCATTAACAAAATCCACCCTTGCCAAATGTCAACAATAGTTTGCGCACGTAGCCCGTTCACCTGGCAAACGCAAACTTCCTCTACCAGTTGGTTTCCAAATGCCATCTGGGACCGAACAACACAATCACGGAGGCTATGGGTGTCTTTCTTGATAGAATTGTTTGGGAAAAAGCAGAATTTGGCACGAAAAAGGTTTAACTGCACTCTTTTCGCAGCCGCTTCTTCGGAAGGGCTTTTTCTATTTCGACGATTTGTATATAATAATGTTGTTTTATTCTTTTTAGAAAATAGGATTTCAAAAATATGACGGTTGGGGAAATTGTCGCCAAAAATGTAGCCTTTGCAGAAATGAAAAATACGGTATTGATTTGATCGTTGTGGTGGCGATGTTTCTTTTGCGGAAACTGTGAAGATAACTCTCGACGCAAGAAAAATCATCGCCAGAACTTCAAAAATCTTCCAGAAAAACAAAGCGCGGATCATGATTTTGAAAATTTTGATTTGGGCGATTTGGCTGATTATATCGTGGATGTGCATCACACTTTTGTGCGTGAAAATATTCCACGAATTGACGAATATTTGAACAAAATTTGTCGCGTGCACGGCGAGAATCATCCAGAACTTTTTGGTGTTTTGGAAAATTATGAAGCCGTTCGCGAGGAACTGCTCGCGCACATGCCAAAGGAAGAAAGTATGTGACTTTTCCCAGCCATTCATCGCCTTGTAGATGCAGATAATATCGCGCCAGCGAAGCCACCATTTGGAACAGTGAAAAATCCGATTCGGATGATGGAAATGGAACACGACAATGCGGGCGATGCGACCAAAAATATTCGAAATCTGACGAATAATTTTACACTTCCAGAAGACGCGTGTAACTCGTATCCGAATCACTTTCTTGAGCTTTTAGAAAATTTTGAAAAAGATTTTGCATGTGCACATTCATTTTGAAGGAAATAATATTTTATTTCCGAAGGCACTCGCGCTCGAAGAAAAATTGTGGAATGCATAATTTTTCCAGAGATCTCCGATTTGGAGATTTTATGAGTTCAGCAATCACTCGCGCGCGCAATCGCTTTTGGAACTAAACGGATCAGTAATAAGTTTTTCATCAATCGCAACCCTCGAGCCCATAGGGATACTTTCTTATAATGCACCACTATGATAATGCTTGCTCGAGATTGAATGGTACCAATGCGTTGTGCATTCTTCCAAATCAACTAAATCCTGTAATTTTTATCAGCAATCAAATCTACTATTAGAAATCCTCACATTCGGTAATCCGCCAACACCGTGACACACAGCCGAAAGAATTTTCCTTGCTTGCACAAATGCATTGCAACTATCGCTTACTCGCAAATCAGTATTTTCGGGGAAATCATACATGATTCCGTGACCGCCCGCGAGGATATATCGCATCAAATTCTCTCACACGAAATTTCCGCAAGGCTCGGGGGTATTTCTCAAGAATTTTTCAAAATTTCTCATCATTCCAATATGGTAGTCCTATCCGTCAGCATCGGTCGCAAACTTTCATGGATCAATCGGAACTTTGCCGCCACGAATACTCACGATTGTCATTTTAATATTTCTCTGCTTTTGCCAAATGGATGTCAAAATGCGTACTTTTAGAAAGCCAAAGCCCTGTCCCAAAAATTACAAAAATCCCGTTTCTCAGGGATCTCGTTCTACCACCATCCAGATTTTTCTCCAGATTGTGCTTTTGTCTTTCCATAAATGAGAAAATACTGGCACTTCATGAATTGGCTTTCCTTCCAAGAATGCAAAGTCGTTCTCCGAAATCCAAAACCATCAAGTTGGCGGCATCTCGCATGTTCCAGCATTTCAATAAATTCCCCAATCTGGCATCATCGCCTCGATCATCACCACTTTCAAGCATTTCTTGTTGTTTTTCAAAACGCCTCGCGCTGATCAATCGGATCGTTCAATTCACTGTAACCATTCTGCACTTCTGAACCTTCCGCAATACTCGGCTGGAATCGTCTCCACTTTTTCCTGGGAATTTTTCCGAAACCTTAGCGAGGTGGAGAAATCAATTTCTGGATGATTCATCAGCTGGTCCAGCAAATCTGTTTTACGCACGTATTTCCAGAGTGTATCGGTCAATCGTTCGCGATTAGTTCTCTTTCGGTATTTTACGCCCAATTCCTTCCAATTTTGGCGCATTTCGTCATCAGTCGCTGTCAAAAGATTAATTCCTGTGCGTTCTTCTACCGCACTTATGATCAAATAATCAATTCGCATTGGCCATTCACCCGCAAGGTCAGTCAAATTCTAGGCCTCGTGAGAAAATTTGGTAGTTCCATATACAGATTTTGCAATGTGTTCCCAAAGTGCAATCCTTGTACAAATCGCATCCCATCGCATAATCCACGCGTACGCCCAATAAAATTCGAGATTCGTAAATTCTTGCAAATGATCGGGACTTGATCCCTCATTTCGATAGGGCACTAGACCAATTTCAAAAGTTTTTGGAAATCCTCCCGCCATCAATCTTTTGCCACAATTCTCCAATAGAAAATTCGCACACACATACATCACATCATAATCGTTGTGATGCGTTGCAAATGGGCGTGCTTCTGCCCCACCCGTTGTATGTCTCAAGCTGCTGGCGTTTCCACCTCACAAAAAGCCATGCCGTTTCAAGCATTCTCGCGTCGCATCCCAGAATTTAGATTTTCGCTTTACGACATTGCACGCAATTCATCATCAGTCACCATATCAAGATATCGCTTTGCGGTAGCGTTCTTCGTCACTTTTCAACTCCATGGAATTTTTCTGGAAGCGGCCGAATCGCTTTCGTCAAAAACGAAAATTCTTCTGCATCGTCAATTCTCCCTTGTGTGTATAAAATAATCTCCGCGCACCGATAAAATCTCCTCCCATATCTACGAGTTTTTCGGCAAATTTGTACGCATGACAATTCTTCATTTTTCACTATTATGAAAGAGTTTCGGAACGATTGTCCTCAACGCGGATTTTCACAATTTTCACGAGAAAAAGAATTTGAAGTCTTTCCCCGTTCCATCACTGATAGCGTCGCAAAACAAATTTTCCCAAAACTTCGGTGCAACATCACACGACCCGCCACAGAAAATTCGGTTTTTAATGGTGCCGGCAACAACATCATTCACATCGCGAAGTGGACTCGTCATTCACCTTCATCCAACGAAGATTTGAATTTTTCAAGAATTTGTGCGGATTTGATGCGTCGCGTCAAATTTGGTATGCGAAATGAGTTTACGTACAGCCTCAATCAAGTTTTTGATACGATCCAGGGTTTCGTTTGAATAATTTGGTATTGTCATAAAAATTTTGGGAAACAAATGAACTATAATGAATTTTCCAGCGAAAATCAAGCAGAAATTTTGGATTCCAGAAAATATTTTCAAAATTTTCGTTCCATTCCAAGAGAAGAAGAAATTTGCGTTTTATTTTGCTTTTTATTTGTATATATATTGGAAAATAGCCTTTTTAACAGAATTCTTAACAGATATGAATATTCCAAACAGAGTGAAGGGTACGCAGGATATTTTTGCAGAGTACCAGCGATATCACATTTCTCACTCGCGCGACACGAATTCCGAACGAACGGATTTTACGCGCATTTCAACACCACCTTTTGGAACACACAGACCTCATCCCAGCGCGATCAAGCGGTGCGTCAAGTGATGTTGTTTCACAGAAATGTGCAGTACGCCAATGACCGGACAAAGGCGGGCGTTCGCTCGTGATGCAGCTCGAGAGGAACGGCTGGTGTGATGCGCGCATATCTCGAACATATCGTCGGCTGAACCACAGCCTGCGTATCTGTGCCACATTGAACCCGCATTTTTCGATACGATCGCCCGCAAAAAGGTCGATATCGTCAGTTTCATCAGATTGGTGGAGAAATCATCGGCTGAAACGAAAGATCCAATTTTGGATGCCAAAATGATTCACATCATGAAAAATCGCATGGATTCTGCGGGACTTGCTGGCGCTTATAGCCGATCCAAAATCAATTCTCTTGGTGTAGAAAAAGAGCGCGAAAAATATCTCATCGACCGCAATCATGAAGGACGTAAACATTGCTCGATGAAACAGATTTGCACCGACTCGCGACAAATCCACTTCGAATTTTGGATTCCATCCTGATGTTCAAGAACTTCTCAAAATCGCTCCATTACAGATTTTCTGCAAGGGAGATTCGATTTATGACAGTGTGAAAGAATATTTGACAATTCTTGGCGTAGAATTTGGCAGAAGATCCGACGCTAGTTCGTGGTTTGGATTATTATTCTCACACGGTTTTGATGTTGTGGACGGATCTGCGCGCGCAGGACGCTCTGGTGGTGGTGGGCGCTTCTACTTCACTCGCAAAATCCCTCAGCTACAAAAATGAGGTCCCAGCCGTTGGGTTTTGCGCTCGGTATCGGAACGACTCATTGAAGCCATGATGGCACACGGTGCAGACGCTCGAAAAACAAAGACTCTATTCACCCCTATATGCGATGCAGCACGCGGTGACGACGCAAAAACTTGCACTTCCTCTCAATCTCAGATCCCGAAAAGGGCATCAATTCTCTTTGTCGCTTGGAACGCCATCATACTCAAAGTTCAACTCAAAAGCTAATCGCGTGGGTGCTCGATTTGTGGCAATTATCGGCATTATGGAAGCCAAAAAGGCGTTTGCCAACCTCAAAAGATATGGAAAAAGCGAACACAGGAAGAATGTCGCCTCTTGATGATGTGATTCATCGTGCAGTAGAGGCTATTGAACACGAAAATCTTCTTCATTCTATCATCCATCATTTGACTGGGTTATTGGACCGCCAAAAATTCCAGAAAATCCTGAAAAATCCAGAAAATATCACATCGGAATATCGCCTCGAGGATATTTTTGAGAAATTTAGAAAATATTCCCCTCAGCGAGGGAATTTGAAAACGAAGTTTTCTCAAATTGACCGAACGGCATTGGTCGTGCACTATTATAGTGATGGAAAGTCAAAGAGATGGCTTTGCAAATCAGCTTTGTAAAATTTTATAAATGAGTAAAAATATTTTTAATGCTCATGTGTGGAGTTTTTGGATACATCGGACAATCTGGAAAAGCCTCAAGTGAGGTGCTTGCATGGTTTGCAACGGCTCCGGGCATATCGCGGTTATGATAGCGCAGGACTTTACGCGTTCTCAATCACGACAAATCTTTTGCAAATCATCAAATCTGTCGGAAAAGTTGGCAATCTCAGTAAAAACTGAAAGCTACGAACTGAGCTCATATCACATCGGAATTGGGCATCACACGCTGCTGGCAACACACTGGAGGTGTGACCGAAGCAAACGCCACCCACACTCATTCACATTCTGAGCGCTTTATCGTGATTCATAATTCGGGTAGTGAGAATTGCCGAACTCAGAACTTTCAGCCTTAAAATATGATTTTTATTCTGCAAAACAGACACAGAAGTTGGTGGTAAAACTTTTTGAAGATTTGTTTGATGGAAATCACATCGCAACACTTCTCAAACTCAAAGATCCACGGCGCATACGGGCTTTGTATTTTTGGATAGAGGAAAATCCGGATATGCTTTTTGGTGGTGGAAAAATGATCACCAATGGTGCTCGGATTTGGTGGTAATGAAAAATTTTATTTCACCAGATCATCGCGCGCTTACGGGTTGATTGAAGATTATATTAGTTTTTGGAAGACGGTGACGTTTTCATGATGATCACGCCGACAGATTATACGATTATTTCTAGAAAATCCAGATGAAATTCGTGCCAAAATGCAAACCGAATCGAAAACAGAAAAACAGGCTGAGTGGGAGATTTTTAGACATTTTTATGCTCAAAAGAAATTTTTGACCAGAGCGGTGTTCGTGATGTTTTTCCGCGGACATAGATTTTGGAAACTGCAAGTCTGCATTCCGAAACTCTCTCGCAATGCCATCGCTCCGGAAAAATTTTAAGATCACACGTCGCACCAGGAACGAGCGTCACTGTACGCAGGGCTTATGAAATATTATTTGGAAGAAATTGGCGACAATTTCCGACTGATGTCGTCGTCTCGGCAGAATTTAAATACAAGATTTCTATCGACGACAAAACGCTTTTGTATTTGTCTCACAATCCGGAGAAACAGCCGATGCGCTCTCGGTCGCTCAAAATCGTGAAAGCAAACGAACAAGGTGGAAATGTCTTTGGAATCGTGGAATGTACCTGGTTCAGCTATATTGCACGAACGACGGGGACAAGGCCTCTATACTCGTGCAGGAAAGTCGAGGTGGGTGTTGCCTCAACAAAGGCATTTACAACGCAAGTAGTGACATTTTTGATCATGGCGCTGCATCTCGGAAAACGCCGAAATCTCGACTATCGCCGATATCGAGAAATCCTTTCTGGATTGGAAAAATTGCCAGACGCGATTGATTCTTGAGAAAATCTGAAACTCAAAAGTTGCAAAACAATCTTTGCACATTACAAAAATTTCTTTTCTTGGGGCGCGGTGCGATTCGCCAATCGCGATGAGGGCTCGCGCTCAAGCTCAAAGAAATCCAGTTATATTCATTCAGAAACGCACATGCCGTCAGGCGAGCTCAAGCACGGTGCTCAGTGCACTCATCGATCATGATTTTCCGACGATTATGGCAGGAATGGAAAACTTCATTATACGAGAAGAATATTTCTGAGTGTGCAAGAAATCACAGCACGCGATGGGCAAGTAATTTGGCGTAGTGGCGAGCGATGATCCAGATATGTACGGATGCGCAGATGACTTTTGATTCTATCCAGAGCGATGTGGATCCAATTTTGGAAGTGGTGATTTTGCAATTATTTTCATATTTTTGTCAAAGGCTGGCTTCATCGATCGAGAAATCGACAAAGCCACGAAATCTCTGCCAAAAGTCGTGACGGTGGAGTAGGAGATTTATAAAAATAAAATCCCTTATTCGGGATTTTATTTTTCATATGTCTAATGATGAAATACGCAGTGACATTCTATATTATAGTTTATTAGAACTTGCTTAAGTCAAGGCTTTTGATCATCCATCATAATTTTTGTTAACGCACGCAAATATTATTCCTGTTTCTCGAGCCAACACACCGATCATCTGCTTGACAAGAAAATTTTTCACTCATAGTATCACACATCAAACATGGGAATAATACTTTACTTCATCCTAATGACACTCATCATAAAATTACAATTATTAATATAGTAGTGCTTATAATGAGTAGTAAATCATATTATAAATCATAGTATCTCACTTTTGCCATATATTTGTCAATTAATTAAATCCACGGAAGGCCAAACAATAAATCATCCATCCACATGTCCAAATCAACAAATCTCCACTCAATTCAAATGAGCCTAACCATATTGATTGGGATACAATAAATTTTATTGGTACTATGTTTGCCCACGCCCATTTCAGGATCTCTATATGCTTTATTGTATAAGTTATTTTGGACATATCTTTGCAAGCATAGAAGTTTCTCATTTAGTTAAATCCACATGCTAGTGCTGCAACTCTCTTGTATCCGTTCTAGACTTCAAAATATGAATCATCAAATGTTTGATATCGAGAATTTCATCTATTAATTCAAGGGACATCAAATATTATATTGTTATTAATAAATACATTAGCATGTCCACCAACTTAAAGGTAAGGATCCTACTCACTCTTCTCAATAATAGTACACAAAAATATCTCCTGGTTTTGGATAAAAGGTGGTGCCCAAGTTCAGCGGGTTTGATACTTATTTTCTCACGAAGATTAATTACTCGTCATTCGTGTTTTTGCTAATTCGTGGTCCAAATCTACCGCAATTTATCTTTTATTGGTAATAATTCTTTTTCTTTCTGGATTTTTCTTCTTGCGTGATGTTATCAGCAGTACGATGAGAAATCTGGTTTTTAAAATTTCTCATCAAGTTCTCATTGAACTTCCCTGATTTCGCTTTAATTTCATCAACAGAACGAAGATTTTCTTGTGCTGAAACCACACCAAAACTACTTGACACGAGTATAGGTGCCACCAAAATGATTCTTTTCATAGTTGAAAAAGTAAAAATTATTCAAAAATGCCAATTGGATAAAAATATATTCGGCGGATATATTTGTAAAATACTTGCAAGTTTTTCTAACTCACAGATTTTAAGAAAATTTTTATAAAAGTCAAATAAACATAAAAATTACTCAAAAATCCTACTAAAATGGGAAGATTTTGAGTTTTTGAATAATTTTCCACTTTTTACAACGGAAAACTGACTGATTATATATAAAAATTTTTAAAAAGTCAAATTTTAAAAATTTTGATTTTTCTTTCTGATTTTTATATAATTTCGAAAATTTTTAAAAATTATGCCAAATTTCCATATTCTCAAATTCGCGGAATCATCCGCAATGAAAACGGCGATATTTTTCTCGCATTTATCCCAAAGGCGGGATTTTTCTGTTTGCCAGGCGGAACTATGGAAAGAGGCGAGAGTTTCCGTGCGTGCGCCGAACGCGAAATCATCGAAGAAACGGGCGTAAAACCTATTTTCGGCGAAGAGAAATTTTGTTATGAATTTGTCAATTCGCGTGGTGGTTTACAATTTGAAATGTGGTTTGAAGTGACGAATTTCCGCGACTTTGAAAATCTTGACAAATCATGGCGCGACGCACGGATTTGAATGCTCGGACGAAGGATTTTACTCGCTCGAAGAAATCGAAAAATAGAAGTTCGTCCGACCAATCCTCGCAAAAATTTTGATTTAATATTTTGTAAATATTATGGAACTCATTGATCTCAGAAAACATTCTCTCAAATACAAAACTCATGGCGACATCGAGACATCACTTGCATGGAATGCGGTGAAAAATTTTTGATGAAAAAGTGAAAATTTTGAATATATTTCTGGCATCAAAAATCACTAAAAATAATTAAGGAATATTATTTTAAATCAAAAATGCAGCAATCAGAGTAAGAGAGACTTTTGTCTGAAAAATCAATCGAACTATAAATAAACTGAGCAAAAATCTTCTGCTGAAAATATTATATGATGGAAATAATTTAGGTTTTTCTAAAGAAAATATCCGAATTATTCGTTGTAACAGTGCTGAAAAGATTGGGAACAATATTTTGTCAAAGAAATACGAAAAATTCTAATACAAAAATATTTTCGAAATTTCTTTGTCTTGATTTTCGTAAGAAATCCGTATAATTTTGATATCTATAATCTCACCTTTTCTGATTATGGTCTACTTTTTCATATTTTGATACGCGTTTGTCGTGTTGATTTTCTATGTTGTGGTCGTACAAAGAATGAAATTTCTTTGAGCCAGCGGCACGCCGAAAACACCAAACTCGAATCCCTCGGACGCGGCTACAAAAAGTGCCAGCGACGCCTTATTGTGTTGTTGCTCATACCGTGACGATGATAACTTTTTATTTCTAATTTTTGTAAATTATGAGATATTATGAGAAAGATGGCTATATGTTGATACGCCGACATTGGATCGTAATGTTACTTAATTATCTGAAATTTATTTTCTGATGAGCCTCGCGGGACTTTTGTTCTATATTGCGATGACTTTTCAAAGTGTGCTTAAGCGAACGCTCGTGGTGTATGTGATGTTTCCAGCAATGACAATCAATTTTGCGTTTTTGAAACTCATTTTTGATATGATAAAATATTTTAACTGTCTCATTGTGATCGATAATCACAGCGTTATTGTTATCAAAACTTCGCTTATCGAAACGGATAATATCGAGCTGATTGGACTTGGAAAAATTATCAAAATCGATACAGCGATGCGCGGGATTTTTCAAAATCTGTTTGTTTTTGGTGATATGATCATCGAGCAAGCGGACACAACTCGATTTTTGGACAGCGTTTATCGTCCATATCCAGGTGGCAAATTATATCAAGAAGCGCAAATTCGCTACGAAAAAGAACTGTAAAATCTGGAAAATTCCCTAATTAGTGGGATTTTCTGATAAAATATTTATTATAAAATTATGGGCAACGAAACATTTTTACCAAAAATTTCTGGGAAAAATCTCGCCAAAATCACGGATGATTGGGATTTTTGTTTTGCAATTTTGGATGTATTATGATGGATGGACATGGCGAAAAATCGGTTTTTCTCGCGACAACGACCATCAGGCGATTTTGTTGATTTTTCAACGATTTGTACGGACAGGTGACGAATGGTGGATTTGTTCAGCTCATCTACAATGGGTATGGTTTTAGTGTTTTGAAAGCGAATTTTATCAATCTTTTGGAGCCGATTGAATCGCAAAAATTCAAAAATATTCTGAACGCGCAAAAATACGAAAAATATCGAGAAAAATTTGAAAATGTCAATCGCGAAAATTGGGACGATTTTGCAGAATTATATGTCCTGAATTTGACTTGATGAAGAATTTTACTGAAGTGATGGATGCAGAAGTTTCGATTTTATTTTGTCGATTTGTCAGATTTTTGTCACAATTGTCGCATAATATGGAACTTCTCAACATTCGCGAGCACTCAGGCGACTACAAATCGCACCGCGACATCGAGACAGCAATCGCGTGGTCGACCATCAAAAATTTCTCACAGATCTGAACGCGATTTTTGAGGAAATTTCTGAATAAAAATCACCGATATTTCGATCGTGGTTCGCTCACAAATCGCAAAAACCGAACTTTTCCTTTATAAAGAGGATATTTCAGCACTCATAACATAGAAACTTTCTGCGATATGTACGGCTTCGCATACGCGAAATGTGCGAATTATTTAATTCTGATATTTTTCTCAGATACAATAGCGATACAATGGCTATACAATCAACCAAACATCGACGAAAATCCTCGGCCCGTTTCGCCAAAAGCAACAAGAAATTGATATTTTGGCGGAAATTTCTTTTCGCGCCCGATTGGACGAATATATCGGACAAAAACAAATGAAAAGAACATCTCAAAGTGGCGATAGAATCAGCAAAAACTGAAAAACACCGCTTGAGCACACTTTTGTTTTATGGACCACCTGGACTTGGACAACGATTTCGACGATTATCGCGCAAATCGAAAATGTGAGCAACCCATCAAATCCACAAGCGGCCCAGCCATCGAAAAACAATCGGATATTATCTCGCTATTGGACAAGTCTTACAGAAGGTGAAATTTTGTTCATATGAGATTCATCGACTTCGCGCCGCAAATTGAGGAAATCCTCTACCCGCAATGGAAGATTTTCAGATCGCTGATATCATTATTGCTCTGGAACAGGCGCCACGAGCGTTAAAATGGATATTCCGAAATTTACGCTTGAGGCAAACCACCAAGCTTTCTTCCCTTTTCATCCGCTTCGTGACCGATTTGGAAACATTATGAAACTTGATTTTTATGATGAAAAAGATTTAGAAAATTATTGCGCGATCATTTGTCATCATGGATTTTTGAAAAATTTCGACAGAAGCGATAGAATCAATCGCCGCGTTCGCGCGGGACGCCTCGAATTGCCAATCGTTGTGGAAAATCATTCGAGACTACGCAATCGTTGGAAATCCAGTAGAGACTCGCGCTGATTGTGGGCGTTTTTACAAAAATTTGGCGTGGATGTGTATGGGCTTGATATTTTGGATATTATTGCAACATCTTTATTCAGATGGAAATCCGCGTGTGATGGGCCTTCGGACGCTCGCATCACTGATTGGTGAATAGCGTCAACCATCGAGGATATCGTTGAGCCGTATTTGCTTCTGTGATTGGCTTCATTGAGCGAACACCACGTGGCTGACAAAATCACCACCAAAGGTGTGGAATATTTAAAAACATCAAAATAGTTAAAATTATAATTTTGATATTCGCAGTATTTTGAAATCCCCACTTTCCCAAGAATTTTCTCAAAAAGAAAATAGGATTTTTGAATATATCAACCCAGATTTTTATTGGAGACAACAAAAATACATGGAATGTATGACAAGTTGGCGTTAGTATGATTTTGGTGAGAAATGGATTGGTTAGCTCAAATATGGAAATTTGATTGCCAATGAAACAGCCGATTATATTTATTCTCAATACAAAAAGCTCATTTTCTAAAAGAATATTTTAATGACGCAACTTTTGATTTATGAGAAATTGAAAACGCAATTCCTCATTCTGTTCACGAAAAATTTTGGAATTTGTTTGGGACAAAAATTTTACGCAATTACATTTTCGAAAAATAATTTAAAAGACCTTTTTCGGGTCTTTTATTTGTATGCAAATTCTGAATCGTTATTTTGCAAATTTGTCGGCGTTAAAATTCGTTCACCAGGAATACTTTGAGAAGCAAAAATCGGTGGATGGCTCGTTCAGATTTTTCAGAAGAAGTGTTCGCAAAAGTTTCTCAGGCAGTTCTGGTGGTGTATTATTTTCTGGTTTTGCGTTTCTTGTCCAGTACTCGTCAAATTTCGAAGTCCGGTCGCAAGCACCTTGTCGCACATCAAAATTGGAGATGTTTCGGTCGTTCAAATTTTACCATAAAAATTCTCGCCGCTTCCTCGGGAGTTCGTGCATTTGCGAGCGCCACACCAGCTGCGCGCTCAGTAGTTTTCAATTCATGAAGTGCAAAACTTAATTGTTTTTCAAATTCAGTCGCGCCAGGAAGATTCGCGCGCATATTTCGAAATTGTCTCGCACGCGCGCCAATCCACTGAAAAACTCGAGCCCATGCTTGTGAGCATCCGTACTGAGTCCATTTTCCGCGATTCCGTTCGCAATAATTCCCATCGCGATGTGCATCGGCACATTTTGACTCGTCAAAAATCGAATCCCATCATGCGCACGCTGAACACGTTCAGGATTCATAAATTTTCTTGTGTGAGAATTTGCGTTTTTTGTGCTATCAATCACATTGGAATTTAATTCTTTGAGGGATGTTGGCGAATGTTGTTTCAAAACATTTTCCAAATTCTTCGAAAAGCATTTCGTTGCGAAGTTTTTGTGTTTCTGGATTTCGTGGCGCACGAATTTTTCGGCGTGGACTCGACGACGCTTTGGCTGTGAGATATTTTTCTCATGATGAACGTTCCAATCTTCGATTCATATAATAAAATTAATCTTTAACAGCGTATACTATTTTCAAAAACGCAAATTTTCGCTTATTTTTAGGAAATTTTTACTAAATATCCTAAATGTTATTATAAATCTTTTCATGGAATAATCCGAAAAATCTTGACGAAAAAGAAAAATTCATACAATACATTTGACTTTTTATTCTTCACAACCTGGTCTATGGTCGCACAACTTGGAACCAAATTTTCAGACATTTTTCCCGCGAATTGTAGGTTTTTGTTGTAAATTTATTTTTCCAATTCCTCATTCGTGGGGAATTTTATTTTTAATCATTATGAATATATATCTTGTGATTACTTGTACTCGCATTTTTGGGGATTATCAATGCGGCGTATCTTTTTCTCATCAGGGCATATCTCGCGCTCAACCCAGATATGCTCAGCTTTCTGAATGGAAGTTTTTGTGATATCAACGAAACTTTTTCTTGTACCAATTTTCTCGCGCAGCCAGAATCTCGCGTCGGAATTCCTTTCCATGGATTGCAGCGGTAGTGTATCCAGTTATGCTCGCGCTCATCGGAAATGCTTGCAATCTGCACTCATCACCAAAACAATTATGATTTTGGCTTTCTGTGGACTCGCATTCAACGGATATGTGATTTTACAACGAAGCGACGATTGGCGTTTTTGTCCGCTCTGTATGATGTGTACTGGATACATTCTCACTATCGGAATTTTAGCGGCAATTATTCTCAAAAATAAAGAACTTAAATCAATTTTTCTATGGACCCTCGCAACAAAACATTCTCTCGCGCATATTATGGCGCAAGCCGTAAAAGAGTATTTTCCTGATGCCAAACTCGGAATCGGGCCTGCAACGGACGACGGATTTTATTATGATTTTGATTTTGGTGATACTGTCATCACTGAAAATGATTTGATTGAAAAATCAATGATCCTTTCGCAAAAGCAAAAATTCATCCATTTTCATGTTTCATACGACGAGGCTCGCGAAATTCTCAAAGTCATGAACGAAGAATTTATATTCTCATCGACCGATTTGAGAGCGGAAATTTCAAAAATGAAGAAAAACCTCGAATCTGGAACGATTGGCTTTTTCTATCAACACTTCCAAAGGAAAATCGAGCGAATATTATGCGAAAATTCAGGAATTTTTGAAAGATTTTTATGATTTTACGGAATTGATGGCGATCAGGTAAAAACTTCAAATTTATCGATATGTGTGCTGGACCGCACATTGATCTCGACAGCGGACATTGATCCAATAGTTTTGCGCTCGCACGAATTGCTGGTGCGTAGTGGCTTGGTGATGCTAAAAATCAGCAACTCACTCGTATTTATGCGTACGCATTTGAAACAGCGGAAGAATTGGATTCGCACCTCAAAATGCTTGAAGAAGCCACGCGACCATCGAATCCTCGGAAAATGAAATTGTTCACAATTTCAGATTTGGTTGGCTCAGGACTTCCCCTTTATTCAGCCTCGCGGGATGATCATGCGCAAGGCAATTGAAGATTATTTGTGGTCATTGCACGCAGATAAGGGTTACGATCGCATCTGGACACCTCATCTCGCCAAAGAAGATTTGTATATTACCTCTGGGCACGCTGGACACTATCTGGAAGATATGTTCTCGGTTTGGGGTGGAACTTCAGGAAAAATTTTTATGTAAAACTCCATGAATTGTCCGCATCATATGCAACTTTTTGCGGACAATCAATTTTCGTATCGAGATATGCCGATTCGCTATTTTGAACCAGCAACTGTGTATCGTGATGAAAACTGGACAACTTTCTGAGGCACGCAGCGTTCGATCTATCACGCAAGACGATGGGCATCTCTCGCGTAACGCAAATCAAGGACGAAGTTTCGACAATTGTTGGAATTATTAAAGAATTTTACAAAACATTTGGGCTTTTTGGATGGATATTGGGTTTCCCTTTCGGTTCGCGATCCAGAAAAATTTGGAAAAATATTTGGGCGATGAAAATGTGGCAAACAGCCGAAAAAGCGCTTGAAGATGCCGCTGAAGCCAACAACCTCAATTATAAGCGAATGGAAGGTGAGGCGGCGTTCTATGGACCAAAATTGATTTTATGTTCAAAGATGCAATTGGTCGCGAATGGCAACTCTGCGACAATTCAGTGTGATTTTAATCTTCCGAATCGTGTTTTGAACTTTCTTTCAAAAATGAAGAAGGCCAGGAAGAGCGTCCAGTGGTGATTCATCGCGCGATTTCTGGAAGCTTGGAGCGATTTGGAATTATGATCGAGCATTTTGCGGGCGTGTTTCCGCTTGATTGCACCAGAACAGGTTCGAATTGTGCCAGTTGGCGAGGCATTCGTGGATTATGCGGAAAACGTTGTGGAAATGAAAACACGGAATTCGCGTAAAACTCTGATGATTCAAGCGATTCTCTTTCCATTGAAATGCGGAAACGGCGCATATCAATTATATTCTCGTAGTGGGTGAACAGGATTCTGGAACGCTCGCAGTGAGAAATTATAAAACCAAAGAACAAACAACAGAAAATATTACAGATTTTGTCGCGCGAATCCAACAAGAAATCAATGATTATAAAAATCTGATTGTGGGGGAATTTTATATGATTACAAGAATTCCAGGTATTCTTTTTGCTTTTTAGCTATATTGTAGGTTTGCAAGATCATCTCATGAGTGAATAAATCAGAATTCTTTTTCATATGTCTCATTTCATATGTGAAAATCACACTTCCTTTTCATTCCTCTAAAAGTTCAAGACGTCCATTTTCAGCTTTCATAATTTTGGTCTGATTCATGATTTATGTGGCGCATAGAAGCATCAGCTTCTTTTCATTTTCAATGTCAATATAGATTTTTAGATCGGAATGTTCTCTAAGATTCGCTTATCTCTTTATTCTCAATTGTTAATCTTTTATTACAATTTGGACAAGCTTTAGATGTATTCTCTTCATGAACAAAAATAATACTCCATTATTTATAACTTTTATCTTCTTTATTATTTGACTTTATACTATTTTCATAATGATCTAAAATTACTAATTGTTCAATTTATTAAAATCTTCACTTATATCTTTTGTAAATTTATTAAACAATAAATTTACTATTTTTGTTCAAATATAGGTTCAAAATGATGTAAACTGGTGAGATTTTTCTGATGAAACTTTTCTATCTTTTTCTTAATTGTCTCATTAAATCCATCATAACTATCTCCTCTATGTAATGATTCGAAATACAATAATTCATGGATATTGTTTAAGATAATTACTAGACAAAATTTGAGCCAAAAAGCTTTTTGAAATCTACAACTTTTTGCAACTCAAGCTTCTGAAATATTTCATGATATACCTTTTATCTTTTAGCAAAAATTGATTTTTCTCATTCATATTCTATAAAATTATTAAGAAAAAACAGCAATTCCTTTTTAAGCTCTATAAAATCATCTTTTATAGAATTTATCATATTTGGGTCTAGTATGTCAGATATTTTGTTAATAGAATCATTTATTTTTGTAGTTTAATTTTTCAATAATTTTGTTTAATAACTTCAATTTCTTCAATAGCTGCTAAAATCTCTTTAGATATATTTGCCATAAAAATAATATTCTCAAACATATATTTATAGGCTTTTTATATTTTTGAGAAAATCTGTATCTTGCTCTATAATTTTCATTTTTCATTTTTAGATTAGTAATATCTAAAATTTCTTTTTGTAATTTTTCTCGGTCTTTTGAAAAATACTCTAATTTTTGTGGCTTTAGATTCTTATCATAAACACCTAAAGTTGCAAGACTGTTTTCTCAAATATCAATAGTTGTTATATAAAAATTATCATCATTCTTATATTTACTTAAAATATCTTTTTAGAATCTTTTCCCTTTTCTTCAGCAATATTTTTATCAACTTCAAGAGGTTTCAGCTCAAAAATTAAAAAGCTCATTTTCATAATTGTTTTTCAGAATCTTTCCTCTGTATTATATTTTTCTCATCTCTAGTTCATCATAGTTTCTTTGATACCTTTACAAATACCTTTATTTCAGGAATCATCCTTACTAAATTAAAATCTTGTTTATCAAAAATCCATTTACAAATAATTTAAAAATCATTGTTTCTCTTCAGTTTTGGTTCCACTCTATTTTACATGCTCAAATGTTCTATATACCATATCAAGTTCAACTAAATCTTTTTCATCAAAATCAAAATTATGTTGTTCTACCATATATGCCCTGCTTTTATAAAAGTTCTCTGAAAGTTGAAAAATCTAAATCAAATCCATGATTTGCATCATTTAACTCTGTTAAGTTTAGATATGGGAATAATTCTTGTGCTTTGTTTGTTTTTAGAATGAGAAAATCTGTGCATTTTTGAGACTCAACTATATATATTTTATATCATTTTTATATAATTTTTCTTATAAATATTTCTAATTTTTCTTCTATTTCTATTTCACTTTTAAAAGCTTCTTTGATAAATATCAACTTTTCAAGAGCTTTCATAGTAGTGAACGGAAAATAAATCCTTGATATGCTCAACCATCTGTGTTTATTAAGTAATTCATCTAATCGTTCTTTTAGGAAATCATTGATTTTTATTAAGAGCTTCTGCTGTGAACGGTTGAATATTGATTTTCACTTTTCTAAGTAAAAATTCCAAAATGAGTATATTCTTCGACTTCCTTATCAAAGTTTGCTTTTTGAGTATATTCTCAATATTTTTGTCACAATTTTTGAGCAGTCTTTGCTTTTTCTCAATTTGGAGCTATAAATTTACCATAAACAATCAGTATTTTTAATCTAGAATTTATTTCTATTTTCCACTATTTTTATATATTCAGTTAATTTATTATGTCTTTTTGTCTTCATTTTTTCTTATTATATTCCTTTATTTCTCTGCCTTCCTTCCAAGTAAGTTTATACATTGTTGTTTTTAATTGAATGAAAATGGAAAATTTCAAGTTTTATCTTTTTCATAAAACATATTCTTTAAACTTATTCACATCTACTTCTTGATCAACGTATCTTTGTAGTTCATTTTCTTTTATTTCTATAAGTTGATTTCTTTTGAATAAAATTTAATACTAATTTTTCATAGTATTGCAAGTCTTCCATACCTTTTATAAAACCTTGATACTTCTCATATATTAACTTAGCATCATCTCATACTTTGTATTCCTTTTGATTTCTTATCATACAAAATATGATTAATATAAGCTTCTAATTCTTCTTCAAAATTTCTTTTGTTTTTATATTTTTCTTATTCCTCTTCTAATGTTTTTTAGTTGCGTTTCTAAGTTTTCTAATTCAATTACTTTTCCTGATTTACTTCTGAATGCATATTCAAAATTGCTGGATTTAGAGCTATTTTGTATTCTTCTCTTTGAGAAATATCTCTTTTTGAATAAAAATCTAGTATTTTTAAATAAAAGCCCTCATTTGTTAAAATACTATTTTCTATTGAGGTCTTTTTATTGTTATTATTTTATTTATAATCATATGCTTCGGTAAACCTTTTCCTATTTTTCCAAATCATTCTTTATATATCTTACGAGTCTTACTATATTTGAAATTCTTTATTCTGTTTTCTTCTGAGGAATTAAAATGCTCATTTAATAAGTCTATATTATTTTTAAAGTTTTCAAATTGTTTTCATATTTTCTAAAAATCATATCAAATAATGCTTTTTGCTAATCTTCAATCTGAAAAGTCTTTCTAGCAATTTGAAATTCATATCAAATTTCAAATTTATGATAATTTTCATATTTAAAAATATTTTCTAATTCTTTTTAATAACATTCAAAATTTTAATAAAATATCTATGTTTTCTCTATAAATTGAATCTTTATGTGATTTAAACAGATATATATCCAAAATATCAATTTTTCATCATTTTCTTTCTAGAATATTTTCTTTTATTCAAAGTATGTTATTTTTATCTAATAAACCTAAAGTAACAGTTTTATTAATTTTTGTAATTAAAATAGTTCATAGTGTATAAAAGTTAAAAAGTAAAAATTAATCTTTATAATTGTCTATAGAAATTCATACATCATCTTTTTAGTGATCACCTAAGGTTATTTCTTTGTTTATATATTTTTCTAATTGTTCATCTGTATATCATTTCTCTCAATTTTCATGGTTTGTTTTTAATGATTCCTTTTAATTTTATTAAAGTATTCTAAGGATTTTTTACTCAGAAGCGTATCAAGTTCATTTTCCTCTCCAATCTAAAAATTCCTTTTTAGCTTTTTGTATTAATTTTAAATTTCTCTACTAGTCTATTTTTTCTTTCAAATATCTTGAGTTATTTTTAAATAGATCTGGATAATATTTTAACCTCTTGTATATATAAATTTTTCATAATCTAAACTTATTTTCATCGTTCTAAGGTTGATTTTATTATATTCTTTGATGTATAAAGACTATCATCATATTATAGCTCAAATCAGACCAGATAATATCTGCTCCCACATAACAAATTAAATTATAAATTTACTATAATATATTAAAAATATTTGAAAAATCAAATATTTGAACATTTTCTCTAAAATCCATACACTTTCTTTTGACAAAAAACAAAATTTCTTTGTAAAGCAAAATAAGAAAAATAATTTTCAAAAATATGTTAATTGAAAAGCAAAAATCACCACTGAAAAACCAATTTGTTACGGAAAAATACCCAAAAATGCCCGCAGACCACCCTGAGGACCTCTTCGGAAATGTTTCGATACCCTTCGGACCCTGAGTGAAAGCTTTTTGAGGACTTTTGGACTCAATGAAGAAAGGCAAGCCCAATAAATTACAGGAATCAAAATTTCTTTGGGATTTTTGATGGTATTGATATCGAAAAGTGTTACTATCGACAATTGAAGATGTTCAAAGTACGCTGAAAGCCTTTCGGCTCAATTATTGATCTGAACGATACCGCGATTGAGCTCAAACCAGGTGATTTTATTCGATACAATAAAGATTTGGGGACAGTAGATTTTACCCTGCTGATTCTCGCGAAAATCTGGGCACAGCTCACACCGAATGGAATCGTTCCGATTGACAAGCGACGCATCCCTGTACCGAAGCCTGAAGACACTAATAAAGAACTACAACTCAGCGGCGACCTTGAAAAAGGCGCGACCATCACTTCGAAGCAACTGGCTCATTACATTACACGACGCTGACCAGCAAAAACTGAGCCGATAGCTGTGGAACTGCTGTTGATGTGCTTTTGAATGACTTTGGAATCAAAAATGCAACCCCGGAAGTGGCCGACATGGAAAAATTGGCAAGGCTTTCTGAAAAAGATCCTCGATTCAAGCGTGTAGAAATCAATGAGTTTGGCGGAAATTCCAGAAGGCGGAATTATGACCTACAATGGGCGCGGAACGCTGAATGGAAAAACTCAACGGAAGTGCCATGAATCAAAAATTTGGGCATGTGGAAATCAAAGGAAGCAACGGAATGTTTTATAGTTTTACGCGAGCAACAATCCTGGTGGTTCTGCTAAAGAGCCTCAACTACACAATAATTTTTGAAAAATGGAAGTAAAGCGACGGGTTTTCACAGGAGGTACGTCCCTGTTGTTTCCTCACAAAAAGAATAAGCCACCAAACATGAAGTCGCCACGTAATCGAACACTCCGAACGAAACATAACCAATCGTAGCAAAAAGCACCTCGAGAAAAATAAAATTTTCTCAATACTCAAATCCAAACCCTTCGCGAAAAAGGATTTTCACTCGTACGAATAAGCCATCATTGTCTCTTCCAAAACACAAAACGCATACCTCGTTGATTATCTATGGAAATATTCAAAAATCATATCCTGTTTCTACCGCCAAAAATGGAATTGAAATGCTGATAACTATGAACAAACATCATCTGAACGCTTGAAATCAATCACAAGATTGGTGGAAAATCAGAAAAATGACGGTTTTTAAAGAAAACGTGCAGGCGCCTGAAAACTCAAAATCATGATAGAGGCGAAAAGATAATATCGCTTCTCGGATTCTGACGTCAGAGGCCTTGATCCAGTCAACCAAAACGCGGAAAAATCAGCAAATTTATTTTCATGGAACGGATGAAGAATTCTTTATTGGACAACCCGCTTCTCATGGCAGCGTATTCGTATGAAAAATGATGATATTATCTAGCTTTTTCAGTCTTCTAAAACATCGCACAAAAGTGCAAATCGCCCTACAAAATATCCTTTTTCGAGGATTTTTATTGCAAACATTTAGTATTATTATAGAGAAAATTTTTCCCTTATTTAAGCCAAAATATTATTACAAAAATTTGCAATAATTATTATTTAAAAATAAACAAAAATTTTTGCATATTTTTCCAGTATACTGAGCGAAATGAAAACTATGGTACAATTCCTCGGTGCAAATGTCCGCACATGCAAAAACTTTTTCACTATTATTGGGAAAAATGCGCTTTTATTCTGCATTCGGGTGCAGGAAGGGGCTCACACTTTTACTGATATTCGCAAAAGAAAATTGGTGATGCAAACACCAAAATTTTGACTGACCGACTCGCTGAACTCGTGAAAATAAACTCTTCGAAAGACGGATGATGGAAAATATGAACTCACGAATATAGGCAATGAGCTCACTTCTCGCCTTATGGAAGTGGCTCACCGTGGGGCGATTTGCAATGTAAAGACGAAAAATAACGATTATGGGTTATTTTATTACTACTATTACAAGAATGCAGAAGCGGTTTTATCATTTTTCAGCGTTCTGCATGAGGTAAATAAATTTTCATCGATCATAATTTTGTAAAATCGATGCGAACGATCAGAACAATCATCGAGCTTTGGAAAAGAAGCGAACTGCGCAACTCTGCGGGCACATCCATAGAATCAACTTCCTCCACACGACCAGATCACTGAATCCCAAAAGCATTCCCAACGGTTTGTGCAGATTGTAAATTGAAAAGGCTACCACGGATTTTTGAAATATTTCGAATATGGCGCGAATCTGGCGCAGAAATAAAAATAAATTTCCTGTGTTTCATCAAATTCATAAACCACAGGCGACGCCCACGGCGTTCATTCTCATCGGCGGTTTAAAAGCGACAAATATGTATTTCCTGAAAGGGAGTTCTGTATAAAATTGCAGTATATTCCATATACTCATTTTAGCAGAATTTTGGTATTTTGCAAAAATCGCATCTGTTTGACAAAAGTTCATTTTTGGTCAAAAATTTTCATCCCTTTTGAGGGGTTTTTGTTGTTATGAAATAACAGACTATCGGGGTTCGCCAGTTCCGCAAATTTTCCACGAGCCACGAGTTCATCGTATGTGCCTCGACTCAACAATTTTCCCATTTTCAATCATCAAAATTTTATCCACATTTTTGATAGTCGAAAGGCGATGAGCAATAATAATCGCTGTTTTCCCTTTTCATAAGCGCATCAAGTGATTGTTGGATATCAGTTTTATTATCAAGTGCAGAAGTTGCCTCATCAAGCACCAAAATTTGCGGATTTTGCAAAAATAACCTCGCAATCGAAAGTCGTTTCTTTTCTCCGCCAGAAAGCTTGAGGCCACGCTCACCAATCATCGTTTTCAGATACCCTTCTCGAGCTTTCCAGACAAAATCGGCCGACGCTTGTTGAAGCGCTATTTTTATTTCGTCGTCGCTCGCTCAGGGCTTTGCAACAATAGATTTTCACGAATAGTTAGATTAAAAAGCGAATTATCCTGACTCACCATACCAATATGCGCGCGACTGAGATTTTTGAGATCAGCAATATTTTGTCCATCAACCAAAATTTTTCCAGAATTCGGCTCCCAGAATCTGAACAAAAGGCTTACAATCGTAGTTTTTCCCGCGCCCGTATTTCCAACAAGCGCAACTTTTTCTCATGATAGAAAAATTCGATTTTCAAAAATTTTCGTTCATCGCTGTATCAAAATCCACATTTTCATAAACTACACCATTTTGGGTTCAAAAATTTTTCCCATCATCCAACTTTTCTGTATGGGATTTTTCGATCATTTCATATCCCAATTTCCACTTCCAACTGAAAATCTGGAAGGAACCAAAGAGCGACAAGCGGGAAATAAATGCGTTCAAATACGAAAACAAGCAAAAAGTCCCGCGATTGTGAGTTCGCCTTGCATGATAAAAATAAACGCCAAGCCCGATGACCAAAAATCGAGAAATCCTCACAAATACGCCCGTAATCATATCTCAGGCCGACCACCAACGCGAAGTAAATTTTTGCAAGCGAAGCGCCTCAGAAATTTCTTTTATACAAATTTGGAGCGAAAAATTTCTTCCAGTCGCAGAATTTTCTCGAGTTGCATATTGGAGAAAAATTCCAATATGACCAAACGCATCCGTCCAGCGCTTATTATTTTTCCCTCTTGCGGCTTGTCCGTTTTGCTCGCGATTCGAAGCCAACAATCGCCATAAATGGCAACATTGCGAGTGCCAAAATTGTCATTTTCCAATTAAATACAGCATAATTGTGAGCGCGACAATAAATGACATAATAACTTTTACAAATGTCAAGAAAAAGAAAAACAACGCGAGCATCCATTCCGCGATCAAAAATCTTTATAAATGCTACCAGATTTTTGGACAAAAATCACCATACTGACATCAGGTTTTTGCGTATTTTATGGAAATAAAATTATGGAATTCGAGCGCGGTTTTTGTCAGAAATAAAGTATCGATGAATGTAAGTCAACACCATATTTATCAACAAATATGCCTCAAATCGCCAAAAATCAAAAATCATTCAGCAAAAATTACCCGTTTGTTGAAAATCTTCCAAAAATCCAATCGTACTTGCCATAAAAATCGGCTCTCAGCATCGCCACAGCCGCTAGCAAAAAGTGTCACAAAAACGAAAAAAGAAAAATTTGGCATATCCGCAAATTCGATAAATTCACTAAAAACTCGTTTAAGATTTTTCATAATTATAAAAATACTAAAAATATCATTATTTTGCATCTTCGCCCTAAATATGGTACGCAATATAGACAAGGATCATGCTCAGTAAAGCAATTCCGAAAGTGTTGAGATTTTTCAGAATCAAATCTTGCTGATTCGCAGTAACCAATACAAAAGCAAAATAATATTCCAAATTCCCGCGCCGATGAGGGTGAAAAGCGAAAATTTCACAAAAATTCATCTGAAAACTCCGGCTGGCAACGAAATAAGCTGACGAACCGCTGGTAAAAATCTCCCCACCAAAGTCGTTTTGCCCACCATTTTTCGCAAAATATTTTTCCGCCTGTTCGTAGTGGAGACGGCTTCAAAACAAATTTTCCGTATCAATAAATTTTTTGAGGAGTGGTCCACCCAAAAATACCCAATTACATAATTGATTGAAGCCCCCGAGCCACGCCCCAAGAGTTCCTACCAAGAAGGCAATTCAAAATTCATCTGACCAGAATGCGCAAGCACTCCGGCCGGAATCATCGCAACTTCCGAAGGAAATGGCACTAAAACTGGATTCAATCGTCATCATGATAAAAATCCCTATATAGCCCATTTGGCAAAAATTTCCAAAACCCACTGTACAAAATCGTGCAGCATAAAGCAAAAATTAGATTTTTATTGTAGTGATTTTTCGAAAAATACAACCGAAAACACTCTCAAAATTATGAAAAATTTACATGTGCTATTGCGATTTTGCATTTAATATGAAGAATTTTTCCCTTATATAAGTCTTTTTATTATTGCAAATACTTTGTAATGAAATATTTTTGAAAGAGAAAATCCCCCAAATCGGGAGATTTTTAACAACCTTTTTCTTTGAGCCAAGCAACAAGATTTTTCAATTTTGACAATTTCCCTGTTCGCCAGAATCTCGGGAAACGAACCGTTACTTGACCTTGGTTGTAGTTTTTCTGGTTCGACCCGCAATCGCGAATGGAATTTCCCATTTCTTCGCTGCGCTGATAGCGTTTTCCAATCGTTCCAGCCTCATCATATTCGCACACAAAATGCTCTGAAAGCAGTTCATACAATTCGCTCGCCTCATTGGCAAATTTTTCCAGGGTGGATATATTGCCACTTTGATTGGAGCAATCGCTGGCGCAAATCGCATCACAACACGCTTTCCTTCATTATTTTTCAATTTCTGTATAAGCATTTGTCAGTGCCGCCAGTCGCGTTAAACCAACAGATGGTTCAATCACATACGGCACATATTTGGTATTATTGTATGGACTCAAAATATGACAAATCCTGCTTTGACTCATTCATGTGCACGAAGGTCAAAAATCAGTACGATCAGCAATACCCCACACCCGCCCCCAACCAAAAGGAAATTGAACTCAATATCCGTCGTTGCATCACTATAATGTGACAACTCATCCGGTTCATGATCTCGCATACGAAGAGAATTTTCGGCAATTCCAATCGTTTTTACAAGAAAATCCCAACACGCTTTTTCCAGAATTCGTGCCATTCAGGTGCTTTCCCGGAGCGACTGATTCTGGTTCGCAGAAAAATTCGATTTCCATTTGTTCAAAATTTCGCGTTCGGAAAAATAAAATTTCCTGGCGTAATTTCATTTCGGAAAGCCTTACCAACCTGAGCAATTCCGAACGGAACTTTTTACGAGAAGTTCGCGCCACCTGGAGAAAAATTCACAAAAATCCCCTGCGCCGTTTCGGGTCGCAAATACACTGTCGCGGAACTGTCTTCTGTCACACCCTGCGAAGTCTTGAACATGAGATTAAATTGTTTCGCGTCGGACCAATCACCCACTTCGCCCGTGTTTGGATTTTTCACCGTTTCACCAATCATCACTTCCGTTTGTTTTTTCGAGTGACCAAGATTCTGGAATGAGATTATTTACACCATATTTTGTCTTTTTAAATTTTCCGCGTCGGCACCCATTTTTCAATCAAATCTTCCAAAAAGCTTGTCGGCACGAAATCGCTCTTTGGTATTTTTATCGTCAATAAGCGGATCACTGAAGCCACCAACATGGCACAGACGCCACCCAAACCTGCGGATTCATCAAAATCGCAGAACTCAAAAAGTACCATATCGCGGCGTTTTTGGACAAAAATTTTTAATCCAAAAGGTTTTTGATATTTTCTTTGAGAAGTGCACCAAGTGGCGCATAATCCCTACGAATTCGCAAGCTCGCCATAAATCTCAGAACCCTGATAAACAAAAACCTTTTTGTCTTCGCAAAAGTCACAAGTGTTCTGCATATCTGTCGTCATATTTTATAAAAATAAATTTTCTTTTTGAATTTTTATCAAAAACCCCAAAAGATTACTGGGGTCCATTTCGTTATTTTTGGACGTGTTCCACCCAAATTCTTCATTGAAGCACTTTTTGATTTTGAATTTTTCTCCACCAGACGCCACTCGGTTTCATCGAATTTTCAAAAATTTCTAAAATTATTGTAGAAAAATTGTAAAATTGTCAAATCTGAAAAATCAACGCAAAAATATTTGCATGAAATATGGCAAAATATTTTTGTACAAAATTTATCTATTTACTATTTTTCTATGACTCTCAACGCTCCCAATTTTTCTGAAAATTCGGAAATTTCTACAACCGTAGATTCTCTCGACGGTATTCGAAAATTTTTGGCAGAAAATAAAATTTCCAATTTATCATCGAAAAAGAAAGTAGCGCAAAGTTTTCATGGCAAAAATCCCAGCCAAAACGCGCGTTTCACTCTGTGGATAATCTTCTGAAAGTTGAGCGATTCTGTGATTTCTCTCGGAGAAAATATTCGCGAAATGGTGTAAAAACTCGCGCTCTCGTGCAGAATATTCATTCTCGTGCGATACAAATCGTGAGTCCTGGTTCGCCAGTTGTACAGCCAGAACATCATTAACTCGCAGCCGCATAAAAATCCCCTTCTGGGGGATTTTTTAAATATCCAATCGCAAAACTCGCTGATTAAATTTTCGGTAAAAATACGGAATTTTTATATAAAAATCGAAATATCATTGGAAATTTTTCTGATCAAAATCACTCAAAAATATTCTTTTGTCACATGAATTCTTGGATTCCAATCCTCAATTTCTTGTGCTTTTTAACGCCCCATTTGAATTCGGCATTTTTACTTTTTCAGAGCATCGTGCGATTTTGCTTTTTCCCACCAAAACAACCGGTAACAAATCCATCAAAATCGTAGCTGGAATTTTTCTCAACAATTTTTCAAAAATTCACGAACTTCGTCTGGCGAAAAATACATCAAAACACCTTCTACAATAATCAGAATTGGTTTCTTGTGGGACAAAAACCATATCAACCAAGAATAATCAAAAAGTGAAATCGGCAAATGGGAATTCTGATTCGTCGCAGGCAACAATTTTTCGCGCGTTTCGATAGATTGTGGCAAATCCAGATCATACCAATGTGTCACATTGGGGCGACCAAAGTCGATCAAATCGTGCATCAAGCCCAGTTCCGAGCTGAATCACAACACAATCAGGATTTTTCCGCGATGAATTTTTCGCTTCATCATCAATCAGTTTTTGCGCGGATAGAACATCCAACCTGCGAAAGTTTAGATTTTTAAATTTAGAAAAATCGTAATCAATCTACGCATTCAACCGCCTTTTGATCGATAATAATGGGATTTTTCGTCTGCGTCTCGACGGCACGCGCCCAAACGGTAATCAACATCGTTTCTGGAACATTTGTCAATTTTGTGTCGTTACTTTTTCCATAAAATAGTAAAATTATAAAATAAAATATACTATATATTGTAGCCTCTTGGAAGTTTTTGTCAAAAATAATTTTCAATTTACGATCGTATAATATCACTATGAAACTTGACAATTCTTCATACCACTGATAGTTATATCAAAAATTGGCAGACGCAGGAATCTCAACTCACAAGCGATTTTCTCATGAATTTTCCCAAAGATTTGGAGAGACAAATCAAATCTTTTAACACGCTTTCACCAGTATCAATGTCACCGAAAAACAGGCGATAAAAATGCCAAATTGAACTCATCACGAGCGAAATCACACGAAACAAGAAAACGCTTATCAAAGCGGTTTTGACGGATTCGGATGGGAATTACGCAGAAGCGAGTTTAGTTTAATCGTAAATTTTTGTTGCAAAAATTTTTCCGTGGCGATACGGTTGTGATTTTTGGACAGCCAAAATACGAATACGGAAAACTTTCTTTTCCCAATGCAGAAATCGAGCATCTTCGCGAAACGCAAAGAAGTTGTGCCACTTTTTATAGTGATGTCAATTATATTCCAGGGTCGTGGATTCGTGAAAAATGGAATATGTAAAAATTTTATCTCAGAAATTCCCGAAAAATTCCCGCACCGATTCGTGATGACTTCGCTCGATGACGGAAAAATATTTTTGCCATCCATTTTCCCAAAAAGTGTAGAAGATTTTGAACGAGCCAAAAAGAGCTTGGTTATGCGGAAATGTTCGATTTTTCATGATTGGAGAAAAATATTCGCTTCGCGCAGCCTCAGAAGGTGCTTCGTTGCATATTCCGATCGATGCGGAGCTGATGAAATCACTCATTGAAAATCTGCCTTTTACGCTGACTAACAAACAAAAAAATCGTGATTTTTCAGATTCTCAAAGATATGGAATCTAACTTTGCGATGTCGCGAATGTTGCAAGGCGATGTAGGAACTGGAAAAACTGTGGTGGCGCTTCTGGGTCGGGATTCACGCGATTCTACAAACACGAAAAATCCATAACCAAGAATTGCAAATTGCCATCATGGCACCGACAGAAATCTTGGCACGACAACATTTTCTCGGGAATGAAAAATTGGCTTTTTCACTTGGAATCACCGCAGATTTGCTCGTTGGATCACTCACAACAAAGCAAAAATCCGACGCTAAATCTCGCCTCAAATCTGGTCAGACAAATATTATTTTCGGGCACACGCGCTTATTCAGGATGATGTGTCAGTTCAAAAATCTGGGATTTGTGGTGGTTGACGAACAACATCGTTTCGGCGTGGAGCAGCGAAAAGCACTCGAGGAATATTGTTCGCTCGGGTTTTGTAAAAATTCTGAAAATTCCAAAAACTGGAATTATTCTCCCATGTGCTCAATATGTCTGCAACGCCAATTCCGCGATCACTCGCGATGACGATGTATGGCGATCAAGATATTTCCGTACTCAATGAATATCCCTGCTGGCAGAAAAGCGATTCATACGCGCGTGGTGAAAGATTTTGAACGCGAAGAAATGTATCGATTTATTGAAGAGGAAGTCAAAAATGGGCGTCAAGTTTATTGGATTTCGCCACTTGTAGAAGAATCTGAAACACTTGATGTCGCGTCCGCAACGCAAAATGTTTTGAGCTTTTGAGGTAGTGTTTTCCTAATTTTTTCTGTCGGACTCATTCACGGAAAAATGAGCGGAAAAGAAAAAGACGCGATTATGCAAAATTTTTATGACAATAAACTTCAGATTTTATCATCCACTTCGGTTGTGGAAGTTGGGGTGAATAATCCGAATGCGACAATTATTTGTATCGAAGCAGCGGAACGATTTGGACTTTCGCAACTACATCAGTTTTCGTGGGCGCGTCGGGCGCGACGAACACCAGTCGTATTGCTATCTTTTTACAACCAAAGAATACAAATCTGAGCGGCTTCGTGCGATGGAAAAAGCAACGATGGATTTGAACTCGCTGAAATCGACCTCGAGTTGCGTGGACCAGGTGAAGTATACGGCGTTCGTCAATCCGGCGTTCCCGATCTCAAATTTGCTGACTTACGCGATGTAGATGCGATTGCTGAGGTTCGCGAAGATATCGAAGAATATTTAAAAATCAAAAATAAATAAAAACAGGCTGAATAATAGACCTGTTTTTAAAAAATATTCCAAAAATATTACTTGATATAATCCATAATTTTGGCGTATTTTTGCGAATTTTTATTCACGCAATATTGTGTGCAAGCCTTTAGTGAACTATGATTGATGGCGATTTCGAGGTTGTGACGATAATCATTTTTGAGAACTACAAGCAACCAACGCGTCGATATTTCCAAGCCACTATCCATCATTTTTCTCGCAAAAATTCAAATTGCTCCAAATAATTTTTGGTGCTCAGGATTTTTCGCATCATATGCTTGCGCAAAATCTTTCATCTCACGCGCAATCTCACACAAATATTAATCTCTTCCTGCTTCAATTCTATAAATGAATGCTCATGGAGAGATTCTTCTACATCAATTTTTCGCCAACCAAGTGGCATATACGAGGCAAAAGTGTGTTTTTCCACAATCTAAAAATATTGATAACAAAATGATTATATAAGTTCTTGGAAAAAGCAAGTTTTTGAGAAATTTTCTTGACAAATAATATCTGTAAAAAGTATAAAAATTTTCGTACTTTTTCGTATATGGCTCAAAAATTGCAAAACGGATACCAAATTCTTTCGCATGGTGGAATCGGAAAATCGAGAAAAATTATAATCTCACTGGGTCGTGCCACGAGTTGCGTGTGGCACTGCAAGGTGAGATTTATCATATCTCGTGGATATAGGGTGGCTATCAATGACCCGGAAAAATTGGACCGAAATCTGGATGAAATTTTTGGAATGAAAAACCATGAACACTCTCGCGTTGAAGCGGTGGTTTTTACACATTGACACATGGATCATATTGGCGATGCCCTTCATCTCACGCGCCATAGCGTTGGGGAAAATTCTCGCATCATCCTGTACACGCGATATTATCAAAATTGCTCTGGAAGACGCGATTAAAAATCGCGGAAACAGATTATGAAGTCAAGCAAAGCAATTTTCAGTCATATGTCAAAAAGGTGCTTTCAAATGCGGTACAAATCGTAAAAGAATATGAAAAATGGAGGAATCAAACGAAACGCAAATGGCGACCGCATGGCCACAACAATCGAGGAGCAAAATCGAGATATACACTATCAAGAGGCGAAAAATCTTGAAAAAGAAAAATATCGACGCGCACGACAAAAATTGGCGACTCACACCACCACAAAACCAGAATTCAATATCGATGATTTGGGGAAATTATTAGAACAAATTGAAACACATGATTTTTGTTAATGGCTGGAACCAGATTGTGCCAGGGAAAAATTGCAGTTTGTATGTTTAATGCTGGACATATTCTCGAGTGTCAGCCCACTTTTTCCGTATTACAGACGCAAAAGGCGAAAATCATTTTGTCCATTTTTCTGGTGATATTGGCTCGTATCAAGGCAATATCATCGCCAGCAGGGCTTCCGACCGCGCAAAAATTTTCCAATCGAAACGCTCCTGATCGAATCGACATATGGCGGGCGTGTTCGCGAAGATTTTGATGTCAGTTTGAAAAATTTGAACAAGATTTGGCGCGCGATATCAAAAAATATAATACAATTGTGCAAGCCTGTTTTTTCGCTAGATCGTTTGCAAAAATTCTTTTTACGATTGATATGCAGAAAGGCTTATTCAAACAACATTCCCATTCTTGTTGATTCAAAAATGGGTGCTGAATATGTCGATCCATACCTCGATGAAGCCAAAAATGCTTTGCGAAGCATCTCATCCAAGCGTGCCCGACCAACTCGCTGTCAATACAAAAATTTAGAAAATTTCATTGATTATCTCGATCCAAAAATAAAAATTATGAAGTTATCTCAACTGAGACGCGCGGGTATACTCGGCGGGAAACTTGATGGCAAGAAAAATTATTCTCACAGCTTCCGGAATGGCTGAAGGTGGACCTGTGATTGAATATCCCTAAAACGATTCGCGGATGACGAAAAAGTGTTTTTATTTTCCAGGATTTTTGGTGCCAGGGACTCGTGGGCATGCAATCGCTGCGGAGCGCCCAGAATGAAAGGAAAAATCGTGACGCTCGAAGGAAAAACTTTCGAAATTCGCGCCAAAAATGGAACAAAAAATCTGGATTTTTCTGGACATGGCGATGAAAAGATTTGCTCAAATATTTACAATCCACGAATCTCAAACGAGATGCACATATTCTCGTTGTTCACGGCGACACAAAAAGCTCTTCAATGGCGCTCAAACATACGCTTGAACGCAAAGATTTTCCGCAAATCGTTCATGTTCCTGATCTGGAAGAAATTTATACCGTCAATTTTTGATAAATAATTTTATATCTCGAAAAATCGAAAAATCGCACTCAGTCATGACGAGCAAATTTTACAAACCAAAAATACCTTCATAAGCGAGGGTCGCAAAAATCTGACAAAATTTTTGAGTAATATCACGCATAGAATTTATGGAATTATGCGATTTGAAGCACTTTCTCCCGAAGAACAAAAATCTTTGACGAATTCTCCAAATTCTGCCATTTTGCACGAAAATCTCACAAATATTTTGCATAATACCGAAAATCTTGCAAATATTCTCGCCTATCGTTCTCATAATGGTGTGCGCTGGCAATGTAATAGCGCTCACAAAATGAAGCAACATTTACTCGATCAATTTAGTCCTTCAGGTGAAAGTTCCAGGATTTGCACAAAATGAAGCAACATTTACTCGATCAATTTAGTGGCGGGCGGGCAGCGAAATTATTTTGTAGTGAAGCGATGATGCAAAGCGACCCGCAAAAGTTTTCATTTTTGCCAGTCAAGGAGCTTGATCTCAACTACAAAACCGATATGATTTCGTCGTGTTCCCTATCATCAAAATAACGCACTCAAAACGCTCGCAATTGGTGCACAGATCACGACTGCGCCGATTGATATGATTTCTGAAAATTTTCATGAAATACGAAGAAAAATTGGAACAAATGCGCGCAGTGATGCCATTTTGGGAATCCAATCAAACTCAGCGTGATCTCAAAAATCGCTTCGGAAAGCTCACAACGGCCGATATGATGTCATATATTGCACTGAACGGCGACCTACGAAAAATTTTTGGGGCAAAATTCGAATTATTCAGAAACCAAATTTCAAGAATGGAAATCCAAAAATTTTGAAGGAAATAGCGTATTAGAGCAATTTAAAATGGTTATGCGAGGATTTTCGCATCATTGCTAGAAGAAATTTTCGCGCGTACAACATTTGATCGATGCGACCCTCTCGAAAAATTCAGGAAAATTTACGAGGAAAAAATCGTCATTTTATGCGGTTTATGAGCGAAATTTGTCGTTCAATTCTGAGACTAATGAGCTCACGCTCAGCATAAAAACGCGATGAAATCATTGCTCGCGCTATTTTTCATTACACCCAAAAATGCAGAAAAACTGGAAAAATCCACATAAAAACTCCGCACAATAATGCGGTTTTCTTGACAAAAATGGAAATATAATTTTTCTATGAATCAAAATTTTTACAACAATATTTACAAAAACTCAAAAATCTGGAATTGAGCGAAAAATTCCAAATATTTCGAAGAAAATGCTCGGTTTATCGGAACAATTCTGCGCGATCCAAAAATATTCTCGAAATCGGAGACGGCGAATGGTTTTTCGGCGCTGAGTTTTTCATTATGAGCTTGCGAAAAATTCTCAAAATCCTGACGAAATCGCCAATATTTTTACGATAGAATACGCTTGGAATGCGCACATTGAGGCAACAGAGCATTTCAAAAATTGTAAAATCAAAAATATTTTTCCGATCTGGGGCGATTCAAAAATTCTTCCAGGATTTGCGGACAACTTTTGATGTGATTTATATCGATGCGATGAAAAAGAATATTTGGATTATTTTTGTATTATCGCTTCCCAAAGCCAAAAATGATGCTATTTTTATCATCGATGATGTCGAAAAATTCGTTTCACACAAAATGCAGAATTTTTATGATTTTTGCACGAAAAATATCGCCTATCGGTTGGAAAAACCGATTTAGACGATAGTATTATGATTATTGAGAGAAAAATATCGCGCTCTAAAAATCCCCAAATGAGAATTTTTAACAACCAGATACTGGCATTGACTGTTTGAAGGCATCAAGACCCTGAGTACAAGCCTGTGTCTGAAGATCTGCTGGAAGTTCAGCAAAACCTTTTTAAAGCTCATCTACTGCCTGAGTAAGTGCATCACCAGTGAAAACCACTTTTTCCATTGCACAAAGAGTAGTATTTTACATAATCATCACAACCAGCAGACAAAGAAGCTGAAGAAGTAGAAGTAGAAGTAGTTGTTGCTTTAGTTGTTTCAGTTGCTTCTGTAGATTCAACCTGTACACCATCCGCAGTTGCTGGTACTGATTCTGTCTTAACTGTAGTCTGAGTATGCAGTTTTTACAGTCTCGGCAGCCTTGTTTCCACAAGATGCAAGAAATGTAGAGTGCTACAAGAGCAATAAGAGCTTTTTCATAGAATTTAAAATAGAATATAAAAAGCCTGCGCATTATAAATATGAAAAAGACAAGATTTTTCACGATTTTTCAGGAAAAATCCAACATCCATAGAAATACTTTTTATAAAGGGAAAAATTGATTTCCAGAAAAAAATATTGACTATAGAAAGATTAAAAATAATTATAAAAATATTTTTCTTAAAAATCAATTTAAAATTTAAAGTTTATTGAAAATAATTGCTTTTTGGAAAAATGATAAAAATAGTAGCACTATTTATTATTTAGCAAAAAGATTATGCTACTTTCTAAATTTCAACTGACGCAACTTTTTCAGGACTCACTTCAAAAGGGACTTGTGCTCGTGGATTTCTGGGCGGAATGGTGTGGACCTTGTCAGATGATGCTTCCTCGTCTCAGAAAGAGCTCGCTTCTCGTGTAGATGGAAAAAGCAATCGTCGCAAAACACAATGTAGACAGCGATTCTGAAACTCCTGCTTCTATGCGAATCATGTCAATCCCAACAATGATTCTCTTCAAAGATGGTCAACCAGTAGAAAAATGGGTTGGAGTTCAGGAAGTTTCTGTTCTTGAAGAAGCTATTACAAAACACATAAAAAATTCCCAAATTAGGGAATTTTTGTTACCTAAATATATTGCAAATATTTTGCAATAATATTTAGCTTATATAAAGGAAAAAATATTATTTTTTTAATAATACAAAAATTTTGCAATAATAAATTTTTGGGAAAGAAACAGAGAATAATTGCAAAAATTTTGCAAAAATAAATATTTTGACAAAAATAAAAAGACTCTTTCGAGCCTCTTATCCCTTATGATTTACCTTATCGCTAAGGCAAATACATTATACATAAAAATATAAAAAGTCAATATTTTTAATTTTTCTTTTGAGAATTGTCGGAAAGAATATGTTCTGTTGCCTGATGTGTCTCCTGCAACGCTCGCGTTAAGCCTTTTACTCAGCTTCTGAAGTCAGGCCCACGACGCCAAATATTCGCGAAATGCATCGAAAAAGATGCTTCCTTTCCTTCGATTTTTGGAAGCTAGATTTTCGTGATGCGAAAAGGTTTTGTTCATTCATATTCTTCCTTGATGATAACACACAAATCACAAAAAGTCAAATTTTTGAAAATTTTTAGATTTTTGACTTTTTATGGAAATATGATATTTTTATGAAAATTATTAACAAAAATTACTATTTTTACGATACTGGGAATATTTTTCTCGGCACATTTTAGCGAAATTCCGCATGCGGAAAGCGCGTGCTGGGCACCATAGTTCTTCAAAAGATGATGGCATGGGAAGTATTGTGCTCACGGCCATCGCAATACTCTACTACGCGATTTATGAAATTCGTCGACAAAAATGCTCAAAAAGGCAAAAAGACTTGGCGGACGCACTCAAAGATGATTCAAGTTGGAATTTAGATTGACTCAAAAGAAGTGACAAAAGAATATTTTTCTTAAATATCAAGATGCGTGGATGGAGAAAAATCTTGGTCGATGCAGCCATATATGACGGATTTTTATTATCAAAAAGCTCAGAAAAATCCTTGCGGGTGAAGCAGGCCTCAAAAATATTATGAAAAATATTCGCATCAACAAAATGGAGCTCATGTCGGTGCGAAATTATCCTGGGCAAGGATGGTGACATGTTCGCGATGGAAATTAAGGGCTCAATGATTGATTATACGATTCGCGAACGCGACGGAACTTTCGTAAGTTCGCCCATTTATCGCAATAAATATGAAAGTCTTGGACACTATGAAAATCGCGCGAAAAACTGAGGCCTCATCTTTCATAGAATATTATATTTTTATCCGAGTGAGACAATACTTGAAACTCAATAACATTAAATCAGAATTTTTCCATTATTCGTGATGTAATTGACTTTCCGAATCAAAACTTAAAACAAATTCTGGAGCAAGATTCGACGAGCGTAAATGATGACGTTTTTATAACACTTCGGTTGATAAAAATATTAAAAATCAGACCGCGAGAAATGCTGATGAAAATCAAGAAAAATCGTCCCAAAAACGAAAAACGAACCCATTAATGAGCAAGAAAATCCATTTTTCCAGAATAAAAATCCCCAATGGGGATTGTTTATTCTTCATCATCAGATGCTTCAGAAGCTGCTTCAGCAAATGCTGGAGCATTTTTCCGCTTTCACGCACTTTCTGTTCAAGTTCCTTCATAATTTCTGGGTTTTCTTTGAGGAAATTGCGAGAATTTTTCGCGACCCTGACCCAGACGAGTATCGCCATACGAGTAGAACGCACCCGCTTTTTGATCACACCACGAGCCACGCCAAGATCCAAAAATTTCACCTGCGAGAGAAATTCCTTCATTGAAGAGGATATCCACTCTACTTCACGGAATGGAGGCGCTACTTTATTTTCTACAACCTTGATTTTCACCTTATTTCCCATCGCTTCTTTGTTGTCACCAGTTCCCTGTTCGAGTTTTTCTTTGCGGCGAATATCAAGGCGCTGAGAAGCATAAAATTTGAGTGCATTACCACCAGTCGTTGTTTCAGGAGAACCGAACATTACACCGATTTTCATACGAATTTGGTTGATAAAAATCACTGTACAATGCGACTTGTTGATAGCACCCGTAATTTTTCGGAGAGCCTGAGACATAAGGCGCGCGTGAAGTCCCATGAAGCTATCACCCATATTTCCTTCGATTTCCGCCTTCGGCGTCAAAGCAACCACAGAATCGACAATAATCAAATCTACCGCCCCAGAATGCACAAGTGCATCCACGATTTCAAGCGCTTTGTTCTCCATGATCTGGCTGGGAAACGATGAGGTTCATCGATATTTACACCAATTTTTGTGCATACGAAGGATCAAGCGCGTGTTCCGCATCTACAAAGGCTGCAACACCGCCTGCCTTTTACACTTCAGCAATCGCATGAAGCGTTAATGTTGTTTTACCAGAAGATTCTGGACCATAAATTTCGATGATTCGCCCTTTTGCATATCCGCCACCAAGCGCATCGTCAAGTGCAATAGATCCAGATGAACTCGTCTCAACACGCATATGCACGCGTTCTCCGAGTTTCATAATTGATCCAGCCCCAAACTGCTTCTCAATTTGAGAAAGTGCTGTAGTAAGGGCTTGTTTTTATTATCGTTCATAATCTTGAAATTAAAATACTGACTTGATTTTTCTAAAAATTCAAAAATTTTCAAAATTCTGCATTGATTATACAAAATTTTTCACTTTTTGCAAAAATAAAAATTATGATTTGAAGAAATTATTTGTTTGCAAGGAGTTTCACGAATCCGATCTTGAAGCGTCGGAATTACATTTTCTTCAAACCAAGAATTTTTGTTTTCTCCATCGAAAATTGAGCGGACTCGGATGCACAATCGCCAAAAATGATGAAGAATTTCCGTTCAGCGTAAATTTTGAATTTGAAGGAAAAATTATACCGGCTGTGCAGGCGAAACGAATCCCTTTTTCATGATGGGAAGATTTGGGAGAAAATTTCAAGTTTTTCTCACCAAGACGGGCATTGAATATCATAGTTCTGTTCCAACTGATGGTAAATACGGAGATGTATACGAGCGATGATTTGGTACAAATACATTTTTGAATACCCAGCCGACCCTAAAAATGACATTACATCGTTTTGCGAAATAATTCTTACGATGACACGATTTATTGGAATGGTGACGATAAAAATCGATCACGAAACTTGCGAAAAATTCGCTGATGATAAAAGATTTGATGGCATTTGGAATTTTTTTATAATTGCAAAAGAGTATATCAAAATTAAAAACATCATCCGTTCTTTTTGTACTTTTGGGACAGATTTTATTTTTTTGGAAAATCTTGACTTTTAGTGCTTTTGTATATAATGAACAAGATTTTTGTTGGGGTATCGCTAAGTGGTAAGGCATCGGACTCTGAATCCGACATGCGTAGGTTCGAATCCTACTACCCCCAGCCATCTGGATCTGTAGCTCAGTCGGTTAGAGCAGAGGCCTCTTAAGCCTAAGGTCCTGGGTTCGAGTCCCAGCAGGGTCCACCAAATAGATAACTCAATCAAATTTTTCTAAAAGACAAATTTGAATACAAAAACAATTATTTCTATTTTTTGAGATAATTATAAAAAGATAAAAATCTCAAAAAGCAGTAATTTTTACTTACTGCTTTTTATTTCTAATAAATTTATTTTACCTTTTTACACAAAACCTCTATTATGCCAGGAAGATATATAGAACACAAAGTCATTCTTTCTATGATTGTAAATATCACACCGTGTTCACTCCTCAGTATAAGGGAAAAAATATTATAAGGGAAAAAGCTATTGATTGAAGTTTTTTCAGAATTTTTCTTGTTTTTCTAAATTTTGACGTTCTTTTATAAAATCTACAATAAATTGTAGATTTTTATCTATATTGTTTAATTTTTTTGTGCTCGTTCATTAATCTTCCAGTACCAGCAATTTATTTCACGAAACAAGAAAAAAATAACAATAGAGAATATACAATGCAAGCAGGAATTTCATTTTGATAATCACATTTTCATAAAAATTAAGATATTTCGATATTATCACAATTCTCGCTTTTTGCAAATAATCAAATGAAAAAAAGTATTGCTTGGATTAAGAAAAAGATGAAAGAAAAAGTGTTGCACTTCGAAATTTAATTTAGCAATAAAAATTTACTCATATTTACAAAAATTTTTAAGATATACTATTCACTCATATATTTCAAATTCCTTTTCTTCATAAAAACATAATATCATTGAAATTTTCAAAAATTCATATACTTCTCATGTTTTTAAAAAGATTATGGCTGTGAAAAATTTCTATCGAACTCTTGCAAGATGTGGCTCATATGGGCCGAAAAGGCGATATTATCGAGGTTTCTTCGGCTCAAGCACGCAATTCTTTGATTCCCAAAATTGCTATCGAAGTCACTCCAGAGCGTCTCAAAAACTCGAGCAAGATAAAAAACGTGCTCAAAGATCAAGCTCGTGAGCGCCTTGAAAAAGCCTTTGACATTCAAAAACTTTAGAAAATCAGGAATTTCATTTTTCACTCAAAAGGATGGGAAAATTTTTTAGTGGGCTCAGTGAACATGAGATTATTTCCGCGATTGACAAAAATTTCACATTCATTTTGAAAAACGCGACATTAAATTACCGAACAAAACGCATATCAAAACCACTGGGCGCCACCTTGTGTACATCCACATCACGCACGATACGATTGCGAAAAATCTTTATCGAAATCACTATTGATGAAAAATAATTATATCGCGCTCGACTACGGCACGCGCAAAACTGGCCTCGCCTATTCGGTTGAAAATTTTTGTTTTGCGCACAAAACGGTACCTACGAGCGAACTTCTCGCCCTATTTGGAAATATTTATTGCCGACAAAAACCGAGTGTCATCATCATTGGAATGCCGTACAATATTGATGGCACGATGTCCCCACATGGAAATCGCGTGAAAAAAATTTTTGCCAAAAACTCGAAAAATTTGGGTTTGCCGATTATTTTTCACGACGAACGACTCACGACGAGCGAGGCAAAAATTGCTTTTTGCTGAAAAATAATTTTTCCGGCGATATTGAGCTGCCAGTGCGCGCTTGATTCTGGAAAATTTTAGATTGACAATAAAAACATCATTTTGTCAAGAGTATTTTTGTCAGGATTTTTCTAAAAATTTGCGCTTTCAAAAAACTTTTGCTACCATAGAAGAAATAACTTCCTTCTATGGTTTTTCTTTCGTCATCTCTTCGGAAGAAGATTTCTCGCACTTCCGAGGCTTCACACTCGTAGAAATTATGATTGTCATTGCAGTATTGGGACTTTTGTTCTTGGCAATGAGTCATTTTAATGTGAGTGCTTCTGTCAATCAACAACGAGCAGAATATATGACGAATGTTATTCATGACATGATTCGTGATGCTCGTCAGGATACATTTCTTGGAAAAATGCCGTCTGCTGGAACTATTGCCACAGAACAGAACTGTATATATTGGAAAAAGGCTCCTTCAAAAGAACCATCAAAACAGCTGATGGAACTATTACAACAGAAGGACAATCTTTTGAACCACCATTTTTTGATGGAGACAATAATTACAAAATTGATACCATTCGTGTGTCTACCGGTGTATTGTCTCACAACTATGAAGCTCCTCTCTATGAAGGAGATGTTTGGCTTGATGCTGATGAACTCAGCCTCATCTTCAAACCAGGAAGCACCGCTTTCTTCTGGTCTTGCCAAGAAAAAATGGAAATAGTGTCGTAGGGAAATAATGAAGTCCTCAGGTCCTATGTCATTACCGTAGACTACAAAGGATTTAAACGATACATCTATGGAGATATGCTCAATGGGGATATTTCCATGAAGAATCAAGACAGCAACAAAAATGCTGACAAATTAGCAAGTGTTGGAACGGTCGTGACTCCACCTCCTACTTCCAGTCCAGCGATTCCTCCAACGCCTCCTACACCTCAATTCCACCACACCCACTCCACCACCATCATGCCCACTTCCAAATCAGGTGCGCGACAATGCTGGGTATGTGTGAACACAACCTGAGTTTGTAGTTCTACTGATGCTGGATATATTGCCAATGGAAATAGCGAAAAAACTTGGAATGCAGCCGCGAATGCATACGGACCATGTACTCTCAAGAATTGTAATCCTGGATTTCACAAAGAAGGAAATTCTTGTGTTCCCAACAAAAAACCTTGTACTATTGCTAATGGGGTGGAGAACAAACATGGAACACCACAACGAATACTTGGTGAGCTTGTGAGTAAAAACATGTAATACTGGTTACAGAGAAAGTATGAAATGGGTGTAAACCAGATACCCCGTAACACCAACTCCAACTCAACTCAACTCAACTCCAACTCCAACTCCAACTCCAACTCCACCAGTTACCCTCCAATGCCTCCAACGCCTCCTACACCTCCAACTCCGAGATGTCAGGCTCATGAGGTATTGCATAACGGAGTGTGTAAAAAGAAAACAGAAACCTGTACTCTTGCCAATGGGAGTGGAGAGAAAACATTTAATACTGCCACTGGAACCTATGGTGCTTGTACTCTCAAGAATTGTAATCCTGGATTCCATAAAAATGGAAATTCTTGTGAATCTAATCACACGAGCCTGTATTCAGCAATCCCAAATTCCAAGAACGCTACTCAGACTTGGGAATGCTGCTACAGAATACTTGGAATACTTGTCAGTTTGAATGTAATACTGGGTATGCAAAAGTTGGGAATGTGTGTAAGAAGAATGATGCCTCAACCGGTTTTTATCCAACCTACCGGGAAAGTAGAGGTAAAAATTACTGTCACCTCTCATGGAATTACAGACCCTGATGGGCTACAGAATCCAAAATATCTTCTCTTCAAGGGAACAACACAGATTGCAGAAAAATACTACTGGTATTTTCCCAAATCTGGAGAAAATGGTACAGTATACCATTAGGACCAAAAAGCACAGGTCAAGAATGGAGTCACAGACCAGTTCAGAGAAGTAAAGAATCCTATCCCTGATACATTGACAGTACTTGTCTGTGATAATGGAACACACATAGAAGGAAGCGCATGTGCACCAGACAAGAAATCTTGTACTATTGCCGATGGTAGCGGAGAACAAGTATGGAATTCTGCTACGAATACTTGGTGAACATGTGAAGTAAAAAGCTTGTAATGCTGGGTACACAAAAGAGTTGGGAATGTGTGTAAGAAAGACGAGAATCAATTCCAATGTCCTACAAACCTTCAAGACTTAATGTGACTTTGCCAACAGATCAGGCGACGAGAAATGCTTGGGTGGAGAAGGTAAAGGGGTTGAAGTTTTTAAAAGCACAAACTCAAAGTCACGAAGCGGGTATTAGATTTTTGACTGCAGGAGGGAAAAGTGGTATCAACGAAGTTGCAACCACCACATTGATCGACGACTTTTTGAAGAGTCTGTACTGATCCAGGAAATGATGAATGTGACTTTCTATATATAGACACAAAAAAACATGAGTATTTCCATGAACCTATACCTATACTCTCGTGAGACAATTATGATCTTGATCTTGATTCATTTAGTTACAATCCAGAAGTGAAAGCAGTCGAAGAATATAACAAAGCTTATTTGTCAATGGAAAGCACTCATTCCTGAATTAGAAAAATGTCCAACAGGCACTCATAAATCATGAAATTCTTGTATTCCAGACAAAAACTTGTACTCTTGCTAATGGTACCGGAGAACAAACATGGAACACCACAACGAATACTTGGTGAGCCTGTGAAGTAAAAGTTTGTAATGCTGGGCACACAAAAGTTTGGGAATGTGTGTAGAAGGAGGAAACAGAATTTCAATGTCCACAAAGACCTCACTTATATGTTGTTAATCAAACAGGTCATGACCCTCAGAGTAAGTCCATACGGTATTTCTAGAGCAAATTTACCAATAGAAAGAAAAGTAAAGAAATGAATGGATTGAAAAATTAACAAATTGAAGTTTATTTCCACTAGAGAAGAATCAGATGAATTTCTATCTCCAATTCAATATAGTAGGAATCGACGCGCACAGGACTTATACGCTCGCAATGTAAAATATGGATTATGCCTTGAGGCCCTGATGTCGAGTATTGGCAAGAATTGATAATTCCTTCATTGATCCTGTAGATTCTTGGAATAACCTCGTTTGTAAGTGGAAGGGCATTAACTCCTGATTTAATCAAAGACAAAATAAGGATAAATCCAACACGATTTCTCATGCCACAAATACAAGTTATACCTCTATCAGCAAAAACCATAAATCATGGAGTTATTGATGATGGTATTACTGATGTCAAATATACTCTTTGGATTATGGGTAACGATTTAAAATGTTGCGATAATCAAAATAACCTCAAATGAGGTTATTTTTCTACAAAAGCCTTTTAAAATCGTTATACTGAAAGTGTGAAAATATTCTATGAAATCACAAAAATATCACAACACTCATCAAAAATTCTTGTAAAAACTTGACCAGAAAAATTTCTCAAAAATCCTGAAAAATAATTTTCTCATCATTTTTACAATAATCCAGGGCCTCACAGCGGTCGCGGTGATGACTATTTTTGTATTTATTTTTCGCTAATATGACAACATGCCTTCCGACCTTTGATTTTTACAGGAAAAGAACATCAATTCACAATTGCCACTTGTCCAGTCGTTGTGGATCAAAAATTCTGAAAAAAATTCTTTTACATATGGGAACGAGCACGGGACGATGGCAATTCATCGGTGGGCGCTACGAAGATAATGCCACTTTTTCGAGAAAAATGCGATTGCACACGGCCAGAAAAGAATTGGGCGCAGGAAATCAGATTACGCTGACCGATCCAGAAAATCCTGTGGTTTTTGTACGACATTATTGACCTTCATGGATACGAGGAAAAACGCTTCTCATTCATTATCGAGGCGAGTGTTTCTGATGAGGAAAATACTGGAAAAAGCAAAGTGGTTTTCACTCGCAGAAATTGAAATTTTGGATGCCAAAAATCAAACTTCATCGCCAAATGTTCGCATCGTCGCAGAAAAATTTTTAAAAAATTAGTATGAGCATGAATTATTCCGATCTCATCAATGTTCCTTCCTTTTGGGAAAAAGCGCGAATCCACTTTTTCAGATGATCGCGGGAAGGTGTCTTTGGTGCAAAAGATTGTAAAAATAATTGAGCCCATTCGCCTTCCTCCACAAAAATTGGGAAAAATTGCGCGAATACCTCTACGAATGTCCGAATTGTGGCGGACAAAAATATCGCCATTGGAACGGAAGAATGACTCAAATCTCACTATGATAATTTATTTTTATTTTTGTAATATGAAAAATCTTTCTCTCACCTCAGATCGCCAACGAAATTTTTGTGGCTGGTGGAATTATAGTCGCTATTATTGGAACATTTTTCCAGCAATACGCGCGTCATTTATGTCAGCTTCTCTCGCACAAAGTCCGTACGGATTTGGGATTCTTGCCTTGCTCATTTTTGCTTTTTGCATGTATATTTTTCAGCCAGAAATCATTAAAAATCATAAAAAATAAATTTGATACAAGCATTACTTCTAATACGCTGAGTTGGGCAGCGGTTATTTTGCTCGGATTTACTTTCATTTGGGTTGTAGGAATTATCCGAGAAACATACGCGACAGTGAGCATGTTTTCTGGATTTTTCACATCGGAAGTCTGATCGGAATCAGGATTTATGTAGTGCTTTTTGGCGACGATTTTTCGCTCGCAAGCCTGTTCTTTTTGAAAAAAAGTAGATTCTAGCATCAAAACCGTACAACAGAAAAATACAAGAAAACACTGAAAATAACAATTCTGAAAATTCGCCAGAAAAACTCTGATGAAAATCCTCAAAAATAATCCCATTTGGGATTTTTATTTTGCAAATAAAATTTTTCTCATTTAGTACTCAGGTTATATTTATAATTTTCAAAATATGTGCGATCAACACTCGCCAGAATGAAATACTTTCGGATCAATTTATTCATTCAATTCGTCATCCCAAAGAGAAAAACTTTTTATATCATTGCTTGTATCACAATTTTCTTCTTTTCGTTAGCTTTTTGCTGGAACATTTTTCGTGACGAAATCCAGGATTCAATTCAGGAAAAATATCATCACTGATTATTGAGATTCTCTTTCTGAAAAACGAAAATGCCGTTGCTGCACTCAATGACCAGGGAGTTCTTGATTCCAAGCGACGACAAAGAAATTTTTGGATTTTTGAACTCGTATTATTATTGGTACATTGTTTTGGGGTTGCCAGTGGAATTTTTCTTGCTTATGCTCTACCAAATCGGGGAAATATATGGAGAAAAAATTGCGCCAATGCCGTTCTACTCACCAAAAATCAATATCCCATCGTATACGAAGTTTTTGAAGATTTGGCGAAACGCGCTGGTTTGAAGGAAGTGCCGGATTTATTTTTAATTAACGGAAATGGTACCATCAGTGCGTACGCAACGTGTGTGCCAGGATATCGTGATTTTGCAGCAGTATATTCTGATCTTATTGATGGCTGTGTTAAAAATAATGATCTCAAAAACACTTAAAATGGTGCTCGAGGCATGAACTCGGACATATTCGTTACAATCATGTAAAATGGTAGCACAATTTGCTCGTATTCATCGGAAATCTTCCTGGTGCGAGATTTTATTCTTGAAACCCACTTTCTCGTAGTCGTGAATATAGTGTTGATTAGCTTGGTACAGTATTGGCTGACGATATGCGAGTACCTCATGATTCTCGCAGCCGGAAAACATACCTACAAAGATATCAATCTTGAAGAATATGAACAGCATCAATTCAGGGGTGGATTTTTGGGCAACTCTTTCTAATGCTCTCTCCGACCATCCCATCACTGCCTGGCGTATTGGTGCTATCTCAACCCTCTCACCAAAACTCCTTCAATCACCAAAGAAAGTATCTCAACATATCCCCATCAAAAACCCACCCTCAATTCCTTGAGAGTGGTGTTTATTTTGTTTTTATTGTTGTAGTTAGTGTATTATCACGAATAATCAATAAAAGGGGATTATTGTGAACTTTTATTCAAAATCTTGGCATATATCTACTCTCCCACATCAAGCGATGCAGTACCATCAACGCAACAGAGCTTAACTTCTGTGTTCGGAATGGGAACAGGTGTACCCTCTGACGCAATATACACCAAGATCCTGAATAAAAATTCTTGTTGTTATCTTTTTTGTTTTTGTGTTTTAGTTATGAAAACATTGTGGTTTGTATATGCTCTGTTTCCAGTCTTTATCAAGACTGCGTTCATACCAACATCTTCAATATAATTGAAGCATTGAGAATGTTGCATCTTTTTTGTTCAATTCCAAGAAAAGAACAAAAAGCGTATATAAATACCGTTCGTGCTATTAGTAATGCTCAGCTCCACATACTTTCTATGCTTCCTTACATCCCTATCAACCTCGTAGTCTCCGAGGGCACTTATCCAGACTAAATCTGGTGAGATACCTTATCTTTTTGAGTCAGCTTCCCACTTATATGCTTTCAGTGGTTATCCATTCCGAACTTAGCTACTCGGCGGTGCCATTGGATGACAGCCGATCCACCAGGGGTTCGTCCATTCCGGTCCTCGTACTAGGAACAGGTCTCATCAAAGTATCTAAACGCTCACAGCAGATAGGGGCCAAACTGTCTCACGACGTTCTGAACCCAGCTCGCGTACCGCTTTAAATGGCGAACAGCCATACCCTTGGGACCTTCTCCAGCCCCAGGATGCGACGAGCCGACATCGAGGTGCCAAACCGCGTCGTCGATATGAACTCTTGGACGCGATCAGCCTGTTATCCCTAGAGTAACTTTTATCCGTTGAGCGACACCACTCCACGTGTTGGTGCCGGATCACTTTCACCGACTTTTCGTCTCTGATCGACTTGTAGGTCTCTCAGTCAAGCAGGTTTATGCGAATACACTATCGATCCGATTTCCATCCGAATCTAACCTACCTTTGTGCGCTCCGTTACATTTTTAGGAGGCAACCGCCCCAGTTAAACTCCCCATCAAGCACGGTCCCCGCCTTGGGCGGGTTAGAAGCATACGTATACAAGGGTGGTATCTCAAGGATGACTCCAGTAGAACTAGCGTTCCACCTTCAGCGTCTCCCACCTATCCTGCACAAATATACGTACGACTCAATGCCAAACTAGAGTAAAGCTTCATAGGGTCTTTCCGTCTTGCTGCGAGTAATCGGCATTTTTACCGATATTGTAATTTCACCGGGCCTGAGCTTGAGACAGTGTCAGACCGTTATGCCGTTCGTGCGGGTCGGAACTTACCGACAAAGGAATTTCGCTACCTTAGGACCGTTATAGTTACGGCCGTCGTTCACCAGGGACTTAGGTTCAGAGCTTGCACCCCTCCCCGTGATCTTCTGGCACCGGACAGGCATCACCCCGTATACATCATCTTGCGATTTAGCACGGAGCTGTGTTTTTGGTAAACAGTCGCCTGGACTCGTTAGCTGCGGCCTCTCAGATAAATGCTGAGGAGGCAGGTCTTATCCCGAAGTTACGACCGCTGTTTTGCAGAGTTCCTTAAGCTCAGTTATCCCGTCCACCTTTAATGTACTCACATCCACCCACGAGTGTTCGATTACGGGTACGGTTGTATACATTCGTCCCAGAGTGGCTTTTCTTGGCACCTTCATATCACAGGACCTTACTTATCCCTTCCGAAGAAGTATTGGGTAAGGAATCATAACCCTCTTGTATTGTTGTGCGGATTTGCCTACACAACCAAAAGCATTACTCTTCACTCATATCCATGAGAGTGTCCGATATTCGCGATGCGTCCCCACATGGTAATAACCTCTTGTATATAGTTCTGGAATATTAACCAGATATCCATCGGCTTGCCCCCTTTTCGGGTGCACCTAGGACCGACTAACCCTGCCACGACTGACGTAGGACAGGAAACCTTGGGTATTCGGTGTGGAGGGTTTTCACCTCCATTACGTTACTCATACCAACATTTGCACTTCTGATACCTCCACAGGTGGTTACCCAACTGCTTCACAGGCTTACAGAACGCTCCGCTACCGATCCATACTAATGTATAAATCTTCCATCTTCGGTGTATAACTTAAGCCCCGCTGAATTTTCGGCGCACAATCACTCGACCAGTGAGCTATTACGCACTCTTTGAATGAGTGGCTGCTTCTAAGCCAACATCCTGGCTGTCTTAGTAATCGCACATCCTTTTCCACTGAGTTATAACTTGGGGACCTTAGATAGGAATCTGGGCTGTTTCCCTTTTGACAATGGCGCTTATCCGTCACTGTCCGACTGTATAATATTCCGCCAAGAGTATTCGAAGTTTATCAAGATTTGCTAAGTTGAATAAACCCGCTAGTCTTATCAGAGCCCTACCCCTCTTGGTTACTATTATACGCTATACCTAAATATATTTCGCGGAGAGCCAGCTATCTCCCGGTTCGATTAGCTTTTTCACTCCTATTCACAGCTCATCCAGTGGACTTGCAGTCTAATTGGTTCGGCCCTCCAGTAGGTGTTTACCCCACCTTCAGCCTGGCCATAGAATAGCTCACACGGGTTTCGGGTTTACTATACGTGACTAAAATCGCCCTATTCAGACTTGGTTTCCCTTCGGCTCCGACTATATCTGTCTTAACCTTGCCACGTATACGTAAGTCGTTGGTTCCTTCTCCAAAAGGCACGCCGTCACGCCGAAGCGCTCCGACTCTTTGTATAGCACAAAGTTTCAGGATCTATTTCACTCCCTCCCGGGGTTCTTTTTACCTTTCCTTCACAGTACTTGTTCACTATCGATCTCGAATACTCTTTAGCCTTAGATCGTGGTCGACCTAACTTCATACTTCGGATTTCACGTGTCCGATACTACTTACGAGCATATCATACCGAATATACAAATTATTTCGAATACGGGGCTATTACCCTCTTTGGCCTACCTTTCCAGGTAATTTTTCTGTAATTATATATCAGTATCGCTATATGAGCTTTGCGGTGATATGTCGTGTAACCCCCGTACGGCAACGGGCTCATCCTTGGCACCGTACAGGTTTGGGCTGTTCCAATTTCGCTCGTCACTACTTTCGGAATCTCGGTTGATTTCTTTTCCCAGCTTACTAAGATATTTCAATTCGGCTGGTGTCCTCCTAATCAGGTTATCCATCTTGATGGATAGGGTTCCCCCATTCGAAAATCCTGGGCTGTAACGTTTCGTGACAACTTACCCAGGCTTATCGCAGTCTTGCGCGTCCTTCATCGGATATTCGAGTCAAGGCATCCACTTTGTGCCGTGTATGTATTTATACACTGTGCTTTTTGTTCTCGCTTGATTTATATTTAAATGTTGATATGAACGTAATCTTGAGTATGAAAATAAAATAATTTATTTTTCTTTGGTGGAAACAGAATGACTGTTAATGTTTATTCATTTCCAGTTACATTACAATGTTTCTCGATTTTTGTTTGGAAAAATATTGCTATTTTTCGTTTACTTTAGATAACATTCAATAATAGTTTTATTGATTCGTGATTGTTAAAGAACGAATGAAACGCATAGCATCTCATGAATCAGAGACAAGTACTATAAAGATACGTAAGATAAAGAGAGATAGTCCATCCGCACGTTCACGTACGGATACCTTGTTACGACTTAACCCCAGTCAGTGTGTTTACCGTGGACCTCCGTATTGCTCGAAGGGCTTAAGGTACGCACACCTCCCATGGTTTGACGGGCGGTGAGTACAAGACCCGGGAACAGATTCACCGTAACATAGCTGATTTACGATTACTAGCAATTCCAACTTCATGGGGGCGAGTTGCAGCCCCCAATCTGGACTGAGATCGGCTTTTTCAGATTGGCTCCACATTGCTGTATTGCGACTGTTTGTACCGACCATTGTATCATGTGCTAGCCCCTAGGCATAAGGGCCATGCTGATTTGACGTCATCCACACCTTCCTCTTGATTAACTCAAGCAGTCTCGTTAGACATAGTAACTAACGACGTGGGTTTGCGCTCGTTAACGGACTTAACCGAACACCTCAAGGCACGAGCTGACGACAACCATGCAGCGCCTGTTTTCAAGCTCCCTTGCGGGCACTCCTCCATTTCTGGTGGATTCTATCAATGTCAAGCCCTAGGGTGAGGTTCCTCGTTTATTGTCGAATTAAACCACGTGATCCACTGCTTGTGCGGGTCCCCGTCTATTCATTTGAGTTTTAACCTTGCGGCCGTACTCCTCAGGCGGGATGCTTAATGCGTTAGCTTGAGCACTGAACTTACGTCCAACACCTAGCATCCATCGTTTAGGGCGTGGACTACAGGGAGTATCTAATCCCTTTCGCTCCCCACGCTTTCGTCTCTCAGTGTCAGTAGTGTTCCAGCAAGCTGCCTTCGCTTTTGGTATTCTGGTATGTATCAACGGATTGCACCCTACTCATACCGTTCTGCTTTGCCTCTCCCACACTCAAGTTCCCCAGTTTTTCGCACAATCCAGGGTTGAGCCCTGGAGTTTCATACGAAACTTAAAAACCACCTACAGACGCTTTACGCCCAGTAATTCCGGATAACGCTTGGGGCCCTCGTATTACCGCGGCTGCTGGCACGAAGTTTGCCGCCCTTATTCCTCTTGTACCGTCATTATCTTCCAAGAGAAAAAGAAGTTTACACCAACAAAGGCTTCATCCTTCACGCGGTGTCGCTCCATCAGGCTTTCGCCCATTGTGGAAGATTCCTCACTGCTGCCTCCCGTAGGAGTATGGGCCGTGTCTCAGTCCCATTGTGGCTGGCCGTCCTCTCAGACCAGCTACCCGTCATTGCCTTGGTGAGCTATTACCTCACCAACCAGCTGATAGGCCGCAGACCTTTCCCTGAGCGCATTGCTGCTTTACCCTTTCAGGGACTATCCGGTATTAATCTGGATTTCTCCAGGCTATCCCTGACTTAGGGGAAGTATCAACGTGTTACGCACCCGTTTGCCGCTAATCTATTTTCTACACAGAGAAGAGAAAAGGTATATTATTTTTCTGCTCTGTGTAGAAAACTTCATCGCTCGACTTGCATGTGTTAGGCGCACCGCTAGCGTTCATCCTGAGCTATGATCAAACTCTTTGAAACGTTAGACCTACATATAGAAATATATAGGATTTTATTTGAATGATTGTTGTGTATCTAGAATTATAGAGCTTCAATATAAAATATATTGAAGTTGTCTTCTGATTTTATGAGATGTTAAGGTTCATACTGTCATTGGTGTTCCCGCTGGCAGTGGGAAATTTATATTGAAAAAGAGAGAAAAGTCAAAAAGAATTTTCAAGAAAAATAACAAAAAGTCTTAAAAATATTTTTCCCCTTAAAAATAGCGAAAAATCAAGTGCATATTTTTGAGAGAGAAAAATTTACAAAAATTGGCACTACGAATTTTTGCAACTAAAAATCTTTAAAAATTATTGTATACAATTTTTGAACAAGAAAAATAAAATTTAGAAGTTTTTGCAAAAGATATTCCATTATAATGTGTTTGTTTATTATTTTTAAGTTTTTATGAAGAAAAATTTTTATAATTATTTTTGATAGTTTTTGGTGTTGGGCGGAAGCGTCTTTGGTGCGTACAAAATCTTAATAGAACCAAAAACAAGTACACCAGAAAGCGAAAATCAAAAATAATTCTGAAACAAAAATATTTCGGCACTCGATATTCGTGAGCAATTCGCCGTAGTTGAAAGCGAAAAGTGCGTATGGATCAACTCTTTGGATTATCAATACAAAAGCCGATCGAGAGCTATATCAACGAATTTTTGGGATGTGGCGAGAAATTCCGGATTCATCGCGACCGTGCCTTTATTGAAAGGAAATATATAATTTTTGGATGAAATCAAAAATTTTGGAGGGATTTTTAGTATCAATGCACTTGAGAGAAAAATTTTTGGAAAAATTGTAACGGAAGGTTCGTATGATTGGGAAAAATTTGATTATGAAAAATTGCTACAGCGCTTGGACTGAGTGACGAAAAAAGATAGATTTTCAGGCAAATAATCATGGCTTTGTTATAAAATTTGCTGATGAAAAACCTTCAGACTATCAAATAACGGACAATTCTGCGAAAATTCAAAAAACGCGGACGCAAGAATCTGAGAAAATCACTGGAAATCATATTTCTCCCGATGTTGCCATTAGGAACGCATTGTTTGAAAGCACGATTGATCCTGAGAAGGAAAAATCATTTTGAAAGAACATTTGGAAAAACTTCAAATCAACGAAAAATACTTTTTGGTGATACGGCAAGTAATAGGGCCAGGTCAGGATGGAACCATCGCGATGGAGTACAATCAGCAGAACGAGCATCAGTTATCATCAAAGTCATCATTGATGATAACAACGATTCCGTGGATGATATCAAAAATGTACTGAGGAAAGTTTGGCTCAAAAATTTGGCAGAATCCATTTCTTTGGAAAAATAAAAACTGGAAAACAATGCTTCGAAAAAATGTTACAAAGCGTGCAATTTTTCAGGAAAAGACGGCGTTTTCATTTTTCAAAATCGAGTAATAGCAGACTGCAAAAAGAAGTAGCAGAAGCAATTGTGTACGGAGCACAACTATCAATGAATCATTACTTGGAGCGTTTACGCGACACAAATCGTCAAGCAGCGCTCAGAAATATTGCCATGATGTTGGATGAATATTATGAAGAACACGAAAAAAATATCCCAAAAATCTCGATGTTATCAATGCACCGAAAGATCCGCTTGATGGGCAAATTGGGACGCATTGTACTTTTTGGCTTCAAAATACGAGCCAACTCAGGATTTGCAATGATACAAAATTTCGGCGTGTACAGAAACTGAGCAAAATGACGGCACATATCTTATCGCGTACGATATAGATTTCAAAAAAATTCTGACACAAAAAATTTCCGGTCGCAAGCAAAAAATCCTGATGAAATACAGAAAATGCAGCTTCGTGACAATGCTCGCAAACACATCGTAGCGACGATTTCTACAAAAATTCATAATTATTATGTGAAATACGGAAAAATCCCTGGAAAAATTTCGGATTTATCGCCAGAATTTTTGAGCACCATTCCAAAAGATCCTATTGAAAAATCAGAAAAATCAGAATTGTTCGTATCAAATTATTTTTGAAAAATCACAGAAAATAAATATTCACTCACATATTGTTCAGAAGTCAGCGAACAAAAATTGCTGATATCGTCACAATACAATAAAATTCCCGAAATGGGAATTTTTGAAAATTTTAGCATTTCCATGGCAAACAGAGTGATTCTCAAATACCACTTTGAATCGAATACATGAGGAACACCATAAAAGCAATTCTCAAAATATGCGCTAAAAATACAAAGGCCGAGGATTCGTTTTGGAAAAAGTAATTTTGGCGACAAAGGCCGCGAGGTACTCACCAATGAAAATATCTGGAACGAAAAATTCTCCACAAAACAAAAATCCAAGAAAAAGAGAATTATGTGATTTGATGGAAATTTTGCTGATAAAATGCAGAAATTTCGGAAAGAATGAGATAATCGAGTGATCGCACTCTACAATAATAGAAGTCAAAATATCCACCAAATCTCTGAAATCCATTGAGAAAAATTGACTATCCAATTCAAAACAATATCGTTTCCAGAGCCCGAAATCAAAAGAAACCAGTACGGCTCATACCACATAAATTCGCCTCCTGTTCGAAACGCCCATGGAGCGAGAAAATTTGAGTCGAATTCCAGCATGCGAATATGATATTCATAGCATGATACACCACGAATTGGCAATATGCGAGAAAAATTACAGAGAATTTCAATCATTGTAGTCTGCAAATAATTATAAATTATTTACCATTTTACATCTGAAAAATAAAAACTTTTTATAAAAATAATCCTCTTGTCAGGATTATTTTATTTTTGATAGATTTTTCGTGGAATACTAAAACCTGTGATTCCCAAGTTTCACGATTGGAAATAGCATTCTCAGCAGCATCCTGTTCTCATTTTTCTTGGAAGTTCCCTTTCCACGCCCCAACGTACATTCACCGAGCAAAACATCAATCACATAGGTTTTTATTATGATCTTGCCCTTCTTCGGCAACCACTTGATAGGTCGGCAATTGTCCCCAAAGTTCTTGTGTTAATTCTTGTAAATATGATTTCGGATCAACATACAGCCCACGCGACATAATCTCTTCCAGCATGGAATAAATATTTTTGATAATCCATTTTTGGCAACCTCAAAGCCAAAATCGAGATACATCGCACCAATAAGCGCCTCAACCGCGTTCGCCAAAATATAAGGATTTTCATGGCCTGCTACGCGAAATTCTCCGCGAGAAAGTTGTATCACTTCGGACATTCCCAATTTTTGGCAACCATCGCAAGATTGCGCCCACGCACCACTGCCGAGCGAATATCAGTCAATTCGCCTTCAGGTTTTTAGGAAAATCTTGAAATAATCGCTCTGTAATCGAAAGCTCCAGCACTGCATCACCCAAAAATTCGAGGCGCTCGTTAGAATCTTCATACAAATAAGTCGCTTCATTGAGCACACTTCGATGCACAAAAAGCCGTAAAAAGTTGTGGATTTTGAGGCGAGAGATCGAGTTTTTAAAAATCAAGTACCCGCTCCTCAAATTCTCATCGCGTAAAACGCAGTGAAGTTTTTGAGCATATTTTAGGAAAAATTGATAATTTTTCACAGGATGAAATGCTTCGCGATTTTTGATAAAATTCCGAGGGCACCATTGATAAATTTTTGCGCCCGCATCATCAGAAAAACGCTTCGCAAGCTCAATCGCTTCATTGATACTGATCGTCAATAAAATCTTCTGGCACGTTTTTGTTCCAATAAAGCATTTTCTGAAAGAGCGATCATGAGAATAATCACATGAATTTTTAGGCATCGTTTCGATGTCAAATTTTTCCAACAAATTCTGAAATAATCGTCATCAATGGGGCGATATTTGCATGAATATTTTCACGCATACGAGAAAAATATAATTCGTCAATATTTTGATAAAAACTTTCATCTCGATATGTTTCACGAAAAATTGTGAGGTTATTTTTCTGATTCCGGAAACAAAAATATCAGAATACAAAACCTGCAACAAAAAGCACGAGGTGCTACGTCGAGAAGAAAGGCATAATCAAAAATTTTTAAAGAACAAAACTGGATTAGCATACCCCGAAGTGGTTCGGGAGTATGGAAAAATTCTTCAAGAATTACGCGCGAATAACGCTTGAGTCTTTCCGCGACCTGTTTTACACGGATAACTTTTTTCGTCCTTTGTATTCACCAGTAATTGGAGATGCAAAAGTGCGCAAGTGCTACTGCTTCACCCGCTTCATTGTACTGAAGTGAAGATGAAAAGATTTTTCGAGGGCGAGTAGCATTAAGGCGAAGCCACGCTGCATAACGCTTTCGTCCGCGAACTCGAGAAAGTTGTTTTTGAAAAAGTCATACTAAAAATGGTTAAAGAGAATTTCAAATTATACAACTGAAACGTAAATATCACGGTATACTCGTCCGTCAAAACGAGTACGGCGTCGTTCCTGAATTGTACTACACCATCACGAGTAGCGAAAAAGAGTATAATCATTACCCTGAGATACTCCCTGTCCTGCCCAAAAGTATTTCCTTTCTGGCGAACAATAATATTTCCAGCAAGAGCAGGCTGACCACCATAGATTTTTACACCAAGTCGTTTCGCCACCGAGTCTCGACCATTGGCGGTCGAACCCATCGCTTTTTATGAGCCATAATTAATTAAATTATTAAATAATCAAGATAATAAATTATCGATTGTTAGCAAAGCGAGCGAACGCCTTGTTGGCTTCTGCCATTTTTGTATACATCAAGTTTTCTTCTTGAACGCTGTACCAGTTTCAGTCGCAGCATCAATAAGTTCTTGCGCAAGAAAATGAGCAAAATCCTTTCCGTCTTTTTGAACGAGCCGCTCCAAGAATCCAACGAGAAGCCAAAGTGCAAACTGACGACCAGCTGGAACATCCATAGGAACCTGGTAGATAGAACCACCAACTCGCTTTGGACGACATTCGATCTTTGGCATAGTATTGTCTACTGCCTTGTCGAAAAATTTCTTCAGGATTTGTGTATCCTTTTTCACGAAGAATGTCAAAAAGTATTATTGAGGATTTTTGTACGCGAGCGTCTTTTTCCATTTTTCATCAAGTAGTTGACAAATTTCTGAATGCGCTCGTTCTGTGTTGCAAATGAAACACTTCCTTTTGTACTCATAAATAAAATGTTAATGTTTTTGAAGTAATTATAGCAGTGCTATTTTATTTTTGCTTTTGGTGTACCGTATAGTGAGCGAGACTGACCACGCTTTTCAACACCCTGACAGTCAAGAACCCCACGAACAATATGGTAACGCACACCTGGAAGGTCTTTCACGACCACCACGAAGCATAACTACAGAGTGTTCCTGAAGATTGTGTCCTTCACTCACTAATATACCCAATCACTTCTATAACCATTTTGTAAGGCGAACTTTTGCAACCTTTCGGAGGGCAGAGTTTGGTTTTGAGTCATTGTATACACCTTAAGACAAACACCACGACGCTGAGGAGCTGGAAGTTCGTTCATCTTTTTTCAAAGAATTTCGATTAAACTGAAGTGCTGGAGACTTACTCTTACGAGTTTTATCTTTTCGCTTTGAGCGAACAAGCTGACTAATTGTAGGCATAGTTTTTGAGTTTTAAAATATCTGTTATACAAGAAATTAACGCTTTGACCAAGATGGAGATTTTCTCGCTTTCTTGAGACCTGGCTTTTTTCTTTCTACCTTACGAGCATCACGAGTAGGAACCCTGATCCACGTAGAGTTTGTTTAAGATTTTCATCAGCAACCACCAGCACGAGCAATTCCATGACGAATAGCTTCAGCCTGAGATGCTTCTCCTGAACCAGAAACTTTTGCCTCAAAATGGAACCCGTCATACACTCCTGCAGTTTTGAGAGGAGCATAAATTGTATGAAATAGGTCTGCACGATGTACGTATCCATCTACTGTCTTACCATTGATAGTAGATTCACCTTTTCCCTGCAAAAGACGAACCTGTGCAACAGCAGACTTTCGACGACCAACGGCATAAGAATATCGCTGACATAAAAATAAAGGAGAAAAATTATAAAGAGAGAGTTTCAGGTTTCTGAGCAGCATACTGGTGTTCTGCTCCGGCAACAACTTTCAACTCGATCAAGCATTTTTCACGAAGTTTATTTTTGGAAGCATTCCAGAAACTGCATGAGAAATAATATGTGCCGGATTGAGTTTTTCGCATATCCGCGAGAGTTGTTTCTTTCAAACCACCCATATAACCAGAGTGTGTACGGTAAAGCTTTACTTCTTCTTTTGTACCAGTAACGGCAATTTTTCAGCATTAATCACAACGATGTATGCACCATTGTCGATATGCGGAGTAAAGTCTACCACGATCACGTCCTGAAAGTTTTTAGCAATCACTGTGGCAAGTCGACCAAGAGTCTGATCTGCGGCATCAACCACAAAACCAAGGACGCTCATTTCCAGGGATTTTGCTTTGAAACAAGAGTTTTTCATAAAAGAGAAAATTTAGAATTGAGAAAAATAATATTCCGAGAACTAAACAAGTTCAATCTTCACAAGAATAGCACTATCCCCATCTCGGTATTTGAGCGGAGTAATACGAGTATATCCACCCGTTCGATCCTTGTAAGTCTCCCCTGCTTTTTAATACTTCACGAGATGATTTTTCTGTAAAAACCTGTGGAGCAATAAGACGAATTTTTATTGTATTCAGTGTGATCACCTTTTGCAAGTTCAATAAGACCTTCTACTACTGGAACAATCGCAAGTGCGCGTTTTTTGTAGTAGTGATAGCTCCGTGTTCAAAGAGAGCTGTTGTCAAATTACGAACAACGCTTTTTCGATGTGCCTTATCTTTTTCCGTTGAGGTGAAGATGTTTTTAACTCGATGACGCATAGAGGTAAATATGAAAATAAAATTGAATTCTTTTAATTAATCGTCGCCCAAAAGCTTGAGCCCACGAGCAGCAAGCGCTTCACGAACTTCTGTCATAGCCTTTTCGACCAAAACCTTTAATAGAAGAAAGTTTCGCTTCTGTACATTTTGCGAGGTGTTCAATGAGAGAATATCTCCATTTACAAGCGCATTCAGTGTACGGTGAAAGTCCCATAATCTCGATTGGAGTGTATGTTTCTTTTTCGAGATCTGCCTTCACTTCTTGCTTTTCTCGTTCGATCACTTCACGAATATTTGCAATAAATTCACCACCAACTTGGAGTGCTTCTTCGTTGAAAAGAGCAAAAGTATGATTCAAAGCATTTTTCCTGAAAAATTTCACTACATCAGCCGGAGACATAACTCCATTTGTTTTGATAGTGATATGAAGAGCATCAAGGTTTTGTAATTTCTCCGTAGCGAGCATTTTCTACTGTGTATTTTACATTCAATACTGGTGAGAAATTTGCATCCACTACCAAAGAGATTTGGATCTTCTTCAATATTCTTCAAATGTTCAATACTGGCGTATCCCACATTTTTCTACACGAATTTGAATGTCGAGAGAAAATCCAGCATCAAGGCTTGTGATATACATGTCTGGATTGAGAACTTTAATTCCACCAGCTTCTGTAATATCTCCTGCCGTAACGATTCCTGGTTCTGGAAAGAGTAATCCATTCAACACCAGAATCTGGTTTTTCAACTACCAATCCTTTAAGATTCAAAAAGAATATCAAGAACTGAGTCGTGTACACCTGGAAGTGTTGCATATTCGTGAGAAACTCCAGCGATTTTTACGCCTGTTACTCGTGTTCCAGGAATTGAAGAGAGCATAACTCGACGAAGAGAATTTCCGAGAGTTACACCGTATCCATTTGGAAGTGGATCAATAGTAAATGTCGCCTCATTTTCCAGAAAAGTACCTCTTGAGAAATTTTTGGTACTCAATGACGGTATGAATTGTGTGCATAAAGAGAGGACGATAGAAAGAGAACTAAAAATGAAAATGTGACAGAATGAGAATTATTTTGAGTAAAAATCACAATTCTTTTTGTGCGTCAATCATTTTATCAAAATCACCATTTTCTGGAAGAGCCGTAACAGTGATTGTAAGTTTTTGGATCAACTGAAAGCCATTTTTGCATTGGTTACAGTTGCATCTGAATTTTTCTTTGAGAATTCTGCAAATTCTTCAACAAGAGTCTTGTAGGAGTGGAGATTCTTTGAGCTTTTCTTTCACAGTAATCACATCACCAACACGAACCTGGTATGAAGGAATATTAACTTTTTCCATTTACCAAGAAGTGAGCATGGTTCACACACTGGCGAGCCTGCATAATAGTGCGTGCAATATTAGAGCGAAGAACTGCGGTATCAAGGCGAAGTTCAAGTGAACGAAGCATTGCATCAGCTGTTGTCATATCTACCACTTTTTGTAGCTCTGCTGATAGTACTTTCTAAATTGTTTTTCAGAAAGAGCGTATTGACGCTTAGCGGCTTGTTTTTCGAAGCTGAACACCGTATTCAGAGAGCTTTCCACCACGCTTTACGACGAGTGATTGTTCTCAAGGTTGTACTTTTCTGTACCGAAGAGGTTGTACCTCGCGACTGACAGAGCTTCATTTTTGGTCCTCGTATAACGCATATAGAGAATTAAATTTAGATATTATGAAATACAGAAAACTGTAAAATAAAAATTAGAGTTTTCGAGCCTTAGGCTTTTTCGACAACCATTGTGAGGAACTGGCGTTACATCATAAATCGCAAGAAGTTCAACTCCAGTGTTTGATACTCCACGAACTGCCTGTTCACGACCGGCACCAATACCTTTTACGTATACATGTGCGCGTTCCACTGAGTGCAAAGTTTTTGCTTTTGCAACCGCATTTTCACTCGTCATCTGAGCAGCATAAGGGAGTTGCTTCACGAGCACCTTTAAATCCAGAGCTTCCACCTGTTGCCCAAGTAAGTACTTCTCCTTCAAGAGAAGATACCACTCACATGAGTATTGTTCAGAGTGGCAGTGATGAAAACATTTACTTCTGGAACATTTCTACGCGTGAGCGGCGAAGAGTAGCTTTTTGCCATATAAATATAATATTTTAAAATTTATAACAAGAATATACTAAGTATATTATTTCTTTTTGTTCTGAATAGTCACAGCACGACCCTTACGAGTACGAGCGTTTGTTTTGTTCGTTGTCCACGCACTGGGAGACGCTTTTTGTGGCGACTTCCGCGGTATGAACCGATTTCTTGAAGTGTTTTTAATATTTCCAGCGATTTCACGACGAAGATCACCTTCAATAATGTAATAGCTCGGCACGGATAAGGTCGAGCTCTTTCTTCTGTAAGATCGCCCATTTTATTCCACGCAATTCCCTACTTTTTGTAAGGATTTTTCTGCGCAAGGGAACGACCCACACCAAAAAGATACATCAGAGAAATTTCTGCGTGTTTTCCATCTGGAAGATTTACACCAGCAATACGAGCCATAGAGGAATAATTAAAAATTTAGAATTGTGTGTGTAGGAAAAAGAGAGCGTACGCTCTAGAGTTTATCCCTTGTCGTTGTTTATGTTTTGGATCTGAACAAATTACTCGCACAACGCCTTTTCGTCGAATTATGCGACACTTATCACAGATTTTTACTGAAGGACGAACTTTCATAAAATGAAAAATTAAGATAATATTGTCGTTTTTGTCGAAAACACAAAAATAACGGAATACTATTTTGCTCATATCCGATTTTTCGCATTTGGCTTTCTGAAGACGATGCGGCTGCGGGTGAGATCATATGGGGTCAACTCTACCACCACTGGAATCTCCTGGAATAAGTCGGATAAGATATTTTTGCATCTTTCCACTTACATACGCACGAATGACCATATTTGAAAAAGGCTTCGGAAGCTCAACTTCAAAAATGGCTCAAGGAAGGCTTTTCAAGGACTTTACCCTCTACTTCGATTTTGTCATCCTTCGGCATATTGATGCGTAAAAACCAGTTATTAAAAATAGAGCCCACGCGGTATATAGAATTCTTTTTAAAAATCAAGTATGAGAAAAATCAGTGTCATGATTTTGAAAGTTTTTGACATTTTTCCAAAAATTTTCACAAAAAAAGAATAAAAATTGTGAACTTTTTCCAAAAATAAAATCCTATTTCAGGATTTTAGTTGAGGAAAAATTTGAGTGCAAACATAATAAGGATAGTCAGCGCAATCGCATATTTGGTCACGGATTCTGCCATTGTTTTGGCAATATCAGCCGCAACACCATTGTTCATTAATTTCTTTTTAAGTGAGAAAATACACCGCAATTGACGAGCAAGAACCTACTGGCCACAAAAAGCATAAGTATCAGCCATTCCATGATCGGCAAATAAATCTGGCGCCACAAGCAACACTACAATCAACGGAATCATCGCGAGGTGAAAGCAATACAGAAGAAAGAGCGCTGGAATAGAAGTAAGTTTCAATGCGGTTGCTCAAGAAATATCTTTTCGAGAAATTTTTAATATATTTGGTGAGTAAAAATCCCGAAAAGAAGAACGATAATCAAAATATTTTTCCAGCAACATCAGACTGGATGAGGTGATGAGCTCTGAAATATGAGACATAAAAATGATAAAAATTAAAAACAGCATTGTATCATTTTGAAATCAAGTTTTTGTAAAAATCTCCATAAAGGGACTTTTGAGATATCGAGAAAATATTATTTTTGTGAATATGAGTTAAAAATTATTGATATTTTATACATATTCCACCATCATACAATCTAAATTTTTATCTCCATAGTATCTTATGGCTTTATAAAATAGTCTCTTTATCAACTAAATATTCTATTTTAATATCTGGGCCTGGGTCGTGAATTACGAATTCTTCCATCTCGTATTCCACTACAAACAACATAATGACCTGAATGTGCAGCGTCCTTTGGTCGTTCTTCTCTCCTCGTAAAAATATAGTAATCCCCACCAAGTAGGGTACTCCTGTGTTGTTTATGTAATAAGCTCGAATAAATCAAAATTAGGATTTTCAACAAAAAGAAATATTTTCTTCTTTTATCATTTTTTGATAAACATTTTTAAATCTTCAATTGATAATGTGCTTAAATACGCAATATTTCTATCTTTAAAAATATAGGGTCTTTTGGCAAATTCTTCATTTCAACCAACTTCTTGACCAAAATATAGTAATTCTAAAATTTAATCTTTGCAAGAAAATATCAAATATTAAAAGAATTTATATTAAAATTATCTTCCCAATTAAATTCTCACATTTTAAGTAAAGTTGCCATATCATAAGTATCTTTTTTGTTCATAATGCCATTTTATAATAATCATTCATTATTCACATAAAACAGCCAACTCAACAATATCAAGCAATGGGCTCTGCAATAACAAAACCACGATTTGACATATTGTTAATAATAAAGCACTCACATTATATATAGTCTTGTCAAACAATTTATAAAAATCCCAATAAAGGGACAGTTTAGAAAAATATTATAGATTTTGTGTTATTGAAAAATGCAAAATATAAAAGAATGGACAATCAGATAGAATATTTTGTCACATTTTCTGAAAATCACTTTTGCAATTTTCTTGCGAAACACTATTTTTATCAATTTATTTTTGAGTGAGAAAAATACACAGCAATTGCTGGTAAGATATCATACTATTGGCATAAAAACACATATGAGTCAAGTTGATGATTTTTCAAATAATGAGCCTGGAATAAAAATACACAATAATACTACTACATACTATAACAATAGCAATATATGTAACATAAAAATGTAACGATGGAATGAGCGTAAGCTTTACTCAAGTTGAAAAAGTAACATCCATTTGCAAAAATAAATATTTTTGAGTAAAAATCCAGCAAATATAATAAGTATGAAAAATCACGAGTAACATAGAGGTACTAACGTGTGTTAATAAAGCTATAATATATTGAGGCATAATCATAATAAAAATTAGAATTATATCATGTCAAGTCAAGTTTCTTTTAAAATCCCTTTAATAGGGATTTTAATTTAATATATTTTATGCTTTTCTTTGTACCATTTTTGTAGAATTCGAGAGTGTCGCCAACCTCAATTTTTCACATCACCTTTGAAGTTGATACCACATTCTTCACCTTCGAGTGCTCTCATTAACATCAAGTGGACCCTTTTCAGGTTGGCAACTTCACCAGAACCAACTTTGTGATCGCCACGAATCATAACGAACTTTGGCACGAGGTTCAACTTTTTCCAACCTCTACGCCCAGTCCGACAATCATCATAGAATTTCCTTTTCCTGTATAGAAAATTGCCTTCACTTTCGCAACACCAAGTTCCTGTTCTTCCATTTTTGAGATCCACCATCTCGCGTAATAATCGCCTCCACTTTTTCCAGAATATGGTAAATCACCTTTTTGTCGATAAATTCCGATTTTTGACTGAGAAAGTGGATTTTGCCTGTGAAATCACGCTCACATTGTATGCAATCAAAAAGCGCCTGAGAGGTTCCTGCCATCATCATCTGACTGATTCCACATCACCCACCGCTGAGTGGATGAATGTCACTTGTGTTTCTGGGGTTGAAAGCTTGGAAAGTGCTGCTGAGCGCTTCGAGCGATCCACCAGAATCGGTTTTGAGAACAATCTTGAGTTGTTTGAGTGAGCCTGATTTGAGGCGAGACATGAGCATATTGAGTGAAGCCCTTCAAATGCATGAATCGATGAGTTTCTCGCAAGAGCAAATTCTTTTTGGCACGGCTTGTCGCAATTTCTGCTGACGAAACTACTTGCAAAAATGTCACCACCTTCTACCACACTCGAAAGCCCGTAATCTGCACCGGAACAGATGGACCAGCAACTTCAATATTTTTGTATTATAATCTTTCAATGTACGAACCTTCCTGCTCGCACCCGCACATACGATATTGTCACCTTTGCAAATCTGACCAGCATTGATAAGAATTGTGGCCACCGGAACCCAATTTTGGATCCAAAGAGGCTTCAATCACTGTCGCAATTGCTGGGCGATTTGATTGGCTTTGAGTTCAAGAACTTCTGCCTGTAATAAAATCATCTCAAGCAAATTATCCATTCCAAGTCCCGTATGTGCCGAAACTGGAACGAGCACTGTATCTCCACCCCAATCTTCACGCTGCAATCCCTGTTCAGCCATTTGTCCACGAATCAAGTCAGATTTGCGCCTGGCTTATCCATTTTGTTAGCTGCCACAATCATTGGCACGCCTGCTTCACGAGCATGAGAAATAGATTCAATCGTCTGTGGTTTCATTCCTTCATCGTGCTGCTACAACAATCACCGCAATATCAGTCAATTTTGGCACCACGAGCACGCATGATAGTAAAGGCCTCATGTCCTGGTGTGTCCAAAATGTGATTTTTGACCATCTACCTGATACGCACTAATTTTTGAGTGATTCCACCCGCTTCTCCTGATGCTACTGAGGATTTTCGGATGCAGTCCAAAATCGAAGTTTTCCATGATCCACATGCCCCATCACCGAAATAATCGGCGGACGACGCTCAAATCTTCTGGATTTTCCTCACCAAGAAGCGACGAAATATCACTCTTCCATCAAATCAGAAACCGAAAACATCTTCAGAAACTTTCGCACAATTTTGATGCCAAAAGTTTCACCCATGAGATAACTTGTGTGCAAAATCACTCGAGGCATTGAGTGTTACGAGAACTCCATTTTTCATCAATTCTCCGATAATCTTCGCAACCGGAATACCGATTTTATCAGAAAATTCTTTCACAGAAATATTTTCTGGAATTGAAACTTCCTGCCCAGTCTTTATCAGTCAAAAACCTGAGAAATTTCTTCAACAGATTTTTCTTTTCTTTTGGAATTGATGTCGCGACGGAAAGTTCCGTCATCAAGTTCTACATTGCGAGTATTTTTGTCTTCGTAGTGTGTGTTTTCCCTTTTTGGCAGTTCCGTCACGAACTGGCGTTGAGTAGCCAATATCGCGCTGAAACATTGGCTTCGCGTCATCTCGAAGGCGCTTTTTCAGAATTGTTATTTTGAGCATTCTGAGGGTTTGGGTTTTTATTTTTGGGCGTTGAGAATTTTGGCTGTGCATTCTGTATTTTCTCCACGATTTTTACGGCGATTTTTCGAGCCTCGCGGCGTTCCTCTTCTGGAGTTTTCATCACAGGGCGATTTTCAAGCGGCTTAAAAAGCTGTGGCCTGCGCAAGAAAGAAATCGCTGGCGCTGATTCGGTTTTTCGGTATTTGTCGTGTTTTTGCCTGACGAGACATGACAGAGACGTAACAAATCCTGGCTCGCATGTTCTCCAGAATCTTTTTGGTTCAGATTTTTCTGCGGTTTTTCTGTAATCGTCACGACAGAAGGAGACCTCAAGATCTTCAGACTTCGTAACTTTTTGGCAACAATTTTTGGCTTTTTCGGTTACATCGCTGTCAGTAGCTGGGTTTTTCAGCCTTTTTGATGACAGGTTTTTCTTGATTTTTATGGATTTTTTCCCTTCTTTTTCAGCCTCAAGTGCTGTTATTTGAGGAAATATTGGCATAGTAGTCATCTTGAACAGTGTCGGAAACGAGATAGGAGCCATTAGAAAAAGTTATGTGTAAGGTTCATAACGCCTTATAATTAAAAATTCGCTTTTGTCAAAAGACAAAACGATTTGATAACTACACGAAAATACGAACCGTATAATATAGAAAATTTTTGAATTTGTCGAAAGGTTTGTGCAAGAAAAATTTTAGGAATGTCTCTCAATATCAAAATAAAAATCCTCTTTCGAGGAAATTTTATTTATGCTTTTTGCGCTCATTTTTCTGTCAGCCATTTTTGCTGGAGACGAAGCGAAGTTGGTGTCACTTCTACATATTCATCATCACCGATGTAGTCAATACAATCTTCAAGCGTCATTTTTACGGATTGGAGTCAAACGAATCGCTTCATCAGCGCCAGACGCACGCATATTCGTGAGTTGTTTATTTTTGTTGGGTTTACCACCAAATCAGAACCTTTCAAATGCTCCCCAACAATCATCCCTTCGTATACTTCTGTTCCTGGTTCAATCAAAAATCGGACCACGATCTTCAAGATTCCAAAGAGAAAATGCCATCGCTGTTCCATTGAATCCAGAAATCATAGAACCCACATCACGCTTTTTCGATTGGCCCTTTATAATCATCATGTCGATCAAATGAAGAATACACGATACCTTCACCTTGGTTTTCGATCGTAAAGCGAGAACGGAAGCCAAGAAGTCCGCGAGTTGGAACTTCAAATTCCATATTCGTAATTCCATTTTCTGGAGCATATTTTTCACGATACCCTTGCGTTTTCCGAGCATTTCAAAAATCGCACCAGAAGTTTCTTCAGGAACCCACATCACCACATTTTCAATTGGTTCTTGTTTTTCCGTCAATTTTCATGGAAAAATCACCTGTGGAGAACCTACCTACCAATTCAAACCCTTCACGACGCATCGTTTCTACCAACACTGACAAATGCAATTCTCCACGTCCAGAAACTTTGTATGAATTTCCGTCAGAATTTTCAAAAGTCAATTTTTGAGACCCACATTCATTTCGTTTCTTTTTCAAGACGATCACGAATCTGGCGAGAAGTCACGAATTTTCCTTCTTTTTCCAGCAAATGGGGAATCATTCACCAAAAATTCCATCGTCAAGTTGGCTCATCAATCGTAATTGCTGGCATTGGCTCAGCATTTGGATCCGCAACAATTGTTTCACCTACATAAATATCTGGGATTCCCGCGATAGTAATAATATCTCCGGCTTCACCTTCGGGAACTTCAATTTTTTTGAGGCCCACTAGAAGTGTACACTTTTGAAATTTTTCCAGTACGACGAGCCCCATCATTTCCAATGATTGTCACAGTTTCCCCCACTTTCACCTTTCCTTCATACACGCGACCGATACCCATACGCCCAACATAATTGTCGTATGCAAGGCTTGCAATCTGCATTTTAAATGGTTTTGTCGTATCATTTGGTGCTTCATCTACTTTGGCTAGAAATTTGTGTCAAAAAGTGGATAAATATTGTCGGATACATCTGACAAATCTGTCTTAGCGATACCATCACGCGCAATCGTATACACGATTCGACCATCAATAATATTGGCCTGCTCATCAGTGGCTCAAGTTGAATAAAGAGATCAAAAAGCATATCAATCACTTCATCTGGGCGAGCTGTTGGTTTGTCAATTTTGTTGATTACAACGAGCAGATTAAGACCGAGTTCAAGCGCTTTTTGAGTACAAATTTTGTCTGAGGCATTGGACCTTCGTAGGCATCTACCACAAGACACACACTATCCACCATACGCAAAAACGCGCTCCACTTCAGAACCAAAGTCTGCATGCCCGGAGTATCCACGATGTTAATTTTTGTATTCTTGCAGGTTACGGCTGTATTTTTAGCATAAATCAGTAATTCCGCGTTCTTTTCCTGATCATTAGAATCCATAATTCCCGTCCCCACATCTTCGTTTTCACGAAATGTTCCAGACTGCTTGAGAAGTGCATCCACAAGCGTTGTTTTCCCGTGGTCTACGTGCGCGATAATCGCAATATTTCGATAAGTTGTCATAAAAATAATTTAAAAAATGGTAATCAGTACAGAGCAATCAGTAATCAGAAGAGATTTTCTCGCCTCACTACTGATAACTTTTCTGATTTTTGAGCAATAAACACAAAAACGAGCCTATCGGCTCGAAACCTGCTGTATTATACATATAGCAAGTATTTATTTTTGGGAAAATAATTGAACAATCTTTTACTTGTTCTTAGAATATTTATAATATTTCTTAATTCGTGTTTATGGTTTACATATTTTCTCTTTATGGTGTTGGTTTTATCATTTCTTGGGCTATATTTTGGTACGAAAATTTGGAGAACATGTGCGCTGAGTTTGATATCGCTTCTCATCGCACTATTCCACTAGCACGCTCTTGTTGGGCGATTATTCTGGATTCTCTTGGAACCAAGCATTTTTGAATAATACTCCGCTCTATGTGGGACTATCTTCGCTATCTGACTGCCAAGGGCACTACGCTTCAATTCAAGACTATTGGTGCGATTGTTGTCGATTGATATTTTGTCCCACTTTTATACATACACTCTTGATGGAACATTTTCTCAAAAAATATTGACGCTGAGCAAAGAGCCAAAGATCTCAAAGCCAATTCGGTGGCACTGATTTCAAGTATTGTGTTTGGATTTGTTGCATATTGGATTATCTTTATGCAATCTGACGCCATTCGTAGCGCATTGTATGTTTCATAAAAACTGAAAAATCCCATTTTGGGAATTTTTAAAATCGCTTAAAAATAAAAATTCCTAAAATAGGAAATTTTTAAGATAAGTCCCGAATTATTCTGGTTTTGATCTTTTTGAGAGAATTTTTGGAAAATAGCCATACAAAAATCTCGTAAAGGCAAAAACCCTATTATAAAGCACAAGCGTATTGAGCCACAAGTCATCCACATCAAAGACTCTGTATCTTCCTGGCAATAGAATCGTCAAAAATACTGCAAAAATTCAATCTCAAAAAGCCACAACAAATCTAATACCAAACGCGTTCGCAAATTTTTGGGGATCAATATATCGATTGGCAGCAAAAATCCCAATGGACTCAGTAATATCAGGTTACCGCCGATTTGTCTGATGGGCACGAGATACATATCACGAGCGATATAATGCTGCATATCATCCCAAAATCCGAACAAGCTCCATTGACCCAATATTTTTCTCCTGACCAAACAAGAGTTCTACTGGGAAAAAGTCACACTAATCAGCAGAAGCACATAAAAGATATAACAGCGAAAAACCATATTATTTTTCTTGAGAGGCACATTTTGTTTTCCAAGAATGCAAAAATAAAACATACAAGAGCGCACCAATCAAGAAACATACCTTTTGTATCAATATAAAACATGCTTAATTACATTTATAGAAGATAGAAAATAAAAATAATAAGAGCGTCTTGTGATGGCCATTACATTTTTATTATAATAATTTTCTTATAGTCAAATAAAAATTGAGGAATATCTGCCGATTATTCATTCAAGATATATACTTAAATAATCTTTTAATATGTGTTTCTTTCAAGATTTGAATATTTCTTGTTTTTCATTTTCCATTTACGGATTTTTGGATTTCTTGCAGAATTATTTCCACAAGAAAAAGAGGAACAATGTTAGAAAAATAATTAGAAATTTTTCATAAAATTTTTAAAAACAAGATATTCTGTTATAGGTTTATTATAAGAATCTTTATTATTTGTAAAAATTGTGTCCATAAGGAAAAATGGTGCGAAATTTGAGCTTTTGACATATTCACAATTTTTGTAAAAATATTTTGCGTTTGATATTGTGCTAAAATTTGTGGGACTATTTATGGCTCAAGAAATTGAAAAGACAATTTGTGTCAAGATCAACCACCCCGACTGGATAAAAATCAAAGATTCCTTCCAGCCGAGAAAAATCACGCAAACCACGATTCATCGCGGCGAGGGCAACAAGCTACGTGCGAATTATCGAAAATCTACAAACCGGCAAGCAAACTGGTTCGTTTGCTTTCAAGGTCGCTACAAAAAGCGGAAAATGAACCGAATATTCGGGATGAATATGAGTGGATGTACCACCGCATGTGGCGCTCTATATCGCTGATCGGTCACCCAGAAGTCATCAGTAAAATGCGGCGACGATATCTGCACAATGATGGAAAAATATTGGGATATTGACGAATATCAGGGAAAATGAGGGTGTGGTGCTCGCGGATATTGAGCTTAAAATGTCGATGACAAATTCAAAACGCCAGCATTTCTCGGAAAAGAAACCACCAAACTCAAAAATTACCAATAATTCTTTTTCGCAACATCCATTTGAAAGTTGGACCGACGAAGACAAAAGAGTGGTTTGCAACACTTGTAACGATTATCCTCTTTCGAGGATTTTTATATTTCTAACCAAACAATTCTTCGAGCCAGCCTTTTTAGGTTTTCCGCCTTCCGCGATGAGAAGTGCCTCATAGAGCTTTTTCTGATCAGCTGAAAGACGCTTTGGAATATCAACAATCAAATGTATGATGAGATTTCCTGCTTTTGAAATGATATTCGAGACTTTGCAATCCTTCGCCTTTTGAAAATAATTTCTTCGTTTGGTTGTGTTCCTGCACGAATATCGAGCTCTTTTTCAAGAATTGGAATCATAATCGTTCGCTTGGTGCCGAGTGCCGCCTCAGCTGGTGAAATTTCTACATTATAATGCAGATTAGTTCCTTGGCGCTTCAATCCACCTTCCTCATTGGGAACAGAAAAATTAATGTATAAATCACCATTTTCCATCGCGTCCCCGCGATGTCCTTCGTCGCGAATTTTTACACTCATTCCGTCCTCAATTCCGCGAGGCACTTCCACGACTTTTCTGTTTTTCAGAGATTTTTCCACTGCCGTGACATGTCTTACATTCGTGAATAATCTCCAGTACCATGACATTCGCCACAAGTTCGCGTTTGTTCCATCACACCAAACACCGTCTGCATACGCTCGCGAACCTGCCTGAGCCATTACAATGCGAACACGTCTCCGTATCACCCCCTTTCCGTGACAGGTTTCGGCTTTGAAATATTGCGTTCAGATTCAACTTTCCGTGTTACACCACGAATCGCATCTTCCAGTGAAATTTTCATACGAATTTCAATATCTTCGCCCACTCCGCGCGATGATGGCGTCCACCACCAAAGCCACCACCGAAAAATGATGAAAAGATATCGCCCAAGTCGCTTGGGTCAAATCGCCCTGAAAATCCACCGCCAAAGCCACCAAATCCGCCCATACCATCGGCCGAGCCAAATCGGTCATAATTCGCCTGTGGATCAGAAAGCGTTGCGTATGCTTCGTTGATTTTTAAATTTTGCTTCTGCTTCAGTATTTCCAGGATTTCTGCCAGGATGAAATTCCATCGCTTTTCGATATGCCTTTTTTATTTCTGTTTCTGTTGCAGTTTCTGAGATTTCGAGAATTTCATAAAAATTCTTTTGCCATATTTTTGGATTTTTAAAAACTGAAAAATGTTTTATTTTCAGTTTTGCGATTATAAAGTTTTTCCCAAAAGCAAAATTTTTAGCACATAAAAGTTGTCGGTGCAAATTTTAGAACGCGCCAATCGAGATACGCAATCAATCCCACGAACATAATCTGTAAAAGGAATTTAGTCACACGAGCAATTCGCATACCAAGCTGGAATTGTTTTTCTTTTTCTGGGTTTCAAGATTTATTTTACTGAATCCGATATCTAGCCCCGTAATCAGCAAATATGAAAAAGTAGCGATACCCATCAAAAGCCACAAAATATTTTTGTGTACTGGAGTGGTATATTTGGTCACTTCCATTCCTGGCGGAAGCATTTCTGGGAAATTTCCAAAATTATACATCACAAAGATCCAAAGTCCGAGCAAAATGAGCAACGAAAGAATTTCCATCGTTGTGTCGAATATATATGAAAAGGAAGAATGACATAATTCGAAAATTTAAAAATTAAAAATTCATTGGTGGCTTGCGGAATGGAAAAATCATCATCCGCATCGTCGTCAAAATTATTCATCACATCCTGCGTCCAACGCGACAGCGCGTACAGATTATCATTGAGTGCCATATTTCGCCAATCGATAATAAAATCGTCCGGCGTTCGCTGGTCGCCCGCGATATAGTACGCCATCATCACACTATATCCCTGCTCTTCAGCGATTTGATTGATACGTTTGATGTAATCCTGAACCTTGTCAGTAAATTCTTCTCGAGAAAGTTGGGTCATAAAAATGAATCATTACTACAAAATTTCGAGAAAAATCAAAAATAAAATTACAAATTTTCACTGTATCGGTAGCTGAATCATTTTGAGTGATGATTTTCTGTAGCGTCATCATTTAGTTGATTTTCTGAATCAAAGCCAAGCAAAATGACAAAAGATCAAAAGAGAACAAACCATAATTGTAATCAAAAATATTCAAAAATAATTGTCAAAAGCTTTTTCATAAATATTTAATTAGAAAATAAAATTTTAAATGAACTGCTATATATTATATTAAAAATACTTGTATTGCAAGGTTTTCTATATATATATTATTTTCTATATTTTAAAGGAAAATATTTTAAGAAAAACCAAATAAAAAATTTGTGTTTGAGCCAAATAAATTTATAATATTTAAGGATATTTTTATTTAAAAATTATTGAATAAAAATAATTTTATTGTTGAAAATAAAGATTTTATTTGAAATAATAATCTTAAAATTACAAAGATATGATTGTAATGCTTTAAAATATTGAAAATTTTTATAAATTAATAAAATAAATATGAAAAATGAATACCAGAAAAATGCTATTTGTGTACAAATGAAAATTATTTTCTATTTGGCAATGGGAGCAGAAATGTTAATTGAAAAAGCAATGCAATGAC